>JGI20225J20221_1000070_pt1 | contig 324812 bp, 292 predicted proteins | sample BioMet4_FD_20221 | JGI IMG/M metagenome (IMG submission 20221) | reverse complement strand
CGCGATTACTGTAGGGAAACGAAACCGTTAGATATTTTTTGCGACAAAGCACGCCCTGTTCATAGAAATCAGCTTCGCCGAAATCCACCTGCGCTTCCCCGGGGTGCCATACCAACTCCTGGAAGGTTTTTGTCTGCTGAAGTTTCCGTTTATACTCTTTAACAAATCGCTGTACCGTCGGATAGGACAGATCAAATTCCGGACATTCCGCGTTCAGACGATCATAGATACGTTGAGCGGTATGGCGCTGCTTGTACCAAACGCTTATGTCGCCGTCCAACCATTGTTGAATCAGAAGTTTATAGGAATCCAGCCGCGATATGCGTTCCTCCGCTATNGGNATNGCGGGAGAAAAATCCTCCTGTTGCAGGTATTTGCGTACCGTTTTTTCATCTACTTCGAGTTCCCGGGCGATCTGAGAAACCTTCTTTCCCTGTTTAAAGGATTCACGAATTTCATTGATTTTGGACATTGTCAACATGGCTCCTTTTCTCCTTTACCGTTTCTTACGATAAAGGCTACTGCATTCTTTCCATTTGGACAACTTTTTTCATGATAATTCCCGGGAATTTCTAATGATAAAATCCGGACTCTCTGATGATAAAACCCGGTATTTTTATTTTATATTACACAATATTTCAAGTTAATATCATCATCCGTATAATAAATATGCAAAATTGGTTTACGCAAGGACATATACATAAATTTTTACCCGATACATTCTTGCCATTTTTCTCAGCAATACTAATCTAAATATCAGCTTTCTTTAATTCTTCTAGCAACTTATCCTGTGATATTCACCCACAAACATCTAAGTTTTTCATCTCATTACTGGTTGGAACAGCGTTTTCCTGCACAATATAGTTTTAGATGAAAATCTTTGTAAAAAGAAATTAATTTCATCAAATATTCTGCTGTCACATGGTTTTTGTTTAGTGCACCAGAAAAAGGTCAGAAGTGTCTCCCCAGTTTACTGCAAACTGTTTCTGGCAAAGCTTCTATATATTTTTTTCTTATCTCCTCAAATGAAACAAAACATCTATTATATTTTTTAATAAAACATTTTAATTCCTTCATTTTGTTATCGTCAATTTGTCCTTTTTCTATAACAATCGATAATCTATATTTTTTCAAAACATTTATAGTCGGATCGTTGTGACTATAAGCAAAGTGAATAATAGGTTTTCCTGTCGCAATATATTCAAAAATTTTACTTGGTAATTGTTTTGTATCTTTATTTCCAATGGACAATAAGAAATTAGCTTTGTTTCTCTCTGCAGAAGCACACTCCGTATTAACCTGTCCAAACTCAACTATTACTTTAGGATATTTTCCAGCATATTGATGAACTATAGATTGGGCCGTTCCAAAAGAAAAAATTTTGACTCTAATTGGTATTTCTCGCGAAATTTTAGTCAAAATATCTAAAGCAAATTTTGGATTACGGTTAATTAAATCAATCGTCCCAGTATATACAATCGCATAGGCATCGTGTTCCGAATCGTTGATTAATTTTTTTGATGGTAATTTCATCAGAGGATGCTCTATCTCCGTGGTGTAATCCATTAATTCCTTAAAATTTTTTTTTAAGTAATCTTCCCAATTATGTACAAAAAAAACCCAATCACTTTGTTCCAGTATGGATTTTTCAATTTTTTTATTCTTACTAAATTTGAGTTTTTTATTCCATTCAAACCTATTCAACCTAGCATTAGCAGCAAATAAATCAAATAATATTGGAAAAACTTTCACTCGGTAATCAGCATTTTTTTTAAATCGTAGTGCTGCAATGGTACTTTCCATAGGGCTACAAGTTGGAATAATAATATCGATTGGTTCTTTTATAGAATTTAGCTCAGACAAATATGCTTTTACAAGATTTTCATTAAATGTAACATTAGAAAAAATAACTTTCAAAAAGCTATAACCACGTAACCCTTGCAAACAAAACTTACTGAATTTATTTTTCACATTTTTGAGCTTTAGCCTGAGTACCAATTCTTTTGTCTTTACACGATGCAACATTTGACCTTTAAATTTTTCTATTGATTGCTCTTCACAACTAGTATAAATAGATATGACTGTTACTCTATAACTAGTGCCTAAACATTCGGCTAAATTGCCTATGCATTTTCCAACTGCTGAACAATTAGGATAATAGCTTCCCAGAATAAACACAATATGTTTCATTTAACTTTTACACGCTCCTTAGCTTTGTGCATTGAATAATAACGTCGTCTCGATAAATACTTAATTAACAAGAACAATGTAACTCCAAACCAAATATAATTACGAAGAAAAGTACCGGTATCACTACGAACAAAAAATACAGCACAGGAAATTGCATAAGATGCCAAAAAAGCTTCGGCTAATTTATTTTCTTCTATCGCTTTATCTAACATTGTTGCAAATACACCCCAAAGATATCCAAATATCATATTCACAATTACCCCAAAAACTCCAAAGTTAAAATATGATTCTGCCACAAAAGAAGATCCTATACCGCCATATTGAGTTACCAAAGGACTAAATATCATATCAGTATTAAAATAGTACTGCCCCAAAATTGGCGTTACAAAAATATTAGGTAAGATATAAATCAAACCATTCAAATACGATAATCCCTGCGCAAAAGGAATAGTACTAGGACAAAAGTCTACTATAACAGTTGTTACAAACCCCGTATATCCTGTTTCTTTTAATACAGAATAAATCAGATTGTTTTTCTGAAAATAATCAAAATAGCTAACAATATTTATGATATTCCCTCCACCTCTGACATAAGAAAGAAGATTCATCAAAACAGCAAAAACTAGAATATAAATAAAAATTTTAATTGTCTTATGCAAGCTCCCAATTTTGACTAATCCTTTTAAAGCTGAGATATACAAGATTATAAAACTTAATGTAACAACCTGTATTCTTGTTCCAGAAGCTAATATTAATAGACAATAACAGCAAAACATTAAAACAAATCTCTTGTAATGTTTTTCCATAGACAAAAAATACATCAATATAGCCGGACTAACAATCCCCATAAACACAACTAACACTCCAGATGAATATTCCGCAGTTCCAATATTACTGCCATATCCTTGAGTAAAAACATACATAATTCTTGTATAATACAAGTATAAAAAAGGAATAAATAATGTAACTAATATGACTCTTGATAGTCTATGCATTGTATTTTTTTCAATTTTCATTTCATTTATTGATCGTACTATATTGTTTTTATTGACGCCAAATATTCTAAAAATGCAATACCCTATTTGCATGAATATTATGCTTGCCAAAGTATAAAAATCTGCACACCTAATATCACCAAAATCTGCCCTATCAGAAATGGGCAGATTGAATTCTCCTGCCGAGAGAAAAAATACCGTATGTTGCCCAAAAAAAAAGAAAAATGTCAAAAATAAAAACCAAACGAAAACATTATAACCTTTCTTTGTATACTTTGAAATAGCAAATGATAATACATAAACAAAAACAGCAATATAAAAATCAGCTAATATTACTTCGTTTACATCAGTTAAATCTGACACAAAATAATACACCACTAAAAACACTATTATAAAAAAATAAAACATTAATTGTAACAATAATTTTGTATTAACCCTTAATTGACTAGTAATTAATCTCATAACTACCTCTTATGATAGAATCCATAAAATCTGCAAGCTTACAATAATCTTCTTTCGGAAAATAGTAAGCATTATAATCTTTTAATATTTCCCTCGCAAGTAATGTATCTGCCACAATAATAGGTGTTCCACTTAACTTAGCCTCTGTCAAAGGAACCGCGAATGATTCAATATATGAAGGGAATAACAAAATTGATTTAGAATACCATTCAAACACTTCATGTCTTTTTAAAAAGCCAACTAATTTAATTGGAATATTAGACTCAGTTACAATTTTTTTTAAACGTCTTGCACAGTTTGTTTCGTTACCATTCATCGTGAAAATAACAGTATAATCTGTAATACCTTCTTCCTTAAGTTTCATGCATGCTTTTACTATAATCATATGATTTTTATATTCCAATGGAGTCGCAGGATAAAAAAAAGTCTTACAATCAATCTGTTCATTAAATTTTTTAACCATTTTCGTATCAATTTTAGGATGCTCCACTAAGATAATGCTTTTGTCAATATTGCAGACATCAATACATTCATTTTTCACTGTTTCAGTTTGCGTTATTATTTTATTGGCATGTTTAATAGAATATTTCACTAGAGATCCTAAAATATTCTGTCTTACCCATAAATTGAAATTAGTAAAAATACCGATCCTATACTTTGAAAAAAACAAGCTATTTTGAATATACAAAGTATGCTTCACCTTACAAAAGGGAATCAAAAGTCCTTGTAAAGATATAACTTCATCTGGATTTATTTCTCTAACTATTCTATTTGCAATAAGTAGGTCAAAATATATTCTATGAAGCCAACTTTTCTTTATCCAAGGAAATCTTTTAACTTTCACATTCTTTGTTTGCGGAAAATCTGCTAAGCTTAAAATAAATTCATATTCGTTATCGCAATCATTGCATGCTTTTTCATAATAACTCTCTAGTATAGACAGTGCTCCACCATTATTAGCTGCTGTATTATAAATTAAAATCTTGCTAATTTAAAACACCTCCATTTGGTATTACACTATTTTTTCTCACCATTTTATTTAAAATACCAGTATAACTTTAAATAACTTATGCTACTTTAATACTAATATTTCTATTCTCCTAATTTGGTACTTTCAGCCTTATGTCACCATTCTTGTTATTTTCTACAGCTAATGTTACAACTTTTACAACATTTTGTTCGGTACTTATGCTTGCAACTACAAATATCTCTTTTTCTAACACATCCAATCTTTTCTTGCTGGTTCTCATAGATACTTGCAGACAATTTAAAGTAGGAAACTTCTTATGGAATGTCCCACTATCAAAAACTACATAAAAATCATTTTTTTACAATTATTATAATCAAAAAAACCATCAACTGATGTTAACTTGCTCTTTTATCAAGCATAAAATTTCTTTTCGATATATTTCTTTAACATAGAATGTCATAAATAAAGCATTCATTCAATAACACATTGCCAAACCTTTGCATTCTATCGGTAATTGATAATGGTGTATTTTTTAACATTTATTATGTCTTCCCCCCTCAAAATATTGTATAATTATTTTATATGAACTGCTGACAGTATATTTGTCTTATAGTAATTTAAAAGCTTTATTCCCCATCTCTATACGCAATAGCTTATTATCTGCAAATTTTTACACCAGCAGAAAACTCACCTGGATTGTTTCTTACTATCTTGTTACCACAACCAGATTATTCGACAATATCTCCTACATCCGTATGCGAATCTGTATAGGAGAGTATTGGCGATCTATTTTCACAATAACCTAATAGCCTTGATGGAAAATTAGGTATCGTATATCTTCTATCCAATAAAATCAGTCCTACATCGGCACTTTCACAAATTTGCTCATATACAATTTTTGGTAAAAATTGTATATATTTTGCATATTATTGTCATTGATAAATTTTTTACAAAATTTGCTTCTGTGTCCCCACCAACGGGCAAGACATAAGCACGGTAAAGACATTATTCTTTCCAATCACATTCATCATAACAGCTTCCATAAGGAAGAACTCACAAGAAAGAACCTGTTTTAAAGCAGCCGCATGAAAAATATAATCGACACCATGCATAGCATTTTTAATGAATTGGATATTTCGCACATCACCTATATAAAATTTGATTTTTTGACTTAACTTAGGAAAATGAACTTGATACTTATGTCGCATATCATCCTTTTTTTTCATCACGAGAGAAAATGCGGATTTCTGCAATATCTGTATCTAAGAATCTATTTAATACTGCATTACAAAAGCTACCAGTTCCGCCAGTAATTAACAGTGTTTTATCTTCAAACATTTATTTTGCCTCCACCAAATTAGTTAGTATTGCAATTGTCTTATCTACATATAAGTTTTTAGTAAAATGTTTTTTTAAATATTTCTGTCCATTCTTTCCCAAATCAGTAAGGATACTCTTTTGATTTATCAGTGCCAACATATTCTCGGCCAACCTATTATAGTCTCCAGCAGTTCCTACCAAACCACAATTGGCTTCTCTAATTACATCTTGTGAGCTACCATTTATAGAGCCCACTACAGCTTTACCAGCAGCCATATATCCTTGAAGCTTAGATGGAATGGTCTGCCCTATTATTGAATCCCCTCGTAACGTCAACAGACACACATCTGCTATTTTATAATATTCAGACATCTCTGAAACGGGTTTACGTCCATAAAAGACAAATTTCGAAGCAAGCTGTTTCTTCTGGACTATAGATTTTAAAGTAGTTAAATAGCTTCCGTCTCCAACTATATGAATTTTAAAATCTGCCTTATTTTTTATTAGTTCTGCTGCTTTGACTACACAATCTAAATTTTGTGCTATACCTACATTTCCCATAAATACAAAATTAAATCCAGAATGAGGCATTTGATAACTATTTTCTGTGTTCTGATCAGTAGCAAATTGAGGTAAAAACAATAAATTATCATGCTTAACATTATGAATTTGTTCAAAATAGGCGAAAAATGTTGGTGCTTGTAATCCTACCATATCTGCATTCCTGTAGATAAATGAACTTATTGATTTGACAATTTTAAAAATCATACTGTTTTCAGCTACATTCATTATTTTCAAAGACTCTGGCCACAAATCACAACAATACAAATAAAGTTTCTTTTTATGTATCATTTTATAAATTATTCCTGGTATCCCCATTAAAACTGGTGACAATTGATAAACAAAGACTACATCAAATTTTTTATTTAATGTCAATACCTTTAAACTGGCACTTATACAATAACTTGCATAGTTTAAACCTAACCCTACAAAACCCTTCTTGCGAGGTCTTTCATAACAACGAATTATCTCAACACTATTTACAATTTCATGCCGCTTGTTGCCATGCTGATACTCTGATGGAACTACACCTGTAGGATAATTTGGCAATCCTGTAAGAACTGTAACCTGATTGCCCCTTTCTACTAATTCCTCACATATAGCATTAATTTGAAATTCTTCTGGATAATAGTATTGGCATACTACAAGGATTTTCATTGGTTATCATTCTTTTCCTTCCTTAATTCCATCACTTCTTAAAACACTAAATATTGTTTTAAAGAATATTTCAATATCAAAATAAAAGCTTAGTCGTTTTACATACTCTCCATCCAATCTTGCTTTACCATTAATCATTAACTCGTCTCTACCATTGATTTGTGCCCAGCCAGTCAATCCTGGTAAGATATCATTAGCACCATATTTATCTCGTTCCGCAATCAAATCTTCTTGATTCCATAAAGCGGGTCGCGGTCCGATAATTGCCATATCGCCTTTTAAAATATTAAAAATCTGTGGCAATTCATCTAAACTGGTTTTACGTAAAAATTTTCCGATTTTTGTAATATATTGATCGGGATTTTCTAATAAATGTGTGGGGCAGTCCTTCGGTGTAGACACCTTCATCGTACGGAATTTAAGAATTTCAAAATATCGTTTATGAATCGTTACTCGTTTCTGTCGAAAAAAAACAGGTCCTGAATCATCTAACTTTGTACATATCGCAATGCAGGCAAAAAAAGGAGATAATATAACAATTGCCATCAACGATAAAACAATATCTATCATTCGTTTTATGTGTAAGTACATGCTATCATCTCCTAATGATATTACCATATTTTTATATTAAATAGAAAAAACGTAATACTGTCCCTTCATTCTCACTTTGTTTAACAACATACCCACTATTGTCCGCTATTTTGTTCCTTGCGATGATGTCTATGTCCCTTATGTTTTACATGCTCTTCATCATAGTAATAATAATAGTAATAATGGCTGTAACCATACCCTCGCTGCGCTGGCACCTTGTTCAGAATGACGCCAAGAATATTGGCTCCCCCCTGTTCCAGTTGTGCTTTTGTGCGGTTGGCTTCTTCTGGTGATATATCTCCCGAGGAAAGTACCAGGACAACTCCATCTACTTTAGAAGACATGACAGACGCATCCGTTACCGGCAACACCGGTGGCATATCGAGCAGAATATAGTCATACGTTTCTCGTACGGTATTCAAAATTTCCGTCATCTTCGCCGAACTCAACAATTCCGACGGATTCGGCGGCACCGGACCGCTGGGCAAGATGTCCAGATTGGGCAGTACATCCCTTTGTATGACTTTCTCCAAGGTGGCTCCCGTAGCAATACAATTGCTAAGCCCGCGATTTGCTAATTCAAAATTTTTATGCTGTACGGGTTTGCGCATATCACAATCAATGAGCAACACCTTTTTCTCATTCTGTGCCATGACGATGGCCAGATTCGATACGGTCGTCGATTTGCCTTCCGACGGTGTTGCCGACGTAAAGCTGATCAGCTTCATCGGTTTTCCCGCTCCGGCAAATTGCAGATTCGTACGGATCGCCCGATAGGCTTCGGATATGGGAGATTTCTTATTGTATTGGGTTATGAGATTTATTTCCGCCATAATTTCAATTTTCTCCTTATCTTGATCAATATACCGTCGTTCTCTGCCTTATATTTCATATCGTCCGCATCCGGTATCATACCCAGCACGGGTAATCCCAGCTGCTGTTCCACATCATCGGCGGTGCGAATCTTACGATTGAGTAGAAAACGGGCTACCACAAAACCCGTTCCCACTAACAGTCCTAATAGCATTGCTAAGACCATTGTCAATCCTTTTCGTGGTTTGATTGGCTGTTCCGGTAATGTTGCTTCATCCACGACCTGCACTTCATTGGGGATCATCACTTCTGCTACTTTGGCTTCTTCCAGTCGCTTCGATAACATGATATAGATTTCCTGGGCTACGTCCGCATCTCGTTTCACGCGGATATAGCCTTGTTCCCGCTGCGGTAATCCTGCTACCACAGCATTTCCCTCTGCTTCCTGCGAAGCCAATACTTGATTTTTTCCCTCGGCAACGGCGATGGCTGCTTCGTTTTTGAATTTATCCGCCAGTAATCCCTGCTGCACGGCACTACTGGACGGCGACTGCTGGGCTACAACTTTCGTAATTTCCTGCTCCAATGCGGTGCGGGTAGCATTGATTTGACTGTTAATGGATTGCATTTGCGGATGTTCGTCCGTATATTTTCCCAGATACCCGGCCTTTGTACCCTCCAGCTGCACCAATTGTACCTTGTACTGCTGGATAGCTGGGCTATCGGCGATACTCTGTCCAGCACTCCCCAATTGACTGTTGATACTGGCTAAAGCCGCTTTTGCCGTTTCCAGGTCCAGTTGATTAGCGGCCTTCGCTTTATCGACTGTAGTCAGTTTATCTGCCACACTCTTCATTTGGTCGTCGGGTGAATAGATTTTATTGGCTACCTGATAGGCTTGTAGTTTATTCTCTGCCTCTGTCAGTTCCTGTTTCGCTGTGCCTACGCGTTTTTCCAAAAATTCCCGTGTCGCTTTTTGTTCATCGTGAGACATTTCTGTCAAACGATCCAGAAATCCTTTGACCAATAACTTATTTGTTTTATGTGCCTGCTCTGCTGTCTTTCCTGTCACCGATACTTGTAATATTTCCGTATCCTTGAATGGCACTGTCTTGATATGTCCTTTTACAAATCCGTCATATTCCGGATAGTTCCCTTTTTTATCCGGTTCTTGTGTGGTCTTGATGACTGGTATGACTACATTACGGCTCTTCAATATTTCGGCATCCGTATTCATGATTTGCTTCGTCCGATCGGCACCTACCGCCGGAATATTTTGCAAAATAGAGTCACCGAGTCCCTGTTGTTCTTTCACCCGGAGCAAGGATACCGACTCATACGTTGGGGGAACGATCAACAGATACAGACCGCCGCAAACCATACAGGCTGCCGTAATTTTTGCTATGGTCTTTTTATGTGCATCCATGACCTGCAAGAGTTCTCGCAGATCAATGGTCATTTCTTCTTCCAAAAAAATCAACTCCTATACGGATATTGGTTGTGCTAGAGGAATGTGCTTGTTATATTACCAAAGGCAACCTCTCAGACCGCTTCGCGGCCAGCTCCCCTGACAAGGGAGCCAATTCAAATCGTGCCAGTTAAAAAACAAACTAGCTGATTCACTCTTTTTTTTGCGCGTTACGTTGTTCCTTCAAAAAAGGTTCTCTACCTATCTCCTGACAAGAGAGCCAATTCAAATCGTGCTAGCTAAAAAACAAATTAGGTGATTCACTCTTTTTTGTACGTCACGTTGCTTCTTCAAAAAAGGTTCTCTACCTATCCCCTGCAAGGGGAATCTTTTTAAATCGTGTATTATCTTCTCTCCACAGAAGATAATACACGATTGGTATTAATTTGTATTGTTCTTGATTTCCGAAACCATATAGGCACCGGTTAGGATAGGTGCAATATCACGGGAGAAACTGATACGGCTATTTCTCGTAAAGTACAAGACATCGCCTTCACGCATGACGTAGTTCTGTGTCATGTCTCCTGTTTCCAGAATATGGTTCAGATTGATTACGATGGGTTTATCCGGTTCATCTTGATGGATGAGGAAAATTTTCTTTTTCGCCGTATCCCAGTTGAATCCGTTAGCGGCCCCAATAGCATCTAAGACACGATGGGATTTTTCCAATTGATAGACACCGGGTCGGTTAATTTCTCCAAATACATATACCCGCACAGTCCCCAGTTTGGCAATATTCACGGCTACGTCTGGATTGACGATATACTTGCTTAGCCCACTACGCAAGGCGTCCGTAAACTGTGTCACCGTCATGCCCTGTGCATCGATTTCTCCCACCATGGGGAAGGATACCTTCCCATCGGGCCGCACAACAAACGGATTGGCATTGGTCGTAGAGTTTCCCAAATCCGGCTCCTGTGTCACGGTAATATACAATTGGTCTCCGGGACGCATGAGATAGTCTGATGCCGACACCATGCCGGTCGACATAGCCAATGCCAAGGCTATCATCACTACTTGTTTTTTCATATATCATTCACTCCAACTGATAATAATAAATAAATGCAATATGACAATATTATCTTGCTATTAAGTATAGCATATTCTATATACCGAGTCAGTAAAAATATACGGGTAACCGTAGTGAATCGTTGCGTAGTTAAACTCATCTGTAACACGCGTCTCCTGTTTACCCATTTCTACAACCGCTTCCGCTTTTTCCACAACCGCTCTTTCTCCTTACAACCGCTCTTCCATCCTTTACTCCGGATCATGGTTGGGATGATAGGTCGGGATGATCCGCTGCAGGACATGGATGACTTCTTCTTCCGTCCGGCATTGCTGAAAGGAATTGATCTGCTGATGAAGCCAGGTTTCATCGACTTTTTCCATCTGTGCCGTAAAGATCTTTTCGTGAGTGGTCTTCCGCGTTCCTTCTGCCTGGGTCAACAGTTCTTCATACAGTTTTTCGCCGGGGCGAATGCCGGTAATTTGTATGGGAATGTCCACTCCCGGTTCATAGCCGGAGAGGCGGATCATATTTTTGGCAAGATCCATAATCTTGACGGGTTCTCCCATTTCCAGGAGGAATACTTCGCCGCCTTTGCCCATGGAACCGGCTTGCAGCACCAACTGGCTGGCTTCCGGAATAGTCATAAAGTAGCGCGTCATATCCGGATGGGTCACGGTCAGCGGACCGCCTGCCGCCAGCTGCCGGCGGAACAACGGAATCACGCTCCCCCGGCTACCCAAGACGTTTCCGAAGCGGACGGTAATATATTTTGTTGCATAGCGGTCATTCATGACATGAACCACTTTTTCCGCAACCTGTTTCGTCGCTCCCATGACACTGGTAGGATTGACGGCTTTATCTGTAGAGATCATGACAAATCGTTCGACACCGTAGCCACCGGCGGCTTCCGCTATATTGCGTGTGCCGTAAACATTATTCAGAACGGCTGCCATGGGCTGATGCTCCATGAGTGGTACATGCTTGTGCGCTGCGGCATGGAATACGACATGAGGTCGGTATGTGGCAAAGATACGGTCCAGCTGCCGCGGATCGCGAACGCTGGCAATGACCGGAATGATCCGTTCGGTTCCGTATTTTTGACTAAGTTCTTGATGAATAAGATAAATGCTGTTTTCCCCATGCCCCATGAGGATCAACCGCGCAGGCTTCATGTACATGACCTGCCGGCATATCTCCGAACCGATAGAACCGCCGGCCCCGGAAATGAGTATCGTTTTATTGGTAATATAGTCTTCAATGTTCTGTATATCCAGTTTTATCTCGTCCCGTGCCAGGAGGTCTTCAATGGATACCGGACGAAGACGCTGCACCAGTACCTCATTATCCAACAACTGATACAAGCCCGGCAGCGTATTGACCTGACATTTCAAGGGAGAACAGATTTCGATGGTTTCCTTGATGACGGCGCGTTTGGCCGACGGCATGGCTATAATAATTTCTTTGATTCCGTATTTTTCGACTATCGCCGGAATATCATAGCGGCCGCCGAGGATGCGAATGCCGCCCATCAGATGATGCTGCTTCCGTGGATCATCATCAATAAACCCGACCAGATGGCGTCGCTGTGTATGAAACTGCATGATTTCCCGCGCGATCATCGCTCCCGCATCTCCGGCGCCGATGATCAAGACCGGCGTTTGTTCCGTCTCTGCTACCTTTTTCGTGTCTGCATGGACAATGATATAATGCAACAAAAGCCGTCCCAATCCAATGAAGCCGGTCGCCACGATATAGGAAATCAAGTACAGGGACCGAGGCAACTGGATATCGACGAGCATCGTGCAAATAAAAAAAATCATGGCCGCAATCGAGTTGGCAAACAAAATAGCCCCGACCTCCCGCGTCCCGGCGTAGCGCCATACGCGCGTATACAGGTGCATTCCTACGAGCATCAGCAGGTACGAAATGATAAAAAAAGGCAGGCATAAAACTACCTGCATAAAATACATATCGATTGTTATTTCTCCAAAGCGCAAAAAGAGACTGATGAAAGCAACCATAGTCAATGTAATGATGTCCGCTAACACCAAGAATCCCGGCAACAAATACTGCCGCATTATATCATCCCCTCGTTGCATAGTTATAATGATATTTTGTCATTATTATTCATTTTTATATATAACGGTATCGCTATTACGTATGTTTATATTGTATCACACTGCAATATAGAGTACAATAACGAACAATGTAAATTATTTATTTATGTATTATGTAATATTATATTTACTATATCTTTACGATCATTTCCTGATTATTTTCCGAATAATCGAGACAACAGTCCCTTCTTCGGTTTATCCCAATGTTCCGGCAGTTCCGGATAAAGAACACGATCTTCGAGAATTCGTTTCGCGTTAAAGGTACACGTATCCCATGTATCTGTACCTCCCATGGCTTCTATGGCTTCAAGACCTTCCCTCATATCCGTGCTGCGGCTTTCTACGCGATGAGCATCACTGCCAAGAAACGTAACCATATCATGGCCCAGCAGATTTTCCGCCCGCACTTGTGTATCTTTTCCGAAGGATCCTTTGAAACTGCCTATATTGCACTGTGCCAGTACGCCGTTATGCATCCATTCCAATACGCGACTGGGACGAGTCATGATGCGATCATAGCGTTCAGGATGCGCCAAGATCGGCACGAATTCCCGCAGCATCAGTTCATATAATAAAGCTTCTGCTTGATCCGGCTGGCTTTGCGCAGTACATTCACACAGAATGTACCGGCTGCCTGCCAGACAATAGTCTCGGCTGCCTGCCTGAATAAACTGCAGTGTATCGTAGTTCAACTCTACTTCTGCTCCTGTATGAATTCGGATGGGTATGCCTGCCGCTTGTGCCTGCTGCTGCAGTTCGGCTGTCTTGGCCGTGATCACAGACCATTCCGGCACCACGCCGCGACGATTTACATGGGGTGTAGCAAAAATATCTGTCACTTCAGAAGCTGCCGACATGCGCAGCATTTCCAAAGACATCTCTACCGACTGTGATCCGTCATCTATCCCGTATAAAATGTGAGAATGTATATCTATCATGGTACCCCCCAACTCCTTTTCGTATGGATTACCTTACGCCAATAACAGAACTCTTATTGCAAATATACACCCAGGATACGGACATAGTCAATAATTTTTACGTGTTTTCATTTTTAAATATAACATTTTTAATTGTTTTTATTCATATAGTTAAACTTATATGCATATTATTTTTTATATTTTATGAAAAAGTATAAAACAGCAGTATATATATCAATCACTACGGTTTAACAAGTTACACTTTTACATTCTTATTGGTGGTTTTCTCGATATGGTTCACATGAATAAAAAAACATTTTATAGTAAAAAAAGAGGTATCTGACACAGGTTGATCACATACCTCTTTTTCTTCTATTTATTACTTTTCCAAATCTATCGGGTTGAATACCTTCCCCGGATTGAGTATCCAGTTCGGATCCATGGCCCCCTTGATCGTTTTCATCAGTTCCATTTCCACGGGATCTGTATATTCTTCCATATAGCATACCCGTTTCATGCCGATACCGTGTTCACCGGAGAGACGGCCGCCGAGGTCATACACGTAGCGGTATGCCGTATGGCGGAATTCCTCCAGCTGCCGTTCCCATTCGGCATCGCTCATGCCGCATTTAAGGATCTGGAAGTGCAGGTTGCCGTCCCCGGCATGGGCCAGGCAGAAGACGCGGAAATCATATTGTTCGCTTTCCTTGACGAGGGCTTGAATGCAGTCGGCGATCTTCGTGACCGGAACGACGAGATCCTCCGACGTCTGTACCTCGGACAGGGACCGCGTACTTTCCAGACAATTGCGGCGCACCTGCCATACCCGGTCATCGGCTTCGAGTACGTCCGTGGCCCCGCATTCTTCGCAGATAGCGCTCAGCTTTTCCATTTTGTCGTCCAATTCGTCTTCATTGAAGGTTTCGATCGACACGATATCATAACAGCCATCTTCGTAATGCGGCAGCTTCAGATCCGAATAGTCGCTGGCGCTGCGGACGAAGTTATTGTCCATAAATTCCACGCTGGTCGGGTTGAGTCCGGCTTTGACCAGTTTTGGCACCAGTGCCGTCGCTTTGGCCAAATCCGTGAAGACCGCCAGTACATCCAGTTTATACGGAGCCAGGGGCACGAGCTTCAGCGTCGCCTTGGTGATAATGCCCAGCGTCCCTTCGGAGCCGATGATCAGCTGATCGAGGCAGAAACCCGTAGAACATTTCTTCAACGTAGCTCCCAGCGTCGTCACTTTGCCGTTCGGCAGCACGACTTCTACCGAGTAGACCTGATGGCGTGTCGTACCGTAGCGGACCGCTTTGTTGCCGCCGGCATTGGTTGCCAGATTGCCGCCGATGAGGCAGCTGTCCGAGCTGCAGGGATCTCCGGCATACATGAGTCCTTTTTCATGGGCCAGGTTCTGGATATCGATCGTGCGGACACCGGCCTCCACGACCATGTACATGCCTTCTTCATTGATTTCCCGTATCTGGTTCATCCGTTCCAGCAGCAGTACGATGCCGTGATATGTCGGGATGGCACCGCAGCTCACACTGGTACCGGCACTGCGCGGAGTAACGGGAACGCCGTACTGATTGGCGATCTGCATGACCTTGGCTACTTCCTCCGTACTGCCTGCCGACACTACGACCTCCGGCAGACGCCAGAAGGCGGGGTCCAGATTTTCGTCGAGTTTATATTTGTCCAGCGTTTCGGCATCGGTCTTGACATATTTTTCACCGACGACTGCCTGCAGGGCTTTTACAACTTCGGATGTTACGGGATGGTACTGTCTCATGATAGATCATTTCCTCTCTGTATCACACCGGCCCGGACGTATTGCGCCTGTTTTTATGAGCCGGCGGCTGTGTTAAATTGTCCCCATTATACCGCAGCGGACCGCGTTTGTCTTGCAAAGTTCCTATACAAATTACGCCGGAATACCTATGACTTTTTCTTATCGATACCAGTAAAACGTATAACGTATTCTTATAGTCACGAAAACCAACAACCGTGCACTTTTCTTGATGCGTGCGCAGTTGTTGGTTTTCGATGTCATTTCGTATATACAGGGAAGGTTGCTGCCGCATGTCCCATGATCGTCACCGTATAGTGTTCGGGTACTTCCTGCTGTGCCATCTTCCAAGCAGTCTCTACATCGGGAGCCGGAATCTGGCCAGTCTGCCGGATGATGTCGAAATTTTCCGGCCGCGTAACCACATAACAGGTTTTCATCGAGGCAATGATGCAGCGTGTCTTAAACGCTACAAATCCGGGCATGAGAAATTCCCGGCGCAGTTCTTGTTCTACCTGATCCAGGTCACTGCGAAAAAACCATTTTGTAAAGATTTCCGGTTCTTTGATATCCGGGCAGTCCAATACCAAGATTAGGATACCGCCGGGTTTCGTCGCAAAGACGGCATTCATGTAGGCTTTGCAGCCTTGGTACAGATTGAGGTCCTTCGGATAGCCGCCGGCCGAGGCAATGGTAACATCTGCCTGTTCCGCGATAGGCACGCCGCCTGTCGCCAGCACATCCTGACAGCCTTTTTCCCAAGCCTTGCGCCAATGTCCGCCTACGACGGCGCAGAGATCGCCATCTGCCGTAAACACTGTATTGACCAAAAAGTCGGGATGAACCATCTGCGCCGCTTCCAGCATGTCTTGATGGAACGGATTTTCTTCAAGACTTGCCGTGTCACAGTGCGGATTGCATCCGTCTCCCTGTGTTTCAGCTAACGCTAAAGAATGATTCGTCATGATGGAGTCAAATCCGGCAATCCCCGGCAGTATGGCCTTGCGGCCGCCGCCGTAACCGGCCATGGGATGAAAGGATACGGCTCCGGTCAAAATGAGCTTGTCTGCCTGCAGGGCTTCGGCATTGATATATACGTCGTTGCCAAAGCGGGTCGTTCCTACATAGGTGAGGTTCTCCTTGTCCCGGCAGTCATGCTGCACGATGCGCAGGCGCCGAGCCATCTCTGTTCCGCAGACGATGACATCTTCCTCCGGTGTATGGGCCCGATGCGTTCCCTGTGCCACGATAATGGTGATCTGATCATCCCGTACCCCGGCTTCGTTCAGTTCGGACACAATAACCGGCAGCATCGCCTCCGTATACACCAGTCGGGTAATGTCACTGACGACGATTGCGACTGTATCATCCTCCCGCACGATATCACGCAGCGGCTTACTGTCAATGGGCTGCCGCAGGGCTCGGAGGATCGCTTCTTTTTCATTGGTTACGATCGATGCCATATTGCCGTGCAGGTCATACAACAGATGATCCTCCGGCAGTTCTATATGCTGTACTTCTTTCCCAAAGGGAATCGAAATTGATTTCATGAAATGACGACCTTTCCTTCAGTATTTTTACTTTACATCGGCGGGAACAAATTCCAGCGCCCCATGATCATAGCCACGATGACCCGCACAAAAAGCAGGGAAAAAAGGATCGTCACCAAAATCAGCAGAAAATTCTCAAAATCATCTACTCTATGGAATATGCGCTGCAAGCCGTGCCAAACGTCTATCATAGTATGCCTCCTCATGTATGTCATCTTCTTTTAGTTATTCGTATGGGGAAACAGGTCATGCACCATTTGTGCTGATTTCTCGTCCTTGCTCATCCCCTTGAGCAAGGTTTTTTCCGAGTTTTCCATGTGCTTCTTGGCTACGCGGCGGGCCATCGTGCTGTTGTGGTTGGCAATGCTTTCCACCATCTGCCGATGTTCCTCCCACGTTGCCGCCAGTCGTCCCGGATAATGCATGGAAATGGAGCGGAACCGCAGCATCTGTTCCCGCAGGTTGTGCAGGATATCTACCAAGCGGGTATTGCGGCTGGCATGATACAGGACGTCGTGAAACCGCACATCCGTATCGACTATTTTGTCGAAGGCACCTTGGTCGATGTATTCGTTGATTTCTACCATCATACGTTCCAGTGTTTCCAGTTCTTCGTCCGTAATGCGTTCGGCCGCCAGTCCGGCAGCCAGTTCCTCTAGGGCCCCACGAATTTCAAATACCTGGGCGATATCCTTGAGAGAAATGTCGGCCACATACGTGCCGCGCCGCGGTACCATGACGACGAACCCTTCCAGCTCCAGCCGGCGGATCGCTTCCCGGATCGGCGTGCGGCTGACACCAAGTTCATCGGCCAGCTGGATCTCCATCAGCCGTTCCCCGGGCTTTAATATGCCGTCTTTAATTGCCTGCCGCAAGGTTTCACTGACGACCTCACGCAGCGGCTTATAGGCATCTAGCTTGATCGGACTCAGTTTCTGATGTTTTACTTCAGTATTCATCTCCATACCCTTCTCCCCTAGAAAATCTGCTGACGAAGACGTCTGTATCATCCAATACGCCGCCAACGATGCCCAGCATGCCGATATCTCCCGGTGGCGGAACGATAGCAAACACGGTCGGGCCGCTGCCGCTCAGCATCGGTTTCAAGTCGTACATTTCCAAAATGTCCTTGCAGCGTTCGATTTCCGGATAGTCGGGAATGACCAGTGATTCAAAGGTATTGCCCATCAATGTTGATAATTCATCCAAGGAACCATGCCATACCGCCTTTTCCATCAGATCGAGGCGAATCGGCAGATCTACGGGATTGGCATCAAACTTGGCATAGGCCTGCTCTGTATGGACCACTATATGCGGATGGATCAGCATGACCATCATGCTCGGAAAATCAGGCAGCTGGGTAATAATATCGCCCCGGCCCCGGCCTCGGGCGGTACCGCCGCGAAGACAGAACGGCACATCGGCACCGATGGTGGCACCAATACGACACAAGTCTTCATACGGAAGTTTCAAGCCCCACAACCGGTTCAGACAACGCAGTGTCGTAGCACAGTCGGCACTGCCGCCGCCCAATCCTGCCGCAATCGGTATCTTTTTTTCTATATGAATGCGAGCCCCCTGCCCCTTCCGGCAATACGGCTGCAGTGCCATTGCTGCTTTATAGGCCAGGTTCGTTTCATCACAGGCAAGTGTGGGATCCGTGCAGGTTACTTCTATGGTATCCGCCGCCTCCACCCGGATTATGTCACTGAGTTCAAGGGATTGGAATATCGTATCGATGTTATGATATCCGTCATTGCGTTTTCCTAAAATACGTAATGCCAAGTTTAATTTTGCATGTGCTTTTTCTACTATCATTCGCGTATCTCCATTCTGAAATCTTTTTCCCCGTTTATTGCTATCCACATATTCATTATCGGGTAATCGTATGTTATAATTTTAACATATAAAGCACATGTTGCCGAGATATAAGTAAAATCTATGCATAATATGCAATTACCTTATAACTAATAATGATTATATTTTATACATTTGATTATACCTGTTTTAGGATAACTTGACAATATAACACCGTAAATTGATACAGTGAATATTCTCTTTTCTACAGGAGGTTTTTATGAACAAATACGCGATTGCCTATGTTGCTACCTTAGTAGGTGCTGTTGTATCGTCGATCGGCATTAATACATTCTTCATTCCTCATCATCTGCTCAGCGGCGGTATTACAGGGATTGCTATTATGCTCCATTATGCCACGGGTTTTCCCGTAGGGACCGGTCTGTTCGTCATGAATCTGCCGATCATGTGGTTCTGCTACAAATTCATGGGACGGCAGTACACGATTCTCAGCATCATCGGTACGATCATCTTTTCAGTCTTAGTCGATATGACCTCCTTCATGTCCGGATGGAACGTCATCAAGGATCCCATTGTCTCCACCATTACCGGCGGTATCATGACCGGTATCGGCATGGGAATCATCTATCGCTATAACGGCAACAGCGGCGGACTGGATGTCGTCGCCGCTATCATCAAAAAATTCTATGCCCTGGAAATGGGCAATGTCGTCATGGGCATCAACGCGTTCATCATCATCGGCGCTGCGTATATGTACGGACTGGAACTCGCCGTCCTGACCTTCGTGGGCACCTACATCGCCGCCCACGTCACCAATAAAGTCGTCATGGGCCTGAATCAGCGGAAAACCGCCATCATCATCTCGGCTCACGCCGACGAAATCGCCAACGTCATCATGCGCTACATCGGCCGCGGCGCCACCATCATGTACGGACAGGGAGCCTACACCCATCAGGAAAAACGCATTATCTACGTCGTTATCAAGATGACGGAAATAGCCAAGGTCAAAGACATGATCAACAAAGTAGACCCCAAAGCCTTTATGATCATCAGCGAAGCCTCGGAAGTCATGGGCAAAGGCTTCACACGCCCCAGCAACGCCTTCTATCAGCTCCACGACGAATCCCTCGCCCGTCCGCAAACCAAAAAGCAAGCCCCCTCCGACCGGATATAAGACGTATGCACTAGCCGACAAAATCTGCAAATATTTTACAAATTTTATTCTATTGGTATGTGTCCCCTCTTTGCAAGCAGGAAAGGGTATCTGTACTCCCAAAATCTATAGGATAGAAAAAGGCCTATTTTACGTATTTCTACGAAAAAACAGGCCTTTACAACATCTTATCCTTTATTAGCTATGCAAATTTTCCTATTTAGTGGAATAATTTATCTCTTGCAGCAATTCACTTAAACCCACGCTTACAATCATGCATGCGGATTGGATTTTTTCCACTGTTATGACATCTAGCCCGAATTTCATCGCTTTATCGCCGAAAGATACATGCTGCGACAAATTCCGCACATGAAAATCCCAATAATAACGTTTGGGGTAAGAATCGCTTGGATATAATGAGTATTCTTCGTTATTTCCGTTGAACTTATTTTTATCTGTTTTACTCATTATAGTATTTGCACTGCAATAAAAAAATCGATTTACTTTATCCAAAATTACACTGTCAAGGTAGGTGGTGCATAGACTCGGGCAGCTAGTTCCGAATCCAAGAGATATAAACCCTTGGCATCTTTACCAAAGAGATCATATCTCTTCACAATGTCTTCTGTATTTTTTTCTTCTTCTCCCTGTTCTTTAACAAACCAGTCTAAAAACTGCATCGTACGAAAATCCTTTTTTTCATATGCAGCTGCATAGATCGTGTTAATTGATTTTGTTATTCCTTTTTCATGCTGCAATGCTGCATTAGCCGGTTCTCTAAAATCGGTAAAAACAATATGGGGAGCTTTTATATCCTGTAGAACAAATCGTTCATTATTATTTAATACATACTGTGTAAACAAAAGAGCATGATCCCGTTCTTCCTGCGTTTGAATTAAAAACCAATTGCCAAAACCATTTAGGTTTTGATCCATATAATATCCATATATATCTAAGTAAAAATACGCTGAAAACCATTCTTTATTAATTTGATCATTAAGTAACTTCAAAATTTCCTTGTCCATCGTAGGTGCTGCTCCTTTTTTGTTATACCATTTAATAGCGTAATTTTATTTTATCTATCCTTGTTTCATGCATATATTACTTATCCTCCGTTAAGCAAAAACCACCCTTGCAAAAGGTTACCTCTACTTCCGGATTGTATGTCATCGGCAAGTTAATATTGGAAACAACCGTTCTGTCAGGCCGCATATAATTTATTTCATGAACAATAACTTGATATAAAACGATACTATCTTCTTCATTTTCAGAAAAATAATGTTTCATTTCCGGAACATGGTTAAGCATCATATCCCGCACTAAACGAAATTGAGAAGTTCCCGGCTTCGTTGCATCTTTAACCTGTCCAAAAACAGTTACCACACTGGAATCTTCTCCCATAAATCCCAATTCAACACGAGGATTTACACTCAGATCGCTCACTTTTTTAGAATCAAATCGACTGAAGAGCCATAAATGACCTGTTTCATCAACAAAAACTTTCATAGGTCGAATCCGCGGCCGCTGGCCATCTACAGACGCCATAAATGCCGGTTCTTTTTTTATCATACCGAGTACCTGATCTTCATACATAAAACATTCCTCCTTATTATTTTTTATGATTCTATTATATATTTTTATTCTTATCAAATCAATATTGACATATAGCAAGCATTAATTATATACTATAGTAATTAAAGTAATACTTATGAAATAATAATTACTTATGCAAAGTATATTATGTATATTATTAAATTAGGAGGTTTTATTATGAATGAAAATGAAGTAGATTTTTATTACTGTGAACGTTGTGGAAACCTTGTAGCTGTCCTTCAAGGCACGAATGGTCAGTTATCTTGTTGCGGCCAACCTATGAAGAAATTGATTGCCGGTGCCGTGGATGCCGCTAAAGAAAAACATGTTCCAGAAATTAGCATATCTAATGGTGAGCTTATGGTTACTGTGGGTGCCGTTGAACATCCTATGGTTGACGAACATTTTATACAATGGATCGCATTGGTCAATGGAAATAGAATAGAAGTTCATAAATTATTTGCAGGACAAGCTCCCAAAACAACCTTTAACGGGGCTGAAGAGGGAACAATTTATGCCTATTGTAACCTCCATGGCCTATGGAAGAAAAATTTTGGCAAGGAATCCTTACAACAACCCGTACTAGGAGGGTGTTCTCCTGAATTTGGCGGTTGCAAATTGGAAGACTAATACACACTTAATTTTCTAAAACTTTTACTACTTATATTTCAAAATATGATTTAAAATGGAGTTGTAACAAAACAAGGTATTCTCCCCTTTTTTTGTTCAACTCCATTTTTTCTTCGTCAAACGAGAAAACACCTCAAGAAAAGTATCGTATTACATTTGAATAGAATATAATTTATTTCTATCTATCGTCCCCCTGCATCGATACAGCATGACAAAATATGCACTTCGTTTACGTAACGTATCGCCTGTGTTAAAATGAAACTAATGTATCGCGATTTTTTTCAACTTATTGTTTAGGAATTACAGGCTAATACAAGATGTATCCTTGGTTTTTAAGTATGGTTCACGGTAAATTTTTGAAAAGGAGGTCTATTGCTATTTATACTGCTGTGAAACATGCGGAAAAGCAAGGAACCCTGTATACCTGCTGCAATTTACATGTTTTTGGAAAACGAAGTTCTAAATTATGAAATGAGAGATTCCTGCTAAGTAAGAGACTCTCTCATCCGAAAAGGGGACATGTTTGAAAGGAGGCTCTCATGTATAATTTACTAATTGGCGGAGCAGCGGGTCAGGGAATTGACACCACGGTGTCCATCCTTGAAAAACTGTTAAGGTATTCTGGATACAACGTTTTTACAACAAGGGATCTTATGTCCCGAGTACGAGGCGGACATAATTTCTCCTTGCTGCGTTTCGGAATCGAACCGATACATTCACACAGCAATCAGCTCGACGGTATTGTTGCCCTTGACGAAGAAACAATCGAACTGCATAAGAAACAGTTGAAAGACAACGGATTTATTCTCTGCGATGCTAAACTGTCCGGATTCGATTCGCGTCTTATCCGCATACAAATGGATGAAATGGCAAAAGGTCTCGGTAATCCGCGAGTTTCAGGAAGTATTGCGGTGGGAGCCATTCTGAAACTGTTCGGAGAATCCCTTGATAATGTTAGAGAGGTCCTTCAGTCCTTTGTAAAACAACCATATCTCGATGTCAATGTTAAAGCGGTAGAAGAAGGCTATACATCTACTGAAACGAATTTTTCACATCTAAACGGAGCATATTGCGATCAGATGCTTATTTCCGGTAGTAAAGCGGTGTCTCTCGGAGCTATTTGCGCAGGTCTTCGGTTTTATTCCGCGTATCCGATGTCCCCTTCCACTGTTATTATGGAAACAATTGCGTCAAAAGCCAATGAGGCAGGTATTGTAGTAGAGCAGGCGGAAGATGAAATCGCTGCTATCAACATGGCACTGGGAGCTTCCTATGGAGGGGCTCGTGCTATGACCGGCACATCTGGGGGCGGTTTTTCCCTGATGGTGGAGGCCCTCGGCCTTTCCGGTATGGCAGAAATTCCGCTGGTCGTAATTGACGTCCAGCGCCCCGGCCCGGTGACCGGTCTCCCCACAAGGACAGAGCAAAGTGATTTAAAATTTGTTATTTCAGCATCACAGGGCGAGTTTCCTCGTATGGTGATTGCGCTGAGAAACGCTCATGACGCTTTCTATCAGACAATGCGAGCTTTTAATCTAGCCGAAAAATACCAAATTCCGGTTATTCTGTTAAGTGACCAGTATCTGGGTGATGCTACGTTCACCGTCGAATCCTTCCACCCGGAAAAAATAAAAATGGTTGGACCGCAGTTGGAATACGCAGACAACAGTCCCTATCTCCGGTACCAGTATACGAAAAATGGTATCTCTCCTCGCCTGATCCCCGGGAAAACCAAACACCTTGTATCCATCGATAGTGACGAACATGACGAACGTGGTTGGATTACCGAATCGGCTGAAATCCGCACTAGAATGATGGACAAACGCATGAAAAAACTTGAAGGACTAAAGCAGGAACTGCAGGAACCGGCATTTATCGGTGACAACGATTTCGAAACTCTTTTGATCGGATGGGGTTCCACTTGGGGACCCATCGAGGAAGCTGTGAACTTGCTGAATAAAGATACCCATTCCCGCTATGCTGCTCTTGTTTTTGGTGATGTATATCCTCTGCCGGTAACGCAGCTAAAAGAAAAGACCGCAAAAGCTCACCATATCATTGATATTGAGCAGAATGCGACAGGTCAATTGGCAGACTTGATCCGCGAAGAAACTGGCATTCTTTGCGAAAGCCGCATTTTGAAATACGATGGTCGCCAGATTTCCGGCGAGGAAATCGCCGAACGGATTCGGAAAGGGGCGGTACAATGAATGCGAAAACTTTTTGTACCTATGAAACGGCATGGTGTCCTGGCTGCGGAAATTTCACTATTTTGGAATGTCTGAAAATTGCGCTTGAGCAACTTGACAAAGACCCTTCTGAGGTATTGATTGCTGCCGGTATCGGTCAAGCCGCGAAAACGCCCCAGTATATCAATGCAAATGCATTCTGCGGTCTTCATGGGCGCTCTCTCCCCGCAGCCGTAGCCGCTAAAATTGCAAATGAAAAATTGACAGTCATTGTCGATACTGGCGATGGAGATTCGTACGGGGAAGGCGGAAACCATTTTATCCACAATATCCGCCGTAATGTCGATATCACGCATTTTGTTCATGACAACCAGATCTACGGACTGACAAAGGGACAAGCATCACCCACTTCCATGATCGGATTGAAAACCGGTGTACAGACAGACGGGAACGTTAATGAGCCTCTTAATCCCGTTCTTCTTGCTATCGCCTGCGGTGCGGGATTCGTTGCCCGCGCATTTACCGGTCACAAAGAGCATCTGATATCACTGATGAAACAGGCAATTACATACAACGGCTACGCATTGGTCGATATTTTGCAGCCATGTGTAAGTTTTAACAAAACCAATACGTTTGCGTGGTACAATCATCGTGTCTATGAACTAGACAATTCTTATAATTGCAAAAACAAGATGGATGCGATGCAAAAAGCCATGGAATTTGGTGACCACATTCCAATTGGCCTCCTGTATAAGGAAGATAAGGCTTCCTTTCATCAAAAAAATACGGTTTTAAGTCAGGGAACGCCTCTGCTCGATAGAAAAACGGATCTCGATTATATGAATCAATTAATCAAATCATATATTTAAATTTTATTATTACAGTGTCTTAATAGAAGTTTACCCTCTCTCTGCCATCACAAAAAGTCTGTTCTTATATTTGTCACTACCGACAAATATAGAAACAGACTTTTTTCTTATATATTGATTATTTCAGCGTGTTATTGCTCCTGTATAGTATCCAGTCCGTGATGTTCGAGGCGTGGTCCGCCATCCGTTCTATGTATTTGACAATGAGTACATAGGAGATGTATTGGCGTACATGGTTGGGTTCTTTGACCATTTTCCCACTAATTTCTTCAATGCTTTTCGTAAAGGCCATATCCACAATGTCATCTTTGTCACGGATCAGGTCTACATCGTCTATGTCTTCTATGCCGCCTTCGTTGTACAGCCGCAGGACGTCTACGACCATAGAGGCCATGACTTGGTACATTTCCTGCAGGCCTGAGGGGGGGGCCACGGGTCCGCCTTCTTTATTGAGGTGAAAGATATAGTGGCAGATGTCCGCGCAGTTATTGGTGATGCGTTCTATATCGTATAGTATTTTCTGCGTGGCCATAAGGTGCCGCCAGTCCGTGGCGACGGGCGTTTGCATGAGACTGATAGTAAGATCTTTCTTCATGCATTCGCGCACCCTTGTATTGATGTCTCCGTTGCCGTGATAGATATCACTGGCTAGTTTATGATCTAAAGATTCCAAGGCAGTCCACGTATTAGCAATCGTGGTTTCTACCACTTGTGCCAGCTGCATCATGTCTTGGGATAGTTCGTTCAATGATTCTACGTATGCATCTCTCATAGAGTATCTCCTCCATCAGCCGAAACGGCCGGTGATATATGCTTCCGTCTTGGGGTTGGTCGGTTTGGTAAACATGTCTACGGTGTTGTTGAATTCCAGTAATTCTCCAAGCAGGAAGAACGCAGTCCGGTCTGATATCCGACGGGCTTGCTGCATGCTGTGCGTAACGATGACGATCGTGTATTTTTCTTTAAGCTGCAGGGCCAGATCTTCTATTTTTTGTGTAGAAATCGGGTCGAGTGCCGAGGTCGGTTCGTCCATAAGAATGACGGACGGACGCGCCGCCAGCGTACGGGCAATACACAGTCGCTGCTGCTGCCCGCCGGAAAGACCGAGGACACTTTCATGCAGCCGGTCTTTCAATTCATCCCACACGGCGGCCTGGTGCATGCTTTCTTCTACAATTTCCGCCAATTTCTTTTTATTGGAAATGCCTTGAATACGAGGACCGTAGGCAATATTTTCAAAGACGCTCTTCGGAAAGGGTGTCGGCTGCTGGAATACCATGCCAACGCGATACCGCAGTGCCAGTGAGTCTACTTCTTTGTAGATATTTCTGCCTTCAAAGAGGATTTCCCCCGTGACACGGCAGTTTTCTATCCAGTCGTTCATACGGTTCAGGGTTTTGATAAATGTTGATTTTCCGCAGCCCGACGGTCCGATCAAGGCAGTGATTTCATGTTTTTTGACGGTCATATTGATATTTTTCAAGGCTTGTGTTTTATCATAAAACAAGTTCAGTCCCTTCACGTCGAAGGTATTTTCTTGTGTTATATCGGCAGCCGCCGCTTCGTCCCTAACGTAAGCGTCGTCGTGAGTTTGTGCCGCATATCCCGTAAGGGTCGTCGTTAATTCTGTCATGAATTGGTTCCTCCCATTTTCTTATCCAGTCTCCAACTAATATATCGGGCCGCCAGGCTAAAACTGACAACGAGTACCATAAGGATCGCCGAGGATACACTGGCCAGTTGTGCTGCATTGGGATGAAGTGCTTCTGTCCGCAGCGACCAGATGTGCAGGGCCAGGGTTTCACCGGGACGGAAGGGATTCAAGGGGCATGAGGCCGAGGTGATATTCCAATTGTTCCAGTTAATATCCGTTGACATACCGGCGGTAAACATCAGTGCCGCAGCTTCCCCGAAACCACGTCCGGCTGCCATGATGAGTCCCGTCATGATCCGCGGAAAACAGGCGGGTACTAACACGCGCCAGATGGTCTGCCAGTGTGAAGCTCCCAGGCCCAGACTTCCTTGACGGTAGCTGTCCGGCAGGTTGCGCAGGGCGTCCTCGGTCACGGAAGTCACCAGCGGCAATGTCAGGATAGATACGGCCAGCGACCCGGCAAACAGATTCCATTGGGACCCGGTCATTACGATAAAGGCTAAATACCCGAAGAGGCCGACGACGATAGATGGCAGCGACGCCAAGGTTTCTATGGCCATGCGAACCCAGTGGGTTACTTTTCCTTGATGGGCATATTCGGCGAGAAATATCCCGGCCGGTACGCCTGTCAGCATACTGAATACGAGTGCTAAAAAAACTAGATACAGCGTATTGAACAGCATATTTCCCAAACCGCTGCCGCTGAAGGACAACATATCCAAGGTCATTACGCCAAAGCCTTGTGCAATAACAAAACCGATAAAGGCAACCAGCAGGATCACGGCAAAGGCTGTACCCCCGAAAAAGAGAGCGGTCATGATCTTGTCCACTTTTTTCTTGTGTTGAATGCGGCTCATATCAAGCCCTCCTTTTCAGTTGTGACGCTCGGTTGATGCGATGGATCACAAAAATAAACAAGAACGAAAGAAGGAACAGGAGCAGCGCCATCGTCCACAGGGCTGCACTGTATTCGCCGCCCTCCATGGCTCCGCCCATATCCGAAGCGATCGCGGTCGTAAGCGTACTGGCCGGTAAGAACAGGGAGGTCGGAAATATCTTCATCTGTCCGATGACCATGGCTACTGCCAGGGCCTCTCCCAAGGCACGTGCCAGACCGAGTATAATGCCGGTAAAAATACCGCCGCGGGCTGCCGGAATGACGATCCGGGAAATGGTCTCCCAGCGCGTCGCCCCCAGTCCGTAGGAGGCCTCCCGCCACGTCCTGGGTACCGCTGCCATGGCATCTGCAGACATCGTCGTGATGGTCGGGAATATCATCACTGCCAGCACGCAGCCGGCTGCCAGTAAGGAAAACCCGTATGGCATAATGAAGAAGTGCCGCAGGAACGGAATGAGTACCGTAAGTCCGATCCAGCCATAGACGACGGAGGGAATTCCCGTAAACAGTTCCACAGCCGGTTGTATCAGACGCCGCGTCCGCGGTGAAGCGATTTCTGTCATAAAGATGGCCGTCGAGATACTCAGCGGCAAGGAAATAAGCAGGGCCAGTCCGCAGGTCACGAGAGACCCCGATAAAAATATGGCTGCCCCGACATGACCGCCGCCGGCTGCCGTATCACTTGGAGCCCATTGGCCGGACAGAAGAAATTCTCCCAGACTGTGGCCGAATAGCAGGAAAGTGTCGCTTCCCTTTAACAGAAGGAACCCTCCTATAAAGAAGGGTACCAGTGCCGCTCCGATACCACAGATCGTAATGAGGAGCCTGGCGGCCCGCTCATCACGATGTGCATTCTTAACAGCGATTTCAATAGGATTCATGTTACTTCCTCCGTTATCTAACGTACCTTAGTGAACTTCCTTTGTCTGCATTTTGCTCGATACACCGTAGCCTAATTCTTCGATGCGTTGGCCGTATGTATCAGAGAGGACAAAGTCAAGGAACGCTTTGACAGCGGCTTTTGGTTCTTTGTTGGTGTAAATGTGTTCGTATCCCCATACCGCATAGGTACCGTTATAGGTATTTTCCAGCGAAGGAGTTACTCCGTTGATCGCGATCGTGCTGACCGTCTTGTCGTTGATCAAGTACGGAAGTGCTACGTAGCCGATAGCGCCTTTGTTCTGTGCCACACTCTGTACGAGGAGGCCGGAGTTATCTGTTTCGAGGGATTTGTTGCTTGATTCTTCCGCTCCGTTGATAGCATATTCTTTGAAGAGTGCCCGGGTACCGGACGTCTGCGGACGTGTTACCAAGATGATGGCTTCATCCGGACCGCCTACCTCTTTCCAGTTCGTAATTTTAGCAGTGAAAATATCCTGCAGCTGTTGGTTGGTCAAGCTCTTGACGACCTGTCCGATGTCGGGGTTTACGATCGTGGCAACCGTCATGACGCAGACTTTATGATCTACAAGTTTAGCGACCTGGTCCTTAGACAACTTTGTTTCGGCAGGTACGTCAGAGTTACCCATATCGACTGACCCATCGGCAATCTGTTTAAGACCGGTTCCCGAACCGCCGGCATTCAAACTAATGGACACACCCTGATTATCTATCTTGAACTTATCTGCTGCATCCTTCACCAACGGCAACAATGCCGAAGAACCAGAACCGGTAATGCTCCCAGACACAGCGGCAGAACTAGACTTGTCACCATCCGCCTTCTGCTGGCTGCCGCATCCGGCAGCACCCACTACCATAACAGCGGCGAGAGCTATGAAGATAAGCTTTTTCAATTTCATATATAATCCACTCCTTTTTATTTTTGTGATTACATCGTACCAAGTCTATGTAAGTGTCCTGTGTAAAGAATGTAAAGAATGTGAAAATAATAAAAAAAAGCAAAAACAACCATCCCGACGGATGGTTGTTTTTACTTGTTCACCTGCATCACTACTTGCACCACTACCTGTATCATGTTGCCAGTGTAAAGTACACGGTTATCTTCGTTCCTTCTCCTTCTTTACTTTCCAGATTAATTTGCCCGTGGTGTTGCTCCACGATGTGCTTTACAATGGAGAGTCCCAGACCGCTGCCGCCGTTTTTCTTATTCCGGCTGGCGTCGGCTCGGTAGAAGCGTTCAAATACTCGTTTTTGTTTGTCTTCGGGAATGCCGATTCCCGTGTCTCGGACGGTAAAGGCGGCTTTGTTTCCTTCTTGCTGCAGGGTAATATATACGTGTCCGCCGCTGCGGTTATATTTCACAGCGTTGTCGATAAGGTTCATGCAGAGTTCCCGCAGCATGCCGTTGTTTCCAAAGACCGCAAGGTCTCCCATTTTCCGATGTATCGTAACGTGTTTTTCTTGTGTTACCGGTTCCATGAAGTTAACGATTTCCTCGACGATGGTGTCAAGTTTGACCGATGTCATTTCTATATTCGGCTTATGTTCTTCTATTTTCGTCAGGTGGATGATGCCTTCGATCAACCGCAACAGGCGCTGCGATTCTTGTTGGATGAGATTGCCGAAGTGCTTGACGTCTTTTTCTTCTTCGTATAGTCCTGCCGAAAGCATTTCTGCAAAGCCGCTGATCGAGGTGAGCGGTGTTTTGAGTTCGTGCGAGACATTGGAGGTAAATTCCCGCCGCAGTTGTTCCCGGTGTTCGCTTTCGGTGATATCATAGAGAATGAACAGGGCCCCATAGAGGTTTTCTTCTTTATATATAGGCCGTACGGTGAGTTGATAGAGACGGTCGTTTTTGACTAGTTTCTGCGTGTAAGCCATCGGCGAATCTTCTCCCATTTTGATTTGATCCCATTCCACACCGGGAAGAATCTTTTCAAAGGACAGGCCGCTGACGGTCATCGTCCGGCGGATTTGCAGGATGTCCTTGGCACAGGTATTGAGGGCCAGTATTTTTCCGGCTTTATCCGTCAAAATGACGCCTTCCCGCAGGTTTTCCAAAATAATACGAACCGTGTTTCGCTCTCGCTCCAGGGTCTGGATCGTATGGTTGATGTAATTGCTTTGGTCCATGATCTTTTGCACCAACGGACGCAGTTCCCGATATACATGCGGCATTTCCTGCGGCAGCTGCTGCGAAGGGGTCCCGATGTTTTCCATGACCCGGGCCGTTTTGCGCAGCGGAGATAACAGGCTGGCTGTCAGCATCCGCGAAGCACGGATACAGCAGATGCCCGCCAGAATCAGCAGCAGCAGGGCCATAGGCAGGAGCGCCAAAAAATGGGAATACAGCGTGGCACGCTGCAGACTGACACGCAGCACCGTCCCATCGGGAAGTTTTTTAGCCGAATAATACAGCGCCTTTTCAATCGTAGCGGATTCCCGGACAGCCGATCCCGTTCCATAGGCAAAGGCCTGCTGGACTTCGGGACGTTGGAGATGGTTTTCCATTTTCGCTGCATCATAATCCGATTCGAACTTGATACTGCCGTCCGTATTGATCCACGTGATCCGCAGGGTTCCCTTTTCGGCATCGGCCACTTGCTGCAGATATCCATTGGTATCCGGGTCGCGGGCCATACCCGCCGAAATCATGGCCACGGCAGATTCCATTTCCACGGCCGCCTGCTCTTGTGCCGACCGCCAAAAAATCCAGCCGGAAATGACCAGGGCCATGACCATGCAGGTCAAGCCGATAGCAAGCAGGCTCAGGTAAATTCGCTTTTTCACTATTTACCTCCTATAAGATACCCGATGCCACGGACAGTCCGAATGATATGTCCGCCGGTCCCCAATTTTTGTCGAAGACTCTTGATATGCATATCAATAGTCCGACTTTCCCCTTCATAGGTAAAGCCCCATACCATTTCCATGATCTGTTCTCGTTTGAGAACGATATTAATATTGACTAACAGATACTCCAGCAGTTCAAATTCCTTGACTGTCAAATGACAGGGTCTCCCGTCCACCAGAACTTCATGCTTTTCCGTGTCCAAGGATACATTTTCATATGTATATACCGTTTGATTATCTGCTGGTATCGTACTCCGACGCAGTACGGCACGGATACGAGAAACCAATTCCACGATGCCAAACGGTTTGCAGATATAATCATCCGCTCCGGTATCGAGTCCTTTAACAATATCGTATTCACTCGTCTTCGCTGTCAGCATAATGACCGGTAATGCACTGCAATCTTTCCGTTTGCGGAGTTTTTCCAAAATTTCTACACCACTTTCTCCGGGCAACATGATATCGAGAAGTACTAATGATGGAATTTTTTCTTCTATAGCAGTCCAAAATTCCTTTCCGTCAGCAAAAGTCCCTACATCGAACTTCTGACTTCGCAAGGCATACCCTACGAGTTCACGAATATTTTCATCGTCTTCTACGCAATATATCAATGCCATGTGATCACCTCCAAAAAAAAATCCGATTATCATTTATTATTATACAAGGAAACATCTCAGATTACAGGTAGATCATGTAAAAAATCAGTAAAAAAATACCTATTAAGAAATATAATACCATGAAAATCGGAAAAACAAAACGGATACTGCAACAAAGAGGTACTCTTTTTTTAGAGTACCTCTTTGTATTAGAAAAAGTCTTTTGCTACTAGTTGAAAGTCCCAGCTGCGAGAGACCGATTCCCATGTAATCGTGGCTACAAAGGAGTGCATGTCGCGAACCCATGTGAAGTCACGGTCTGCTACTTGATCGGTATCCAGGTCTTTATCAAAAGTCAGGATAAAGGTATCTAGCGGCGTTAGTTTGTAACCGATGGATACGCCCTTTTGTCGCGGATGATCGATAGTATCAAACCGGTATGGCGACGTACCACTCAGATTATGTTTTGTATACCATAGTGTAGTCCAGAGTTTGGCATTGATGCCTTGGTTCAATACGACGCCCGTATAGGGATCGCGGACGATGGCATCATTGGTGCTGTACAGGTCTTTACGATAGCCTGCAAAAAAACGAATGTTGGCTTGTTTCCAGAGAGGCAGCGGGGTATGGCTGATTTCCGTTTGGAAGTCCTTATGCGTGCCCGTTGCTACTCCGTCTTCAGCCCAGCGGCCCCAGCTTGCGCTGTTGTCCATATAGATGCCGGTACTGCCAAAGACGATACGCGGCATGTAGTAGGTTAGTTCAGGGAATTTTTTGGCCCATACTCTATCGGTGCTCTGCGTACTTTCTTCTGTCGAATAGCCTAATGTAAAGCGCCCGATATTCGTATCCCTGATGAACAAGGCTGTCGGCTGGAATCCGCCTTTGGTATATATGGCATATTTGAATTCAAATTGGAACGTTTCATCTGTATTCAGCGGAAGCGTAGCACCGCCATAAACGCCAAAGCCGTCATCGGAGGTATAGCGTGGTCTGGGCAGCAGTGAAAAAAGTGTGGTATTGGTCTTATGCTGCGAATCGAGATTGCCTTCATAATGGCCGTACGTGAGTATACGGATATGCTTAAACCACAGTGTCGTGTTTTCTGAGGTAAATTTAACTCCTGGATAAATATGGATATCATCCCCTGTCAGGTAATAGTCCGGTGTTTCTGCCACAGCATGCGGCGTCGTAATGAGGCCATGCTTCATATATCCGCTGCCATTTGTCATTTCACCATCTGTACCGCGAATATATACATTAGGTGCAATAAACCCGGCTATTTTTTCCACTTTACCACTGTGCGTATTCCCATCATAGGTAATACCCGAGCCTTCCAGCGCGGTTTCTCCCTGTATCCATACCGCGGATCCTGGTATATAATACATTTTTGTTTTTGTATTGCCTTCTACATAGTTGCTGTGAAATTCATCTATTCCTTGTTGAATATCTACATTTCCCCGTCCCTGTACATAGCCATCCTGATTGTGCATATACAGAGAATCCGCGACTACTCTTACCGGCTGCGGTGGCAGCACGATATCATACCGTCGGGAGGCCCAGTCAAGATTAACAGGTTCCACAGCCTTTTGTTTTCTTTCATCTTTATTTAATTGATCAGCAGTGATTTTAGTTACCCGTGCTGTCTTCTCTTTCACAGAAGTAGCATCTGCTGCTTCCTGATTGGCAAAGACAGGCAACGTTAAAAACACAGCGGCAGTCAAAATAGATACTGCCAAATTTTTTCTCATATACGTCACCTATTTATTGTTTTCCATTGGAAGTGATAGCTACCGTTGTTTGATTTGAAGTATCTTGTGTATCTCCTGCCGCCGTTTGTGCTTCCTGCGTTTTTTCATCAGTCATTGGGACAGTCTGGGTCGGTGCCTGTGCGGTTCCTATGGGCATCTTGCCATCCGCTGCGGGTGGTGTCGCGATAGGAGTCGTGGCATTCGGTCCTATTGCCACGGTCTGCGTATCAGCAGAAGTCGTTGTACCGGACACTCCGGGGACGGCTACGCCGCTGGCGGCCATATTCGCTGTCTTCATTTCCGAGGAGTCTATCGGGGTTTCTGTAAAACCCATGACATCCGTGTCTGTTTTGACTTCTGTAAACATCGTCGTACCGGCTGGTATATTGACTTCACTGCCTTTCACAAACAGTCCTCCTACCAATCCTACCGGCCCCAAGATAACAGCCCCGGCAACAGACGCGCCGGCCGCTATTTTCATTTGTTTATATTGTTCTTTTGCTTTATCGCCTACGATCAACGGAACTGCCGAACCATCGACGGCTTTAATGGTGCCGTACGTAATAACCAGTTTGCCGTCACGGCCGAAAATACCGGACCGGCGTACATCCGTTACGGTTCCTTCACATTGTGAACCACTGGGAATCGCCACTACATTGCCTACCATGACATTTTCCAAGGCAGCCAGGCGTACGGTATCGCCTTTTTTCAAGGTTTTGGAGCTCAGGGCATCGACATTTCGCAATTTAACGATCATCCCTGCCGGAATCGTCACGGCTTGGGAAACAAACTTTTCATTTCCCAAAAGAGAACGACGCAGTACGGCAATACGGCCGTTCAAGGAACCCGTCCCGACCTGGCCGTTTACGTTTTCTTCCAAGGAGGATACGCGCGACAGCAGCGAATCATTCGAAATCTGACCGCCATATTTCCACTGCATCATATTGACAGCAGCCAGCATGGATAAATCGGAACCCGGATTGCCATATACTTCCTTATATAAAGTATCCACACGATTTTCCGTGCTTCCCGTACCGGCGGACTGCCCGTTGATCAGTTTGTCCAAAGATGAAACACGATCATTCAAAGCACCTTGCTGTACGGTCCCATAGACAGTGCTTTCCACCTTCTGGGCCTTTTCCAAAATTGTATAACCTGCGGCACTGACCAGCATAGAACCGCACAATGCCATAACTGTCGCCATGCAGGCAAGTTTCTTTTTCAGCATTCTACATTCCTCCTGTAATTGTATTGTCTTCATAAAAAAAGAAGACAAATGTAATGCCTTACTGTATATCGTAATGAATTAAAAACGTACGTCGATGATAGCAGAAACCCCGACGCCCTGGATACGGTGCATGTTGGTAATGCTTTCGGCATCAATAGGAATCAATGCCTTGGCTCTGAACAAATTCCCGTTAAATCCAGCTTCGATCTGGCCAACAGCCTTGACCTGCTCTACTTGCTCTGACGGGCCTACCACCTGCGCGGCACCTACATAGCCACCACCGCCTACACTAAGCACAGGTACCACCTTTGTTGCATAGTCGGTACCTACCCCTTCCTTCATTAAAAGCTTATTCAGGAAATCGTTGAGTTGTTCGCCAAATTTGCTGACTACTACACCCACGCCGCCAATTTTGAGAACAGAGCCCAGACCAAAGGCCTGCGTGGCCAAAGTACCACTAAAGCCGACAAGTGATACTACTAAAGCCCCCACAATAAGTTGTTTTTTCATATGGTCGCCTCCTTCAGTACACATTTATTTCATTATATAAGAATTATGTGCAAAAAGCAACTTACATAGCAAAAACCCCGCATGCCGAGCATGCGGGGGAAAAGCTGGATATGTTTAGTTCTTATGACCGAAGTAACGAGCCAGGAGGCCGTCGAATCCACGCCCATGGCGTGCTTCGTCCTTTGCCATTTCATGCACGGTATCATGAATAGCGTCCAAGTTGAGTTGTTTTGCGAGAGTTGCCAATTCTTTTTTACCGGCACAGGCACCCTGTTCCGCAGCCGCACGAAGTTCCAAATTCTTCAAGGTATCCGCGTTCAAAACTTCGCCCAGCATTTCAGCAAAACGGGATGCGTGGTCTGCTTCTTCTAACGCATAACGTTTGAATGCTTCCGCGATTTCCGGATAGCCTTCCCGATCAGCCTGACGGCCCATAGCGATATACATGCCGACTTCAGTGCATTCACCGGTGAAGTTCAAGCGAAGACCTTCAATAATACGGGGATCAACACCTTTGGCAATTCCAACAATGTGTTCATCCACATATTCTTTTTTACCAGCTGCCAATTCACTGAATTTTTCCTTCGGAGCACCACACTGTGGACATTTTTCCGGAGCTTCTTCGCCTTCATACACATAACCGCAGATGCTGCAAACAAATTTTTTCATAATATATTCCTCCTATTTATATAACAATTATATTGAATAAAGCTTTGAAAATTCATACTAACAAATAATTGTTATTTGTTATGTTGTAATTATAGCAGATGTATTTTAGAAAAGCAAGGCTTTTTTGTAATTTCTTCGTTAATTTTAAATTTTTTTGTATTTACTACTCACCGGTCGGTTAAAACAGGGAAAAGAAAAAAATTCAGTGTGCTATCCATGGATTTTTTTATTGCTTTCCTTTATGATATACAGTATATATTGTGTATGTGTATCCTAAGGAGGTTGCTGCGTATGAAGGGTTCTTGGCTGCTAGCCGCATGGATGACAATCGTTGTTTCCGTTCCTCTGGCTGTTCATGCAGAAAAGGATGATTGGTCTGATAGTTCGTATGCTTTTCCAAAGATAAAGACGGTCCTGGTGTATAATCTGGATACGTCCGAAGCTGCAAGCATCAAAAATGATATTGTGGCAAAAACATTGCAGGATGCGTATTTGGCACGCGCAAAGAAGAACGGCAGTTCTGTCCGTACAGCGCTGCAGATCGCGCCGCCTGCATCACAGCCGCCTGCGTCCCCTGCCGTTTCTACCGTTTCTGCTGCCGATGTGTATATAAAGGCCCGGCTGATGCAGTACAACCAGGACAGCAGTTTTGTCGCTGCCCATACGGAGTGGCGGTCCCAGTGGATCGATCGTGTCGTATATGACCGCGACGGCAGACCGTACACCGTGTCTCAGGAGATCACCGTACCCGAATATGTACCGGATACCTATATTCCCAATACGACGGTAACGCTGCGATTTGATATGTATGATGCCAAAACAGGGAGTGTCGTATTTTCCCGCGAAGAAACGCGGACGCGATATAGTTCCGACGATACGATGGGTGTATATAAGCGAATCGTCGATGCATTTTTCAAGACCTTGAAGGAAAAAATGACACCGTAATATTTTATGACCTGCATAAAAAGAGGACCGGCTTACGCCGATCCTCTTTTTGCAATACTTCCGCACTATTTTTTTGTAACAGAGATACTGTCCGCTTCCTGATGATGGCATTCCATATGTGCCAGCTTGGGACGGTGTTTTTTCCTCCACCACATAAATCCATATACAATGGCTACCAGTAACACCAACACCAACAGACGGCCCCAGTGCTCATGGAAACGGAGTAGATCATGCCCCAGCCAGACTTCTATGACGACAGCCGGTATTTTGCCGATAAGGTTGGCAATAAAATGATCTTTATAGGAAATGTGACTCAGCGCACTGAATGCCGTTACTAGTACATTCGGGGAATACGGTATGGCCCGCCCCATGATGATCGTCTTGATACAGCTGTATGAATCAAGTTTTTCCAGCATGTCGTTCCGCTCGATCATTTTTTTAGCCTGACCGCGCAGCAGCGTCCGTGTGAGATGAAAGCTGATTTCAATGCCTAATACTTCACCTGCCCAGGAAATGATGATTCCCGGGACCAAACCAAAAATAATACCGTTCACCGTAAGGAATGGGATGGAGGGAAATCCGATCGCATTGACAAAGGTAATCATGAAAACACTGACCAATATAGCCTCATAGCCAAAGGAAGCAATATAGTCCGTAAGACCGTCTATATCTCCTTGTACCATAAGATTCCACATGGTCATGTAGAAATCCGGCAGAACAAGTTGAATCGCCCACAGCACGGCTACTACAGCCAGCACACCGAAGATGTGGATCGAAACCCCTACTGTTTTATCCTTCATATTATATATCTATCCTTTTATACAAGTAGTTTCGAAATGATTCATCCCTGCATATTTCCATCAGAAAATACGTCATAGGGATAACTATAGATAAACTGGCCGATGCACAACATATACGTATTCGGCCAAACAGGTAATTCGATACTCTATTATACCACAAGTACTGTTATTTCCAAAATACTAGTTCCGCTTCCATCATCTTTTTTAAGCAACTATGTACGCCCTATTCCATATAGATACGAATATTGCATAGCCTGCCACTCATCAAAAAGAGACTGACAAGAGAGACTTGCGTTTTCTCGTCTCCCCTGTCAGCCCCGTATACGCTGCTGTCCGTATATTATAAGAATTCCGCAACGCGGGAACGTTCTATCGCAGATAACTGCTGACTCATTCTTAAGAATTCATCCATTTTCTGCATAGCTTTTCCCGAATCGATAAGCCGTGCCGCCTCCTTCATGCCGGCTTCCAGTGTAAGTGCTTTGCCACAGATGTAAAGTCCGGCTCCGGCATTCATGATAATTGCTGTACGTTTGGCACTTTTTTCACCCTTCAAGATACTGCGGGCAATCGCCGCATTTCCTTTCGGCGTGCTACCTGCCAGTTCGTCTTGTCGGCAGCGGATCAGGCAAAAATCTTCCGGCCGGATTTCATAGGTCTTGAAAACATTTCCTGTAAATTCACATACTGTCGTAACTGCCGAAGCTGAAATTTCATCAGATCCATCCTGTCCATATACTACCATGCCGCGCACGACGCCCAGATTGGAAAGTACACGGGCCATCGGTTCGACAAGTTTTTTCTTGTTTACACCTAATAGTTCATATTTGGCACGGGCCGGATTGGTCAAGGGACGGAGCACGTCGAAAATGGTCGGGATTCCCAATTCTTCGCGAACGGAGTCAATATGTTTCATCATATAGTAATAGTATCGCGTATAGAAATAGCAGATGCCGATGGTATGAAGCATTTCCAGACAGCTATCGGGTTCCAGGAAAATATTGCCGCCCAGTGCTTCCAGCATATCTGCCGAACCGCTGCGCGATGTCTTGGCTCGGTTGCCATGTTTGGCTACCAGTACGCCGCCAGCTGCAATGACAAATGCCGCGGTCGTGGAAATGTTAAAGGTCTTGGCCGTATCTCCGCCGGTACCTACGATTTCAAATAAATTCAAATGATGTTCCACCTTCAGGCTGTGTTCCCGCATTCCTTGGGCAAAACCAGTTATTTCCGTATCCGTACACCCTTTGACAGCCAAAGCTGCTAAAAATGCGCTGAGCTGAATATTGGAAACGCGTCCGTCCATGATGCGATCCATGGCAAATACACATTCCCGAGATGTCAAATCATTACCTTCTGCTAGTTTTACCAGTAAATTTTTCAACATAGCCCTCACTCCTTTGTACGTACATCCCTCTTGTGATCCTAACGATGTTTCTTATATTTATATTATACCACATCGGCATGGTAATCAATATAATTTCCAAAGTGTCTTATGATGGATCGCCCATATCGTTTTGCCTGACAGCCATAAAATCAAGGATGTCGCACAAATCAACAGGAATAATCCCAGCGCACGCGTCCAGAATACGGTGTAGTCGTTACTGAAATGCAATACGCCGTTTGTAAAGGCCATACTGGGGAAACTAGCAGCCCACCAACCCATGCGAAACGGAGTACTGAGCATGATCGAGGCGACTTTGCAGGCGATCGGCACGAGAAGGAAAATCCCGGCGCAGATAAATAACGCCGTAAAATTATCCGGGCCAAACGTATCACTGTAGGTGATATAGCCCATGCCAAAGGGTGCCATGAGAATCATCAAACTGGGCTGCACCGCATCCGGCAGCGGCTTGCCGATAATACTGCGGGTCAGCAGCAGCGCAATAACCGGAATCCCTGTCACAATCCCGATAGCGACACAAAATACGGAAATATCATGAAACCCGGGGTTCTGCAGCACATTCCCGGCAATGGGGATCGTAATAGGCCCCAGTACAGGAAGCAGCCAAGCCGGTGTCACTTCGTTGATATTCTGACGTTCCAGCAGCCAATGACTAAGTAATATCCAGCCAAACAGCAGAATCATTACCAGTGCCACCCACCAGAATATGCTGGCCACCACATGACTATACGGTGCCAGTACCGCTGCCAGCAATACCGTAGAAACCGTAAATGTTCCGAAGAAATTGACTTTAGACGGAGAATTCCATTCTGCCCGTACGGCTGCCGTATCGATGCGCAATTTACGAAAATACTGGAAAAATACCCAAAAATAAATCAGCAGGGCCACGGCTCCGAAACATTCTCCGATCCAAGCCGGAGCTCCCCAAATCTGATGGGCCAGACGCCATCCGAAACACATGCCGCAATACCCCATGGACGCGGCAAAAGTAGAAACCGACATAAAATGAACAAAGCCAATTTGCCGTATGACTTCTCTTTCGTCCGGTGCTATGATCTCAATATGTTGTGCCATTTATAATACCTTCTTTTCAAAATTACCAAGTACATACATGCCATCTTTTAAATGCAGACCACTGTCAAGAGAGACGAAGGCCAGGGAGATAAGGGAAAATCCAACCTCTCCGTCACCTGCGGTGCCAGCTAACAAACAAACTAGGTGATTCACTCTTTTTTGCGCGTCACGCTGTTCCTTCAAAAAAAGTTCTCTACCTATCTCCTGACAAGGGAGCCGAAGGCAAGGGAGATAAGGAAAAGTCTAACCTCTCAGTCACCTACGGTGCCAGCTCTCCTGTCAGGAGAGCCGAAGGCCAGGAATGTAAAGCCTCCCTTGACAGGGGAGGTGGCCGAGTGCAGCGAGGTCGGAGAGGTTAGACCTTGCCCTTTTCCCTTTGCCCTTTTCCCTTTTCCCTTTTCCCTTTGCCCTGCTTTTTCATTTTTTCTGCATGTATTGCTTTTTTAACGTTACCTTTAAAGTATGACACAGAAAAAGGCGCGTATCAATATACACGCCTTGCATTCTATCATATTATTTTTAAATATGCGTCATCAAGTTTTTATATTTTTGTTATAATGCGTGTTCTCGCAGCAGGTGTTCTGTTTCTTTTAGCCCTTCATATGAATAAAACACGCGTTCCAGACATAGTCCTCGAGCCGGGGCAGTCGCTCCCAGCCGGGTCCGGTCCAGTCCTTCCAGAATCGCGCGGAACGAATCTACGGTCATGCGGTGAAGTCCCAAATCGACAAAGCCGCCTGCCATATTGCGGACCATATGATATAGAAACCCGTCTCCCAGCACATTGATCTGCAGTGCTGTTCCTTCTCGCTGAAAGGTAATGTCATACATTGTTTTCAGCGGATTCATGGGCGTCGTATTCTGCCCTTCAAAGGCAGAAAAATCATGGGTCCCCAGCAGTATTTCCGCGCCGGCTTTCATCGCTTCTATATCCAGCGGCTTGCGTATGAACCAGGCGTAGCGCAGCAGGAAGGGATCACAAACTTGTGCGTTATTGATAGTATAGCGATAGTGCTTACCGGTACAGTCATGACGCACACTGAAGTGCTGCGGCATTTCCTGCGCCGTACGTATGACGATTTCCGGCGGCAGATACCCTTTGGCCGCATAGGGGATTTTCTCTATCGGGATCGAACCTTCTCCGTAAAAATTAACGACTTGTCCGCGCGCATGGACTCCGGCATCAGTACGAGCCGCTCCATAAATCGTGATCGGTGCGGAAAATATACGAGATAAGGCCCGCTCAATTTCCAGCTGAATCGAAGGAGCATTGGTCTGCCGCTGAAATCCGTGAAAATCGGTTCCATCATAGGCAACGGTCAGACAGATGTTCTTTTTCATATAAACCACCGCATCCAAATCAAAATTCCCGTTACGAGAACGATAGCCGCCATGGCAATCCCGTCTCGATAGGTATAGGATAATTCATTCATACGCGTCCGGCCTTCTCCGCCGCGGTAACAGCGGGCTTCCATCGCCGTCGCCAGTTCGTCGGCCCGGCGGAACGCACTAACAAACAGCGGCACCAGCAGCGGTATCATATTCTTGCCGCGCTGCAGTATACTGCCGCTCGTAAAGTTGGCACCGCGGGCTGTTTGGGCCTTCATGATCCGGTCGGTTTCTTCTAATAGCGTCGGGATAAAGCGCAGGGCAATGGTCATCATCATGGCCAGTTCATGCGCCGGCACCCCGATGCGCCGGAAGGGATTCAATATATGTTCGATGCCATCCGTCAGCACGATGGGGGACGTCGTATAGGTCAGCAGGGAGGAAAAGATAATCAAGTATACCAGACGAGCCGTCATCAGACTGCCTTGGTACACGCCTTCCTTGGTAATGGAAATAAATCCGTACTGCCACAGTACGATCCCCGGCGTCGTAAAGATATGGATGCCCATCGTAAACACAATAATAATCCACAACGGCTTCAACGACTTGACGATCAGTTTCAGCGGCAGCCGCGATACCACAAAATTGAGCACCACAAACGCCGTAACTACGCCATAGGCTGGAAGGGATTCCGCAAAAAATATCGCTATGATAAAAATCATCGTCGCCATAATTTTGACTCGCGGATCCAGTTTATGCAAAAAAGAATGTCCCGGGAAATATTGGCCCAGTGTAATATCAGTGAGCATGCGTATTCCCCCTTACCCCCGCATAAATCGAGGCCGCGGCTTCTTCTACGGTCCGCACACGGTCTTCGACCGGCAGACCGCGGCCCTGCAGATACTGCAGCACCTCCGTGACCGGCGGCACACTGACTCCGGCACGATGCAGCAGGTCCTGCTGCTTAGCAAATATCTCCAGCGGTTCTCCATCAAGAATAATTTCGCTGTGGTCCAGTACGATCAATCGATTGGCCAGGCGGGAAATATCCTCCATATTGTGAGACACCAGGATAACCGTAATATTTTTTTCTTCATGCCAGCGCTGGACTTCGGCAAATATTTCTTCACGGCCCACGGGATCCAGTCCCGCCGAGGGTTCATCGAGAATCAGGTATTCCGGATGGATCGCGATAACGCCGGCAATGGCAACACGGCGCATCTGCCCGCCGCTCAGCCGAAAGGGAGAGCGATTGCCGTATTCTTCATAATCGAGATGGACGAATTCCATAGCTTCCTTGACGCGCTGTTCTATTTCTTCTTCCGTCAACCCCATATTGCGCGGACCAAATGCAATATCCTTGGCAACGGTCTCTTCAAACAACTGGTATTCCGGATATTGGAACACCATGCCTACTTTATGGCGCATATCCATCGCTGCTTTTGATTTTTGTCTGATATCCATGCCATTAACCGTGACCTGTCCCATCGTAGGATGCAGCAATCCGTTCAACAGCTGCACCAGTGTGGATTTGCCGGATCCCGTATGTCCGATGATCCCGACAAAATCGCCGCTGCTGATTTCCATCGTTACATTGCGCAGCGCTGTCTTTTCAAACGGCGTACCTACTCCATAGGTATACGACACGTTTTCTAACTGTATTGACATAATGCGTCCCCTAATTCTTCCTTTGTTATGATCGTACCGTCCAGTGAAATGCCCTTTTCCCGCAGACGCAAGGCCAATTCAGCCGAAACCGGCACATCCAGTCCCATGTCCTTTAGTTCCCGTACATGGGTAAAAATATCCTGGGGCTTGCCATCCATCTGCAGTCTGCCATGATTGATAACAACAACACGATCTGCCGTGACGGCTTCTTCCATGAAATGGGTAATCAAAATGACGGTGATTCCTTCTGCATTCAGCTGATGAATCGTATCCATCACTTCTTTGCGGCCGATCGGGTCAAGCATGGCCGTCGGTTCATCGAGAACGATGCATTGCGACTGCATGGCCAAAATACCGGCAATGGCAATACGCTGCTTTTGGCCGCCGCTCAGCAGATGCGGACCATGGTGCGCGTATTGCGTCATATTGACGCGTTCCAGCGCCGCTTTGACACGTTTTTTTATTTCCTCCGACGGCACTCCCAGATTTTCCGGTCCGAAGGCTACATCTTCTTCCACAATGGCGGCTACGATCTGATTATCTGGATTCTGGAAAACCATGCCGACTTTCTGCCGGATATCCCAAGTCAAATCAGGATCATCCGTACGCATGCCGCAGACTTCACAAGTTCCTTCTGTCGGTACAAGAAGAACATTGAAATGCTTGGCCAGAGTAGATTTTCCCGAACCATTCGTGCCGATAATCGCCACGAATTCTCCGGTCTGGATCGATAACGATACATCCCGTACAGCATATACTTGCTTGCCTTCTTCATCCGTATAAGAATGGCTCATGTGATCCAGCTTTATCATAGGTATACTCATTCGTATCTCCTTACGTCTCCTATATAGTACATAAAGTGAAAAAACGTTCCCGTTTTTACACGCAATTATTATACAGTGTTTTCCCCAGCTTGTCTATTATTTATGTAAACTTTTTAAAATTGCATTACAGTTCACATAATGATATTCCGACCTTTTCTATTCCAACAGCAGCGATCCGAGAAGCTGCCCTTATCCGTTTCCCGCCTGCTTTATAGTATCCGGCTTCCTACTTGGTATACGATGAAGGTAACGATCCAGGCAACGGCAATTTGAAAGACGGCGGAAAAGATCGTCCATTTCCAACTGTGTGATTCAGAGTGTACCGTTGCCAGCGTGGCTGCGCAGGGGATGTACAGCAGGGAAAAGAGCATCATGCAATAGGCATTGAGCGGAGTAAAGCCTACGCTTCCCAGTGTTCCTGCCAAGCTCATAAGTGCCGCACCGGAGTTAATATTGAGTCCGTCAAAAAGGACGACAAAGCTGGATACGACGACTTCTTTAGCAGATATCCCTGCGATAAGCGCTAAGGATATCTGCCAGTATCCCAGACCAATGGGTGCAAAGATCGGCACCAGCCATTTTCCCATAAGTGCTCCGTAGCTATTGGTCATTTCGCCATAGCCGCCTGGGCCGAAGTTGAGAATGAACCACATGATAATAGAGGCGGCAAAGATAATGGTACCGGCCCGGCTCAGATAGTCTTTTACTTTTTCCCATACATAAATGCCCACGGTACGGCTGCTGGGACGTTTATATTCCGGCAGTTCGATGAGCAGTGCGTTTTCCTGCGTCCGTTTTTCAACAAGGTTCATGCCCAATAAGGAAAGAAGGGCTACGACAATTCCGATGATATACATGGAATAGGCTGCCAGCATCGAATTCTGCGGGAAAAACATACCTGAAAACAGGATATAAATCGGCAGTCTGGCACTGCAGGACATAAACGGCGTCACGAGCATCGTCCGATACCGGTCTGTCTTATTTTCCAGCGCCCGCGAAGCCATGATCGCCGGCACGGAGCAGCCAAATCCCAGTATCATTGGGATAAAAGCGCGCCCCGAAAGTCCCAGACGTTCCATAATGTCATTCATAATAAAAGCGACACGCGACATGTAGCCGCTGTCTTCCAAAAAGGCCAGTGTCAGAAATAAAATGCAGATATTGGGCAGGAAGGTCAAAATACCGCCGACCCCGGCAATAATTCCTTCGACGACGAGCGAGATGAGCATATCATTGGCTCCGAGCAGGGTCAGCCCGCTGGTCGCTTGTGCGGATATGACATCCAGTGCCAGTTCAAAATAGGATTTTAAATAATCACCCACATAAAAAGTCAGGAAAAATACGCCGGCCATGATCAGAAGAAATACGGGTATACTGAGCCATCGGTTGGTCAATATACGGTCTGCGTATTCTGTGGCGGCTACTTTTTCCTCTCGGTTGACGACTACTTCATGTATGATTTCCTCGATAAAATCATATTTTTGGTTAATAATATCCGTTTCATAGCTTCTATCAACAATACGGTCTTCCTCATCGATCGGGTAATTTCTCGTGACCTCCGCATCTTGCTCCAACAGCTTGAGTGCATGCCAGCGGTGATTGAACATCTGCGGATACTGCAGCTTGAGTTGTTCTTTGATGACATCGATCTTGTCTTCCAGCAGGTCGCTGTACACCATGGCAAATTCACTGTGGTGGTTATGCCGATGCCGGGTATGACTGGAGTGATCGTGTACGAGTCGGTCCGGATGGACATGGTCTCGATGATGAATGGCCGCATGCAGGAGCACGCTCAATCCGCGCCGCTTTAGGGCCGATACGGGAATGATAGGAATGCCGAGCATTTCCGGCAGGCGGTGCAGGTCAATTTCCATGCCCCTCTTTTCTACAATATCCATCATATTCAGTGCCATCACGACCGGTTTTCCCAGTTCCAGGAGCTGCAGGGTCAAATACAGATTTCGTTCCAGCGCCGATGCATCTACCACGTCGATAATGACATCGACTTCATCGCTCAATATAAAATTACGTGATACTTGTTCTTCCATGGTATAGGAGGTCAAGCTGTATGTTCCGGGTAAATCGACAAGATGTATAGTGACACCATGATCGACAACAGAGCCTTCTACTTTCTCTACCGTTACACCCGGCCAGTTGGCCACTTTGAGGTTGGCTCCCGTATACGCATTAAACAGTGTCGTTTTACCGCAGTTCGGATTCCCGATAAATGCCACTGTCAAATCTTTGTGTGCTATGCCATGCCGATAGCGGTGCAAATGTTTGCGTCCGCTCGCGGCATTCGATACATCCTGTTCCACTGTATTCAACTCCTAACTTGTATACGGCTGGAAATCCCTTTACCGATAGCCAGCCGTGTCCCGCGTACCTTAATAATCAGGGTACCGGCATTTTTATTGTTCAGGACCGCGATTTTCGTTCCTTTTGTCATTCCTAGCGCCTGCAGGCGCTTTTCCATTTTAGTCGGCAGCGATAGTTCTTCTACAAGATAGGTCATTCCTACTTTTCCCTGATCCAACGTCATTCGTCCGTCTCCCCCCTCTTTATTCTCAGCTGCACGCGGTATCTCAGCGTGCGTGCTCGGCTCCGTATGCATTGTCACCGGAGTTTCCTTTTATGGTAAAGAGTGCCAGATACGATACGGCGGTAATAGATTGCACAAGAATTTCCAAGTTGTGCAGTCCCAGTACGGGAGCTACCAGGCTTCCTATATAGCAGATATACGGTACGATAAATAACGCTCCTGATTTATTGAAATCATGACACCGTCTGATGCCCAAGGATATTTCTGCCAAAACGACGGGAATCGTCAATGCGATAAATATAATTGCAAAAACAGCGGCAAGTTCCGGGCGTCCGATAATCAGTGATTCCACAAATTTGCTGTACAGAATCAAGGAAAACAGGATCTGTGCAAAAACAAGGACCAGGGTCCGCAAAACAAACGGGCGGCGTTGTACGCGTCCGTAAAACTTGTAATATTTGGCTTTGAGATCCTGCCAGTCACGAAAACTTACTGCGTTGTTTTCTCCCACGCGGCCGACCGGCATGGCAAGTCCTTTTCGGATTTTAATCGATTGATCCGACCGTTTCTTTAATTTAATCTTTTTTTCTCGAGACATAATTTCCTCCTAACGGCGCTCAAAAAGCTTGTGCTTACATTTAGCTATCATAGTAATGGTATCATATTCTACGATCTTACTCAAATGAATTTGACCGGAAGATACAAATAAAAGCCTCTTACCCGTTCTATCTGTTTCCGATTGTCACGTATCATGATATAATGAGTCTATCTTACATTGGCTAAAGGAGACTCTTATATGGAAAAACATGTATATACAAATCTTGTGAATTCGGAAGGAATATTCACCTACAATTTCTTCTGCGAATCTATTATCAGCAGCATGCATACCTTGCTGCACATCATGGAACATGCCAAACTGGATCCGCCGGAACAGCTGGCGCAGATTCCCGATATGCTGGCCCAGATGGGCACGAATCTCATGCAGGATTATAGTGAAGAAAAAGTGGATCTTGATCGGCTCAAAACAGAAATGGTCGATTTTTATAATGTCGCTTTTGCCGTTAACGAAGCGATGGTTCCCGTCGTAACACATGGCAGCGATGAACTGCAGTATTATTATTTCGTGTTCGAACAAGGAATCAAAATCATGTTTCCTACCCTGCTCGAAAATATTTCCATGGATTTGCCGGAGGATGTCCACGCCGATGCCTTCATGGATGAAATAATGACTGAATTCATCCAATAAGCATAACCGTAAAAACGGGTACATGCTGCCGCAGCACAGGCTGCAGCAATATGTACCCGTTTTCTGTATATCGTCTGTTAGTTCAATACAAAAAAGTGCAGGAAGGATACCAGCGCGACTACGAATCGATAGTAGGCGAAACTTGCCAAGCTGGACTTATTAAGAAATTTAAGAAACCAGAGAACCGAAACGTAGGCTACCGCAAAAGCCACGACAAATCCGATCGCAATCATGATCAGATCCCCGCCGGCAAGGTTACTCAGATTTTTGAGCAAATCATAAATACAGGCCACGACCATGACCGGTACGGCGATAATAAAACAAAAATCAGCTGCACATTTACGGCTCAATCCTAAAAACAGACCGCCGGAAATCGTCGATCCGGAACGGGAGAAACCCGGCCATAAGGCCAGTATCTGAAAGGCCCCTACCAAAAAAGCCTGCATGATCGTCATTTTTTCCACATCGTCACACACAACCCGCATATGCGCTTTTTCCGCAGCCAGCATAAAAAAGCCGCCGAGGATCAGCCCGATGATAACGGTGCCGGGAGAAAATAAGTAGGTCTTGATCGCATGATGCGCCAAGTAGCCGACACCCATGACCGGAACAATGCCGGCCGCGACATGGGCTAAGGTCAGCCCCGTATCATGGCGGAACCAGTTTTCCCGGCGATACATATTCCAACACCGGTACTGCCGTGCCATGCGTAAAAATTTTTCCTTGTAAATCAATAGAACGGATAAGATAGCCCCAAGCTGAATAAACACTTCAAAGACGCTGGCCCGCGGTCCGTCAAAGCCCAGCCAGTCGCCGACGAGGATCATATGCCCTGTGGAGGAAACAGGAAGATATTCTGTCAATCCTTCGACAACGCCGAGTATGACCGCAATAATATAATCGTTCATTCGATGATTTCTCCTTTATGTATACGATAAAATAATATGAACCATATTGAAATATTATACCACGCGGAAAAAGAGAAAAAAAGTATTTATACCCAGTATATAAAAAAGTTTCCCCGCAGATTTTCCTAGGAACGACTATATTTCCGGTAATATTCCTCCAATAGCGCAAGAATGCGAATGCCGATTTGACGATAGTCCTCGTCCGGTAAATTGGCCTGGGAGATACGCAGCGTGCCCGCCGGTGCATCAAATCCCATTCCCGCCATTAAAACCAATCCCTTTTCTTTTGACAGACGCACTAGAAAATCTATCTGCTCTACATTTTTTTCCAGATACATACGGAACGCTTTTCCGTATTTTTGTTCTGCTATATGGTATATATCGATAATTGTATAATATTTTGCGTTGGTCGGCGAATTGTCTTCCGGAATTCCCAGCGCTTCGCACAGTATATGATATCGCCGTGCCACAATGGCATCTGCACTTTTAAAGTACATGTCTTCCTGTTTTTGGCAGACCAGATGGGTCAGGGAAAATAACGCCATCAAACATTGCTGCGGTGTGCTTAGGCCGCTGGTATGATACAACCCGATCGAGCGGCTGTCTGCACAAATACGGTCTAATATAGGCAATTGCCGTGTCTCTGTCGTTACAATGGAATAATCGCTGTCTAATATGCATTTTTCTTCTTCCGGCAGCTTTTCCAGCAGATCATTACACACATTGTGTTCATTGGCGGCAATTAATCCCAATCTCCATCCGGTACATCCGAATAGTTTGGAAAACGAGTATACCAGCAGGGTATTATACGGAGCCAGTCCATACACCGACTGGAACCGATCGACAAACGTCCCGTATACATCGTCGGTAATAATGATCAGGTCCTTGCGCTGATCCACAATTTTCTTAAGCTGCCGCAAGGACTCGCTTCCCAAGGAGTGTGCGCCGGGATTGGAGGGATTTACGAGAAAAAATGCCTTGATGGCCGGATCAAGAAGTTTTTCCATTTCTTCTTTTGCGATTTCCCACTTGCTTTCTTTTGTAGAGGTCACGTTAATCTCGGTTAATTGAAAGTTTGTAAGGCGTGGTATCTGGATATATGGCGTAAAAATCGGCATATTGATGGCAATTTGATCGCCTTCATGCAGCAGCCTGTTGTGTTTGAGTGAATCAAAAATATATACAATCGCCGCGGTTCCGCCTTCAACGGGAAATAGTTTTGTCGTCTTTGCCAATCCCGTTTGCGGATACAAGGTCTCTTCCAAATACGCATTGAGGATTTTTTCCACATGTACCAGACATCTGCTGGGAACGGGATAATTATTTCCTGCAATACCATTGGATAATTCAAGAATACACTCTTTCTTATCAATGGACAGCGTATGCTCGGCATATTCCATCGCTTCACGAATAAAGGAATCCACACGGTTTTCTTGACTGAAAAACTGATCAAACCGGCTTTCGATCTTATCGCCTTCGATATATCCGGCTAGATCGCCGTCCTGCATCGTACGTTCTGATTCAACCATGCCAAATTCAAGAAACCGGGAAAACGCACGGCGTCCCAGCGTATTGATCCAGTTAGGATTTCCTCGTCCGGCATTCAAAAACGTACTGTACTTTTTATTTTTTTGTGCTAGATCAATTAATTTGTTGCTTACTTCAAATACTCCCAGTTTTTCCCATTCCCGTTCATAGGCTTTTTTTATCATTCTCTTCTCCGTTCATACGTATTTGTTGAAAGTATTAACGCAGCAGCCGCAGCGCTGCCAAATACCCGCATCATAAAAAAGTACCGCCCTTCGCATGCGTTTCTTTAAGGTAATAGTATCTATTTACTTTTCATTTGTCAATCGGCAGGCGGCAGAGTTGAGCGATAATTTATTTTTCAATACGCTCGTCTTGCTCCATTCCAATTCACTTTTTAAACGGAACAGCTGCCCTTTTGCCGAACGGATACTGTACCTCCATACAAAAAGAGGCTGTACTGACAGTATCCTAGCCAGTACAGCCTCTTCACCGTGCCTTTTAATCCAAAGAAACTACATGATTCATGTTTTCTACCTTAAACTTAGCATATTTTGGATCCCCATTATGTTCAAAGTACAGTGTATCTTTTTCAATGTGTCCACGCCAGCTCACGATCAGGGGGCATTCATGACTGAGCTGTTTTAGCATCTTTACGGGATTCAGGTTCAAAATTGGTGCAAATAAAAACCCAACATTGTCAATCATTACTACACGTGCATTCAGTCTGTGAATCGCAGCCGAGATAAGAGAAATCGCTTGTTCGGGACGATCGGCCCGTGGAATTTCCAAAAACTCATCATCGAATAGTTCTTTTGCATCGACGATCTTCCATCCTTCCTGGTACGTTAATTCTCGAATCAGTCTACTTTTGCCGGAGCCCGGACCGCCGATAAGAATCAGCAATTTTTCTTCATCCTGGGCAATGTACTTCCAGCGTTTCAAAACCTCTGCATCTGTAACCATAGGAATCACCTTCATCTGCTTTATTGTTATCTTTATTATACTGGAACTGGCCTACATAAGTAAAGGCTTTTGTCTATCTAAATTTTACATGGTTCCTATAAGCCGTAATGCTTGCCTATGCTTCCAGACCATATCGCTTCTTGGGATTCTGCAAATCTTCGATAGGCGTATTGAGAAGAAGCACATCCTCCACATAATTTTGCGCATGATCCACAACGAATAACAGGGAAGTGCCTTTTTGGTATGGGTTGTCATAGAAATATCCGTCGACAGATTTGCTGCCGTCGGGACCTTTTTCCAGCCGCTGCGGCAGTCCGTACAGTCCTAAAATCGTAGATACATGATAGCCTAACGTCGCTCCACGGTTCGTATAGGCATTATTTGTCATCAGAAACACACGCTTTATCGTATTGTGTCGATCTATTTCCACTCCATAATCACCGTAGATCCAAAATTTGTTGCCCTTATTGGTTATCATATTAGTCCACATATTATATTTATTGGCTTCAAATGGATCTTCCAGTGAAAATCCCATAAGGGAAAAATCTCTGGGAGCAAACATGGCATTGATCGGCAATGTCTCACTCGGTGGATTGATGTACGGTGTGCGCGGCGGCATCAGCGCGATCCGTTCCACTTTCCGGTTATAGATGGCAAAAACAAGCATCGTATCTTTTCGCGGACTCTCATATACCATGTAATAGATATTGGAATCCGTATCACGCAAAATATTCGTCGGTGCCCCGTACCGCCGTATGACCGACTCCACCGGATATCCCAGATGGATGTCGCGGCCTGCCGCTATATTCGTTCCCTGCGCCAGAAAGATAGAATTGACGCCGACTTGTACACGGTTTCCCTGTTCGTTCGGCTCTTTGAGCATATCAATCGTATCGTTGCGCAGAACGACCCGCAGCTTTTGCGTGTCATCATTATACCGCAGCGTAGTATAGTGTTCACTAACCAAATATCTTTCCGGACTGCCCAGTACACGCCGTACTTTCGTCATCATATCGCCGGCACCCAGGCCCCCGATGGTAAAATCTTTTTCCGTCAGCGGTATAATATACAAGGGAATTACGGCCATATCGGATAATTTGGGATTGGGTATTACTTCCTCTTCATAACGGTCTTTTCCTTCGGGTTTAGCCAAGTTCGCGTCCTTGGCTGCATCATTTTTTGCGGTGCTGTTACGCGGTGTTCCGGTCGTTTTCGTAGTATCGTCGGCCTGCGTCGCTGCTGTCGTAGTCGTTTTTCCCGCCGTCTTCCCTACTGTCTGTTCTATCGGCATAGGGTGTTTGCGGATAATAATCGAATCCGGCTCATCCGATGCTGCCCACGCTGCAGCTGTATAAAAACTACCAATGAGTAGTGCTGCACCCAAAATTCTTCGTGAGCGTTTCATATTATTTTCGTCCTTTCTCCATGTAAAGAGTAAAAACACCCTTTGAAGCCGTTCTTTCAAAGGGTGTTTGATTATATTATTTCTGTTCCGGCCGAGTCAGTGGGAATAGCAATACATCACGGATAGAGGCGCTGTTCGTCAAGATCATGACGAGACGATCGATCCCGATTCCTAAACCACCTGTCGGCGGCAATCCATATTCCAAGGCGCGGACGAAGTCTTCATCCATCTGATGCGCTTCGTCATCACCCATCGCCCGTTCTTTCATCTGCTGCACAAAACGATCTCGCTGGTCAATCGGGTCATTTAATTCGGAAAATCCATTTGCCAGCTCGCGGCCGTAAATAAAGCCTTCAAAGCGATAGGTCAGCAGGGGATTTTCGCGGTCTTGCTTGGTCAGCGGAGAAATTTCCAGCGGATGTCCCGTAATGATCGTAGGCTGCATAAGGTTTTCTTCTACATAGTCTTCAAAGCAGGCGTTAATGATCTTGCCGATACCGCAGTGTTCCGTATATTCAACGTGGAGTTTATCCGCTATGGCTCTGGCTTCTTCGATCGTAGTAACCTGTCCGAAATCTTCACTTGTATATTTTTTAACAGCTTCGATCATGGTCATGCGGTTCCACGGCGGCGTGAGGTCGATTTCCATGTCCTGATAGGTGATCTTGGTTGTTCCGTAAAGCATTTTGGCCAATTCAGCCGTCATTTCTTCGGTAATGCGGATCACGTCTTCCAAATCGCCGTAGGCTTGGTACAATTCTACCGTCGTAAATTCCGGGTTATGGCGGGTATCAATGCCTTCGTTGCGGAAGCAGCGGTTCATTTCATATACACGTTCCATCCCGCCGACGACGAGACGTTTCAAATGCAGTTCCGGAGCAATACGCAGGAAAATATCCATGTCCAGTGCATTATGATGCGTTTTGAACGGTCTGGCTGCCGCGCCGCCGGCAATCGTATGAAGCATCGGCGTTTCTACTTCCAGGAATTCTCGTTCGTCGAGATATTTGCGGATCCCTTTAATAATTTTGGAGCGTTTGATAAAGGTATCTTTGACTTCCGGATTGACAATAAGATCCAAATAGCGCTGGCGGTACCGGGTTTCCGTATCCGTCAGGCCATGCCATTTTTCCGGCAGCGGCCGCAGTGATTTGGACAGCAGCTTCCATTCGTCGACACGGACCGTAGTTTCTCCTGTATGAGTCGTAAATACAGTACCTTCCACTCCTACTATATCGCCAATATCCAATAGTTTAAAGAGTGTATACGAATCTTCTCCGAGAATGTCTTTACGGAAATAGAGCTGTACTTCGCCGGTAATATCACGCAATACACAGAATGCCGTCTTGCCATGCCGGCGGATCGCCATTAAACGTCCGGCAACCCGTACTTTTGCTTCATCCTTTTCCAGCGCTTCGGCATTTTCTTTTACGTCCCGGGCATGATGATCCCAGTTGTATTTTTCACCAAACGGATACACACCGGCTTCGCTGAATTCCTTCATTTTTTCCCGGCGTACGATCATTTGATCATTTAACTGTTCTTCTTCTATAACAGGTGTTGCTTGCTTTTCTTCGGACATGTAGTTCCCTCCTGCTTCTTATTCCGCATCGGGCGGTAATATACGATACTTGAGTTGTCCCGCCGGTGCTTTTACAGATACAATGACAGGATGCTGCTTATTGATGTTTTTACCCAAAATCGCCGCGCCTACGGGTGATTCATTAGAAATACGATTATTGAACGGATCGGCTTCTGCTGTGCCAACGACAGTATAGGTAAAGCGGTCGCCTGTTTCTACATCTTCCAAAACGACTTTAGAACCCAGGCTGACTCTGGCCGCGCTGTCCTCCGATTCTTTTATGATTTTAGCCGTGCGGATTTTGCCTTCCAATTCGGCAATACGTCCTTCGATAAAAGCCTGTTCGTTTTTAGCATCGTCATATTCAGAGTTTTCACTCAAGTCACCTAAAGCGATCGCTTCTTGAATACGTTCGGAAACCTTAATGCGGCGGACAGATTTTAATTCTTCCAGTTCATCGGTTAGTTTTTTCAGACCTTCTTCAGTGATTAATGTTTCAGTCATAGCTGTGCTCCTTTGCTCGTATGGTCATATACAGAAAATAGTGTCAAGCAGCCCTTGGCACTATACGTGTATCTATTCAATTACAAGTACATTTTATTATATTCTTATATGCCCTGTCTGTCAACAGAGGCACATGGCAGGAAATATACCGTCGGAAAAGCAGGAACCGACCCGGATAGATTACAGCAGTTTCCGGATTATGTTTCTGAATTCCGCTACTCCCGCTGCTCGGTTGATCCGTTCGCGCAGGGCAGCTGATCCGTGCATTCCTTTTGTATACCAGGCGGCATGCGCCCGCATTTCCCGGAGTGCAATATATTCTCCTTTATACGCCAGAAGGCTCTCAAAATGTTCCAGCAATTGTTCATAGCGTTCTGCTGCTGTCGGCGGCGGCAGGATTTTTCCTGTTTTCAGATACATGATGATCTGCGGAAAAATCCAAGGGTTTCCTTGTGCACCGCGGCCGATCATAATCCCTCGGCAGCCCGTTTCTTCAAACATCTGCAGCGCCGAAGGACCGTCTGTGATATCGCCGTTGCCGATGACGGGAATGGTCACGGCCTGCACGACATCTTTTATTTTTGTCCAGTCGGCTTTTCCCATGTAAAATTGCTCCCGGGTCCGCCCATGAACGGTGACCGCAGCTGCGCCGGCCTGTTCGGCCCGTTTTGCCAGTTCCACGGCCGTATTATGGTCTGCATCCCAGCCGGTGCGCATCTTCACAGTTACCGGCAGCGAAACTGCCGATACGACGGCGGCGATAATCGCTTCTGCCCGCGGCAGATCCTTCATAAGCGCCGATCCTTCTTGATTTTTTACGACTTTGTTTACAGGGCAGCCCATATTGATATCCACTACGTCTGCTCCTGCTTTTTCTACCTCCTGCGCCGCATTGGCCATGGTCGCCGGATCGGATCCGAATATCTGCATAGAAAGAGGATGCTCACGTGGATCTATGCGGAGCATCTCTTGTGTATGTCTATTGTGATATAACAGCCCCTTATCACTGACCATTTCTGCACAAACCATCGCGGCTCCGTAGTGCCGTGCAATCACACGGTACGGCAAATCGCAGACGCCGGCCATGGGTGCCAGAATCACGGGAATTTCCAGAGTAACACTGCCGATAGACAGTGGTTTAATGGTTCCGATCATAGATAACCCGAAGTCCTTCCAATGTTAACATAGGTTCTACTACATCAATCGATTTGGCAGCCGGGGCAATAATGACGGATAACCCGCCGGTCGCTACGACCTTGGCTTTACCGCCTAATTCCTTTTTCATCTCTCCAACGACCCCTTCTACCTGGCCGACAAAGCCAAAGAAGACACCGGCCTGCATGCTCTGTACGGTGTTGCGGCAGATAACGCGTTCCGTCGTAACAACCTCGATACGCGGAAGTTTCGCCGTCCGCTGCACCAAGGCTTCCGTCGATATGCCGATCCCCGGCGCAATCGCCCCGCCCAGATAATCACCGCCTGCTGATACGGCACAAAAAGTCGTCGCCGTGCCAAAATCAATAATGATCAGCGGTCCGCCGTATTTAGCATAGGCCCCTACTGCATTTACAATCCGGTCGGCTCCTACTTCACGAGGGTTGTCATATTTAATATCCATGCCCGTCTTAACACCCGGTCCGATTATCAGCGGCATCACTCCGAAATAACGCTGGCACATGCGTTCCAGTGTAGGCATAACAGGTGGTACTACGGAAGAAATTATGATAGCGTCGATTTGATCGGCGTTCACTTCATTAAAATTAAAAAGATTGCGGATCAATACCCCATATTCATCTGTTGTACGCAGACGATCTGTAGAAATGCGCCAATGATCAAGCAAATCCTTTCCGTCAAACACACCTAATACAATATTGGTATTTCCTACATCAATTACAAGTAACATAGTTTTATCTCCCATACATTTTCAATTTCTAGCTTACGCCCTATATAATACCATTGTTTGTATGAAAAATACAGAACTTTTTGAAGGTATAAACAAAATATATGCTATGCTTTTTTCCCTATATTCCGAAAACTCAACCCCGTTTTTTCCAAAGCCTGCGTAATTTTAGATCCGGCAGTCACACCGATGACCATTTTAATCAAATCAAACGGCACAAAGGGTGCGGCACAGAGTAATATGGCCTGATACAGGGCCATCGGCTTATGCAGCATCCAATGGAAATACGCCATAAATCCAAGTACGCCCAGTATGTACACCAGCAGGATAGAGAAAACACCGGCCGCAAAGGCCAGCAGTCGTTCTTTTCTTTTGGCTCGGCTGCCAATATAACAATAGCCGCAGATCCACGCTTCAAAAATGAAGCCGAGAAAAAATCCGCACAGCGGGCCAAATACCGAACCCAGTCCGGAGCCACCCATGGCAAATACGGGCAAACCGAACGCCCCCAATAATAACCAGACCAAGACACTGAGTGCCCCATAGCGCGGTCCCAAAACAACACCGGCCAACGTCACCGCCATGACCTGCAGCGTGTGCGGAACAGATCCGATAGGAATCGCAAATTGAGATAAAATAGCAATAATAGCCGCAAAAAAAGCGGCACCAATCATTTTTCGAATAGGCATGTATGTCCCTCCCGTATCAAAATATATGATGTCCGCTTCTTATGGTAGCAAAAAAGAATTCAATTGTCAATTTTTATAATTAATTATAGGTTAACAATAAATCATTGTACAGCACGTACCCGTACATCTCCGGCAAGTACCGTTTCTCGTCCCGCTTCTGTTTCAACAATAAGATTGCCGCTGTCATCAAGATCTACGGCTTTGCCTGTAAAGGATCGGCCTGGTTCACTTACTTCTACTTCCTTGCCCATCATCATGGATAAGACTTTCCATTCTGCAAGAATCGGCTTAAACCCTTCTGTTTCCGCAATTTCATAATACCGTTCCAGTTGCAGCAATACTTCCTGCAGCAGCGCCTGGCGATGAACCGGAACATTTTCAATGGTAAAGCTCGTGACGGTTTTTCTCAAGTCCTTCGGCAATTCTTTCTTGGTCAGCGAGGTATTAATGCCGATGCCCATGACCAGATAGTTGATACGTTCCATCGAGGCATTGAGCTCGGTCAATATCCCGACGACCTTGCGGTTCTTGACCAGAATATCGTTAGGCCATTTAATGCCGCATTCCACAAGTCCCATCTTATGCAGTGCCTTGGTCAGCGCAACCGCCGCCAGCAGTGTCATTTTAGAAACTTCCATAGGCAAAAAGGTCGGCCGCAAAATCAGGGAAAACCACACCCCTTGTGCAAACGGCGACAAAAAGCTCCGTTCCAGCCGGCCGCGGCCGCCGGATTGTTCTTCTGCCAAGACGATCGTTCCTTCCTCTGCCCCTTCTTCCGCCAATTTTTTAGCCACATTATTCGTCGAGTCTACCTTTTCTGTGTAGTGAATTTTTTTGCCGAAAACTTTCGTCTGCAGTCCTTCCCCAACTAACTCCGGCAACAAGAGTTCCGGCGCTTCCATCAAGCAATAGCCTCGTTTCGTATACGATTCAATGACATATCCCCGCGATTTTAACACACGGATGTGTTTCCACACCGCCGTACGGGAAATCCCCAGTTCTTCAGAAATTTTTTGTCCGGAAACGTATTCACCTTTATGATTCAGTAAATATTCCAAGATATCTTTTCTCACAGTTCCACCCCATTTTCAAAGAATAAATGACGTTGACAATTTCATTGTAGCATATATGACCCATGTGTCAATTGCTCCAAGTATCCCGTTTTCCGGCATTTTTTACGCAAAAGACGACGCAAAAGGGTGCGCCGTCTTTACTCTGTTTACTACTGCCTCTTACATTTTACTCTTTGTTATCCGAAATGACATTGCCCCATGGGCTGATGCCAATATGTTCGTCTTCTGTTTCTTTTTTCACCGGCTGTTCCGGTACCTGCGGTTCTTCTGCCGGCGGTACTGCGGATTCTTCCGCTTTGGCCGGAGCTTGTTCTTCAGGCGCTTCCAACGAACCGTATTTAATAATATTTTCCACCTGATGATGGTCGATCGTTTCTACCTGCATCAGCGCATCGGCCATGCTTCTCAAGGCATCTATATTCGCATGGAGAAGTTTCAGCGTATCGGCGTATGCTTCTGATACCATATCGTGCATTTCCTTGTCGATGAGTTCCGCTACGCCATCGCCGTAGTTCCGCTCATGTCCCAGGCTCTTGCCCAGAAAGACCTGTTCCTGCTGTTCGCCGAATACCATCGGTCCCAGTTTGGAGCTCATGCCGAGACGCATGATCATCTGCCGTACGATATTGGTCACGCTCTGCAAGTCACCGGAAGCACCACTGCTGATTTCATCAAAAATAATCTGTTCTGCCGCTCGTCCGCCCAAAGCGACTCGGATCTGCGCCAGCATATAGGATTTTGTTTCATAGGAACGATCTTCTTCCGGAAGCATCATCGTATACCCGCCGGCACGGCCACGCGGAATAATCGTGACTTTATGCACCGGATCGGCTTCTGGCAGCAATTGTGCTACAATGGCATGCCCTGATTCATGAACCGCTGTCAGTCGTTTTTCTTTTTCGCTGATCACATGACTGCGGCGTTCCGGACCAAAGCATACTTTTTCACTGGCTTCTTCCAATTCAGGCATGCCAATGATTTTTTTATTGGCGCGAGCAGCCAGCAGTGCCGCTTCGTTCAGAAGATTTCCCAAATCCGCACCCGTAAAGCCCGGTGTTTTTTTGGCAATCGTTTTCAAGTCGACATCGTTCGCCAAGGGTTTTCCTTTGGCATGGACCTGCAAAATCGCAACACGTCCGCGTAAATCAGGACGATCCACGGTGATCTGACGGTCGAAACGGCCCGGACGCAGCAGCGCCGGATCCAAGATATCCGGACGGTTGGTCGCGGCAATGGTAATAATACCTTCGTTCGCTCCGAACCCATCCATTTCCACCAAGAGCTGATTCAAGGTCTGTTCCCGTTCATCATGCCCGCCGCCAAGACCGGCACCACGCTGACGGCCTACTGCATCAATTTCATCAATAAAGACGATGCAAGGTGCATTTTTCTTAGCCTGTGTGAAAAGGTCACGCACACGGGATGCCCCGACACCGACAAACATTTCTACAAAATCAGACCCGCTGATACTGAAAAATGGTACACCGGCTTCACCGGCAACGGCTCTGGCCAGCAACGTTTTACCGGTCCCCGGAGGTCCGAAAAGGAGGACGCCTTTAGGGATTTTGGCACCTATGCTGTTGTACTTGCTGGGATTGCGTAAAAACTCTACAATTTCTGCTAATTCTTCCTTTGCTTCATCTTCGCCGGCCACATCCTTGAAGGATACTTTGATCTTCCCTTCTCCGTGCATTTTCGCATGGCTTTTACCAAAGTTCATGACCCGGCCGCCGCCGCCCTGCGTCTGCTGCATGATAAAGAACCATACACCAATAAGAATCAGGATAGGCAATACAGAGCTCAGCATGCTCATCCACCAGGATGGCTGTTCCGGCGGCTTGGCGATAATATTGACATCTGCGTCGCGCAAAGCCGGCATCAGTGCCACATCCGTGGGAGCATACGACGTAAAGGCCGTTCCATCTTTCAGCTTACCGGAAATAGCATGATCATTGGTAATCTGAACGGTGTCTACCTTCTTCTGCTGGACCTGATTCAGGAAATTCGTATACGTAATTTCCGATTTATCGGCTTTATTGGTCGTAAAAGCATCTATAAGTGACACGGCAACAATAATAATAAGCAAGTAAAGACTTACATTGCGTACAAATTTACTCAAAATACTGCTCCTTTCATTTCAATCTAGAACTGTTATTGGGTAGTCATACCAATACAATTGTATCATACCACAATTCAGTAAAACCAACAATGATTTTTATTTAGAATATACTTCCGGTTTTAAAACTCCGATATACGGAAGATTACGGTACCGCCCGTCATAATCCAGTCCATACCCTACTACAAAGGCATCGGGGATTTCAAATCCGTTATAGTCGACAGGTACATCCACCTTGCGCCGTGACGGTTTGCTCAGCAGCGTCGCAAGCTTGACGGATTTCGCTTTGCGGGCTCTCAACAGCGGCAGCAGCCAGCTAAGCGTAATACCTGTATCTATAATATCTTCGACAAGCAGCACGTTTTTGCCTTCTACCGATTTATCGAGATCTTTTTTTATTGCCACCTGACCGGAAGACGTCGCCCCCGATCCATAGCTTGAGCAGCTGATAAAATCAAAGGCCACGGGCCGATCAATGATTCTCGCCAAATCCGTAAAAAAAGTAACGGCACCTTTCAGGACACCTACCAGTACGATTTCTTCATTTGCATAATCCTTGGTGATTTGAGCCCCCATTTCTCGTACCCGTTGTTTGATTTGTTCTTCCGTAAAAAGAATTTCTTGTAAGTCGCTATGCATGCAAATCTCCTCCTGTAATAGTGCCTATCATATATAGTGGTGTTTCCGTTTGTACCGAAGATTCAAATGCCGCTGCCTGTCCGAATATCCAAAGGATATTCTCATTATGTGCTATCAGCGGAATGCTGTCCCGCTGTGACAGTGGTATTTTTTTATCAATAAAGTACTTTTTCAACGTTTTGCTGCTATGTGGTCCAAGTCGAATTTTATCACCGGGACGACGATAACGCAATACATAAAAAGCAGAATGTGTATCATAATCGAGTACACACACGTGCAGATCCTTCTCCTGCGGCCGTTCCCGTGAAAGCACAACGGTCAGGGTATACGGTCCCAGCTGATAGGTTCCCGGTCCGTCCAGCGGCACCTTGGTATCATCCCGGCGCCGGGCATCGGGAATCACCGGAATCGCAGTGTCTGCCGGAACGATATGCAAATTGTCATACGTCGTATATGCCCATATCGTCCGGCACCGGAACTGCCGTCCCGTATCCTGAGAGGCCATCGCCCGTAACTGTTCTGTATAATGGAACGGAATATTGCCGGCCTGTCCGGAAATCTGCTGAAACATGTTCCGTACCAGACGCCGCTGCAAGGCTACCGGCAAAGAGGTCAGCTTTTTTTTAGCTATATGGCATCCCGGGGTATCTTGACACACCCATTCGGCATATGCTGCAGCTGTCGCTTTTTCCATATATTCGTTTTCTCCCTGTACAATATCTGCCAGGCGATTCAGATCGCTGACGATATTGGGGTTATACTGCATCAGTTCAGGCAGCAGGCGCCGCCGTATGCGGTTTCGCAGATATATATCCAAATGATTTGTTTCGTCATCGCAGGGAATCAGTCCCTGCCCGGAAATATACGTTTCGATATCCTTCCGCGTAACCGCCAGAAAGGGACGAATAATATCTCCGCTCTTCGGATGCATCCCGGTTAAGCCGGTCAGCCCACTGCCGCGCAGTAAATGCTGCAGCACCGTTTCGGCTTGATCGTTTTGGTGGTGTGCCACGGCAATAGCCGCCGCATGATACGTCGCAGCCGTCCGGCGCAGGATACGGTATCGTTCTATCCGGCCTGTCGTCTCCTCCGATTCGTGCCGTGCCGCTGCCAGTGCCGGGACATCAACCCGCTCGGTAACAAACAAACAGCCTCGCTCCTGTGCCGCCCGACTGACAAACCCAACTTCACGATCTGCTGCCTTGCGTATGCCATGATGGACGTAACAAACGACCAGTTTCAAAGCATACGTCTCCTGCAGCCGCGCCAGCACATCCAGCAGCGCCAGTGAGTCAGGCCCGCCGGAACATGCAACAACGAGCGTATCCCCGGGGGCAAATAAATTATGTTTTAAGCAAAATGCTTCTACTATCTCCAGCATACCTGATCCCTACCATTTTTCCGCCTTATATCTGACTAGCATAGCGGACCTAATACAATTATACATAATACAGAAACACCTGAAAAGGGCTGTTCTGCATCGGATCTTCTCCGCTTCCCGTTTCCGGTAGGCAACCCGACGGATTTCATAGGGCATAAAATACGCCCTCCAGCAAATCCTGTTCGCTGATTTGGATCGCCGCGACACCATAATGCCGCATAAAGGCATCGGCTATATACAGCCCAGCCAGAATGACATCAGCCCGCTTAGGCTGCAGTCCGGGTATATGCCTTCGTTCCTCGGCTGTCATATATTGGAGCTGTGCGATACGACGGCGCAATCTATCCGCAGTCACAAGATATCCGTGGACCTGCTGCGGATCATATGATTCCAGCAAAAGTTCCATGGCCGCCAGGGACGTAAGTGTCCCGCCCACGCCGATCCATATGTCCGGCGTGTACGGCAGGGGAAGAAAGGCTGCTTCGCATCGCTCGTATATCTTTTCCACTTCTCCGGCGCGAAAACTGCCATCCGGCGAAGACAGCCGCACGGCCCCCAGGGGATAACTGTGTGACCATAACAGGGCCTTGTTCCTGCCCAGCGCCGTCTCTGAACTGCCGCCGCCTATATCCAGCACACCGGCATAGCTTCCCTGTACCGCCAAGGAGGCCGCCCCGCTGAAGCTCAAAGAAGCTTCCTCTTTTCCCGAAATAATGCGACACTTCCAATGAAACCGCCTGCCTATTTCTTCCATAAAAGCAGTCCCATCCGCCGCTTCCCGGACAGCACTAGTTGCAACAGCCAAAACCGGTATATCCGGCAAGGTTTCCTGCCAGCGGCGCATCGCCGCCAGTGATGCACGGATCCCTTGCGGCGATAACGATCCGGTCTTATCCATTTCTCTTCCCAGCTGTGTCGTCGCTAATTCCTTCGGACTGAACTGCCACCTTCCGTCGGCGTCGCAGAAGCCTTTCATCAGCCGCAGCGAGTTGGACCCGATATCGATGACAGCCTGTGTATAGTGCTGCATAAAACACCTCCGGATCTGACCGTACCCAGTCTTTTTCTATTTCCAACACAAAAAGAGTACTCCCGTAGGAATACTCTCTGCATTCATTTTGATTCCCAGAATACGATATTAATCAGCATGTCTGGCACCACGGCCGCCGCGTTTTGATTCTGTGTTGCGTTTCAGATCCGTCAATCTTTCGTCGCTATCCTTGAGGAATTTGCTCAGACGGTCTTCAAAAGACAAATGCACCGGCGGACGATGGCTGTCAAAACCAGCGTTTCGGCGGAAATCATTTTTCGGCTTAAATTCACCTTTCGGCCGGAAGTCACTTTTAGGTTTAAATTCTTTTTTTTCTGGAGCAGGCTGTGTCTGTTTAATGGACAACCCGATTTTACCCTTATCGTCAACAGATAAAACTTTGACGTTAACCTTATCCTGTACCTTCAGGAAATCATGTACGTCCTTTACATATTCATTGGCTACTTCCGAAATATGGACTAAGCCGACCTTCTTGTCAGGAAGCTCAACAAAAGCCCCAAATTTTGTAATTCCTGTAACGGTACCTTCCAGTACACTACCTACTTCGATTGTCATGCTAATTAATTATCCTCCTCTTAATATAAATAAAGCATTTATCCACATTATAATCATAAAAACGGAAAATTTCAATCCGTAATTTATAAAATGTTATCGCTTATAGGGAATTTCACCCGGTTTTACAAGACCAAACTGCTCTCTTGCCCGTTTGCTTATCTCATCGGGATCCTCCAGACTTTGCTTCTCCTGCTGCAGCTTTTGATGTTCCTCTATCAGCTGCTTCTCCTGCTGCACTGTAATTTCCATATCTTGATGGATTTTCCACAATTGATACATTTTAAGACTGATGAACAGACCACCGAAAAGGAGAATCACAATAACAACAAGCTTATACAGACTCAAGGAAGACTTTTTTTTGCGCCGCCTGGGTCTTCTGGCTGTCCTCTGCTGTGCTTCCGTTCTCACGACCGTTTTCAGCCCCTTTCTACCATGTCCTTACTATATAGTATACCTTGAAAATAATTTAAATTAAAGGTTTTTTTTATTTCTTACGCTGTTTTGTCTTTTATATTGTTATTATTATTTTGCAATGCCCCCTTTTAAAATGGCTAAACCTTCCTTATAATAATAGAAACGATACTTAAGGGGGCATTGCTTCATGAAATATGAAGAAATCAGTCAGGAAACACTCTGCAAGATCAAATCTATTGTCGGAGAAAAAAATGTTATTACCGATAGTGATATGATCCAGCCATATTCCCATGACGAAGTAACAGACCCGGCATACCACCATATGCCCGAGGTCGTAGCATATGCCGAATCGGCTCAGCAGACCGCTGATTTGGTCAAACTGGCAAACGAACGCCATTTTCCGGTCGTACCCAGAGGGGCGGGTACCGGCCTTGCCTGCGGTGCCGTTCCTATTTACGGCGGCTTAGTACTTTCTTTGGAAAAAATGAATAAAATTCTGGAAATCAACGAAGATGCTTTGTATGCTGTCGTTGAACCCGGTGTCCGTACTTCCGATCTGCAAGCAGCCGCAGAGGCAAAAGGATTATTTTATGCCGGCGATCCCTGCAGCGGCGATTCCTGTTTTATCGGCGGCAATATCGCAACGAATGCCGGCGGCAACCGGGCTGTCAAATATGGTACGACCCGGCATCAAGTGTATGCCATCGAAATCGTCTCTCCTACGGGAACCATCATGAATCTCGGGGCCCGGCTGCAGAAACAGTCTACCGGATATTGTCTGGATCAGCTGGTCATCGGCTCTGAAGGTACACTGGGCATCATCACCCAAGCTACGGTAAAACTGCTGCCCAAACCACAATTCACGCTCGATCTGCTGGCTGTATTCCATTCTGTAGAAGACGCTATCGGGGTCGTCAACAAAGTCATCAGAGCCGGCATCATGCCGACTTGCGTGGAGTTTATGGACAACATTACCATCCGATCTGTCGAACGCTATTTAAACGAAAAACTGCAAGGCAGTGAAGAAGGAAATTACCTTATTATCCAGGTCGAAGGCATCAATGAAGAGGATTTGGATGATAAAGCCGTCACCTTGGATGAAATCTGCACAGAAAACGGTTCTTCTTCCGTCCTCGTCGCTGATTCCGAAAAAATCTGGCGGGCGCGCAAATCCTTTGCCGAAGCGGTCCGTGCCGAAAGTCTCATCGTCTGCAAGGAGGATGTTGTCGCCCCTGTCGATAAAGAACCGCAGCTGCTGCATGAAATTCTCCTGCTGGCCAAAAAATATAATCTCATTACCCGTATCGCCAGCCACGCCGGTGATGGAAATATTCATCTGAACATCATAAAAAATGAAGAGCTCAGCTATGAAGTCTGGGACAAAAACGTAAAGGATATGCAGCAGGAATTATATAAGACGATTTATGCGCTCGGCGGTCGTCTGTCCGGCGAACACGGCATCGGATATAAACGCAAGCATTTGATGGAGGAATTCACCGATCCTAACGAATTGGAATGGATGAAAGCCATAAAAAAGACACTGGACCCCAACAATATATTAAATCCCGGGAAAATTTTCGATATCGAATAAAGGGCTCGTCCTCTTGAAAAACAGAGCTGCCGCACACACTCTTTTTTTCATACACGTCCCTATTGCATTTTCTGCAGTTACCCTTTATAATAAGGGGCGTAGCATAATTGCATATTATATCTTCAGGGCAGGGTGAAATTCCCGATCGGCGGTAAAGTCCGCGAACGCGTTACAGCGTGTTGATTTGGTGCAAGTCCAAAACCGACAGTACAGTCTGGATGAAAGAAGATACCGTTTTTTAGGCAGCCGTATTGACGGCATTATTGCCTGTGAAATCCAAAGCCCTGATACTGCATTGCAGCTGTCAGGGCTTTATTGTATAGGAGGTATTCTGTAATGAAAAATGTAAAAAGACAGTATAACACAGTGGAAGAAGCTATCGAAGAATTGCAGGCCGGTCATGTTATTTTGGTAACGGATGATCCCGATCGAGAAAATGAAGGCGATTTGATCTGCGCCGCTCAATATTGCAGTACAGAAAATTTAAACTTTATGGCCACCGTGGCAAAAGGGTTGATCTGCATGCCGATGAGCATGGATTATGCCCATAAGCTGGGATTGCCGCAAATGGTCAGTGAAAATACAGACAATCACTGTACCGCCTTTACCGTATCCATCGATTACAAAACAACGACGACCGGTATTTCTGCCGTAGAACGTGCCTTGACGGCCCGCAAGACAGTAGAAGACGGCGTATCCGACACAGACTTCCGCCGGCCGGGACATATGTTTCCGCTCACTGCCCGCAAAGGCGGCGTACTGACCCGCAACGGTCATACGGAAGCCACCGTTGATTTCCTGCGCCTTGCCGGACTTAAACAAGTCGGCCTATGCTGTGAAGTAATGGCAGACGACGGCACCATGATGCGCACCCCGCAGCTCTGGGAAGTCGCTGACAAATACAACTTGAAATTTGTTACCATTCATGACCTGCAGAACTACTGCCGCCGTCATGATAAACACGTCGTCCGTGAAGCACTCGCTCAAATGCCGACAAAATTCGGTGATTTCAAAATCTATGGCTACATTAATGACCTCACCGGCGAACACCACGTAGCCCTTGTAAAAGGTGACATCGGCGACGGTAAAAATCTACTCTGCCGTGTCCACTCCGAATGCCTGACCGGGGATGTATTTGGCTCGCTGCGCTGCGACTGCGGCCAGCAGCTGGCGGCCGCGCTAAAACAAATCGACAAAGAAGGCCGCGGCATCCTCCTCTATATGCGTCAAGAAGGCCGCGGCATCGGACTCATCAACAAACTCAAAGCCTATGCCCTGCAGGAACAAGGCTATGATACCGTAGAAGCAAACGAAAAACTGGGATTTGCCCCAGACCTGCGTGAATACTGGATCGGTGCCCAGATTCTCCAAGACATCGGTGCCAGAGAACTGCGCCTCCTCACCAATAACCCGGAAAAAATATACGGGCTCGAAGGCTTTGGTGTAGAAATCAAAGAACGAGTTCCCATCGAAATCGCAGCGCAGGAACACGATGAATTTTATTTGGAAACAAAGAAAAATAAAATGGGACATCTTTTGAATAATCTTGATTAAAAAATAATGATGACACGTGTTACATTTTCTAACGATGCAGCGATAAAGCTGCATCGTTTTTTTAATATAAAAAAATAGCATTTTCACCAGAATATCCGGCATATGCTATAATAAAGAAATACAACTTTAATATAATTACAGAGGTGGAAAATGTTTAAAATCCAAAAATATATCAACACCTATAGCTTAGCAGGATTAATCATACTTTTTTGGGTTCCTTTTTATTTGACTTTTTTCCCTGGCGTCGGATTACAAGACGAAATATGGTCTCCTTTACATCCACTTAGTATGTCCACAGAACCTGCTATATATAATATACTACTTCATCTATTTTATCAGTTAGGGGTATTCCTGGGTTCTCCCATTTATGGATTAGCTATCTTTGTCTTTTTCGGCATGTGTGTTATGGCGAGTTCTATCGCCTATGTCATTCTGTGGCTGCATAGAAAAAATATTAATACTTATATTTGTATTATCCTAACTTTATATTATGCATGTATGCCAATTATCATAGATTATGGAATTTCAGCCGTAAAAGACAAAGTATTCGCTATCGTACTATTACTAATGATTCCCCATCTTTATGAATTAGTACACTATTCTTTCAAAACGACTGCTGTTCGGACTTTGCTGCCTTTTTTTACTCTCTTGTTACTTATGATATGTTTTAGAAACAATGGTATATATATTGCTATTGCTCTTATTATAATTTTGTATCCTTTGATTAAAGAAAAACGTCTCAAATTTATCAAATATGCACTTATTGTCCTTTTACTAGGTTCTTGTTCATCAAATCTGGCTGGAACAAGTTTCACAGAAGCAATTGGTGTTCCACTACAACAAGTATGCCGAGTTGTAACCTTAGACAGAATGATTCCACTTGAAGATACAAAAACGATTAACAAAATTATGCCAATCGAGGTTATAAAAAAACAATACCACGAAGCAAACGTAGATCATATAAAATGGCATCCAGCCTATGACCGTAGTTTTGTCGATCTTCATAAGGAAGTATTTCTGAATACATGGTGGTCTTTATTTAAATTATATCCAACTGATTACTTTGATGCATGGAAACTAACAACAAAAGGATTTTGGTGGTATCTCCCGTGGAATGACGAACAAGGAAAATTCGGTCATGCCTACGATGAAGACATTTATACAAGGAAAAATATAGGTCCTCTCTTATTAAAATTTAAGGTTAGCGATGCTTCTTTTTTACCTGACGCTATCAAACAAAAATTAGGATTATATATATGGAATTACAGTATATTTATTTCAGGAGGTATTTGCTTTTGGTTAACTATATTGATAGGCGGCATCTTATACTATACAAAACATACCCGCTATATAATCGTTCTTCTGCCCGCAATCTTAACTAGCCTTACACTAATCATTGCAACTCCTCTAGCTAACTGTTTTCGATATACTTTTTACTACGTTCTTTGCCTTCCAGTATATTTATTATTACCTATATTAGTTTCAAAAAAAAGAGAAATGTGTTATAAAAAAATATGATGCATTCTTTTTATAATACTCTTTGTGTATTTTTGAATAATTAGAGAAAACCCAATTCCTACGACCAGATACACTATGCCAAATTGCCTAATACCTCCAGGATAATAATAGTATCCAAAATCATGAGTATATGCATTAATGTCGAATTGAGAAAAAATACCAAAATATAAAAAACCGATTGCAAACATAGACTTTAAAAACATCATACCTAATAAATGGTGTATCATAATGGCATATGTATTACTTCCAATAACAGTAAAAATTTTACTTTCTTTGCAAATTGGTGTAATTATTTTTGCAATTCTTAACCAAAATCCACCACCAATACTTCCTGCTAAAAAAGGGACTATAGCTATAGAATTTCCCATCCAAGCATATACCGTAATCAATGATCCTTTTAAATAATACTCAACAACATAAATCATCACTAATTGAAAAAATAAGATAATAAAAAAATACCAAAAATTGCTTAAAGTATCCTTTTGTTCCAATAAAGTTTTATAGAGTCTTCCATAAGAAAAGTAACCTAAAAAAGACATTGTTCGGAATAAAAGCAACCCTCCATTTTCATCATGAAGTAAAAAAGATAGAGTAAATCCACCTATACCAATAGCATTATATAGTACAAATATCAATAATTCATGTTTTGTTGAATTACTAAAAAAAAACTTTCTAAAAATAACATTAACTATTTCTGCAAAAAAAAGCGGTGGAATAAACCAACAAGGTCCATTAAAAAGAAATTGATTGCCATTAAGCAATGGCATAACTATCACATTATAAAGATTGAATGGTTGTATTGTCATTTGAATGTTAATCATTTGTAAAGACGGCCATAAATTAATAAAAAATAGATTTCCAATAATACCATATATAATATTCCACACATAAAGCGGTATTAACAGTTTCTTAATTTTTTTATTTATATACGTTTTTATCCCATTTTCAGACACAGTATTATAAAAATAGCCAGAAATTGCGACAAAAACAAATACATGGAATTGATACGGATGGAACCAATCATAAAAAAAGGAAATTCCACCATTACCCGCCCCCATATGACCAGAAACAACAAATACAATCATTATTGCTGATAATATACGAAAAGTAGGATTAATTATCTTTTCTTGAATCATTACACCACCTTCAATCAATTATTTTTAACGCTTTTAGGATATTCAATTTTGTATATTTTAAAGCCATTCGCCGTTTCATATAAATTAAAACAAATAAAATCATCTGATAATTTTGATAAATCTTTTTCAGACAATATATATTTTACGTTCAATTTTTCTATATCATGAGTATTTAATTCTATATTTACTATATCGGGTGTCATCTTATTTTCATTATAACAAAAAATATTAGTTTTATTGGTACTAATTTTTATATTCATAAAACAAAATCTATTAATCGCCCGTTTTTGTTCTGCATTTAACTCTAATTTTTCCCATCGAGGCCAATAAACATATGGGTTAGTACTATTTATCGTTGGAGCTCCAAACATAATAGGAAAACTATTCATGGCGCAAATAGAAAAAACTTTTTTATCATCCATATAATCGACAATCCATTTACCCTTATCCACTGCAGCAATCTCAATAATTTTACTTGCTAAGTCTGACCCGTATATACAATTTACACCACGCGAAATTGGATTTACAAACATTCCGGTTATCAGTGAAATAATAAAAAAAACTACAATCTTATTTTTACATCTAAATAGAAGAAAAACTATGGGTAATAATACTACTAAAATAATAGCTATTTCAATTCCATATAATTTATCAGATAAATATGGTTTAACTGCGATAGCCGTAACCGTTCCATATAACATTAAAATGAAACTTATTTCTTTCAATTTAACATTTAATTGTATATTTTCCAACATTCGCAACAATATAATCAAATTTAAAAAATCAATAGCAATGATTAATTTAGGTTCAGGAACCATATGTAAAAATGTCATGTGTAAAAAAATAGATGGCCATGGAATAAAACAAAAAAATAAAAAAATAAAATTTAATAAAATTAATAATTCTACTAATCTATCTTTTTCTTTATTTCGTATGTAATTCAAAAAAAATAAAATAATTCCAATTGGAAAAAATCCCATAAATGTTGCTAATTCAAATTGTGCTTGATTAACAGGAAATAAATATGGAAGAATATAATTTGTATTATATCGAAAAAGAGAATTCCAAGATAAATTTCCTCCTGAAATAAATCGTTCTCCAGGGTAAGTTGATTGCATTATGATTTGAATCGTATTCCAAGATTCCCAAAATACATATGATATTGGTAAGAAAACACAAATTAAAAAAAATATAAACAAAATTATGTTTTCAAAACATATACCCCAATTTTTCCATTTATTTTTTTTGATAATTAACCATAATGCAATGATTAAAAAAATATAGCCAAAAGGAACCTGCCATGCTGGGTATAAAACAAATACATAACCATCAATACAATATCCTAAAATAGCTACATAAAAAAAACGGACAATAAATTTATGAGAGGTATATAATTTTAATAAGACAATAATTCCTGCTTGCCCAAAAATAAACATTTCGACAAAAGAATTTGTATTAAACCACCATTGAACAGCTGGTGAAAAAGTAACTAATAAAGTATAACTTAAAATAATAGATTTTTTTGAAAAAGCAGCTTTCCAAATTCATAAGAAATCAAAAATAAAACAATAAGTTGTCCCATCCAATAAAAAGATAAACCATATGAAGGTGACATAAATAAATATCCCCATAGAAATGGTCTAAAAAAAGTAACGATATTCCAACACGGCTGTCCTACAATTAATCCCATATTTGTAGGCGCCGCTCTAACTATATCACTATAAAAAGAAAACGCCCCATTCCCTCCGTCATAATATTGAGAAAAAACCATTGGCATATACGTTTCCCAATCATCTGGTCTCATTCTATTAATCCCCAAAATAGCGCTATTATTTTCTGGTGTATTTAAAAAAAGAGAATATACACCAATAGATGAACCATGTAGTTCTAAAAAAAAAGTTATTAGATAAATAAATAAGCCTACACCCCAGCGATATTTTTCAATAAAAAGCAACACTTTCTGTTGATGAAAATGAATACGTTTTAATTCATTCATAACACTATCCCCTCAAAATTACATTTTATATTTAGTATTAATTAGCAATTTAATAATATTGCATTGTACCTCAAAGTTTTTTCTATTATTTTTTGCATTAGTATCTAGTATAAGTCCACAAACAACGGAAAGAAATGCCGCCAACATAAGAACTACGCTTACAATTAATGTAGGTATCCGCGGTACTAACCCTGTTTCAAGATATTCTATAAAAACTCCAATAAATAAAAACAGTGCCGCTGCTATCATAAGACATCCTGTATACCCGAAAAATTTTAATGGCTTGTAATTACGATAGAGATTGAATATAGTGGATAACACTTTAATGCCATCAGAAACTGTATTCAGTTTACTATGACTGCCTATCGGTCTATCTCGATAAGAAATTGGCAGACTGCAAATAAGAAAGTTATTGTCTAACGCATGGATAGTCATTTCTGTTTCTATTTCAAATCCTTGTGAAAGAATAGGAAAACTCTTTACAAAAAGCAGGCTAAAAGCACGATATCCGGTCATTACATCTTCTATTCGATACCGTGTTCCCCAAAATATATTAATAAATTTACGAACCAATATATTTCCAAAACCATGAAGAGGTCGTTTATTTTCTTGAAAATATGTAGATGACAAGCGATCACCTATCACCATGTCCGCTTTATGCTGCAACACAAGGTCACACATTTCTCTGGCACTTTCTGCTGGATATGTGTCATCACCATCTGTTATAATATAGCACTCCGCATTAATTTCTCTGAACATAGATCGAATCACATTTCCCTTGCCTTGTCGATATTCATAACACACTACTGCACCTGCTTGTTTTGCAATACTATCGGTATTATCCTTTGAATTATTATCATACACATAAATAACAGCTTCCGGTAATTCTTTATGATAATCCGCTACTACTTTCGAAATTGTCTGGGCTTCGTTATAGCAAGGTATTAAAACTGCAATTCTATCCATATTTTCACTTCCTCTTACATCATGATTCGTCATAAATAACATGATAAATATAAAATCCGTTAGATGCATCTACTAATTGAAATCGTACATTTTTTTCATCTAACGAGCTAAGCTCACGCTCACTTAATATATAGGACACTCCTAATTTATTTAAATCTTCTACATTCAGTTTAATATTTACAATGTCTTGAATGGATTGTTCTTTTTTGGGATTTTGAAAAGTTGTAGGTGTCTTATTTTCCAACGTGATATTCATATGTGCATAACGATTCAATACACTTTTATCTTCACCGGTTAATGGAAAAGCATCCCAACGCCCCCAATCAGGATATAAATTCAAGCTATTAATAGTAGGTGCCCCAAACATAATAGGATAGCTATTCATATAATTTATATAATCTGTATCCCAGGTATAATTGCTGTCTACAATCCATTTACCATGATCTGAATCCGCAATTTGTTCAATTTTTTGTCCCAATGCACTTCCATATACACTTTGTACGCCTCTTGCTACAGGATTATCCATCATTCCTGATATCACAGCAATAACCACTATAAACAAAATCAGACCTTTTCGCAAACGAAAAAAGTACAGTGCCGCACAAGCAGAACAAGCGACAATAACCGTTGCCCGCAAATAATAATACATGGGTTCAAGTATTGATATAGAAGCCCATATTTGAATAAGGCTATAACTGATAACAATACATAATGTCATTTTCTTATTACACACAGGTTTATGAAAAGATAAGCATCTGAATAAAACGAGCAATTGAATAAAGTCTATCGCTGGCATCATTCTTCCTGTGGGAACAAAAGATAGCAATGTAATCTTTGTTAATATTTCCGGCCATATCGCAATAAAATGACAAATATACATTGCCAATAGGCCTATTAACAACCATATAACAGAATCACTAACTTGATGTTTAAAATATTGCCAAAATGCCAAAAAGACGCCAAACGGAGCAAAACTAATGAAGGTTGCTGCTGCAGTCGGAGCAAATCCCATTTTCCAACCAAACGGCGCAACATACATTAACGAATACCGAAACAGCCATGAAATATCCAAACCACCACCCAAATCTCTACGTTGTCCTGGATATGCAGTATTCATAAAAGCAAGAATTGCATCCCACGCTTTTATAATAAAATGACTAAGGGGCAATATAACCAGAATAATCAATACTATTCCCAGTAAAATATCTTTTCTCCCCCATGCAGCCAAGTGATGTTGCGTATATACATACCATATGCCTACTAATAAAAAAATATATGCAAAAGATACTTGCCATGCAGGATAGATAGATACCGTATAGGCAACAATACAGTACGCCAATCCGATTATGCAGAAGGTTTTTTTTATGTACGTATCTGTATTTATATAATTACGGATAAGTAAGACTCCCAGCTGTCCCCAAATAAGCATTTCCACAAAACTATTTGTATTGAACCACCATTGCACAATCGGAGAAAAAGCAACTAGCAAGGCATATCCAAACGCAAGTTTTTTATCCTTTTGAAAGAAGGACACACCAAATTCATAAGAAACTAGAAAAAGAAAAATAAGTCTTCCCGTCCAAAAAAAAGATAATCCATTACCGACAGGTAAAAATAAATATCCCCATAAAAATGGGCGAAACACAGTAATAACATCCCAGCAAGGTTGTCCATATACTACGGCTATATTGGTTGCTGTCGCTCGAGACAATTCATTCAAATATGAAAATCCTGTAAAATACTGAGAAAAAGATAAAGGAGTAAATACGGCCCATTCATCCAACTGAAACGAATGACTTACACCATACATAGACGTATCTAACTCTGGAGCATGCAGTAGATGTGCATAAAAACCAATAGAAGAACCATGAATTTGTAAGATAATCAAAATTCCCCATAATACTATTCCTATGGGCCATCGGTATTTAATGACTGTACGTCCCATTGATACCTTCATATTCATTCTTTCCCTTCGTGATATTCTTCTTCCACATTGACATTCCATATATTCTCTTTGCCTGCTGCGCCATTTACGATATTCTTAACCGCTTCCATGGCGGTCAACATGGAATGATCCATATTGTTATAGCGGTGCATCCCATTCCGGCCAATAAGGTATAAATTCGTGATAGGATCTGTAAAATTGCGGACCGTATCCATTTCCTTATAGGTACCAAAGTAAGCAGGATATGCTTTAGGGACTCGAACAACCGTGCTGTCACATACATCTGCCGTATCGATAATACCTATTTTAGCCAATTCCCCTGCCGCAAATGCTGCAAAGTCCTTATCCTCCATATTCCAAAGTGAATCGCCTTCATTGCAGAAATACTCGAGTCCCAGCCAAACCTTGGAACAATCGGCCACCATATAGGGACTCCAATTATTAAGAATCTGCAGACGGCCTATTTTCACGTCTCGTTCCTGGATGTAAATCCAATTGTCTCGAACAAGTTGTCCGTCCGTTTCTCGTATCTGCAGTCGTTTGACGAGCAGCCCCGCAGTCATGAAATCGCGATAAATCAGCCCTTCGGATACACGCCGGACATCTTCGGGTACGGTATCGCCCATAGCCCGAATCAAATTTTTGACCGGCATCGTCGATATGATATATTCTGTAGGGATATAGGCACTCCCTGTTTCCGCATCTTCTATCCAAACCCCTTTTACCTTGTTATTTTCATATTCTATCTTATCTACCCGGCAATTGAGCCGAATAATTCCGCCTTGTTCCACGATCGTATCTGCTACGGTCTGCCACATCTGTCCGGGACCATATTTAGGATACAAAAACTGTTCAATCAGCGACGTTTCGACTTCTTTTTGCCGTAAGGAATAGCTTTTATGAAAAAACTGTAAAATGGCATGCTTAACGGTTCCCATAATAGATAACCCTTTGACACGCTGCGCACCCCAGTCAGGTTCGATTTGGTTACACGGAATCCCCCAGACTTTCGCGGTATAGTCTTTAAAAAAAGTTTCATACAGTTCTTTGCCAAAACGGTTAATAAAAAAATCCTCCAGCGATCGTTCCGGTTTTATAGGGTGTACCATATATTTTAAATAGGAAAATCCAATACGCAGCATGCGCAGAATTCCCAGATTATGGATAGTTTCCCATTGAAGAGAAATCGGATATGCAAAAAACTTACGCAGGAAGAAGATACGCGACACACGATGACGTACCATCATAATACGGTCTATATCATCTGCTTCCCGCATATTTCCAAAATCATCTTCCGAACCTTCCATCGGTAAAAAATGAAGCCACCAATCAATGACTGCATCCGACTTGGAAAAAAAACGATGGCCTCCCATGTCAAGATGATTTCCCATATAACTTACGGTTTTAGCAATCCCGCCAACCATGGTATCTGCTTCCAAGACAATGGGACGGATATCGCTCTTCTGTAATAATTCATAGGCAGCGGTCAAACCTGCCGTACCAGCCCCAATGATGACGGCTGTTTTCTTATGCTCCATTTGTTATGACTCCTTATCATAGAGTACCTTATATATGATCCGGCCATTAGCCCACACAATAGGTTTGAATTTAATAGTAGTTGTATCAAGCGGCTGCAGATCTGTACTGTCTGATAAAATATAGCGCACACCCAGCCTTTTTACATCATCGCGGCTTAGTGTAAGTTCTGCCAAGTCACCATGTTCAGATATATATGTCGATGGTTCTTTCGTAATTTCTCCGATTTTGATATGACCGCAGCGATTCAATACCCAGCGTTCTTCGTCATTCAAATCTAATTTATTCCAATTATCCCAAGCTACATAGGTATTGTAGCTGTTAATTGTCGGAGCTCCGAAAATAGGAGGATAGTTATTCAACGTCGTTTCTTCTCCTATTACGATCCATTTTCCCTTATCCACAGAGGCAATCTGTGAAATCGCCTGTCCCAATTCAGTTTTATACACACTGGCAGTTCCCTGCGCAACGGGATTGATCATGCCGCCGATACACAGAAACAGACCTAGCAGCAGCGGCCCCAGATGACTGCGGTAACGACAGAAACAAGCAATTCCCACTGTCGTTACCAGGAGCAGGACGATCGTATTTATCGGCATATATGCATCTTTACAATAATGAAAAGATGCCCACGCCGAAAACAAAGCAATTCCATCTGCCAGAAAAGCCGTCTGCCATCGACCGAGCCGCTGTGGATATATGATAATCGTACGCAATATCAATACTACATTGATATACGAAATAGGAATAATCATACGTCCTTCGGGTACTTCAAATAGCAATGTTCCCGCAGCCAGCCAGCGCGGCCAGGGAAACATGCAAAAGGCAATAAATATGACATCGAGTATCAGCAATGCGGTGATCAAGGCATCTATTTTACGTGCTTTCGCCATTTGATAGAGTGCCAGCAAAAATCCAAAAGGTGCAAAATCAAAAAATTGGCTCAAATTAAACGCATATTGCGGTTTTGTGATAGCACTGAACGGCGTAAATAATCCCAGTCCCGAATTAAACAGCCAATCCCAGGTCAATCCCCCACCGGTAATAAACCGTTCTCCGGGATAGACGCTGGAACGGATAAGGGCAATAGCTGCCGCCGACATATGCAGCGTATGCAGCAGCGGCAAGATAAGCATCGCTGCAAAAATACCGCCGCAGACTACATCCAGTCTGCCCCATTGATGCTCCCGCCAATGTTGTTTTATGATCCATATGGCAAAAATAAGAAAAATATAGGCAAACGGAATTTGCCAAGCCGGATACATAACATATACATATATACCTGCCAAATACGAAAACAGCAGGCCCCAGCCAACCTGCCGCCACCCTGTCCGGCACTGCAGATACCGATGAATAACGAGAACTGCCGCCTGCCCGGCTATGAGCATTTCCACAAATTCATTGACGCCAAACCACCATTGCACAGCCGGAGACAACACCGTCATCAGCGTATAGTACCACGCCCACGTATGGTTGTCTTTCAGCCACAACCTGCCAAATTCATAAGACACAAGTCCCAATATAAGGAGCCGTCCTATCCAGAAAAAAGCAAGGCCGTTTCCCGGGGGCATGACCAGATATCCTAGCATAAAGGGACGAAATAGGGTACATATATCCCATACCGGCTGTCCAAGGACAATAAACACATCCGTGGGTACGGCCCGCAAGTACGGGTTGAAATAGTTAAACGTACTTCCATCCGGTCCGGGTACATATTGAGAAAACGCAAAGGAAGTCATGTTAAGCCATTCATCAAAGCGATCCGGCCGGCTAAAACCAATACGTGCAGTATCCACATTGGCATCATCCAGTATTTTTGCATATACGCCGATAGCCGAACCATGGATTTGAAGCAGCGTCAACACACCCCAAAGTCCCACTCCCACATACCATCGATATCGATACAGCCAGCCCGGCCACCGTTTGATCCGCTGCACCACCGCATATTGTATAATAAACTGCTGCAGGGGGCGTCTCGCTTTATATAAGCAGCCGCTGATAATCAGGTACATACTCACAGATGGAATAATAATAGGAATATATTCAGCAAAATGATACCGGTCTTCACTGGGAATAAAAACAGCAATAGGAATAACAATAAAATACGCCAGTCCTAAGAGAAACAGCAGCCATTTTTTATTTACTTTTTTTTCTCGTTTATGCAGCATGCAGATAACCCTCAATTATTTGTTAGTAAACCACTTTTATTATATCACAAACCCCTTTATAATATAGATAAGTTAAAATAAAGAATTTATGTTTATACCCCATTTTTCGTATACTATATTTTGTAAAAACATAAAATGCATAACCGGAAACCGGAAATTTTATGTTTTTTCCCGTCGGAAGGATTCTCATCATGCGTATCCCACAACTAACATCATATCTGAGACATCAGCGCGGCGCTGTATTTCTGCTGTTTGCCACTGCTTTTTTGCCATTGCTTATTCTTGGCAGTATCCTTGCCGTCGATCTATCAACCGTTTACATACAAAAGGCACAGCTGCAAAATGCCGCTGATGCCGCCGCCTTAGCAGCTGCCAATCAAATGACAACAGCAGATGTCAACAGTACTTCTGCACAGTTGATCATGGATAATTATATTACTTACTTTGCTATACAAAATCAAGGTGGATTCTCCCATACCTCAAAGGGGAATACCTATGTGTACGTAGATACATTTACTTCCAACAATACTGCAGAAACTCCTGAATCAACAGCCTCTAAGCAGTCCCCCAGCACTACTTCCAGTATCAATATGATGGCTCACTTTTATAACAATACAGTGAAGGGAACACGAACTGTACGCGTGGAATTAAATCGCAGCGTACCGCTTTACTTTTTTGCTTCGACATTGGGTAATTTTTTCCCTGGGTTTAAAAGCATGCCTATTCACGCCCGTGCTACGGCAAGATATACACCTGGTTCATCAGAAGGCGGCGGAGCTGCTTTTTTTGGCGGCAGTACAAGCGATGATTCCATTCGGGCATGGAGTCCTAATATTTCAATCCAAGGTGATGTCCGTACTAATGGCCGTATCATGCTCTATGAATCGGCCGCTAATTCCAACATTACGCTATCCGATGGAAATACTATCGGAAATACGCAAACACAAGCTGCCGGACAAACCGTCTGGTCCAGTAAAAACTGGGCAGGTATAGATAATGCCTTTGGCGGCACCTACAATGTCTACTATAAAGATGCCATAGATATTAATTATGCCACCTCTTCCAATGCGAGCATTGCTGCCATGGGGTCTTATATTAATACGATTCTTAATACTTCAAACTCTATGTACGCAAATTATAACTATTACACGCAAACGACCGATAAAACTACCGTAGTTTGTTGGTGGGCCAGCGACGGAAACTGGTATCCTAAGACGCAAAACAACGTAACGATTTTAGGAACTGTAACCAATAACGGTTATACTGTAAATGCTCCCAATCCCACAATAAGCACAGGCCCTCAAATTTATTATACAGGTAGTTCTTATCTCACAGTCAATTTAAACAGCGCCAGTACCAACAATGTAGTATATAACAACGATGGAATTAATAAAGTAATGTGGACAACAGGCTCAAATTATTACGGATATAATGTCGTAATCGCGAGCGGTACAATCAATGCCACTGCCAATGTTTCCAATACTAAGGATAACCCTATGGTACTTGTATCCTTGACAGGCGATATCAATTTACAAAACAATGGTCAATCTTTTTACGGCATGGTGTATGCACCTAACGGTACAATTAAATTTGATGGCAGCGGTTCTGCTTTTTATGGCAGTGCTATAGGAAATAAAATTCTGCTTTCTACAGCAGGACAAACATTCATTCATCAATCGTTCAACGGTACCGGAGATGATGCTGACAGCAAAAAAGTGTTTTCTACATTCTCTTCCTTCTCTGATTCTGTTGATTCCAATTCTTCTTCCAGTTCTTTAAATGCAGGTATTTATCTGATTCCCGATGAAAATTACAAGGATATCTAATCATTTATTGTTTACACCCTAGCACTTTTACTTAATTTTAAATAGGAATGTAATGTCCACTCCAATGTTTTCACTGTCCCTGCCGGCAATTCGATCGTATGCTTAGCTTTGCAGCACCCGCTTATTTGCCAAGGATGCAGATCTGAAACGATTTTTACAATACGAAAATCGGCATCTACATATACAATGTCAAGGGCATAGCGCATAAAAAACATATGGACGGCATTGCAATCAGCAAGCAGCAATCCTGTATACGCTTTCAATGTTTTTGTACCCAGAAGGCCGCGCAGGCGTTCTAAAAAGGAGCCGGCAACATAGAGTTCTATGGCCGGCTTTTTGTTTGTTATAATGCAATATTTTTTCTTCATATCAGAAATTTCCTTTAAGTTGCGTCAATACAGTCAAGACCAAGGGACCGAGTACTACTATAAAAATAGTCGGGAAAATAAAGAATGCCAGCGGAAAAACAAGCTTCACCGGTAACTTCATCGCTTTTTCCCGGATCAGCTGCCGATGGCGGTCGCGCATATTATCCGCCTGTATTTTCAAGGTATTTGCCAGACTGACCCCTAAACTTTCCGTTTGGATAACGGCAGCCACAAAAAGATAGACCGAATCGACATGACAGCGATTGGCCATTGCCGTCAAAGACTGACGCCGGGTCATCCCCATGCGCACATCACGAAGCATGCGGTTTGTTTCATCAGCCATCGGACCTTTCATGCGTTCTCCTACCTTAGTCAACGCCGCATCAAAAGAAAGTCCCGCCTGTACACTGACACACACCAAGTCCATCATATCGGAAAGTTGTGCGTTGATTCCCTGCCGTCGTTTGGTAATCATGACACTAAGGCAAAACCATGGCAGAAACATCCCACAAAAAAACATGACAAGCACGATCATCAGACGCTGCATCAAAGGCAATACATCCGTAAATATAAAACCTAAAGATAATACGACCATCCCGGTACCGCATAAAACCATAACGAAAAAAAAGGTGCCTGCATTCCAGATGTATTGTTTTCCTGCCCATGTGATCCGCTGATCCAATGCCCGGTACAACGCCTGCGGGGTCATCGCCTTGACGCGATTTCCCACAATAAACATGATCCAATCCCATATGCGCAGCAAGGAAATACGCAGTGAATGATGCGGCCGTTGTTCCTGATACATCTTTCCCGTCTGCATAATATCGACAGCCTGCAACCCTTGTACCCGGTTACGTACTTGGTACCGAGTAGAAGATTGCCGTACAAAAAGCATAAAAATCAGTAGGAAAACAGCCACTCCCGTTGTTATCGAAACAAACAAAATCATCTGTATCACCATCCCGTCTGTTCATCCGGCATATTCACAATCTCCATGTTTTTAGGCAGTTCCACACCGTTGATAATAAATTTTTCCATAAAGCTCGGACGCAGTCCGGTCGCCTTAAACGTGCCTAATACTTTTCCTTCTTCGTCTACTCCTTCCGGAATAAACCGGTATAAATTCTGCAACGTTATTACATTTCCCTCTAAGGACTGCACCTCTGTAATATAGGTGATTTTCCGGCTGCCATCACGCATACGCGATTGATGTACAATAAGATCGAAAGCAGAGGAAATCTGTTCCCGTATGGCTTTGACCGGAAGATCCATTCCCGACATAAGCACCATCGTTTCCAGTCGGCTCAACACATCCCGTGGACTATTGGCATGCGCTGTTGTTAAGGATCCGTCATGGCCCGTATTCATGGCCTGAAGCATATCTAACGCTTCCCCGGAACGAACTTCTCCTATCAGTATCCTGTCCGGCCGCATACGCAGGGCATTTCGTACCAAATCGCGGATAGACACGGCACCGCGTCCTTCAATGTTCGCCGGCCGAGCTTCCAAGGTCACGACATGATCTTGTTCCAGCCGCAGTTCTGCCGCATCTTCAATCGTAACGATCCGTTCTCCAGAAGGAATAAAACTAGACAATACATTCAATGTAGTAGTTTTCCCGGAACCCGTACCGCCGGAAACGATGATATTCAGACGTGCCCGGATACAGGCTTGCAGAAAATTCACCATGTCTTGATCCATGGTGCCGAATTCTATCAGTTTTTCGGCACTAATAATATCCTTGCTGAATTTACGAATCGTCACGCAAGGACCAATCAGCGACAGCGGCGGAATAATAATATTGACTCGAGATCCATCGGCAAGACGCGCATCTACAAGAGGAGACGCTTCATCGACACGCCGCCCCAAGGGAGTAATAATACGTTCAATGATATTCATTAAATGGGCTGTGTCGTAAAATTGCACGTCCGTATGATGAAGTTTCCCTTTTTGTTCCACAAAGATATTTTTCGGTCCATTGATCATGACTTCCGTAACCGTATCATCCTTAAGCAGCGGTTCTATCGGCCCCAGTCCAAGAATTTCATCAATCACGTCATTAATAATGGCCTGCCTGTCGCCGCGGGGAACAACGAAAGGATTTTCATCAATCACGCGATTGCAATAACTGGAAATAACTTGTTCTACCGTATTTCGGTCCTGTCCGCCGCGTGTCAGCAGCTGCTGCTGTTCGACATTCATTTCGGTCACGATACGATGATGAATTTCCAGTTTTAATGTACGATATTGGTCGCCTTCATTGATCGTAACATTTTTTTCCCGCATAGAAAAAATTTTTTTTGGTATATCTTGTTCCGGCAATTTTCCGAGCCGTTTCACTAACGTGCCCATTGTAAGACTCCTTTATAAAACATAACATGGTTTACTGACTGGAGGATGTGCTTCCCTCCCAATACATCGTCGAAGTTGCCTTGATCGTATCCGGCAGTATACTAAATATATCATTCAAGCCGCCTTGCGTTTTTGTCGCCGTCATTGTAACAGTTACATATACGTCTCCCGTTGTACTGGTGGTAGTGCCAGTCGTCCCGGCAGAAGACGTGCTGGTACCCGAACTGTTTGGATAATAGGTATACATAAAAGCATCTGCGGTTCCCTGTGAAATCCCTTTTGTCGGATTCCACGCATAATAGCTTCCCAACAATGTATTCCCATTGGCCTTGCGGGTAATAATCGCATCTCTGGCTGTTGACATCGTAGAAGTTGTCTGTACCGATAATTCTCGTGCACTTTCTCTAGCCAAAGACGCAATCGTCATATAGTCATAACAAAGAATACATATAAAATATGCCCCAAAAACAAATGGTATCGCAATAAGCAGGACAATGGCAAATTCCAAAAAGCTTTGTCCTTTTTTATGCAGCAGGTTCATGCACATTGCCCCCTTTCTCCTTCTTATTCTAACAAATATACCCGTAAAAAGGAACAGGTTTAGTGCTTCTACCAAAAAAAAAAAACAACTTCTCCATAGGAGAAGCCGTTTTTAAAAGTTCCTTGTTCCAACTGTTTTCGCCTATATGTCTACAGCTGGTAAGCACTTATTATCTGTCTATTACTTCGAAGTATTTGCAATGCTGGAAATATCGCTTCCAATTTTGCTGTAAATCGTCGACAAGGAGCCTCTGATGTTAAAGCCAAACCATACCATCACACCAATAAGAACTACAAGAAGTAAAATAATAGCATATTCGGTAAGTCCTTGACCTTTTTCACCCAAATAGCGGTTCATCAAATACTGTACATACGTCAACATATTGCTCTCCCTCCTTTTTACCAATAATATCTATGCACCTTTTATACATAAGGTACATTTCAACCTTCATTATACACTATGGATTTTTATAATTCAAGACTTATTTACTATTAATTATTTTGCTTCTACATCTCAATATTTACTAATTTCCGAATCACCATCAGACCTATAAAATCAAGAAAAACACCTACACCAATCAGTATTCTGCCAATCGTCATCGTAAATAAAGGCATCATAAATTCGGGTGCTGCCATTAACATGATCACAGCAAATCCAAAGGGAAGACAAGCCAGAACATACCCGGATAAGCGGCCTTGTGCCGTCAGTGCCTTGATTTCCCGTTTCATCCGGATCCGTTCCATAATGGTTTGCGCTACGGTATCCAAAATCTGTGACAGATTGCCGCCTACCTGCCGCTGAATCAGTACGGCCGTTACGACAAGGTCCAAATCTTTACTTGGCATGCGCCGTCCCATATTTTCCATGGCTGTTTCCGTACTGGCTCCCAATTGTATTTCTATCACGGTCTTCGTGAATTCTGTGGAAATGGGCGGACTCATTTCCCGTCCCACCAGTGACATCGTCTGGTTAAAGCTGAACCCGGCACGCAAGGCATTGGCCATCATGACCAGGCCATCGCCGAGTTGGTTGCTGAATGCCGCACGCCGTTGCTGGATATGGAGCTGCAGCCAAAAAAAACAAGCGAGGATCGCCATCAAGCCCAGTAATAGTCCTGAAACTATATTTTGAAAGAGGATCGCCATAACAAGGCCTGTAACCATACCGATGATTCCCATCAACACAATAAAATCTGCGCCGCGGAAAGGCAAATCTGCCTGCTGCATACGCTGATCCATAGAAATTGCCTGCGGCATGCGGATGATGGAAGACCCCAACGGCTGTATCAGTCGGAGAACGGCCGCTAAAAACTGTCCTGCCGTCTGACGTCGACGCGGATTCGGTGTCTGTATATCATGCTGTTCTATATACGGCTGCATCTTTGCTTTGACATCAATGCGCTTCGTGGATGCGCCGGCACGCAAAAGAAAGATAGTTATCACGATGAAGAAAAACAATCCGATTGTCAAAGAGAGGAGAATAACCACAAGACTCAACCCTTCCTATCTGCTACATACATCTTTTTGGCAATAGCCGCAACGCTCTTGGCAAATGCTGAATCCGGACGAATATCTGCTACGATTCGTCCGTTGTTAGCCGCCGTAGATAACAGAAGATATTCATTCGGAATAATGTCGTATACGGGATTGCCTAGTTCGCCTTCCAACCGTTGCCGCATGTCCTCCGTGCAAGGTTCTACCCGAGAAAAGAAAACACGGACTCGTTCCGCATAGTCATCCCAAGTTTTAAAAATATCCAAGCATTTTTTCATGTGTTCTATTTCAAACCCGCCGCTGATCATCGTCATGACCGCCGTCATATCGGCTGTCTCACAGGCCGCATTGGTAATAGGCCGAAAGGCAGGCGGCAAATCGATCAAAATATACTGGAATATTCCTCGTGCCATTTGCACGAGCGCCGTAAAATCATCGGGCATAACCTGCTCAGACATCTCCGGTATCCGCGTGCTGCAAAGAACACTGACTTTCTCAGACACAGGAATAAAGTAAGAATTTAAGGTCGTCGGCGATAGAAAAACAATATCGCGGACCGCTTCTACTATTGTACTTTGGGGATTTAAATTAAAAAACATAGCCATATCGCCAAACTGCAGATCCGCATCTATAATGCCGACGCGTCCTTGACTTTCCTCGGCCAAGGCCATGGCAAGGTTAGCAATAAAGGTCGTTTTGCCGCTTTTTCCTTTCGGACTGAAAAAAGCAATCACTTTTGAATGAATTTCCTCTTCCTCAAACGCCCGCACACTATTGACTAATTCCATAGAAGAAAACGGTGCCACTAGAAACCCGCCGGCACCGGATTTTATAACAGACCGAAATAGATTCAAGGACCATTTTTTCCCTAATGCCAGCAATTGCGTATTAGGGAATTTTTCCCGGAAATCTTCAATAATAGCGTACGTGTCTATATGGTCAACATCAAGCAATATCAATGTCGGACGAAATATCCCTCCCTGATTCAGCGCATCGTGTGAATCAGTGTATGCAGCAGCTAATTGAAACCCGACCGTTTCCTGTATGACGGTGGCCATATCCTGCAGCAGTTTTGTATCATTTTCCACAAGCAAAACACGATATTCCTGTGTTGCCATGTTATACCTTCCCTTCTATCTCTAACCCGTATGTAAACACAACGGCAGTTTATTTAGATGCCTACTTACGGAATAATCCAAAAAGCCCGCCGCTGTTTTGCTGAGTCACCGGCGTATTGGTACTGCGTGCTTTCCCCGTTCTATTCGTATATTTATCGGTCAATTCTATTAGCCCTGCCGCCAGAGGAGAATATCTCTTTGCCTGGTCTAATACGATCGGCACAGCTGATTGTATTGATTCAACAGCCGCTTTAAAATCATTGGGCAATACATGATAAAAACGAGCATCCAGCAGCCGTTCCACGTCGCTGATTTCTATATTTGTTTTGGCATTGCTGCGATTTAAAATAAACCGGATTTTATTAGAAGCATATCCGAGCCGTTTCATTGCTTCATATCCCATTTTCATATTTTTGATCGTTGGGATAAAATCCACGATTGCAACGGCTGTTATAATCGTGCTGATATCCATGATCTGCAAATTGAGTTCCGTAAACGTTGCCATAGTATCTACAATTACATAGTCGTATTCACGGCGCAGTTCTCCCATGACTTTTCCCACCTGCTTGGCAGAGACATTATACGATTGTTCCAACGTATTCGGCGCAGCAATAACAGAAAATGACGTATCCTCGTATTTATACAGCGTTGTATAGGTCAGCGGATCAAACTGTTCCGGATTTTTATCTATTGCTAATTGGGCATCATATATTGTCTGCGTCGGCCGGAGTTGCAAAAAATTCGCTATATCGCCAAACTGCAGATCCAAATCAACAACACAGGCTCGAAATCCTTGATGAGCCAATTCCGCGGTTAGATTTACCGCTATCAATGTCTTTCCCACTGCGGAAGCCGTGCTGAACACAGTAATGATAATGCCGTTCCTGCTTATTTCTGCCATTACTGTTCCCCCTTTTCCATCGATACCACAGGTTATCCCATTATGTTATATTTTCTTTTGCTTTCTCATTCTTTGCCCTGAGAATCGCCAGCTTTTGCTCTAAAAGTCCCGGCGTATGATCTGACGGGCTCGTATTATTTGTATCGTTCATATGCTGATCTAAGCGTACGGGAACAATCCCGTTATTTGCATTATTGGCCGCCACGACTTGCTGATACGAGTTGGTCGTTCTGCTCATCGTATGTATACTGGCTTCTCGGTCCGCTTCGGTAGCGGCATGGATAAAATTACTATCCGGGGTATTACCTGCTTCCTTCGCAGCTTTCGCGAGTCGTTTTGCTCTGGCTTTCGCAATTTCCTCTTTTTCCCTTGCTTTATTGGCTGCTTTTTGAGCCGCTAACGCTTCATCTTCTTCTTGATATTCGTCTTTAGCAACGACGGTATTGCTGTCCATGATCTTAGGAATAACCGGCATTTGCTGTTCATCCCGAGTGATGTCGTGCAATTCATGCTGCATCGCTTCAGACACTCTTGTAGGCGTTGAATTATCGATTAGTGTTGGTGTAATAAAAATCAATAATTCTTTTTCATCATGTGATTCTGATACGTCACGGAACAACCGCCCTAATATAGGAATATCTCCCAATATAGGAATTTTATTAATGGATTTTGTTTCCTCCGTGCTGATAAGACCGCCGATTACCATAGTCTGTCCCGAAGGCAGGCTGACCACCGTTTCTGCCTTGCGTGTAGCAAGTCCCATTAACGATGTGCCATTTACAATAATTCCTGCTGCAGAGCTTAACGTGCTGACGGACACCATTACTTTGCTGGTAATCAACCCGTCTTCGTTCGCAATGGGTTCCATATTGAGCTCAATACCATAATTTTTCCACTGCACATTAGTAGATCCATTGGAATTGGTAGAAGGAACCGGCATTTCTCCACCGATCAAAATACTGGCTTTTTGTCCGCTCATTGTTACCACATGCGGCTGAGATAATACTTTAGCATCGCCATTTCCGATCAATAAATTTAAGGTTGCCATTAACGGAGCTGCGGAATTATATCCTCTGGAATTAATCGAAGTGGGATTGCCGCTGGAATCATAAGACACCGTAGTCGTATCAAACTTATTATATTGTCCAAAAGAAAAGCTTCCCGGGTTAACAGAGGCAATCCCTGTCGTACTATCAACAGAAGATGCGTTGCCCCAATTGATGCCCAGGTTCTTCGTCTTATTTTTAGATATTTCAACAATTCGCGCTTCAATGCGAATCTGCATCGGATCCGTTAACGTGAGCATGTCGATTACATCACTGCCATACATCTTGGCAATGGCTTCCGCACGCTGCTGCTGTTCCTGATCCTTCACTTCGCCTGTAAGAAGTATTTTGCCGCCAATTTTATCGACATGCACGCCGGAATACCCGATAATTCGCTGAATTACCTCCCCGGTTCCTACGTCCTGATCCGTAATAATGACATTATAATCATGCCGTCTTCCGCCGCCGTCCCACACGTAAAGAGAAGTCGAACCTACCCCTTTGGCAACAAGCACCAACTGTTGTCCCGAAGTCACCGTCACATCGGCAATAGCAGGATTGGCGATCGCAATGCGGGAAATCCCGCCATTTATATTCATGATTTGAGATTGATTGATATCAATCACAATGTCTGAAGCCGCCCATGCGACAGTAGCAGACATCATCCATACGGCGGTACAGAAAGGCAATGCCCATATGCCGTTTTTCAGCTTTTTCTTGTTCATAGCTTTCTGCCCCCTATTGTACACGTACCTGACTGACTGAATTACCGCGGATAACTTCAATTCCACGGCCGCCGCCATCGCTGTATCCCGATGAACCGTTGGAAATTACTTGGGCTTGTACCGGCGGATAATACGGCATCGGAGCAGTTGCCGGCTGAACAGGCTGTGAAGGTTGCTGTTGTTTTGGTTCTTCTTGTCCACCGGCCATATATTGGAAATAATCAGGAACAACCGTATAGGATTCACTCGGTAAATCCGGCCGCAGGGCCAGATACAGAATGCCTTCCTGCAACGCCCCCTGCACACGCATTACATCCGAAGGCTGTACGGCAATCGTAACCATCCCCAATTTTCCTGCAGGCTGCTGTTGTTTATCTTTATTGTCCTTTGCATCTTTGGCATCTGTTCCCTGCACATTGTTGAAAGAAGTATTCACTGCCAGTAATAATACATTCTGAAGTATCAGTTTTCCGTACACAGCGTTTTTATACGCTTTGTTTGTGCTGATCATAAAAATATCCACATAATCGCCCGGTTTTACCAATCCGGCAACACCGGTAAGATCATTGATCGGAATTGTAATCGCCCGCATATTATCCGGAATCGTCCCGGAAAAACCGTTTCCACCCGTAAGTTTTTGTCCGGTAATGATATCTTCCTTCATAATCCTTACAGCCGCCGCTTTCCCTACGGCATCTCCGATTGTATGCACGGCATCCTGAGATACTACATCCTTCGGAACGTTTATGGTTTTTAACATATCTTTGGTAATTCGTGTCCGCTCCGGTATATCTACTGCCGCAACAACAACATTCTGATATTGCGGAACGACCGCCGCCTCTTGCTTCGGTGTCAAAAACCCTGTTAAAATAATATAAATAATGCTCGCAACGATCACACTCAGTACCAATGCCAGCAATATCAGCTTGCGAGGCGACATAACTGCCAATTTTTCTGGTATTGCTTTGAGGTTGTCCAATAATTTCATAACAAGGGCCTCCCTTGTATTCTATATCAAATTCAGGCAGTATTCTCACTTTCAAATTTTATAGATAAATACATACGTACCCCATTACACGAGACAGTACTGCTCTTCATTTCAGTATATATTAATTTTAGTTTTTATTACAATTAAATTTAGTATATCATATTTGCTATTTCAATGCTATGCATGTATTACATGTTCAAATCACGTACTGCATTTTTTACCTGTATTCTGAAAAAATCGGCAAGCTATGCTATAATAAAAAAATAAGTCATTTTATGAGGAGGATCCGGCTATGCAGCCTTTTTTTTCTATATTTTTAATCGTTTTCATCCCCTTTTTAGCATATGGAACCGCTATTATATTAAATCATAGTATCCTTTGGGGATATAAAAAAGCGTCTTCTGAATTGGAATTTCCTGAAAAGTTAACACAAAGAGCCACACACACGCGCCGGCAGAGACTGACGTTCGTACTTTTTATCTTTTATGGACTGGCTCTGTGGGCCGCATCCTCTTGGCCGCTGTTATTGATATATGTCGTATATGCCGCAATCTTGGGCGCTATTATTGTCATGGATTTTGAACAGCAAATTATTTTGAATACTTTTGTATTGGCACTGGCACTCTTGGCATTGGCAGCCACTCCCGTATTATCTGCCGCACTGACAGAACGAATTCTTGCCGGGGCCGGAAGTTTTGCCATTTTTCTTCTCTTAGCCGTATTAACACGCGGCGGCATCGGCGGCGGGGACATTAAATTAATCGGTGCCTTAGGATTATTTCTCGGATTAGACCGTATTATTTTTACCGTCGTCTGCGGCATCATTGCTGGCGGCCTCGTCAGTCTCTTCTTATTATCCACTAAACGAAAGAAGCGGAAAGATGCCATTGCCTATGGTCCCTATTTTGCAATAGCTGCTATGATTGCTTTATATGTTTAATCTCCACGCAGCGTAAAACGATTCTTATGAAAATCAATGAGCCCTTCATCCCGCATCCGGCCTAATTCAGAGGACATCGCACTGCGGTCTACGGAAAGAAAATCTGCCAGCTGCTGCCGGTCAAACGCAATATCAAAAGAAGAAGCTCCGTGCCGGCGTGCTTCATCAGACAAAAATGCCATCAATTTCTGCCGCGTTGTACGTTGTGATATATACCGAATTTTCTGTGTCAGAAAAACATTTTTTTCCGCCATAATAGCCAAGAGGTTTCCCGTCAATAAACTGGCATATTTTCCGGCATTAATTTCCGTTCTTACAAATTTATCTATATCTAAATACAGTACCTCTGCTGCCAGCGCAGCTACCGTATCTACTTCACTTTTAGCATTCTGTACGCAGGCAAACCCTTCGCCAAACATCCCGCCCGGTGCAACACGCGCTAAAATATTACGGTTGCCCCAGAAGTCTTCTTGTATAATATGGACTGCCCCGCTTAACACAATACCAATATGATGAATTTCATCACCCGCATAAAAAATAAAGCTGCCTTTTTTGTAGCTTTTTTTTCTTGCCTCCAACCCTTGCAGCATAGGCAAAAATTCATCTTGCCGTACCCCTTTAAACAGAGGATTCTTTTTAAAAATATCGGTGTAGCTTGCCATAATTCACCTCCATGTTGTAAAAACAACGGCGCTTTTCTTTTTATTGTACTATACTTACACCGTAAGGTAAAGGAAAAACAACAAATCACACTCGTATTTATACAGAGTGCTCATTTTTAAGGAGGATACTTATTATGATCAGAAGAATTATACATATCGACCAAGATGCATGCAACGGCTGCGGAGCTTGTGCCCAAGCCTGTCACGAAGGTGCGATTGCCATGGTAAACGGCAAAGCACAACTGATGCGCGATGATTATTGCGACGGGTTAGGTGATTGTCTGCCTACCTGCCCTACCGGTGCCATCACGTTTGTAGAACGGGAAGCCGCAGAATATGACGAAAAAGCAGTAGAAGCAAATAAAAAAACAAAAGGTCTCCCGTTACAGGGCGGCTGCCCGGGAAGCCGCGCACAAAATATCACCCATACGCCCCCCGTCGGCGGCTGCCCGGGACATAAAGCCGCAGTTATTACTCCGGCAACTGCCACGGCGGCCGTGCCTGCCGGACAATCGCAACTGCGTCAATGGCCTGTTCAAATTAAATTAGCTCCGGTCAATGCCCCCTACTTTGAAAATGCACACCTGCTTATTGCGGCAGATTGCACTGCCTATGCCTATGCTAATTTTCACGAAGACTTTATTAAAAATAAAATCACGCTGATTGGCTGCCCCAAACTGGATGATGGGGATTATGCAGAAAAATTAACAGAAATTATACGCCGCAACGACATCAAGGATGTCACGATCGTCCGCATGGAAGTTCCCTGCTGCGGCGGGTTGGAAAACGCCGCCAAAAGAGCGTTGCAGGCAAGTGGGAAATTTATTCCTTGGCAGGTAGTTACTCTCTCCATCGACGGGAAAATAATAAGCTAGACGGTACGTTGTGTATTTGCTGGACTGCGATTTCCGTGCTTTTATTGTTTTTTCCAGATTGCCAATAAGGGTATCGATATGTAGTTATATCGATACCCTTATTTTTTTACGCTTCTATTAATTTGCCCGGATTAAGAATAGTATTAGGATCCATTGCCCGTTTTATCGTTTTCATCATATTTAATTCGCCGACCGGCGTAAATTTTTCCATATACGCCAACTTTTTATTGCCGATGCCGTGTTCTCCGGCTAATCGTCCGCCTGCTGCATACGTATATGCATACACATCTTGATGAAATGCTTCTACATTCTTATCCCACTCTTCGTCACTCATATCCATTTTACAGAGAACGATATGCAGGTTACCATCTCCAATATGTGCATTGATTTTAACTTGGAAGGGATAGTTTTTCCCCACTTCCATGATATGTTCAATCGTTGTCGCTATGTTATGCACCGGTACCACAATATCATCCGTAAGAGAGACCTTGCTGATCTGTTCTACAGAGGTCTGACAATTACGCCGCATATTCCAGACACGTTCATCGGCTTCCAAGACCTCTGCGGCTCCTGAGGCTTCACACACCTGACATACCGTTTCCATGCGGGTATCCAGTTCCTCTTCCCGAAAGCTTTCTACCGTTATAATGACATACATACCATCTTCATAATGCGGCATATTGGTATATCCGCAATAGTCGGCACAGCCGCGCACATATGAATTATCCATATATTCAACACTCGTCGGTTCTATACCGGCTTTTAAGAGCCGGGGCACCATTTCCAGTGCTGTATCCGGTTCTGTATAAATGGCCAATACATCAAATTTATACGGCGGCAGCGGCGATAATTTCAACGTTGCTTTGGTAATAATTCCTAACGTACCTTCACTGCCAATAACCAGCTGTTCCAGACTGTACCCGGTAGAACACTTCTTCAAACAAGCACCGAGTTCCACAATGTCTCCCGTAGGTGTTACCATTTCCACGGCATATACCTGATTGCGAGTAACTCCATACCGGACGGCCTTCAATCCACCGGCATTGGTAGCTAAATTGCCGCCGATCAAACAGCTTTCCGAACTGCTGGGATCTCCGGCATACAGCAAGCCTGCTTCTCGAGCCCGTCGCTGCAGATCGACCGTACGAACACCCGCCTCCACCACCATATACATTCCGTCTTCATTAAGTTCCAAAATAGTATTCAATCGTTCCATGGACAATACCAGTCCACCACATACAGGAATCGCCCCATCGGCCAAACTGGTTCCGCCGCTGCGCACTGTAACAGGAAAACCATATGTATTCGCCAACTTAAGGACAGCCGCTATTTCTTCGGCATCCGCAGGAATAACGGCAGCTTCGGGCATATGAAACCGTTTCGGATCCGATTCGTAATCGGTCTGATACTGCACTAATACATCGGTATCTGTTTTAATATAAGATGGCCCAACAATGGCCCGTAATTTTTCTATTATTTCTTTTGTAATTGGCTGGTACTCCTTCACGTTACCGCTCCCCCTTATGCAATTCCTAATCTTACCCGGCACTTTGCCAATACGGCTATAGCATCCGTATAAGAAGGCGTGCCGTTTCTGTACTGCAGCATACGCTCTATAATCTATACTGCAATTGTCTATTATTGTATCACGTTCATAAAAAATTGCAATACATTATCGATTCATCGTACGGAATACAATCTTCTCATCAAAAAACGATGCCGCATTTCTGCCACATCGTTTTCTGCGTACTATTCAGCTGCATTTATATTTGATTTCATACATTCCATTCTTCCTTCAGCGTCGAAAGACACATAAAGGTTTGAGACGAAGCTACTGTCGGTATTTCATTCAATTCGGTCATAAGGAAGTGTTCCAAATCATCAGGTGTATGAACCAGCACCTTTAGCAAATAATCAAAGGCACCTACTACATGATGACATTCCAGCACTTGCGGAAAATCAATGATTTTTTGACGGAATTCATCAACATCTCCAGACCGTTCCAGATTTACCATAACAAAAGCCGTCACATTATACCCTGTCTTCCTACGGCTGATTTTTGCACCATATCCTTCAATAATGCCGCTATGTTCCATCTTACGGATACGTTCCGCTACAGCTGGGATAGACAGACCTACAACCTTGCTGATTTCTGTCGCCGAAACTTTACCATTCTTCTTTAAGATTGTTAAAATTTTGTCATCGATTTGATCCATTTTCTACTCCTATCTTCATTTAAATATTCCCTCCACCCACTTCTCTTATTATCTTATATTATAAAGGAAAAGTAAAGAGATAATTTAAAAGTTAAAAAAGTACTGTCTCCACACTTGTGCAGACAGTACTCGCCGCCTTAATTCGATATATGAAAATCCGGGTTTAAATCAGAAAATTGTTTTTTAAACCCATCCGTGACATATACGGTCCCATTTGTCCCCGTTACCTCACATTCGACGCCATCCATATCATTAATCAAATCTCGTCCTTTTTCAGGCCCTAAAACGAATACTGCTGTTGTCAGCAAATCACTAAGCATTCCGGCATGTTCTACCGACCCATCAATAATGATGGTATCGCTCATAATGCCAGAATCAGCTGGACGTCCGGTTCGCGGATCGAAAATATGAAAATATCGGTTGCCATTTTCAATAAAAAATCGTTCATAGTCACCAGAGGTAGACAATGCCTGATTTTTGATGCTTACAATACCTAAATACTCGCCTTCTTTTTCGGAGCGTGGATGCTTAATCCCTATATTCCAAGGTTTCCCCTTTTTATTAGTACCTACTGCATACATAGAACTAGCCCCCATATTGATAAGTCCTTTTTCAATATGATGCGCTTCGTATATCTTGCGTACTTCATCAACAGCATACCCTTTGGCAATCCCCCCTAAATCAATAGACATTCCAGGTTGTGCCAGCATAACACTGTGGTCAGAAGAACGCAGACGAATATTTTTATAATTTACCTTAGAAAGGGCTGCCGCAATTTCACTATCGGAAGGAACATGCTGCTGATCCGTTCCAATGCCCCACAATGTCGTAATAGGCCCTATGGATATATCCCATTCTCCCTGACTTTTTGCAGAATATTGCTGTGAATATGCAATCATTTCATAAATAGCCGGATCTACTTGGACGTATTCTTTCCCTGCGGCCTCATTAATACGACTCACATCACTATTGGGATTCGTCGTACTCGCTAAAGAATCCAATTCCGCAATTTTAGCAAATCCTTCATCTACCGCTTGTTTTGCTTCTTTCCCGGTAGCTTTAAGAGATATCGTCGTATCCATTGCAATTCCGCTTCTATCATAAGACTGCTCCGGACGCAAAGAGCATCCGGAGCAGTTTATCATTACAATAGAAACGGCTAGGCATATCAGCCTTATATACCGTTTTCTGTTCATATTACCCTACGTTTTCTTCTTTTTTGGTTCTCGCAACCAAGGCCGCAATCGCTTTGGTCGGACATTTATCAACACAGGTCAAATCATCGCACTCACGGCAGATGGACGGATCGACAATCGCCAAATGATCAACGACTTTTACGCCACCCTTATGCGTGCAGTTCTTCATGCAAAGACCACAGCCAATACAAGCTGCTGTACAAGCTTTACGAGCAGCGGCTCCCATATCTTTCGAGCTGCAGCTTACCGTAACCTTAGCACTGATAGGAATCAATTCAATAACATGCTGCGGACATATAGAAGCACATTTACCGCACCCGGTGCAGAGAGATTTATTAACTACAGGGATTCCATTTTCACCCATGCTCATGGCACCAAAAGGACATGCTTTGACGCAATTGCCAAAACCAAGACAACCATACTTGCAGTCTTTCGGACCTTGCTGTACTAATTTAGCAGCAGCACAGTCATGAACCCCTTTATAGTTAAACGCGAGTTTAGCAATGCCCGCGCCGCCACGACAGCGAATATGAGCATATTTTGGTTCCGTAGCTTCCGCAACTTTACCGGTAAGGTTTGCAACAACAGTCGCAACTTCCGCTTTACCAGGAACACAGAGGTTAGGCGGAACTTCCGGATCAAGTACGACGGCTTCCGCATATTTTGCACAACCAGCAAAACCGCAGGCACCGCATTGTCCTTTGGGAAGTGCTTCTTCCACTTCACCAATAAGCGGATTTTCTTCCATGGCAAATTTCTTATCGGCCAGAGCCAGGACGAAGCCAAAGACAACGCCGACACCGGTCATGATAACAACCGCCATTATCGCGATTTGAGTGTAATCCATAATAACTATTCCAACTCCTTTGCGTAACGATTATAACATACCGGAGAAACCGAGGAATGCCAATGAAAGCATCCCGGCTACAATAAAGGCAATAGGCGTGCCTTTTAAGGCTTCCGGAACATCGGCATAATCCAATTTTTCACGAGCGCTGGCCATCAGGATCAATGCCAAGGCAAAGCCTAACCCGGAACCAACGGCAAATACAATATTTTGAATGAAATTGTAGTTGTTGGTTACGCTCAATACAGGTACAGATAAAACAATACAGTTTGTTGCAATCAGCATAAGGTAAATGCCCCACATGTTATACAAGGTCGGAGACATTTTCTTAATAACGATTTCCAGCAGCTGTACAAAACTTGCGATCAAAACAACGAACGTAATAGTACGCAGGAAGGTCAAGCCAAATGGTACCAGAATGAAGTTGTACAAAAGCCATGCCAAAATTGTACTCAAGGTAATGACAGAGGTAACGGCAAAACCCATACCGATTGATGCATTCAAGTTCTTGGAAACACCAAAGAAGATACACAGGCCCAGGAACTTGGTCAAAACGAAGTTATTAATCAATACTGCACCGATAAACAGTGTAAAATAGGCACCCATTACGCTTCACTCCCTTTCATTTTCTTCATTTCCCGCGATTTATTCCACATCTTAAGACCTGCCATCATAAAGCCGATAAGCATAAAGGCTCCCGGCGGCAGCGCCATAATCAAAGCCGGCTGATAGGATGCGCCAAACATAGATACACCGAACAAGGTGCCATTGCCAAAGAGTTCACGAACTACGGAAATGACAAACATGGCAATGGTAAAACCCATCCCCATGCCCATGCCATCGAGGAAGGAAACGACCACACCGTTCTTCGATGCAATAGATTCGGCACGAGCCAGAATGATAGCAAATACGACAACCAAATCAAGATATACGCCCAAGGCTTTATACAGATCCGGTGCATAGGCCATCAAGAATAATTGTACACAGGTAACAATCGTAGCAATACAGGTAATGTATACCGGTACACGTACTTTTTTATTGATCGTTTTACGAATAATAGAAACGACTACGTTATTTGAGGTAATAACAAACCATACCGTAAGACCCATCGTCAGGCCGTTGACTACGCTAGTTGTAACAGCAAGCCCCGGGCACAAGCTCAATGCCAGTACGAAATACGGGTTTTCTTCAATGATGCCTCTGGTAAATACTTTCCATAAACTCATAATCAGTTACCTCCTAACTGCGCTGCTGCTTCAACAGCTTCTTTAACGCCCTTAGTAACTGCGCGGGAAGAAATAGTAGCCCCGGTCATAGCCTGGATATGTTTTGTATCACTCGGTGTCTTTGTTACTTCCAGGTTATCTAATTTCTTACCTTTAAACTGATTACGGAACGGTGGTTTCGATGCATTATCACCCAAACCCGGAGTTTCATTTGCTTCGAGAATGGTATAATCAAGAATAGTGCCGTCCTTAGAAACAGCTACCAGCATTTTGATCGGTCCGCCATACCCCTTCGGTTCGCTCGGAACAATAAAGGCGATTGTCTGTCCGCCCTTTTGGGCTAGGAAGGTATCTTTTTTGCCGGCTATTTCTTTAAAGTTGTCGGCATCAGGAACAAGAGCCTTCATAGATTCCTGTTTCATTTGTTCAGCCTTTGCAGCCGCCGTCGGTCCTGTAATAAAGAAAACAGCACCGATAATACAGCCGGAAACAAGGCAGGTGAGTATAAGATTGAGTGCAATCTTAAAAATGTTACTTTGTTCGTGATTTTCAGCCATTTTTATTTTGCCCCCTTTGCCTTTACTGCGCCAAAGACTCTGGGTTTAACGAGGCGATCAATAAGCGGCGTGAGCGCATTCATCAAGAGGATGGAATAGCAAACACCTTCCGGATACCCGCCAACAAGACGAATCAAAACCGTAATCAGACCACACCCCAAAGCGAAGATAATTTGTCCCTTTAACGTAATAGGAGCAGTAACCATATCTGTAGCCATGAAGAAAGCACCGATGATAAGACCGCCAGCCATCATGTGGAAGAGCGGATCACCGGAGAATAAGCCTGTACCGAGAGGAATACCGCCAACGATCCACATAAGGATGCCAACGGTAGCGATCATGGTAACAGGAACCTGCCAATTTACATATCCTTTATAAATGAGGTATAACCCGCCAAGGACTAAAAGTACGGTGGAGGTTTCCCCCATAGAACCATTACGGAAACCAATAAACATTTGCTGATACATTGTCATCGGATCGTTGCCAAACATCGCCAGTAATGCATCATGGCCGCCATGTTTCAATACATTCAGCGGCGTAGCGCTGGCTACCGCATCGACAGTGCCATTCAGGCTTGTCCATGTCGTCATGGCGACCGGCCAGGAAACCATTAACCCCGCACGGCCTACATGAGCCGGGTTAAATAAGTTATAACCCAAGCCACCCATAGATTGTTTACATACAACGATAGCAAGGAAAGAACCAATGATGCTCATCCACCACGGTAAGGTCGGCGGACAGCACATTGCCAGCAACAAGCCGGTAATAACAGCACTACCGTCTTGAATGGTAACTTTTTTGTGCATCATTTTTTCCCATAAATATTCAAATATAACTGCGGAAACAACTGCTACAATGATGTTGACCAGGGCGTTCATACCAAAGTAGAACACACCGAATGCCGCTGCCGGTACCAATGCGGCAACAACATTCCACATAATTTTAGGAATTGTTTCGTTACAGCGAACGTGCGGCGAAGATGATACAGTAAATTTATATTCCTGCATGTCTTTAGCATCCTTTCCTTTTGTTTGTCCTTCTGCTACTGGACTCATGATATCCCTTCTTCCCTATTACTTGTCTGCCAGGGCTTCTGCCTTAGCTTTCCGCTTCGGCTTCGGCCATTTTACATTCTTTGAATCGTGTCCTTCAGCGAAGTTTCCGCCTTAGCTTTCTGCGCTTCCGTCTTAGCTTTTGCAGCTGCCTGCAAGGCTTTGCATTGTCCTTTTGCATTGCGGATATATTGAACAATATTCCGTTTTGCCGGGCAGGTATATACACAGCTGCCGCATTCTACGCAGTTCATGACACCGTATTCCATGCATTTTTCCCAGGCAGAGCGTTCGGAAAAGATACTCAGCTGGCTCGGGATAAGCCCCATGGGACAGGCTACAACACAACGGCCGCAGCGAATACAAGGGGATTCTTCACCGACTTCACATTTTTCAGCAGATAAACAAGTAATACCGGAAGCACCTTTAGCAATAGGAACATCCAAGCTGAATTGTGCAAGTCCCATCATAGGACCGCCGCTGATCACACGATCCGGCTGTTTAGAAAAGCCGCCGCAATAATCAACACAAGCTTGATACGATGTACCGATACGGACCAAAAGGTTTTTCGGTTCTTTAATGCAATCACCGGTTACGGTCGTAATACGTTCGATAAACGGAATACCGTGGCATACCGCATCGGTAATAGCTAAAACCGTACCTACGTTACTGACCACACAGCCGACATTCATCGGCAGGCCGCCCGGTTCAACTTCGCGTCCCGTAACAGCTTTGATCAGCATTTTTTCTGCACCCTGCGGATATTTAGTCGGCAAGGCTTCTACAGAAACACCCTCAATACCCGTAAAGGCTTCCTTCAGTACTTTTACTGCTTCAGGTTTATTGTCTTCCACCCCGATATAAGCGGTTTTAACACCCAAAGCTTTCATACAGATCTGGACACCCGTTACTAAACGATCGGAGCATTCCAGCATGCCGCGATAGTCGGCCGTCAAATACGGTTCGCATTCTGCACCATTAACGATAAATACGTCGACAGGTTTGTTCGGAGTCAATTTTACATGTGCAGGGAAAGTAGCACCGCCGCAGCCAACAACACCGGCCCGTTTAATCAGGTCAATGATTTCCTTGCTGTCTAATTGATTCCAGTCATGTTCTTCCGGAAGTCCATCTGCCCATTCATCCAAGCCGTCGCTCTTAATGACAACGGACATGCACTTAACCATCATGTTATGGGGCATAGGGGCTACCTTGATAACGTCACCGGAAGTAGATGCATGGATGTCAGCATGCAAAAATGCATCGCTGGTCCCAATAAGCTGGCCTTTTTTCACATGATCGCCGACTTTTACGGTCGGAGTACATGGAGCGCCAAAATGCTGGCTCATCGGGATGACTACTTCTTCCGGTACTGCTAGGGTTTCTATTGCTTTGTCCTTCGCATAGATCTTGCCATCATCCGGATGGACCCCACCGATAAAGCTTTTCATCATCAAAAATCACCTCATTAAATATATAATGAAAAAATAATAAAAACAGTTAAGCAACCAACTTAGAGAATCGATATGATCTTCGGCTTCGAACTTTCCTTATCTGATATAGATCGGTCATACATTTTAACTCCTACTAAAGCAATAAGAAATGCCACGATGCCGCCGATGATTTCCGACTGCACTATATCGTATCCCAAAGGGGTGCTTACCCATCTACCAATAAAAACGCCAATCGCCGCAACAACCAGCGGCATAATGAAACATACAAAAGCGCCAATCACAATGTTGGCTTCTCTTACTTCAAACGTTACCCGGTCCCCCACCTTGGCATGAATAGGGTTCGTCGCTTTTACAATAATGTTCTCCGCACCCGGGCAGGCTCCGCAAGCGATGCAATCGGAATGGCGTCCGACTTTTACTTCTGCGATACCTGATTCATCAATAGATGTAATTGTCCCTTCTTCCGTCTTCATAATTTCATCGCTCCTTTCCCACAAAATAAAATGAATGAAAACCATTATCATTACTAATAGTGTGTTCTCAACAGTTTTAATTATAACATCATATTTTGCAATATTCAATGTGAAAATTATCGCAAGCTAGCTTAAATACCGCAATTTAAGCAAAAGATTTTTACTAAAATAAGATGAATCTTTTAATAGCATAAATATTAATTATACATAACAGCGAAAAGGTACGGTAATTATCCTACATTCGCTCTTATCGATACATATCAGCCTTGTTCGGTCTTTTTATAAGTATGCTGAAACAAGATTTATATGTTGCGTTTTTTATATGTATAAACTGTTTGGTATTATTTTTTTTATTTGTAACTTTTTAGAACATATTCGCACGATATTCTCAATCAATTTACGACAGCTTTGGTAACAATACAAACGGGTACGATTCGCTGACGGTATTCTATATGGAAAAACCAGCATGTCCCATGACAAAAATATATCGATCTTGAAAAGACGAAAAAAAAGATGACTTCCCCTGCGAAAAGTCATCTTTTATAGCAAAAATCATACGTATTACTTATCCAGCGCCGCCTTGACTAATCCACGGAACAACGGATGTGCATTTGTCGGCCGGGATTTCAATTCCGGATGGAACTGACAGCCTACAAACCATGGATGATCTGCTATTTCGATCATTTCTACCAACCGGTCATCGGGTGAAGTTCCCACTATTTTAAGACCTGCATTGATCAGTTCTGTCCGGTATTTATTGTTAAATTCCCAGCGATGCCGATGACGTTCATAAATAAGGTTCTTGCCATAAACGCCAAAAGATTTGCTAGTTTCATCAAGTTTGCACGGATACAGTCCTAATCGCATAGTTCCGCCTTTTTCAGAAATATCGACTTGATCTGCCATTAAATCAATGACCGGGTATTTGGCATCTTCTTCAAATTCAGAAGACGTTGCGCCTTCCATACCGGCAACGTGCCGGGCAAATTCCATAACAGCGCACTGCATGCCCAGACATAATCCTAAGAAAGGAATTTTATTTTCTCGGGCATACTGAATTGCCTTAACTTTTCCTTCAATGCCGCGATTGCCAAACCCACCGGGAACTACAATCCCCTGGATGTTTTTAAATACTTCTGCTAATGATACATCCGGTGCTTCCAATGTTTCCGAATCGATCCAATCAATATGAACTTTCGTCCGATAGACAATGCCGGCATGCCCCAATGCTTCTGCCACACTAAGGTATGCATCATGAAGCGCTACATATTTTCCGACAATAGCAATATTTACTTCTTTTTCCGGATGGTAAATATCGTATACCATCTTTTTCCAGTCTTCCATATTGCACGGCTGATCCGGAAGTCCCAGCTTTTCTAAAACAATACGATCCAAGCCTTCTTCCGACATCAGCAACGGTACTTCATAAATACTGTTCAAGGTTTTATTTTCAATCACTGCATCTTTATCAATATCGCAGAACAATGCCAATTTATCTTTCATTTCTTCAGAAAGAGAATATTCGGTACGGCATACGATGATATCCGGTTGAATGCCAATGCTGCGAAGTTCTTTAACACTGTGCTGTGTCGGCTTGGTTTTCAATTCACCGGCACCCGCAATATACGGAACAAGCGTAACATGAATATACAGTGCATCGTTGCGGCCTACTTCTTTTTTGATCTGGCGAATCGCTTCCAAGAACGGAAGACTTTCTATATCTCCGACAGTACCCCCGATTTCGGTAATAACAACATCTGCATTATCATCATCGCCAACACGGAAAATACGGTCTTTGATTTCATTTGTAATATGCGGAATGACTTGGACCGTATGACCCAGATAATCTCCGCGGCGTTCCTTCTGCAGCACGGACCAATAAATTTTACCAGCCGTAACATTGGAATTTTTACCTAAATTAATGTCAATAAACCGTTCATAATGACCTAAATCCAAATCTGTTTCAGTACCATCATCAGTGACAAACACTTCCCCATGCTGATATGGGCTCATTGTACCGGGATCGACATTGATGTACGGATCAAATTTTTGAATCGTTACCTTAAATCCACGATTTTTCAACAACCGACCCAAAGCCGCCGCCGTAATACCTTTTCCTAATGAAGATACAACCCCGCCTGTTACAAATATGTACTTAGCCATAATTCCTCCCTGTATGCCTTGTAGTATATAGAAACATGCCGCAATATACGGCAATCACTGAACTATTTATATTATATTACATTATATTACATTTTTTCCGGTGCCGAAACACCCAAAATGGCCAAGCTGTTGGCAATCGTAATACGCACTGCCGTGATCAAAGCCAATCTCGCCTCTGCCAGTTCTTTATTCTCTTGAATGATCCGGCAATGATTATAAAATTGATGGAACAGACTTGCCAACTCATACACAAAATGGGCAATGCGATGGGGCGCCCGGTCACGAGCTGCCTGTTTAATAATATCAGGAAAAGCCGCCATTTTCTTTATTATTTCCAGTTCTTCCTCTTCCTGCAATGTATTCCAAACTACATGGGACCAATCTGTATCCAGCTTGATTCCCGCTTCCGCAGCTTGTGCATAAATGCTGTAAATACGAGCATGGGCATATTGAATATAATATACAGGATTTTCACTACTATGTGATTTTGCCAAATCAAGGTCAAAATCAAGCTGCGTATCCAGCGATCTCATGATAAAAAAGTATCGTGCCGCATCTGTCCCAACTTCTTCGATCAACTCATTCAGCGTAATTGCCTGTCCTGTCCTTTTTGACATCTTAACAGGTTTTCCTTCTCGGAAAAGGCTGACCATCTGCAGCAGCAATACTTCCAATTGATCCGGGTCATATCCAAGAGCAGCGATAGCCGCTTTAACACGAGCTACATAGCCGTGATGATCGGCTCCCCATATATTAATGAGTTTCTTAAAGCCTCTATCATATTTATTTTTATGATACGCAATATCCGCTGCCAAATAGGTAGGCACGCCGTTATCACGAATAACGACTCGGTCTTTGTCATCTCCGTACTCCGTTGATTTCAGCCAGAGAGCTCCTTCTTTTTCATATATCTTGCCACGTTTTTCAAGTACATCGCACGCCGCATGAATCGCATCCGGATGCAGCGTCCGTTCACTGAACCACGTATCATATTGAACATTGAAATGAGCCAAATCTTTTTTCAATATATTCATTTTTTCCACATAGGCCCGGTCTTTAAAAAATTCCAACCGTTCCTGTTCCGGCATAGCTAAATAGGCATCGCCATCTTGGTCGATAATCGCTTGGGCTGTATCAATAATATCGGTACCATGATATCCGTTTTCGGGAATCTGGCTTTCTTTTCCCAAGAGTTCCAAATAGCGGGCATTGACAGATGCTGCTAAATTATTCATCTGATTACCGGCATCATTAATATAGTATTCTGCCTGCACATTATACCCGGCCGCACATAACAAATTGACCAGCGCACTGCCATAAGCAGCCCCCCGGCCATGTCCCACATGAAGCGGTCCTGTCGGATTAGCACTGACATATTCTACCTGGACCGTATCTTCCGGACGCAGGGGCGCCTTCCCATATTGCGGACCTGCTGCTAGTATTTGCTGCAGTGAATCATAAAGAACTGTATTATTTAAAAAAAAGTTAATAAATCCGGCTCCGGCAATTTCTGCTTTTTCCAGCCAAGGATATTTCATTTCATCAACAATGGCCTGCGCTATTGCGCGAGGAGCTTTATGTGCCACTCTGGCAGATTGCATTGCGATGTTTGATGCAAAATCACCAAATTCTTTCTGCGGAGGCACCTCCAAACTGATATCCGGATAGGTACCTTCCGGCAGCACGCCGGAATGAATCGCTTTCGCCATCGCTTCTGCGATTCCCTGCTGCAATAATTCTTTCATTTCCATTACGCGTTATCCTCCTGCACAGTAATTGTCAGCTGATTATAGCTTGTTCCAATTCCTTCTATTGTAACATCATATCCAAGACGAACTGTTCCTATACCTTCTACCAAATGAATTTCCATCTCATAGGTTTTCATATGTATCATAACTTCGCCAAACGGCATTTTATAGGTTGCCTTAAAACTGCTGCCTTTACGAAATACTTGGCGCTGTCGGACAGTTCCCCTGCGAAGCAGCACTGCCGAATCGGGTAGCAGTTTAATAATCGTGGTAACCCCGGCCATGCCTGTAATTTCGCTTTCTTCATATACAATATATTGGACATTCTGTTTGCAATAGTATTTTCCTGCAGAAACAAGCTCAAGCTTCAATTCCTGTCCGTCCTCATCTCGCTGGATGCTTTGTACGGTTACTAAGACAGGTTTCACTGAATCCAAATCCTTCCCTTTTTTATCTCAATGTTACTATTATATAACATATGACTTGAAAAAGAAACAATGAATAATGGAAATTTTCAAAAGAATTCCATAGAAAAAGTGGCAGTCAGAAACTGCCACCGCTGTTATCTATCAGTAAAATTCACCGCTGATTTTTTTATGATGCTCTATGTGGTTTCCCTGATCCGTATGAAGCAGTTTAGCGCCCGCAATGCCAGGTTGTGTCATTTCTGCCGGTGAAAGAATATATTCTATTTGTTCCTGTGTCAGGAGCCCTTTCTCCAAAATAATTTCCTTTACAGGCCGTCCTGACATATAGGCCTCTTTTGCCAGCATAGAAGATTGTTCATACCCAATATGCGGCAACAACGCGGTAATAATACCAACACTGTGATCCAGCCAATACGCACATTGTTCCCGGTTGGGTTCCAGATTGATGAGCAGATTATCAACAAATGCATTGACGGCATTGGTCAGATAACGCATGGAATTAAACAGATTAAAGGCCATGACCGGTTCCATCACGTTTAGTTCAAACTGTCCGTTCTCTACGCCTAAACTGATCGCAATATCATTTCCAATAACTTGATAACAAGTTTGGTCTAATACTTCCGCCATCACCGGATTTACTTTGCCCGGCATAATAGAGGACCCCGGTTGACGCGGCGGCAGTTTTAATTCATTCAGTCCGCAGCGCGGTCCCGATGCCATGAGACGAAAATCATTTGCCATTTTGATAAGTACCAGTGCCGTTGCTTTCATGCTTCCTGAAAAATCAGCAAACGCATCGGTATTATTGGTCATGTCGATAAGGTTTCGTGCTGTAATAAACATCTCGCCTGTAAGAGCGGACAATTGCCGGGCAACAGACTGGATATATTTAGGTTCGGCGTTAAGTCCCGTCCCTACGGCCGTACCGCCCATATTGATCGTATGAACCCCTTCAATAGCACGTTCGATACGATGAATGCTGCGACGGACGGCCGAAGCATAGGATCCCATTTCCTGCCCGAGGGTAATAGGCACGGCATCCTGCAAATGTGTCCGCCCCATCTTGACGATATCTTTGTATTCTTCGGATTTTACTTCCAATTCATCTGTCAGGCGGCGCAGCGCCCGCAACAGGCCTTTACTTTTCATAATAATACAGACTTTGATGCTCGTGGGAAACACATCATTAGTGGACTGCGCCATATTAGCGTGGTTATTAGGCGATACAATATCATATCGTCCTTTTGGTTTCCCCATAATTTCCAATGCGCGATTACATAATACTTCATTCATATTCATATTAACAGAGGTCCCTGCTCCTCCTTGAATGGGATCGACAGGAAACTGATCAATAAATTTTCCCTGCATAACTTCTGTTGCCGCTTGTACAAGTACATTACCGATTCCTGGATCCAGACGGCCGGTTTCCATATTAGCCAGCGCTGCCGCTTTTTTGACGGTAGCGACCGCAATAATAAAATCTTTATCGAGATGTTCTCCTGTAATATGAAAATTTTCCATAGCCCGCATAGTTTGTACACCATAATACACTTCGTCCGGTATTTCCATCTCTCCTAAAAAGTCATGTTCTTTTCTCATGATATTTCCCCCTGTTGTAACAGCGACGTATAATCCTATTGCATATTGTATACAAAAAAAGCAAGTTTGATTTAAAAACCCGTAGGGTATGTCCCCCTTGACATAGTAAAAGACGCTGTCGAAATAAAATTCAACAGCGCCTTTGCCGTACGAGCTTCTTAAATTAACCACATTCTAATACTTCTGTTCTGCAAAGTCAAGGTACTCCGTTATGCCAAAATCACCGATGTTAAAAATAATAATTAATCATTTCGGAATCGAATCGTTCTTGATTTCAAAAAATATATGTAAATGATTTTTTTACCTTATAATTTTAAAAAAATAGTCGAAAAATATTTTTTGTTTCTAATTGTCTCATAGACTTGCACCTACTCGTGTTCATTCAATTCGATGAGGTAGGGCCAATATTTTTTAGGCATAAATTGGCGTCTTAATTTTGTATTGGTTCGTTCTTTAATCGCAATCGTCCGATAGTAGTTCCGCCAAAGTTCTGAAAAAAAGTGTTCTGCCTCTGTTATTTCTGCCGTCTGCAGTATCTTTGGTATCTCTACGATTTGTAGTTTCCGCGTATCATAAAATACCCCAAAATTCCGCCGCGCGTCGTGAATGACCCACGTTTCTCCTTGCAGCCGTCGCACAAAATGAGGTGCCATAATAGGGACAACACAATAATCCGGTGCGATTTTTCCATAAAGCATTCCGTTGGATATTTCTCGGAAGCGCAGCAGACCTAATAATTTGTGCCGTTCGTTCCCCGTCTTTACTGCCCATTGATGTACTTCCCAGATCGTTTCCTCACTCAAATGGTGCTGAAACTCCTGCTTTTGCTGAAAAGCCTGCCGAATAAATTTCAGAAGCCGCTGTTCACGCTTCGGTTGTTCCGCTAAAAACGCATAATACAGCAAATGACAGATTTCACTGCCGCACTGCTGTCGTAGACTTTCCAAGACCTTACCGGCTTTTTCCATATCTGTACAAACAAACCGTTCTTCCCCAAAGAGACTCGTCTGACTTCCGTCATGGATTATTCCTGTCTGACAGATACCGTCATGATACGCATCAAACACAGCGGATATATATCCAAAAAAACTGCCATCATATATATAATTCATAGGCGTACCTGCGAAAACAAGTCACCGGCTTCGTAACGGCTGTTTTTTTCATGCAGGCAAAGGCTGTGGTGAATTGCCTCCGGCTTACCTGAACCGCCATAATATTTTCCACGACAGGTAATAAAATATTTAGCCCGCTTCAAAACAATGCCCATACGGTGCAGTGTATCGTATGAAACCCACGCTGCCCGGCGGGCGGCACAGATTCTTTTAGCAGAAGTGACTCCGATACCCGGTACCCGAAGCAGCATATGGTAAGATGCTTTATTCACTTCCACCGGGAAGCATTCGATGTGACGGAGAGCCCAGCACGCCTTGGGATCAAGGGATAAATCAAAATCAGGCTGCTGTTCTGTCAATATTTCTGCCGCTGAAAACTGGTAGTATCGCAGCAGCCAGTCGGCTTGATACAGGCGGTGTTCCCGCAGCAGCGGCGGCTTAATAAGCGCCGGCAGATTGGGACCGCTCAAAGCTGGCACATAGGCTGAATAATATACCCGCTTCAGTCCTACTTTTCGGTACAATGCTTCACTTAATTCCATAATGCGGCGGTCGCTATCCGGAGTCGCCCCAATGATGAGCTGTGTTGTCTGCCCGGCCGGGACAAAAGAGGGCAGTTTTTTATAGGATCGACTTTCTTCCTGCCGCTCGGCAATGCCTTGTTTTACCTCCCGCATCGGCATCATAATCGCTTGTTTCGTTTTTTGCGGAGCTAATAACTGCAGACTAGCTGATGATGGCAGCTCTATATTAATGCTCATGCGGTCCACATACCTGCCAAGTTCGCGGATGAGACGGCTGTCTGTACCGGGAATCCCTTTCATATGGATATATCCGTTAAAATGTTTCTCCTCACGCAGCATTCGTGCCGCTTTAATAAGCAGTTCCGTCGTATAATCCGGAGACCGATATACGCCGGAACTAAGAAACAAGCCTTCAATATAGTTCCGACGATAAAACTGAATCGTCAATTCGGCAATTTCTTCCGGCGTCATCATGGCTCTCGGTGTATCATGACTGCTGCGGTTTACACAATAAGAACAATCGTATATGCAGCGATTCGTCATAAGAATCTTAAGAAGAGATATGCAGCGTCCATCTTGGGACCAGCTGTGACAAATACCGGAATAAGCCGCATTGCCGATACCACGTCCTTCATTTTTACGAGTACTGCCGCTGGATGAACAAGATACATCATATTTCGCAGCATCACTCAAAATTTTTAGTTTATCTTGCATCTTGTCCCAGTCCAAGGGATCCCCTCCTTTTTTTATTATCATATCATATTTTTTTGCGTATTTCAAACATATGTTCTATTTTGTGGAAATTAACAACAATACATAAGCCGTGTTATTCCGTATACGCGGAACAACACGGCCTATAGGTGATTCATTAATTCAACACGTCTAGTTCTTCGTATTTCGGTGGTACCGTACTATTGCCATTTACATCGATAACTCCCCATTTTCCCTTACATTGAATCGGTGCATACCCACCGAAAAAATCGCCAGCTTTGTTTATGGTTGAAGCCAGTATTATTACAACTGTCCCATGGTCATTTACATACGCCAAGTTCTTTCCCGTCCTTACCAAAAGACGGTCATCCTGCAGCCGTCCCCTGACTTCATCAAAAACAGGCCGGCATAGTTCGGTTCCATCGGTCTGCAATAATCCCCATTTCTTTCCTTCCTTATATGCAAGTATCGTTCCCAGTTGCTGCAATCCATCATACTTGAAAGGAATCATTAGCTGTCCTGCTGTTAGGGAAAGCGCTCCCCATATATTCTTTTCATTTTCTGCAAGAAAGAGTCCTGCCTCTGCACTGCGTTCCAATGATTTGTATACAGGCGGTATCAAATAAGAACCATCAGTCCGTATATACCCCCACCGATTGCGATCCATCACATAGGTCCCCTCTTTTGTCATAGGATATACAATATCCCGCTGTGCTTCAATAATAATTTTTCCCGTCGTATCGATATATCCCCGCCGTTCTTCTCGGCCCATAGAAGTTGTAATTCCCACATTCATGCCGCCCCCATTATGATAACCAAAATACGGTTCGCTGCCATCATAATACGGATCTCCGCCGATGTAGACCCCGATATTGCGATATAACGGAACTTGCCATGAAGGATATCCATAATGATCATTGCCGCCGACAGAAATAGAAATCGTCCCGCCGGTCGTAACTGTGCGCACCTTGATTCCGTATTCAGCAAGATTATTGTGGAAACTTCCGAGTGTATCATAGTTCGCCTTGATCACAATTTTTCCTTCTGTATTTATATAGCCTTTCGTCCCATTTTGCAGGCGTACCGGAGCCAGTCCTTCATTAAATTGTCCATATATGTCTGATACCGGTTCCATCAGTGCCTGCCCATGGGTATTAATAAAAATAAGTCCTTTATCTGTCGCTGCCGCAGCAAATCCGTCATGAAAATTACTGATAATTTTTTTATATTGCGGCACGATAGCAATACGGCCGGTTATATCCGCAAATCCCCAAAGACCCTTTTTTTGAATCCCGATATATCCGTTTTCATACGCAGATTGGATACCCTCATATACGCAAGGAATACATTCTTTTCCCTGCCTATCAATGACTCCCCACTTCCCATTTTTACATACCACTGCCCGACCTTGTTGAAAAGAACCAGCTTGTCCATATTGCAGGGGGATACTGATAGTCCCTTGTTCATCAATATATCCATACTGTCCCTGTTTTCCAACACTTGCCAACCCTTCACTAAACACAGCCGCACTATCGTACTGAGGAGCTGCAATAACAGTCCCGTCGCTTTTATAATATCCGTATTTTCCTTGTACCCGTATCATCAGGGTATGATCGTTCCAAGAACTGCGCCGGTCATACGATACAGGAATAATTGCTTTCCCTTCCCGGGTAAAAAAACCTCGTACACCGTGGGATTGCACTTCTACTAATCCCAATTCTTTATTTTTCTGAACATCTGCCTGAAAAGCCTCCCTGCTTACGGCTTTATCATTTTCTAATGATAGTCCTGCCCGATCATAAATCAAAGGAATTATTTTTTTATTCGTGCCGTCAATAACACCCCATCTGTTATTTTGCTGCACCGCTGCATCGAATGATGCTTCCGCCATAACCGCTGTACTTGCAATCGTAAGAATACTCACTGCATACATCCATTTTTTCATAGATACCTCCTGATTACATACGCCGCAATATCTATATATAAAAAAAAATAAAATCAGGCAAACTAAACAGCAAGCCTGATTTTATCGGTTATCCCATTTGTAAACCTTCTTTAAGTTTTTCAAAAATTTTCTTTTCTTCTTCTGTTAATGGACGACCCAAATCAAATTGCAACTGTTCGCCGTTATTTGTAGCTTTGGCTTGTTTGTGCGGATCGCCGGCTTTAGCACTGTCATCTCTAATAATCATACTTACAGATAACCTCCTTTACATAGGCTGCGATTTCATTATACCACCGGAAATATCTCTGCGGCAAGATATAAAAAAAGCCGCCCATTTTTTTACACGGGCGGCTTTTTATTTGATTAAACCAAAGAATCCGGGTTTGGAGATTCTGCTATGCTTTTAGCAATTGTTTTAGCCATACTGTCGAGAATTCCTTCTTCTTCATCCTTCAAGGAAGATCTAATATCCAGCGGCGTTCCCAGTACTTCGCAATTCTTAAATTTCTTTTCTACGTATTCGATCATCGTTTTTTGTGCTGCCGACGCCCAGCTATGGCAGCCTATAACTGCGATTTTACGATTCTGAAACTGTAATGTTTTTAAATCGTGCAGGAAGTTTTCCATCGGTAAATACAAGTTAAGGTTGTATGTAGGTGCCGCCAGCACCAGATGACTGTATTTCCAAGCCTCGGCTGTAAGAAATGACGGATGAACTTTGGATACATCATAGAGATGAATATTTCTGATCCCCTGCAAACTCAATTTATGAGCCAGCACACAAGCCGCCCGTTCCGTATTCCCATAAATAGAAGCAAAGGCAATCACAACCCCGTTCTGTTCTGGAACATATTTAGCCCAATGGAGATATTTATGGATAATCAATTGAATCGTTTCCGGTGTACGGAACACTAACCCATGTACCGGAGCGACTACTTCAATAGGAAGTCCGTCCATTTTTTTCAGCACATTGACAACCTGCGGTCCATATTTACCAACAATATTGACATAGTACCGCCGGAATTCATCCATATAATCTCTTTCAAAATCAACCTGGTCAGCATATACATTGCCGCTGGTACCGAACATACCGAAAGCATCTACACTGAACAACACTTTATCCGTCACATCATAGGCCAGCATGACTTCCGGCCAATGCACCATAGGAGCCTTAATCATTTGAATAACATGTTTTCCCAGTTTGATTTGGTCGCCTTCTTTAACTGCAACATAATTATTCGGCATAGGATGACGATAAAATTGTTCAAATAGCTTAAAGGTCTGTGCCTGCCCAATGATTTTTACATCCGGATACTTTTCCACTAATGCCAAAATAGAACCAGCATGGTCAGGTTCCATATGATTTAAAAAGAAATAATCAAGTGTACGGCCTTTCAGCAGATACTCAATATCCTCTAAAAATTCATCCCGAACACCTTTGTCCATAGCATCCAACACTGCCGTTTTTTCATCATCAATGAAATATGAATTATAGGAAACGCCAAAAGGCAATGGAAAAATGTGTTCAAACATTTCGGTCCTGAAATCGTTGCACCCCATCCAATAGATACCATTTTTAATTTCTTCAACACAATGCATATATCATACCCTCCTAACTTATTAATACCGTAATGGAAAAACTATCTGTTATGTCCCACTGCTGTATATAGCATACCATTATTTTTCATGTTCGCAAATAAGAATATGATAAATATATTCATTACTTGCTTCCTTTTGTCGTTTTTCCACTTCCTGCCGATGCTTTTGAGGATGATCCGCTGCCGGAATTACCCGCCGACGATGCCGACTGTCCGGAATTATCAGAGTTATCAGAGCTGCCGGAAGCACTATCCGATGTGCCTGCATTATCTGAGGATGCCGCATTCCCGGCCGTATCATTAAGTGCGCTGCTGGAAGATAACGCGTCTGCCCGTTTCTGTTCTTCCGACACACTGCGCTTTTGGATCGGCGTCTGTATTACCGTCTGTCCATTGCCTATATCTTCCGCTTCCTGAATAACACGATTCACTAACTGCCGCAAAACATCTTTATCAGCTTGTGACAGATCCCCGCTGTTATCCAGCAGATCCTTCGCCTGTGAAGTCAATTTCTGTGCTTCTGCCTTAGCTGCTGTCTTACTGTATTGCCCCGATTGATATCCACGATTTAAATCGCGCAAGGAGGCCGATATTTCCAGCATTTTATCCTTGATATGTATAATTTTACTGTCATTTTTACGAAGTTCGGCATCATGGAGGCGTCGGTCTTCTTCCCTGTTTTCAAGTAATTCTTCTTGCTGCTGCTGTGACACTTTTGCCAACGTATCTGCGGTGATATGCGTACCAACAAAGTATTCATATCCCATATATCCCAAAATAAAAATAGGAATAAACAAAAGCATCATTTCCATACGGCGCATTTGAGCGGCACGCTTCCAGCTAATAACATTGCGCCGCCGGTGTTCGATCAGCAAAACGAGGATAACTACCGCAATAACCAGCATCAATGCTACATAAATAGCCAGTTTATGCCACACTGTCGCCTGCAGCTTGATTGCCTGCGGGTGAGAATTCTTCAAGCTCCATAAATAGGTACTTCCCTGATTATCACTCTTCGTACTATTGCTGACAACTTGTGTTCCCGATGGAAACGAGACAATATATTCCAAGTCGGCATTATTTTCTTCCATGGGTATGCCCATACGAAGCGACTTTATACTATCCGGATTATATTGATAATCGATATAATAAGTGGAACAAATAAGGCCGTCATGCGTTTTATGAACAATATGGTCTACCGAGCTTTTATTCGCGCCGTCTTTAGTAATCGTACGCATAGCACGAAAGCCTTCTCCATTATTGTTGCTATAATCCATGATAGTATAATTCCGTTTTTGAAATTCATCTGCATCGGCACGCAGCTTTTTTTGCCCGGCAGTGGTGCTGGATACTTTCAAAACATCCTGCGTCTCACTGCCGTCATCATGAATGATCGTCTGTGCTCTAAATCCTGACAACAGCATAAACGCCGTGATGAGCAGAACGGTACATCCTAATTTCCAATACCCTTTCATAATTCCCTCCTTTTTATTTATCTTATATGTTTTTCATTCCACGTTCTGCTGCTTCGGAGGAACCATGGCAGATCCCAAAATATGAGTTTTAACGCTTGCTGCAGGCTTGCCGGCAGCCTTTCCCGCCAATGATTCTGCTGTTTTTTCCGCTTCACTGCCGCAAAATTCCAAGGGCATTCCATTAACAAAGATACCTTCAATAACGCCTTCTCCCTTTTTCATGCGAATACTGGCAATAACGCTGTCCGATACACCGATATCATAAATACCATCCGCTTTTGCCGGATCAATGCGGTACCGATCAAACCCAACCAAGAACTGTACAATACTATCACCATACCCCACGACAGAGGCGTTCATATAATCTTCGCCTACAGGCGGTTTATGTGCAGAGGCGCCATTAATTTGTATTACCCCTTTATCATCACGTGAAATATACACATAAATAGTTTCATGAAGCCGCGGTTCCGTATCATCCAGCCATTTTGTCGTATCCTCAGGAAAAACTACACGGATATAATCCGTACCGAAGGCAGATTGTTCCAAACGCGGAATGCATTTCCACTGATACGGAATGCCATCGACCTGAATATTATGCCAGCGCCAAGCTATATATCCGCAAACACTGAATTGCGCTATGACAAGAAAAATAAAAAGCACCCACCTGTATTTACTATCCGGAGATATTCTAAAATTCATGACCTTCATTTTTTAGATTCTCCTTCCTTTGACCACGGCGACTGTGTAAATTGTTTTTTACGCTTGACGGAAGCCGGCGTCCCCCACGGAGAAGTTGTCACCGGTTTTGTTTTTACAGATTCGCTGCGTTTTTTTGTTTGTTTCATCTTATTTTCTTTCGCTTCTTTTTTTATTTCTGCAAATATCTTTTTATCAGGCAGCGGAATTTGATCGGGTCCATGAAAAACAGGTGCCACAAAGGTAGATACTGCCGGTTCTTTGGGTGATACGGTTTCTGTATGAGGCAGTGCTGCCGATTCGCGGTTCACCGCATCCGTCATCCAGCCGGGTAGTGCCTCCTGCTGTTCTGTGATATCGGCAGCATTACTTTTATAGGGTGAATCAACAGGATGATTTCTTCTCTTTTTATTGATTCCTTGCCGAACGGATGTGACCGTATGATCTTTTTTAGCATGTCTTTTCTGACGAGCTTGTTGAAAAAATGATACTTTCTTTTTGCGAAAAAAGCGTTGCAGCTGCCACCCAGCTGCACAAATAACAATAAAGGAAATAACCATGGCAAACGGGGATACATGACTTCCCATCAACACAGCGGCACCTATAAAGATAAATATGGTCAGTCCCCACCGCAAATGATGGGCTTTGCCAAAGCGGACACCTTGAAATACTTCAAACATGCCCAAAAAGAAAATATAAATCGAAGAAACAAAAATAGGCACGGAAAAAGCAATGCCGTTTCGTATTAAAACAGTTTCTGCTCCTATCAATAGAGGAATCAGAGCATATAAAGCCGGCGACCAAAGCTTTCTTTTTAACGCTTTCCCATATATAGCTGCACCAAAAAACAGTAATAAAACTGTAACAGCTATATTCGTCCATTGAAATCCCGCCACACGAATAACACTGTCCCAGGCTGCCGGCAGGCAAGAAACAAGCAGGGCCCCGACAGCAGCCAGACGCCCCAGCCAGCGGAATGGAACTCCCCATGCTTTGCGACTATCAATTGCGTACCCCATCAGCAAAACAACTCCGGCCAGTGCAGAAAAAAGCAAAAACGGAATATACGGTGCCTCTCCGGCGGCAATGCCAAAGGCAAGGAACACTGCGATCGTACCTGCCCACGAGAATATTGCTAACCGTACTTCATCGTGATGATCTCGAAGCAGCATATAAAAAGGTCCGGCTAAGGCCAGCAAAATCCACATCATGACGCAGCCGCCGGGAGAATAAGAAACTCCCGTCATAAAGGCCCAATACAATACAACACCGGCATACGCGATAATCGAAGCCGCCGAGCACAGCAAATACGCGCCTGGCAAAATAAGCACCGCACAGACCCACATATAAAAATAAGAACTGCTGCCAGTATAAAAGGTCGTTTCCAATAACGTCACAGAAATAAATACGGCTGCACAATGAACCAATGCCACTCCTTCGCCTATCCAAGTACCCTGGCGCTCTTGAAACATAGCCATCCCTACGCCTACTTGTGATATAAATAAAATCACCAGTGCAATGGTCATTTTCGCCCATATCGGTATGTGATACCATGTAAATGCCGCTCCCCAAATACCGGCTATGCCAGCCACAGATATACCTATAACGGCAAGTAGCATATACAGCGAAAAAAAACGTATCCGGCCTTGTGTGTCCGCTATTTCAAATTTATTTTTTTTATTATCAGCTGCCATCTTTATATTGCCTCCCGGGCAAAATCTCATTACTTAAGATTTTATATACCAATTAGTATCGTTTTTCTTATTCATTTCTATCTATCATAGTATATCATAAAATTTACGTTTGCCATATTCTTCACTACCTATATATTCTATTAAATCCATCTTCCGAACCAGGGTAATTGTCTTTTTTTTTTAGAAAGCGGAGAATGTTTTATCTATTTTTAATTTATCGTGTATTTTAATTTCTTTTCTATCCGCTCTGCGCGATATACCAATACAAAAAAAGCCTTGTTTTCCTATAACGGAAACAAGGCTTTCAGTACTCACATGAATTATTTTACAATTAATGCCGGGCATACAGAATGAGTAACTACATAACTGCTTACGCTGCCCATAAATAATCCTTTGAGGGGTCCCAAACCACGGCTGCCCATAACAATAAGATCGGCATTATATTTTTTAGCCACCGATAAGATTGCCGGTCCTGGGGATCCTACTTCAAACACACTTTTAACGCTAACTTCCTGGGGAATCGCTTTTGCAAAGTCATCCAGAACCTTCTTTCCATCTTCTTCCATATCCAAGGCAACTTGTTCTGTTACATATCCGTTGGCATTAGGAATTTGGTCAAAGTTGGAAATAACAGATACGATGTTTGCCACATAGACCAATGTAATTGTAGCACCTACAGCCGATGCGATGATAACCGCATGTTCCAGTGCACGCTTGGAATTTACAGACCCATCTGTAGGAACAATAATATTTTGGTACTTTTTCATAATAATCCCTCCTGTCTTCCTCAATCACCTATTTACTAGTTATATTCTCTACTGAGTAATATAATTCCTGCTAGTACAAAAAAAATATACAAAATTTATTTTTCAAGCACTACTTGCGTAAAAGCCCTCTTCGTCGTTTCTCCCATTTCCTGTTCAAAGTACACCCCGTGAATTTCCGGCTCAAACCCCGGAAAGCGGTTGATGACCTCCTGCCAATATCGAAAATACCGTTGTGCCGTCTCGCTCCAGCGTTCTCCCGGTGCAACACAAATGATTCCGGGCGGATATGGTATGGCTCCTTCTGCAGCAATACGGCCCAACGCGTTTTCCAGCGGTATTAATTCTGTTTCATTGCCTACCAGTTGCCAATTTGCTTCTTGAGGATTCATGGCATATACAGGAAGCTTGGCACTGCGGAATAAATTTTTCTGAACACAATTTATCTGCCACTGTTTAGAAAAATCATGCATTTCCTGACAAAGCTGCCGAATCGTATATTGTCCGTACCGTTCCCGATATTGCCGAACCAATCCAGGTAATACCGCTTTAAGCGGCATATCCATTCGTACATATCGTTCAAACCGTTTTAATAACGTAATCATGGTATTCATCTTGCTGGCAGAATCCGCCGGTGTAAGCAAAAACAAAATGGAGTATAAATCACTTTTCTCCGGCGTAAAGCCATTTTCTATGCAAAACCGGGAGACTATGCCAGCGGGAATTCCGAAGTCTTCATACTCCCATGAAGATTCTTTAATTCCCGGCGTATACAGCAAAATCTTGCAGGGATCGACAAAATACTGATTGTCGCCATACTGATCAAACGAATGCCAGCTTGCCCCTTTTCGGAAACGAAAATATTCAATATCACCGGCCATTTTCTCAGTATCCCCCTCCTGCCATGGTTTACCGTGCACCACCGGCGGCACAAAGGGATGGATCATCGTACATTCACGAAAGATATCTTTGCGGACTTCAATCCCCAGCTTGACTGCATCCAGCCAAATACGTTTTCCTGCCGGTCCTTCATGAATTTTGGCATTCACATCAAGAGAAGCAAACAAGGGATAAAATGGACTGGTCGAAGCATGTATCATAAATGCATTGTTAAATCGTTTATGGGGACAGTATCGTTTTTGTCCTTGCAGATGACTATCCTTTTTATGTATTTGAGAGGCTTGTGAAAAACCACAAAGCTGCTTATGCACAGATTGTGTAACCATAATTCCCGGATCATCCGGGCCTAAATTCAATAGAAGCGGGCTGCATTCTTTCATCATCGGTATGAACTGTTCATATCCTACCCATGCAGAATCAAATAAGATATAGTCACAAAGCGCCCCTATCCGATCTACGATCTGACGAGCATTATAGATAGTTCCGTCGTAGGTCCCCAGCTGGATCACAGCCAATCGGAACGGACGCTTTTCATCAGCCCGCCGCGGATCTCTTTGCCGAATCAGCGAACGAATGTATTCTTCTTCCAAACAATGATCATCAATGCCGCCGATAAATCCGTATGGATTTCTCCCGGTTTCCAGATATATAGGAGTCGCTCCGGCCATAATAAGCGCCCCGTAATATACGGATTTATGATTATTGCGGTCGAAAAGCACCAAGTCACCGGGACGCAAAAGCGCAGTTGCTACAATTTCATTAGAAGTGGATGTTCCGTTCAGTACAAAATATGTCTTATCCGCATTAAAAACACGGGCCGCATGCTGCTGTGCTTCAAAAGGGACGCCCTCGTGAATCAGCAGATCGCCCATCCGGACATCAGAGCTGCTCATATCTGCCCTGAAGATATTTTCACCAAAATATTCATAAAAATAACGGCCGGCTGGTGTTCGGCAAAAAAAAGAGCCCGCTTGATGCCCGGGTGTCGCCATAGACAGGCTGCGATCATCCACATACTTTGCCATTTCTCCGAAAAATGGCGGTAATACGGTGTTTTCGTAACTTGCCGCCGCACGTTCCAGTTCTTTGCTCAACGCAATCTTATCAAAGGAATCATCGAGACAGACCTCATATACCCCTTCACTCTTTTCTATCGCTGCCATATCCGTTACTAATACAAAAACAGGAATTCCGAAGCAAGTAGCTTTTATTTTATCGATATAGGCTTTGTCCTGCTGCATCAGAACAACCGCTGCTGTATCTGTAAAATTGGTTTCCGCTACTTTCACTATTTTGCGTCTGCCAAAAACATCAAAGTACGCAGCGGCAGCATCGGTATATGCTATCTTCAAATGCTTCACGCCATTTCCCCCTCTAATATATTTCGTCAATTCTGTTTTTAAAACACTATTATTGTAGTACATATATCCAAGAAAAGAAACAATAATTCAAAAACAATACAAAAAAAATCTGCAGTCTATATAAACCGAGCTGCAGATTTTTCCATATGTCAAAAAATAACCGGTCACGTTTTTTCCCATCCTGCATCCTAAGCTTTCTATTGCCATTTTTCAAAACATAAAATAACGCACCATGACATACAGATGGGCTATTGCTACCGACAACACCGTCAACGGAAATCCTATTTTCATATATTTTAAAAAACTAATAGAATAGCCTTCCTTCTCAGCCATGGCTACAATAAGCAGATTCGGTGAAGCTCCGATAATAGTTCCATTGCCGCCGAAGCAAGCTCCCAAGGCCAGCGACCACCACAAAAAATCCGTCTGGCTGCCCATGATCTGCTGCATGTGTGAAATCAAAGGGATCATCGTTGCCGTAAAAGGAATGTTATCTACAAATGCCGAAGCCATGGCTGCCAGCCAGATAAGTAATCCGGAAGAAAGAAATAAATCTCCGTCTGTCAATGTCAGCACATGCTGTGCCAGTGCACTAATCACGCCTGCCTCTTCAATTCCTCCCACTAAAATAAATAATCCAAGAAAGAAAAATAATGTTTCCCAATGAATAAAAGACATCGCTTTTTTTACATCGGTTTTCGTTATAATAAGCAGCACCGTAGCACCGGCCATAGCGATGGCCGCTGATTCCAGCCCCAGGTGATGATGAAAAATAAAACCGAGAATAGTCAGCGTCATCACAACAGCCGATTGCTTCAACAGGCGCATATCCTTGATTTCGCTGCCAGGATGCAGCGCCTGCAAGCTTCGCGGCGACATAGGCCGCTTAACGTTCAACTCATTTCTATACATATATATAAGGATGGGAACAATACTCACCATAGTCAAAACAACACAAGGCGCCAAATTATAAAAAAAAGCATTGAAAGAGAGCCCCGTTGCACTGCCGATCATTACATTCGGCGGATTACCGACCATCAGTGCCGTACCGCCAATATTAGAAATTAAAATACCCATGATCAAAAACGGATACGGTTCTATTTCAAGCCGGCGGGCCAGCGAAATGCACATAGGCGCCAACAGCAACACCGCTGTAACTGCATCAAACAACGAGGAAGTTACGGCCGTAATAACTGACAGCAGGGCTAATAAGATTTTTGGGCGCCCTCGTGTTATCTTCACTGCCCAAATCGCCATTGCCTCAAATACGCCGCTTTGGCGGATAACTCCGATCATCGCCATCATTCCAGCTAATAATCCTAATGTATTAAAATCAATATAATGCCGGATTGCATCCTCTTGTGTCACATATCCGGCAAAAATCATGACCATGCCTCCGGCAAGAGCTGCGTATGTACGAGGAATTTTCTCCGTCACAATCCCCAGATATGTTATCATAAAAATAACGATAGCAAAATAAAACATTCTTTTCGCCCTCCTTACCCGGTAAAATCATTTTAAAAAAGCCTTTCGGAATACTATTCCGAAAGGCTTTCCTTTGGTGATCCACCCGAGATTCGAACTCGGGACACCCTGATTAAAAGTCAGGTGCTCTACCGACTGAGCTAGTGGATCATGCTTGGCAGGGGTAGCTGGATTCGAACCAGCGCATAGCGGAGTCAAAGTCCGGTGCCTTACCACTTGGCTATACCCCTATTGGGGCGAGTATAGGGACTCGAACCCTAGCGTAACGGAGCCACAATCCGCCGTGTTAACCACTTCACCATACCCGCCATAATCATACGCTACCAATTTTTGCCTACCCGCAAGAACCGGTAACGTATAACATTTTACCATTACTTAAAAATCTCGTCAATAGATAATTTAATAATTATTACATTTGAATATAAATAATCTTTCTGCAGCGTACTTTTTTATGTTATCCAGCCTATATCCGGCCTATATTGCCCTTCCGTACATCCACTGTAAATTATTTTTCTTCTCCATATAATAATTCTTTAACGAAATTCGGCAAAACAAACGCACTCCGCTGAATTCCTTCATTATAATACCGTGTTTTAAAGGTCTGCGCGCGATTCGTTTTCCAAGTCAATGGATCATATTTCTTGGATCCTATAGTAAAGCAATGCATTCCACTCGGATAGAGAGGAATAAACGTGGTATATAAACGAGTAATAGGGAATATTTCAGAAACAGATTTCCATATTTTCTGAATAAGAGGCTGGTGCATAAACGGAGATTCTGTCTGTTGTACAAACAGACCATCCGGTTTTAACGCTTTATAGGTATTTTTATAAAACTCATAGGTAAATAGACCTTCTCCCGGGCCTATGGGATCAGAGCAGTCTACAATAATGACATCATAATACGCTTCTGCCTGCGCCATAAAACCGATGCCATCTCCGACCTTTACAGTCAATTTAGGATTGTTTTCCAACATGGCCTTTGCTATTTCCGGAAAATATTTTTTGGAAAGTTCTATGACCTTACCATCAATATCCACCATTGTCACCTTTTCCACTTCCGGATGCCGGACAACTTCTCTGGCAGCTCCGCCATCACCGCCCCCGATAATTAATACGTTTTTAGGATTGGGATGAAGAAACAGCGGTATATGCGCAATCATTTCATGGTACATAAATTCATCTTTAATCGACGTCTGGAATACGCCGTCAAGGACAAGCATTCTGCCAAATTCCTTAGATTCGACAACTTCGATATCCTGAAACTCCGATTTTCCCTTATATAAAACTTCCGATACTTCGGCCGATAAATCAAGGTACGGGGATTGATGTTCTGTTACATATTGTTTCATGTATGGGTCCTCCTGCATTACTTATATATAATTTTTAAATACGTCGTGTATAGTGTACCACATTACTCATAAAAAAAACATCCCCCATACCGTTCATGGGAGATGTCTGCAAATAAAGAATCAGTTAAGAAAAACATATCTGGCTATAACAACTGCGGCTAAAACGTACATGATCCAGTGCAGTTCCTTCCCTCTGCCCGTAAGAATCTTCAACAGAGGATACAAGATAAGACCGGCTGATACGCCATTGGCAATATTATAAGTAAACGGCATAAGAACAATGACCATAAACGCCGGGAACCCTTCCGTAAAATCAGAGAAGTCGATCGTATGTATTTGTTCCATCATAAAAACACCCACAATAACCAGAATAGGAGATGTCGCTGCTTCAGGAATCAACATCATAAAAGGAGAAAAGAACAGAGACAGCAGGAAACAGATGCCACACGTTACGGCAGTTAAGCCAGTCCGTCCGCCTGCCCCAACACCCGCGGCACTTTCTACAAAAGCCGTTACCGTACTGGTCCCGAGCAAGGCACCGATACTAACACCACACGCGTCTGTAAAAAATGCACGGCTCAAGCCGGGGAATTTACCGGATTCCGGATCCAGAATGCCAGCCTTCGTCGCCGTTCCTATCATAGTTCCCATCGAATCAAATAATTCAACAAAAGTAAAAGTAAAAATAATCGTTACCAATCCCATGTTAAACGCATCGCCAATATTTAATTGAAAAAATGCGGCACGGCTGAAATCAGGGATTGCCATGAGAGAAAAATTATCCGGGAGATGACAAATTCCCGTTACATACCCCACTAAAGAAGTCCCAAAAATGCCAATAAGCATTGACCCGGGAATTTTACGGGCAATAAGCAGCGCAGTAAATACGAGTCCAAACAATGCAAGCAGGTGTTCCGGATTATTTAATGTACCTAATTCCAGAATCGTTTCTTCCGCTCCGGGAACAAAATTTCCATGCGTCATTCCCACTTGTTCCAAAGAACCTGGCGTAAGAGATAAGCGAATCGCCATCAATCCTGATAATTTCAAGCCAATAATTGTAATAAACAGGCCAATACCGACAGTAATCGCATTTTTCATGGAAGTTGGAATGCCTTCTACGATCATCTGCCGAACGCTGGTCACCGTCAAAATCAAAAATACAACACCGGAAATAAATACTGCGCCCAACGCCGTCTGCCAAGGAATGCCCATACCAATAACAACTGTAAACGAATAAAATGCCAGCATGCCAACGCCAGGAGCCAAACAAATAGGATAGTTAACAAATACCCCCATAGCAATCGTGACCAACCCGCCAGCCAAAGCGGTCGCAATAAGTACTGCATCTTTGTCCATGCCGCCGAGGCTAAGCAGAGATGGTGCCAGAAACAAAATATAGGCCATCGTCATAAACGTTGTCAATCCAGCCAATATTTCGGTCCTGACTGTCGTTTTTCGTTCGCTTAGGGCAAACAATTTTTCTAACATGACTTCTCCTCCTCATAGATAATTAAGAATTTTGTCTCTGCCTTTACATCAGGCAAAAAGACAATCCAAAACTCCATTTGCCTTTATATATGCAAATAGATATTCTCATTTTATGTTTTCACCTATCAAAAGTCAATTGTTATCATAGGAAACAGTCATTTTTTTTCACATTTATTGACGGCAGCTGCCGATTCTGCATGTTTTTTTATAATTTTGCCGCTTTTTTTATTGCGTAAATCAGCAATAAAGTATGTTTAGTATACGCTCCTACATTTTTCTTTGTTTTTCTTTAAATAATAACCGTTACAGTTTTGCTACAATATGTTACAATATAGATAAAATAAAGCCAGGATATACGACATGATCAAGCTTGTATCCGAGATTATAGAAAGGCCGGTATTTTAGCCGACAGGTGAATCACATGCAAAATATTTTACATATTGGTATCGATATTGGATCTACAACAGTAAAAATTGCTGTTCTGGATGAAAACAAGCATTGCTTGCATGCCTGCTACGTACGCCATTATACGGACATACGCCAAAAAGTATGGGATTTACTGCAAAATGCTTATGAAATATTCGGGGACAGACAAATAACAATCGCTATAACCGGTTCAGGCGGTATCGCTCTTGCCGATTATCTACATATTGCTTTTGTACAGGAAGTTATTGCCGGTACAAAGGCCGTCCGGACATATTACCCCCAATCGGATGTCATTATCGAACTTGGCGGTGAAGACGCCAAAATCACGTATTTAACAGGCGGCAACGAACACCGTATGAACGGCAACTGTGCCGGCGGTACAGGGGCTTTCATTGATCAGATGGCAACCTTGCTGCATACGGACGCTGCCGGTTTGAATACCTTGGCGGAACATGCCGATACTTTATACCCCATTGCTGCCCGCTGCGGAGTATTTGCCAAAACGGATGTGCAGGCACTGATGAATGATGGGGCCAGCAAAGAAAATGTTGCCGCTTCTGTATTTCAATCTATTGTTCTGCAGACGATCACAGGCTTGGCCTGCGGACGTCCCATCCGCGGCACTGTCTGCTTTCTCGGAGGTCCGTTAACGTTCCTGCCGCGGCTGCGTCTACAGTTCGCAAAAACATTAAATCTAAAGGAAAATCAAGTTATTGCTCCCGACAATGCACAAGTATATGTCGCCATAGGGGCTGCGTTAGGCAGTTTTCAAGAAAAGCCTGTCTCTTTTATGAATCTGATGGGGCAGTTAAAAGGTGTCGATGAATCCTCTTTAGCTAAATCAGATCGTATTGACCCATTGTTTGCTTCATCTAATGAATTATCAGAATTCAAAAAACGTCACAGTGAACACACGGTTCCGCAGGCGCCGCTTCAGAGTTACACCGGCCCTTGTTATCTCGGCATAGATGCCGGATCCACAACAATCAAAGCCGTGTTATTAAGTGAAAATAATGAAATTCTTTATACCCATTACCAAAATAATGAAGGCAGTCCGCTGAAAGCTGCCAAAAAAATCGTCTCCCAAATTTACGACCGGCTTCCTGACAGCGCGTATATTGCCTATTCTGGTATTACCGGATACGGGGAAGCACTGCTGAAAGAAGCACTGCGCATTGACTTAGGAGAGGTAGAAACAATTGCCCATTATCAAGCAGCGGCTCATTTTTGTCCTGACGTCGATTTCATTCTGGACATCGGCGGACAAGATATGAAATGTACGAAATTAAAAGATGGACATATTGAAGATATTCTGTTAAATGAAGCCTGTTCCTCCGGCTGCGGTTCTTTTTTGGACACGTTCGCCAAATCCTTGAATCTGTCTATCGAAGACTTTTCCAAAGCGGCATTGGAAGCCAAGCATCCAATCGACCTCGGCTCCCGCTGCACGGTTTTCATGAATTCCAAAGTGAAACAAGCACAAAAAGAAGGAGCTACGCTATCAGACATTTCTGCCGGACTTTCCTATTCGGTAATTAAAAATGCACTGTATAAAGTAATTAAGGTCAAGGATCCCGGTAAATTGGGAAATCATATTGTTGTCCAAGGCGGTACCTTCTATAATGATGCCGTACTGCGGGCTTTTGAAAAATTACTAGGCCGCACCGTCATACGCCCGGTTATCGCCGGATTGATGGGAGCCTTCGGCATGGCTTTGATTTCAAAAAACACTTGGCACAAGCACCCGATATCCTCCACCTTGCTCAGCAAACAAAATTTAAATAAACTCAGCGTGGCAACGTCAATCCGTCACTGCGGAAAATGTACCAACAATTGCCTGCTGACTGTAAATACATTCAACGACGGGCATGCCTATATTACAGGAAATCGCTGTGAACGCGGAGCTGGCGGTACCGCAAAACATCATGACCCTCTGCCGAATATGTATGCTTTTAAATATAATCGCCTGTTTAATCATTATACTCCATTGGAACAGGCCCCGCGCGGTACTATCGGCATTCCGCGAGTGCTTAATATGTATGAAGATTACCCATTCTGGTTTACTTTTTTCACTAAATTAGGTTACCGCGTCGTCCTATCAGACAGATCTTCCAAAGCACTCTTTGAAAAATCGATGGACACGATTCCTTCTGATTCCGCTTGCTATCCTGCTAAATTAGTACACGGTCATATTGAAGATTTACTGGAACAACATGTAGACCGCATTTTCTATCCTTGTATTCAAAACGGTCCTGACGAAGGCAGTAAAAACAACACGTTTAACTGCCCCATGGTGATGAGTTATCCTGAAGTGATACGCAATAATATGGCGGAACGCTTATCTATTACAAATACGCCTTATTTATGTCCGTTTTTGCCCTTACATGATAAAAAGCGCCTTATCCCCCGTTTGCAGGCAGAATTAAAAATTTGGAATATTGGCAAGAAAGAAATACGCCAAGCGACAGAAGCTGCTTGGGCTGAAGAAGATGCGTATAAACAACAGTATTACGATCTGACTAAAAAAACATTGGCTGCATTGGAAAGAAAAGGACAACGTGCCATTGTATTATGCGGCCGTCCCTATCATGTGGACCCGGAAATCAATCACGGCATCCCTGAACTGATCAACAGTCTGGGACTGGCAGTGCTTACGGAAGATGGTATTGCCCCCTTAGGTAAATTTGACGGAGCATTGCGCGTCGTTGATCAATGGTCTTATCATTCCCGTCTGTATCGGGCAGCCCAGTATGTTGCGCAGAAGAAGAACCTGGAACTTGTAGAGCTCAATTCTTTTGGCTGCGGTTTAGATGCTATCGTTGCCGATCAAGTTCAAGAGATTCTTGCCTGCGGTCACAAAATCCACACCTTGTTAAAAATTGATGAAGGTTCCAATTTAGGAGCTATTCGCATCCGACTGCGTTCTTTACTGTTTGTCATGAATCATCGGAAACCACCGACAGCAGAAGTTACTCCGTATAGTTATAAAAAAACAATATTTACCAAAGAAGATAAACTTCAGGACGTTATCTTGGCTCCGGAAATGACACCGATTCACTTCCCTTTATTTAAAGCCGCTTTTGCTCATGAAGGATATCGAATGGAAATTCTTCCTCATCAAGGTCAAAAAGCCATTGATACGGGACTGGCTTATATTCATAACGATGCCTGTTATCCAGCGATCATGTCCTTGGGGCAAATTATTACGGCATTGCAATCCGGTACATATGATCTGAATCATACTTCTGTCATTATTTCCCAGACAGGCGGCTGCTGCCGTGCAACTAACTATATCGGCATGCTTCGCAAAGCATTAGCGGATGCCAATCTCCCCAATATTCCCATTATTTCCCTGAACACCAAGGGATTGAACAAACAGCCGGGCTTCAATCCGCATATGGGTTTCTGGCATCGTCTGGTAATGGGAATGATTTATGGAGACGCACTGCAGCAAGTCCTATACCGTACACGTCCGTATGAAAAAGTCAAAGGGACTGCCGAAACACTGCTAAAAAAATGGCAGGAAAAATGTTCTGTTGATTTGGAAAAAGCTGATTTTTCAACCTTCAAAAAAAATATAAGAAACATGATTTCTGAATTCGATGCCATTCCCATGTGCGATGAAAAAAAACCGCGTATTGGTTTAGTCGGTGAAATTTATGTAAAGTTCCACCCTATTGCTAATAATCACATCGTCCGTATGATAGAAGAAGAAGGCGGTGAAATCATCGTATCTGGATTAGCTGATTTCTTTTACTACGGGCTTCTCGATAATCAGTTCCGCCACAAATACTTATCAGGAAGCTGGTTATCATCAACTGCCAGCAAAACAGCTGTACGTATCTTGAATTGGTACCGCAAGCCTTATAAAGAGGCTGTAGAAAAAAGCCGGCACTTTGATCCTATTACTTCTATATATGAAATCGCCAATGATGCGAAGGAATATTTATCTCTTGGCCATGAAGCCGGTGAAGGCTGGTTTTTAACCGGAGATATGATTGATTTGATCAAACGCGGTGCAAAAAATATCGTTTGTCTGCAGCCATTCGCCTGCCTGCCAAACCACGTAACCGGAAAAGGAATGATCAAAACGTTAAAAGCAGCTTTTCCTGAAACGGGTATTGTGGCTATTGATTATGACCCGGGCGCCAGTTCCGTTAACCAAACCAATCGGTTAAAACTTATGCTGGCTACCACTTTTGAAAGTATCCGGGAACCGCTAAGCACTTCCGATCACCCACCCCTTCCTTTCTTCAAGGAAGGAAGCGTCAACGCCTCACTCAATGTAAAAAAATAAGAGAATGCGATAACCGGCTATACTGTACAACTTGCCTTTTATTGATTCAAAATGAAATAGCCAAAAGAGCTGTAACGAATATCCTCGTTACAGCTCTTTTCCATAAGATCGTCAATACAAGTCTAACCCTATTATTTTGTAAATTTGAAAGGAACGGTGACAACAACTACATCAACATAATTCAACATTCTGGCACGTAATATCATACCGCTCTGGTTATGAAGCAGACGATGCCATATTTTTTTTGTTTCAAATTCCGGTATAAGCACGGTAATCACATCATTTGGACTTTTCGCTTTGCGCAGGCGTCGAATAAAAGTAACCAAAGGCGAGGACAGTTGCCGATACGGAGAAGGAATGAGAACCATCTCTATAGAAGGTTCCAAACGCTGCCACAGCTGTTTTACCTTTTCTCCTTTAATTTCATCCGTACAGACATGAACCGCATATATTTTATCATCGGGCCCCAATGTGGCTTTTGCATAGTAAATAGCCTTAGCGACGGCTTGGGTCGGAGAAGCAACGGGAATAATAATAAGATTTCGTCCTGCTTCTACCTTCATATATGTTTGATATGCTTCCGGTGTCAGCAGCAATTGTTCCCGCACATTTTCATAATGATGATGTATCTTGAGATACATATATACTAACGCTGGGATTAAAAGACATACGATCCAGGCTCCATATATAAATTTTGTAATAAGGACAATAATAACAACACACGCCGTAACAACAGCACCCAAGCCGTTGATGCAGACATAGATCCGCCAATTTTTTTCTTTGCTGGTCTTCCAGTGCATTACCATCGCCGACTGCGCTATCGTAAATGATAAGAAAACGCCGACTGCGTATAAAGAAATCAAATGTTCCACACTGCCTTCAAAAACAACAATCAAAATTGCCGCCGCCAGTGTCAGCAATACAATGCCATTAGAAAAACTCAGCCGTTCGCCGCGATCTCCTAAATAACGAGGTACGTACCCATCACGCGCCATAAAAGACAATAACGGCGGCAATCCATTAAATGCCGTATTCGCCGCTAAATATAAAATAACCATCGTAGCCAGCTGAATAAAATAAAACATAACGCCGCGTCCAAAAACTTCTTCAACAAGCACAGACATTAGGGTTACTCCTTCTATGGGAAGAAGATGGAAATAAATAAAAAGATAGCCGATTCCCCCCAGCATACAAGCCAAAATACAAGCCATGATCCCTGTCGTGATCATGGCATTGCGTTCCTGCGGGGCTTTAAAAAGGGGTACTCCATCGGCAATCGCTTCCACTCCGGTCATAGAACTGCACCCATTGGCAAACGCTCTAAGCAATAATAACACAGTAACTCCCGTCAAAGGTTCTGAAGATTGGACTACTGCTTCCTGCGGCATAACACCCACAATAAAAACTTGATAAAGTCCTCCTAAAATAGTTGTAAACATAGCTGCAAGAAAGATATATGTAGGCCAAACAAACGCTGTTGAGGCTTCCTTTACTCCACGCAGATTGAAAATCATCAACACACCCACAAGTACAAATAAATCAACGTATATATGATAGGGAGCTAGTATAGGAAACGCACTGGTCAACGCTGCTGTTCCGGAACAAATGGAAACAGCTACAGTAAGAATATAATCAGAAAACAAGGCGGCTCCTGCTGTCAAAGCAGGATACACTCCCAGATATTTCATGGCAATGGCATACGATCCGCCACCGCCCGGATTAGCCTTGATAACCTGTGAATAAGATAGTGCCACAACGCCTAATAATATAATAATCGCAATCACAACAGCCCCGAAGTAAGAGTACAATCCCAAAGCCGGTACCGCTGCCAAGACCAGCGCAATTTGTTCAGGACCATATCCCACAGAGGATAACGCATCAGAAGAAAAAATCGGCAGTGCTTTCCATTTAGGAATTCGTTCTCCTTCTGCTTCGTGACTATCCAATGGTTTGCCGATCATCATACGGTACAGCGTTTTAAACATAAAAAAATTGCTCCTTTTATTCCAGTTTTATTCTAAATACTTAATAATAATTAAAGTTTCTTATCAATTATAGCCACTACGTATAAACAAAGTCAATATGTATGACTATATGCTATTGTTGGAATTCTGGTTCAAATAATACATCAACAGCAACCATTGCCATGGCTTTAGCGCCTGTAAGAGCCTGCATCTTACCATATACACTGCCGGCGGCACTGGCAAATCCCAGTGTATGAGCTGCTATGTCTTCTCCGATTTCAATTTCCGGCTGACAGACCCGGGTATCATAGCTTACATTTCCCACATCTGTAGAACCTGACGCATATGTATCGTCTTTCACCGCAAATTTTTCATGCAAAAGATTGAAATTTTCCGCAAAATATACATCCATTCGCGGATCATTGATCATATCTTTACACAACGGTTCATAATGAACCATTTCCAACGCCGTGCCGTGCTCTTCTGCCGTTTGTTTTGCTAATTCACGAATCTGCGGCAGCATCGTATGCTCCAGATATTCTGTTTTGAGTGCACGAATCGTTGCTTTTAATACACCCCGGTGCGGAATAATATTAGGTACAAGGCCGCCTTCCGTAATAATAGCGCCTATGATATGAGGTTCCGTAAAGGTCGTATCCAGTTTCTTCAATCGGCTATAAAAATCCACCAGCGCATCTAATGCATTAATTCCATGATAGTCCGGATCGGCAACATGGGCACTTTTCCCTGTAAAGGTAAATTGCAGCGGATGGGTAGCATACGAGGTACCGCCAATGGCAGTTTCACTGGAAGGATGTATAATAACGGCGGCATCCAGCATATCAAAAACATGCTGTTCGCTCATATATACTTTGCTGCCTGCCGTTTCTTCCGCTGGACAGCCATACACATGAATCGTCGCGTTTTCTTCTGCTGCAGCAGCAAACGCAATCGCCGCACCAACACTCATTGCAGCAATCAAATTATGACCACAGGCATGTCCCATTTCCGGCAGCGCATCATATTCAGCGAGAAATCCCATTTGAAAAAGTCCGTTTCCGATGACCGCATGAAAAGCAGTCGGAAATTTTTCAGGAACCAGCGGAGTTACGCTAAAACCTGCCGTTGTCAAAACATGGCGTAAATAGTCTGCAGCCATTCTTTCTTCTGTGCCTACTTCCGGATGACTATGCAAATATTCAGCAATGCCGTAAATTACAGGCTGTATTTTTTCTACCTTATGTTGAATTATGTCCTTCATTGTTTTTTTATCCATGGTATCACCCCATCTTACTTATTCTATAATAAACCGTGCTTTTCCATTATTCTCAATTTGTATAGATGCGTTAACACCCAGCGGCAGCCAGCCGTTTTGTCTTCCATGCCCCACCGGAAGTCCCATAAGTGCCGGTTTATTCCATCGTTCTGCATACTGTGCAATAATCTGCTGCACCGTAAATTCAAAGGGAGCTTCGCTCCGAGGTCCGCATCTCGTAAATTCACCAAAAATAATTCCTCGAATACGATTTATGAGTCCAGATTGTTCCATTTGCCGCAGCATTCTGTCGATAGCATAGGCATCCTCTCCTATTTCTTCCAGAAAAAGTAATTCTCCTGTTCCTTGCAGCTCATACGGAGTGCCGATCATCGCCGTTAACACAGAAATATTGCCGCCGCATATGGTTCCCTGAACAAAACCTGGAACAAGTCCCCGCAGCGCAGTTCGCGGCGGCAATAAAAAGGGTCCCTGCCGAACCGGCTGAATGAGTCCAGCAGCAAATTGCCGCAGCGTATATTGTGTTGCAGTTTTGCGGCCCAGCGTCAGTGCCATCGGTCCATGAATCGTAGCCATATGACATCGTTCATGAAGTGCAGTATGCAACGCTGTAATATCGCTGAATCCAATAAATAATTTGGGATGCGCTGCTATACTATCATAATCAAGTAAATCTAAAAGACGCGTTGCCCCATAGCCGCCGCGTAAACAAATAACCGCATCAATATGAGAATCTTTAAACGCAGCATTGATGTCCGCTGCCCGCATGTCATCACGACCAGCTAAATATCCCCAGTCGGAAGTCACGGTTTTTCCCAGTACCACATGGTATCCTAAGGTTTCAAGAAAAATCCGGCTTTTCTGCAGCTCTTCACCGGCCAACGGAGCGGATGGAGCAACAATAGCAATAGTATCGCCAGGTGCAAGCCCTTGTCCCATTATATATGTATTCATATCATTTCACCCTATTCTATATATGCTTTCTTAAAATCGACCAAGCCCAGCTGCAGCCAATGATAGCCTTTCACATAAGGCTGCGCTGCATAGGGCTGTGTCGTATAATATATGGGGATAATAACACAATCATCAAAAAGGATTTGTTCGGCTCGATGCAAGTCGGTCATACGCACCGCCGGATCATTTGTTTCCTTAGCTTGGCGGATCAATTCATTATATGTTTTATTATGATATTGCGCATCATTTTCCTCATCGGAGAATACCTCCATAAAACTCATCGGATCGATATAATCTGCTATCCAGCTGGCCCGAGCTATTTGATAGTCTCCTTTACTGCGCGTTGCCATGAACACCTTTGATTCCTGATTCATTAAAGATACTTGTACGCCTAATGCATTCTTCCACATAGCCTGTAAACTTTCTGCCACTGCCTTATGCATTTCATTCGTATTAAAAAGAATCGTTACTTCCGGCAACGGATGATTGGTATCATAGCCGGCCTGCTTCAAAAGTTTTCGTGCCTGTACCGCATCCTCCGTCATCAAATTTCCGCCTTCTTCACGGAAATCTTTTCCTGTAACCGGATTTTTTAATCCCGGCGGAACCCATGCATAGGCCGCCTGTTTTTGTCCGCGGATAATATGCCGGACGAGTGCCTCCCGCTGTACCGATAAGGCAAATGCCTTACGGACGCGCACATCATCAAAAGGAGGTTTCGTCACATTAAATACATAATAGTAAATTCCCAAATAAGGCGCCACTTTATATAATCCGGCTTCCTCCAACCGGGTTTGATCTGCAGGCGGCGGCTCCACTGTCATATTAGCTTGATTACTCTCTACCAACGTAAGTCGAGTAGCCTGTGAATCACTGATGGGAAATTCCATATGAGATAGGCGTACATGCTTTGCATCCCAATAGTTTTCATTTTTTTCAAAATCTATTTCACTGGAATGAATCCACTTGGTGATTTTAAATGGTCCGCTGCAGATCATTCCTTTCGCATCCGCTGCCCATGTTTGCGGATGCGCCTCCACCAGTTTTTGTGGTACAGCATAATAACAATGTACCGCTGTCAGATTAAGAAAATAAGCAGTAGGATAGGCCAATCGTACTTGCAGCGTATGTTCATCCAGTGCTTTTACCCCAACTTCATCAGCCGCCGCTTTCCTATTAAAATACGCCTCCGCATTCTTAATAGGAAACATCATATACGCATTTTCTGATGCTGTATCAGGATCAACGACCCGTTTCCATGAATATTCAAAATCCTGCGCAGTAATGGGTGTACCGTCACTCCATTTTATACCTTTGCGAAGATGAAACGTATATATGGTTCCATCTGCTGAAATATCCCAGCTTTCTGCCAATGCCGGCTGCGGATCATCCTGTTCATCAAGACGCGTTAATCCTTCAAATAATTGCAGTTCCGTGTTATTTTCCGGCAAGGTAGTCGTCATTGCCGGATCAAGGCTTGAAGGTTCTGCTTCCAACACATATTTTACAGTGTCCGGCTTAGTTACTGTCGAACATCCTGCACTAAAGAGAACGAGTCCGCTCAACATAACGGCAAGTACATAGTGCCACTTCATACGACATCGCCTCCTCGTACATGATGACAAGCTGCAAACCGTCCCGGCTGCACTTCACGCCATACCGGAGATTCATGCCGGCACAACTCGCTTGCATACGGGCAGCGTGGATGAAATACGCAGCCTGACGGCAACGAAAGCGGACTGGGAACTTCTCCGCCTGCCGGCACGGCAGGTGCTGCATGGGGATCCGGTTTAGGAATCGCTGCTATTAAAGATTGCGTATAGGGATGCAGCGGATCATGATACACCGTACTTCCTGGTCCTAATTCAACCAATTTTCCTAAATACATGACTCCGATCCGATGGCTTACATGGTGCACCATAGATAAATCATGGGCAATAAAAAGATAGGCCAAGCCAAACCGCTGCTGTAAATCTTTGAGCATGTTAACAATCTGTACTTGAACAGAAACATCCAGAGCCGATATGGGTTCATCACAAAATATACATTCAGGATTTAGTGCCAGCGCCCGGGCAATTCCTATCCGCTGGCGCTGGCCGCCGCTGAATTCATGAGGATAACGCTGGGCTGCCTCGGAATTAAGATCTACCTGTTCCAGCAATTCAAATACTCGTTTCTTCAGATCTTGGTTATTGGCACACATATGATAATTGCGTAAAGGTTCACTGATACTGTCGGCCACTGTCATCCGCGGATCCAACGATGCATAGGGGTCTTGAAATATCATTTGCACATGACGTTTAAAATCAGCATGAACACCATTCTGATCAATATTCCTTCCTTTATATAAGACAGTTCCGTGGGTTTTCTCATATAATCCCAAAATCGTACGGGCAAATGTTGATTTTCCACAACCCGACTCTCCAACGAGTCCCACTGTCTCCCCCGCCTCAATAGCCAACGAAACATCATGCACTGCCGTTAAAATCTTTTTAGGCCGTCCCAGCCAATCACTTTCAACGACAAATTTCTTTGTCAAATGCTGAATATCAAGTAATTTCATTATACTTCCCCCGTTCCGGACATAAAAGCCAACAGGCAGCCTGATGACCCTTTCCTAAATCATAACAGGGAGGCGCTTGTTTCATGCAGATCTGCATGGTATGTCTGCAGCGAGGATAAAATCGGCATCCCTCAGGCAAATGGAACAAATCCGGTGCTTGCCCGGAAATCCCCTGCAGCGGTTTATCTTTATGTTCCGGATCCGGTAATGAAGCAAGCAGACCGTTTGTATAAGGATGAGCCGGTTTATCGAAAATATCCTCCACCATGCCGCTTTCTACAACACAACCTGCATACATGACATATACGCGACGGCACATTTGTGCAATAACTCCCAGATTATGAGAAATAAGCACGATAGCCATTCCCAGCTTTTGCTGCAACGAACGAAGGAGGTATAAAACCTGGGCTTCTGTCGTCACATCCAGCGCAGTCGTCGGTTCATCGGCAAACAGCAGCCGAGGAGAACAAGCCAGCGCCATTGCAATAAGACTGCGCTGCCGCATGCCGCCCGACAATTCATGAGGATATTGATGCAATCGTTTTTCCGGAGCGGTAATTCCTACGGCACGCAATAATTTCTCCGCTTCATATAGGGCTTGCTGCTGTGATATTCTCCGATGCAAAACCAGCCCTTCACAAATTTGATCACCAATCGTAAGTACCGGATTCAGTGCCGTCATGGGATCCTGAAAAACCATCGACATGTCTTGACCGCGCAATGCATTCATTTCCTGTTCCGTAAACGATACTATATTTGTTCCCTCCCACATGATTTTACAATCGGGTGAATATATGGCCGTTTCCTTTGGCAGCAACTTCATGACTGCATGCGCTGTTACAGATTTTCCGCATCCAGATTCTCCGACAATGCCAATGGTTTCCCCTTTATTCACAACAATAGAAACATGGTGGATGGCTTCCAAAACACCACGGTATGTACGAAAGGAAATAGAAAGATTTTGAATATCCAATAATGTATTCATCTGTTTCCCTCCCTTTGATTTTGCGGGTCTAAGGCATCACGAAGCCCATCCCCCAAAAACATAAATCCCAGCATCGTAATACACAAAGCGGCTGCCGGAAAGATAAGCTGGAAGGGAAATGACCGCATGCTGTTGATGCCTTCTGAGGTAAGAACTCCCCAGCTGGCCATCGGTGCCGAAACACCCAGACCGATAAAGCTCAAAAACGCTTCTGTAAAAATCGCTTCGGGAATGGATAACGTCAGGGTAACAATAATCGGCCCCATGCAATTGGGAATCATATGGCGCGTCAATATATGCCAAGTTGATGTTCCGTACGATCGAGCCGCCATTACATAATCCTGTTTTTTCAAACTTAGTATTTGACCTCGGACAATCCGGGCCATATTCAGCCAATATGCAATCCCCAAGGCAATATAAATATTGAGCAGACCGGGTTTAAATACGACCATGAGTAAAATAACGTATAATAACATCGGAATGGAATATAAGATATCAACGATATGCATCATGATTCGGTCCACTCTGCCGCCGACGAGACCGGCAATTCCGCCGTAGATAACGCCGATAAACAGATTGATCAAACTAGCCGCCAGGCCAATTGAAAGAGAGATGCGAGCTCCATATAAGACCCGCACCAAAAGGTCCCGCCCCAATGAATCCGTGCCAAACCAGTGAAGAGGACTGGGATATGCATTGGCCATAGCAAAATCTTGATCATCATAAGTGTACGAAGTAACCAGCGGACCAAAGATCGCAATACTAGTCATAATGACCACAATGCCTAATCCCAAAAGAGCCAGCTTGTTCTGTTTCATTTGCCGCCATCCTCTGCTTCGAAGCGTTTGCGGCGGTATCCTAATCGGGACAATACATTTCGGATCTACCGGTTCAAAATCACGAGTATCCATATCTTATTCCCCCTTCCGTTTCTGCAACGTAATCCGAGGATCCACCAAGGGGTATATACCATCGATAACTAAGTTCATCATGATAATCAAAAAACTGTAAAATATAGTAATTCCCAAAATCATTGTATAATCACGGTTGTAAATACTAGTAACAAAATGACGTCCCAATCCAGGAATCGCAAATATAGATTCTACAATAAAACTTCCCGTCAGGAGTGCCGCCGCTAACGGTCCTATATAACTAACCACAGGAAGCAGCGCATTGCGCAGAGCATGATGAATCAAAAGCGACCGGGTACCCACCCCACGAGCACGTGCCGTTTTAATATAATCTTGTGCCAGTGCATCAAGAATGCTGGACCGTGTCAATCGCATAATAAAAGAAGCCGGCTGCGCTGCCAGTGCCAATGCCGGCAGCACAACATATGACGGGCCGTGCCACATAGCCGCCGGCAATATAGGCCATGTAAAGGCAAATAATTGAATAAGAATGGCCGCAATAATAAAACTGGGAACAGAAACTCCCAAGGTAGCACAAACCATCATGCTGTAGTCGACCCAGCTGTTTTTACGCCAAGCCGCTGCCATACCGGCACAAACGCCTACTCCCAGGGCTAAGAACAAGCTAATCAGGCCCAATTCAGCAGATACGGGAAACGTTTCTGCAATAATATCATTCACCGTTTTCCCCGGATATTTGTAAGAAGGTCCTAAATCCAAAGCAGCCGCATGTTTCATATAATCCCAGTATTGGGTCGCCAGAGAATCATTCAAATGATAGCGTTCCTCCACTGCTGCGGCAACAACCGGCGGTAATTTCTTTTCCTGCGTAAACGGACCGCCCGGAATTGCGTGCATCAGTCCAAAGGTAATAGTAATAATAACCCAAAGAACAACGCAGGCACCTGCCATCCGTTTCATTAAATATAAAATCATAGACGTTTCCTGTCCCCTCATAAAATATAAAACAGCATATACACATGATTTATTATATAGTTGCTGCTCTTTTTTTTCAATTTAATTGACACAAAATAGTATATTTAAAATAATAAAGCTTGAAAACTGCCGCATTCTGTTCCATAATAGTCTTTATATCAAAATGATTAATGATTATTGAATTTAATATTTATAGAAAGCGTGATTAAATGAATTGGAAAGTTGTATTGGCTATATTATCCTGCAATATAGTATTTATGTCGGCAAGTTATACTATGCTTATTCCTTTTTTACCCATGTATCTAATACGGGAGCTGGGAGTCGATCCTGCTTCCGTCAATATCTGGTCGGGCGTTGTTTTTTCTGCTACTTTTGCAGTAAGTGCAGTCATGGCCCCTATTTGGGGCCGCCTGTCTGATAAAAAAGGGAAAAAACTCATGGCCATACGTGCCAGTTTACTATTATCCATCAGTTATTTTCTTGGCGGTATTGTCACAACGCCGATGCAGCTTGTATTTATGCGTATGTTTCAAGGCTTTGCAGCCGGTTTATGGCCGATGGAATTAGCTATCATGACACTCTATGCGCCGCGTCAAAAAATGGGTATATGTTTAGGCATAATGCAGGGCGTCATGACAGCCGGCGGAATTATTGGACCTTTATTCGGAGGCATATTAGCCGAATTATTTGGTATGCGCATGTCTTTCTATTTAGCTTCTGCTGCTTTATTCCTAAATTGTCTGGTCTTTATATTCGTCATTAAAGAACCTCCTGAAGAGGATGTATCTGCGAAACCTATAAAAAACAAATCCGCAGAAAACGCCCAGGGATTGTTAAAAATCCCGTTACTGCGAAATATGCTAATTTATGCAGCCTTTGTCCAAATGGTTATTTTGATTCTGCAGCCTATCCTTACTACCTATATATCCAGCATGGCACAGCATATTGATAAACTTGTCCTAGTTTCCGGCCTGGTTTTTTCTCTAAGCGGTTTCGCCAGTGCGATTTCTGCTCCTCTATGGGGACGTTTCGGTCAACATAACGGTTTTTTCACCTCTTTTTCCTGGGCACTGATTACCGCCGGTATCTGTATGATATTCCAAGCCTTACCAAATAATCTTTATCTATTTGCAGCCAGTCAATTTGTCGTCGGTCTCTTTTTTGCCGGAATCAATCCCTCTATCAATGCAATTTTAGCAGAAAATACGGATTCTCATACAAGAGGACGAATTTTTGGACTTATGTTTTCCGCTCAGCAAATAGGCGCGATGGTCGGACCTATTTTGGGTGGTATAATCGCCACCTTCATCGGCATTAAATTTGTTTTTATCGTTTCCGGTGTTATCTTGATTGCTATCAGCCTTATATCGAGAAAGCATCGCCGCGAGTATGTTCAAATATAAAACATATGTAGTTACACACTCATATGTTACAGGATATACCAAGACAAAAACGCTGTCAGGATTTTCATCCTTGACAGCGTTTTGTACTGTATATTACCCTACTATTCATTTACTTCCAAAAGGCAATCACCGCTCAAAATCGGCAATCCTTTTGTCGCATAAATTTCACCAACGGTACCACTGATAGGAGAAGTTATCGTCGTTTCCATCTTCATTGCTTCTGTAACAACCAAGGGTTCTCCTTTTTTGACTGCTTGTCCTTTAACTACCAGTACCTTTACTACGGAACCGGACAAGGTCGCTCCAATATCTCCCAATTTATCCGGATCTGCTTTTTTACGAGATACGGTCTTCATGTCAACATTTTTATCCATAACTTGGATTTCACGTTCTGCACCATTGAACATAAAGGTAATCGTCCGCATGCCGCTTTCATCAGGGTCACTGATATTAATCAATTTGATGACCAGGTCTTTCCCCTTTTCGATTTCAACCCGTATTTCTTCATTCTTGTTCATGCCGAAGAAGAAGGTAGGTGTATCCAGAACACTGACATCTCCATATTTTTTAATAATTTCATTGTAATCCTTGAACACCTTTGGATATTGGCAATATGCATTAATCGCTTCGTCATCATGCAAATATCCCGCGTCCTGCAACTGTTTGCGTACTACTTCAAAATCTACAGGTACCAAACTTTTCCCAGGGCGTTCTTTTAACGGTTCTCTTCCCTTTAAGATGATTTTCTGCAATTCTTTTGGGAAACCTTGATACGGTATGCCGATCCGTCCTTCAAAGAATTCCACTACTGATTGCGGGAAATCGAGAATATCTCCCTTTTCAAAAATATCATCTTCCGTCAAATTATTTTGAATCATAAATAACGTCATATCACCAACAACTTTAGATGAAGGCGTTACTTTAATGATATCACCAAACAACATATTAACACGATGATACATCTTCTTTATATCATTCCATTTAGCACCCAGCCCTACTGCTTTTGCCTGCTGACGCAGATTCGAAAATTGTCCGCCCGGCATTTCATGCATATATACTTCTGTATTTGGATAGGGATCCGCTTTATCTACCCCTTTATAATAGGGACGAACCGTAGCCCAATACCGCGACATTTCTTCCATCGCTTCGATATCCAAATCAGGCTGGCGGTCGTTGCCGCTCAATGCATAATACAGACTGTTCATGCTCGGCTGACTGGTACCGTTGGCAAAGGAAGAATAAGCAACATCGACAATATCAACCCCCGCATCAATAGCACGAGCCAGTGAATATACCGCATTACCTGCACCTTCATGCGTATGGAGATGAATCGGAAGATCTATTGCATCCTTCAATGCCGAAACGAGACAATATGCCGCTTCCGGTTTCAGCAGACCTGCCATATCTTTGATAGCAATAATATTAGCACCTGCTTTTTGCAGTTCTTTCGCCATGGTCACATAATAATCTAAATTGTACTTCGGACGAGCCGGGTTAAGAATATCTCCTGTATAACATAAAGCAACTTCAGCAATTTTTCCGGTTTCACGAACAGCCTGAATCGCACCTGCCATATTATCAAGGCTGTTTAAACTATCAAAAATACGGAAAACATCAATACCGTTCTTCGCAGATAATTCCACAAACTGTTTTACCACATTATCCGGATAACTTGTATACCCAACAGCATTCGCCCCACGAATCAACATTTGAAGCAGGATGTTAGGTGCTTTTTCTCTCATCTGGCGAAGCCGTTCCCAAGGATCTTCGTAAAGGAACCGATATGCAACATCAAAGGTAGCACCGCCCCAGCATTCATAGGAGAAGAAGTTCGGCAGTTTTTTTGAAGAAGTTTCCAATACCCGCAGCATGTCAATCGTCCGCACACGCGTAGCAAAAAGAGACTGATGCGCATCTCGCATCGTCGTATCCGTAAACAAAACTTTTTTCTGATCCATAATCCATTTCGAGAATTTTTCAGCTCCCATGGAATCAAAAATCTGCTTTGTCCCCTGCGGATATTCATGCTTCGCTTTCGCCGGCATTTCCAACGCTTCAAACTGCGGTTTGACCTGCGGACCGCCGGCATAGCCGTTGATGGTGGTCTCTCCTATATATTTCAAAAGTTTTGTCCCACGGTCATGAATGACAGGAAGATTGAATAATTCCGGATGTCCATCAATGAAGTTTACATTGTATTCTCCCGTAACAAAAAGAGGATTACTCAATACATTGATAAGAAATCCGATATTGGTTTTCACCCCACGAATACGGAATTCTTTCAGCGTCCTAATCATTTTCTGCACAGCAATGGCATGACTCAATCCCCAGGTTGTTGCTTTTACAAGCAGCGAATCATAATATGGAGTTATAACCGCTCCCGTATATGCATTGCCGCTGTCCAAACGGACGCCGAAACCGCCGCCGCTGCGATATACCATGAGTTTTCCGGAATCAGGCATAAAGTTATTCATCGGATCTTCTGTCGTGATACGGCATTGAATGGCATTCCCACGGCATTGGACAGATTCTTGTCCGCGAATACCGATTTCATCGCTGTCCAGCGCATACCCTTCGGCTATTTTAATCTGTGTCTGAACCACATCGATACCTGTAATCATTTCTGTTATCGTATGTTCAACCTGCACACGCGGATTTACTTCAATAAAGTAAAAATTATTATCCGGTGTTACCAAAAATTCTACCGTACCGGCATTGACATATTTTACATTATTCATAATCTGCAAAGCAGCATTGCATAATCCCTGCCGTACCGATGCCGGCAATGAAAATGCCGGTGCAATTTCAACAACCTTCTGATGTCGACGCTGGATAGAACAATCTCGTTCAAAAAGATGAACAATATTGCCATATTCGTCACCGATAATCTGTACTTCTACATGTTTTGGATTAACAAGACATTTTTCCAAATATATTTGATCACTGCCAAAAGCTAATTTTGCTTCTGATTTAGCTCTATCGTATGCATCTCTCAATTCAGACAGTTTGGCAACCATACGCATGCCGCGTCCGCCGCCGCCATTAACAGCCTTGAGCATAATAGGAAAGCCATAGTCATTGGCAAACTGTTCAACTTGAGAATAATCCGTAACGGGACCATCACTGCCAGGAATATATTGAATTCCAGCCTTTTTAGCTTGAATACGTGCATTAATCTTATCCCCGAACATAACCAAATGTTCAACCTTCGGGCCAATAAAAATAATACCTTCTTCATTACACCGTTTTGCTAAGTCGGCATTTTCCGACAAAAAGCCATAGCCGGGATGAATGGCATCCACTTCATGTTCATGGGCAATTCTAATAATATCTTCGATGTCTAAATACGCATCGACCGGTTTTTTGCCTTCGCCTACCAAATAAGATTCATCGGCACGGAACCGGTGAAGCGACAGCGAATCTTCTTTCGAATAAATAGCAATCGTACGAATCCCCAGTTCATTACATGCCCGAAAAACACGAATTGCTATTTCCCCTCGATTTGCAACTAAAACCGAACGAATTTTTTTCATTCAAAGTCCCTCCACTTCATTTTCACATAATGAAAATTGGACAAGAAATTCCTGTCATATTTTTTCATTATGGAATTAATTATACCAAAATATAGTAACTTTACAAGTAAGATTATTACTTGCGTTGCATTAATACTGTATACAATTTGTATTTACACAAAGAATAGTTATACATCATTAAAAGGCAAAATCCGTCGCTAGTTATAGTTTTCCAAATATACGGATACTTTCTTAATTTATTTTGGTAATTTTTATATATTTTTTCCATTACAAATTATTTCATGTAAAATATTAAAATTGTTAATTTTAGTTAAAAATAATAATGAAAAAAATACATAATTATTTATACATTGTATTCATGTATTTTTGCGAAAAAAAACAAACAGGGATTCTTCGTTCCATAAATCTCTGTTTGGATAAACATGATTTCTATTTTTTTAAAATATACCGTATCAAAATAACACTAATTTCATATAAAAGCACCATAGGTACCGCAATCATTGTTTGAGAAAATACGTCCGGTGTCGGAGAAATAATTGCGGCAAAAACAAAAGAAAGAAGAATACATATTTTTCTTTTGCGCCGTAAAAAAGCGGAATTAACAAATCCCATTTTAGCTAAAATAACCAAGCATAGCGGCATTTCAAACACAATACCGAAGGGAAATACAAAGGAGATAACGAAAGACAAATAAGAGCCCAAAGAAAACATAGGCTGCAAGCTATCTGTAGCAAATCCCAAAAAAAAGCGCACGCCTGCCGGAAGAACAAACATATAGGAAAACACAATTCCCGCATAAAACAACAAAACAAAGGCTGGTGTTAAAAACAATGCCAATCGGCGTTCCGACTGGGTAAAAGCCGGTACAACAAATTCCCAAAGCTGATATACCAAAACAGGAAGTGAAATAAGGAACCCGGCAAAAACAGAAATTTTCAAATACGTAAAAAACACCTCCGCCGGATTCATAAAATAAAGCATTCCCACAGGCCTGGAAATTATTTTTATCAATTCTTCCGCATATATATAGCTGACAGAACTAGCAATAAACAATGCAGCAATACAAATGATAATCCGTCGGCGAAATTCCTGTAAATGACTGACAAGAGACATCGTTTCTTCCCCATCCTGCAAAACTTCTTGATTTTCTTCGGGGGATTGACTCATGCTATCTACCTCACTGCTTATCTTTAGATATAGTTTCTGATGATGTTTCTTTTTGTTCTACCACTTTTTCTACATCAATAGTTTGCTTTTTTACATCTTCCGTCACTTCACTGGACGCCTTGCGAAATTCCTGCAAGCTTTTTCCCAATGCTTTACTTACTTCAGGCAGTTTTCCCGGGCCAAATACAATTAATGCAATGACTAAAATTAATATCAATTCACTCATGCCAATATTGAACATCGTAATTCCTCCATTCTTTATACTGCATACCAGTCATGCAGTCTGCAATCATCCTATTATCTAAAACTTCCTGGGAAATTCGTTTTCCAATAAAATACAAATCAAAACCAGTTACATTACAGTAAGAAAGCTCCTGCATTGATTACAAGAGCTCCACATTGCTTATAAATAGTGAATTCGTGTCGGATCAAAGCGATCTTCCTTTAAACGGGGATCTTTTACATTTTTTGCATACCCAAAAGGAATAATAGCAAATGGCTGCAATTCTTCAGGAATGCCCATCAGACGTTTAACAAACTGCATGCGCATCCGTATAGGAGAAACCCCCAGCCATACAGCACCCAATCCTAAATGTACGGCTTCCAATAAAATGTTTTCGACGGCTGCACTCATGTCAATATCAGCAAAAGACTTAAACCGCAGTTTTTTTTCACTATAACAGGCTACGATCGCCACAGGAGCATTGCGAGCACAATTTGCATACGGGCTGCACTGTGCCAATCCTTCCAATACTCTTCGGTCCCTGACAACATAAAATTCCCACGGTTGTTGATTACCGTCCGAAGGTGCTGCCATCGCTGCCCGTAATAATTTTTCTATTTTTTCATCTTCAACAGGAGTATCTTCATAGGATCTAACACTCATTCGCTTAAAAATCTCTTCCACACTCTCAGCTCCTTTCTGAATGACTTCATTATATCATAATAAATAAAAAATCAGAATAATAACTTTATTTTTTGTAAGTTATAATCGTTTTATTACACAAAAACATTAAAAATTTATTTGTATATTTATATATATAACTATTACTTAATACTACTCGTCATTAATACGGTTTCAATATATTGAAAAGATACAGCAGCCGAAAATACTACGTTTCTCTTGCATATAGTGAATCATTTTCAATCGCTAAGATGCTTTTACATATATTGTATCTCCCGCAGCACCTATGTATTGTTTTTCAAGCAGCGCAGGCGCCGCCATAGCGTAGTTCTGCTAATACCTAGTAAAACCGCCGTCTTGCCGTAATGATAATGTGTTTGTTCCAAAGCCGCCCGCAATGTCCTGTCATCGATATCCGATATATGTTCCTCAATACCTTCCGTTATTTTTTGAGCTGGAATCGGTGAAAAATCACCTCTGCCTCTTAACGCCACATTTAAATCATCTACATCCAGTTTTTCTCCCTTTGTAAAGACAGCTACACGTTCTGCTATATTATATAATTCACGAATATTCCCCGGCCATCTTTCAGCTAGTAAGCGTTTTTCAGCCTCATAGGTCATACCTTTCCATATAATTCCTTTTTTGTTATAAATCACTTTAAGAAAATGGCAAAAAATAATCAGCACATCCTGATTTCTTTCTCTCAATGGCGGCAGCATTAAATGCAGCGTATCTAAGCGATAATACAAGTCGAGACGAAATTCACCGTTTTGGCTCATTTGCAGCAAATTGCGATTTGTCGCAACGATAATCCGCACATTTACAGGTATAATCCGGTCATCGCCCACACGCATAATTTCATGTTCTTGTAAAACACGTAATAAAATCCCCTGCATCCGTGGTGAAATTTCAGAAATCTCATCCAAAAATAACGTGCCATTATGCGCCGCTTCAAACAGACCGCTCTTCCCACCTTTACGAGCATCGGTAAATGCTCCTTCCACATAGCCGAATAATTCACTTTCCAGCAAATTTTCCGAAAGGACAGCGCAATTCAGCGCCACAAAAGGTTCTCGAAACCGGTTGCTTGCATTATGGATACTCTGTGCAAATAATTCTTTCCCCGTTCCCGTTTCCCCCGTAATTAAAATATTAGCATCTGTTTTGCTATATTGTTTAGCCAGGTGAATGGTTTGCCTAATAGAAACACTATTCCCTAATATATCATCAAAAGTAAATTTTGCCACATGGCCGCGTTTACTTTTTTTACGGCGTATTTCATTCCCCAGATTTTGTACTTTTAAAATAGGCTGAAAGGTAGCAATTGCTCCTATAGGTTGATTTTCAACCTGCATGGGTATGCTATTCATTGTAATATCCTGATCATTTAACTGAATAATTTCATTGAATGCCGGCTGCCTCTTGCCTAACGTATTTTGCAGTTTAATTTGCGGTAAAACGGTCTCAATGCGCCGTCCTGTTACTTGCGAGGAAATACCGGTAATATTTGAAGCTTCATGATTGATAAGCAGAATTCTGTTGTCTGTATTAATCGCAACGATTCCATCACTGGTATAATCCAAAATCGTACGAAATATTTCTGTGCGTTCTCGTTCTTGCTGATAAATTTTAAACATTTGCTTGGCTTCTGCAATTGCTTGATAAATAGCTTCCTGTCCAGAATCAATACGCAACGCATTCATCCCAAGTTCTGCTGCGATCCGTGTCGATGTAACCCCGCCGATCATTGTATCAATCCCTTGATTTTGTAATGCGATTAAGGAATTTCTCGTTTCATTTTCCTCATATACCTCTTTAGCAATAACTTGTACAGGAATAATTTGAGAAATATTTTGGGCTCCATACACCATACTCCGAGTACCTAAAAAAGCAATGCGATTCGTATTAAACTTTTTCTTACACGCTAACACGGTGCGCATAATATCATATCCACTAATCAACAATTCGGTGACAGGTGCTGTATGCAGACACTTCTTTAACTTTCGATACGTGCCGCCTCTGGCAATCACTACATCCCCCTGGATAGTGACCTTATCTAATTGTTGTGTCCCCAGCTTTAATATAGTTTCAAGTTGCCATTCCGTATCACTTTGATTTTGTTCCACAAAAGTACGCATAACAACTTTTTCCATGTCTAAATACGGAAGAAAAAATATAATTTTGTTCATATGCTTTTAGTCCTTTTTCGTATTTTAATGAAACCATGTATTTATTATCTATATTATACTATACTCACTTCTGCATACGCATCTAAAAAATGTTAAATTTTCCTTCTATCCTTCCCATCGAAGCATGCAATAACAAACACTATTGTATAACGCACGCTATACTAAATACAGCGGTGATTACTATGTACCAGACTTAGTTTTAAGTACGCCTTTATAGCTGTTCCTATACACAGTATAAAACAATTACATAAATAAAGGACATTCCGATTGGAATGTCCTTTATTTATGTTGGTGCCGGGGGTGGGACTTGAACCCACACGGTGTTACCCGCCTGATTTTGAGTCAGGTGCGTCTGCCATTCCGCCACTCCGGCATATATTGTTTTCCTGAGTACAAAAAATATGATACCATACTGTATCCCATTCGTCAAGTTTTTTTGAAGGGGAGTCGATTTTTATAACCGACTCCCTTATACAGTTACTCTTTAAAGGTTTCTGATATTCGACCTGTTACGCGCGTCTGCATTTTTTCTTCTTTTAAATGTGCATAATACGCTTTTGTTTCACTTACGACGACACCACTTAACCCGAGAAGTGCAATTAAGTTAGGTATCGCCATAAGACCATTAACTATATCGGCAAGCACCCATATCGCTTCCAATTTCAAAAAAGCACCGCAGGCAACTAACATAATAAAAATAATACGGTATGGCATAATCCCCTTAACTCCAACCAAATATTCGCAGCAGCGTTCACCATAATAATTCCAGCCAAGAATTGTTGTAAAAGCAAACAATACCAACCCAACCATCAGCATCATGCTGCCGAAATTCGGAAAAGCCTGAAGAAACGCTCCTTGCGTTAACGTTGCTCCGTTCATGTCTCCGTTCCAGAGACCGCTGACCACAAGAACCAGTCCCGTCATCGTACAAATAATAATAGTATCTATAAAGGTCCCTGTCATCGAAATAAGACCTTGTTCAGCCGGCCACTTGGTTTTAGCCGCTGCCGCAACAATCGGTGCACTGCCTAATCCAGATTCATTGGAAAATACTCCTCGGGCAATCCCATTTCGCATAGCTACCATTACTGTCGCTCCCAAAAAGCCGCCGGTAGCTGCAGTAGGCGTAAATGCATCCGTCATGATTTCAATAATAGCTGCCGGGATTTTATCGTAGAAGATGATAAGGAATCCTAACGTACTGGCACAATAGATAATTGCCATAGCCGGAACAATTTTTTCTGCTGTTCGGGCAATAGATTGCAATCCTCCGATCGTAACGGCGGCTACAATGCCAGTTAGAATAACAGCCGTCCACATAACGGGAACGCCTAACGTAAGCTGTGTAATTTCTACAATAGAATTTACCTGTGCAAAAGTCCCAATGCCAAAAAAAGCTACTAATACTCCCGCAACAGCAAAAAAAATGGCTAATGGTTTATATTTTTTTCCAAGACCTCGTTCTATATAAAACATAGGTCCGCCGGCGATATTTCCATTTGCATCAAATGTACGATATTTAACGGCAAGCAACCCTTCGGCATATTTAGTAGCCATTCCAAAGAAAGCAGCCATCCACATCCAAAATAAAGCACCCGGTCCACCGGCATGAATCGCTGTCGCTACCCCCACGATATTGCCAGTCCCCACAGTAGCCGCCAACGCAGTACACAGCGCTTTGAAACTATCAATATCGCCTTCTCCTTTGTTTTTAGCAGAAAAAATCAAATGCAGTGCTTTCGGTAATTTAAATACCTGTAAAAAATGCAGTCGAACAGACAACCATATTCCTGTTCCAACCAGCAAAACCAATAATGGCGGTCCCCATACAAAATTGTCGATCATATTCAGTACTTCCAGATTCATGCGTAACTCTCCTTTTCTAAATATAGGTAAAAAAAATAAGACCTCTTCTTCAAATATACTCTGAAGATAGGCCTAAACATCCCTATATGTATTAGAAATAAGGTTGATTGCTCTGTCCTTTTGCCTGAGAGATAAAGAATATAATAATTCCGTGCACCTTCGGCGCCCATAAGGGACTCTCCAGAGTCGTGTCCGCATACGGTTCCGCTTCCTAGGAAGCACCTGAGAGTTTAACTCCTTCGGTAGAAATATATCTTCTCCCATATGTTTCATCCACTTTATATTTGATTATTATTAATTATAATATGAATAATTAAATATTGCAACCTAATTTTTTAAAGGTATTACAAAATATTTTTAACATCTGTCATTTTATCAAACGCGGTCTGACGCCAGTGCAAAGGGGTCAATGCAATATGTTTTCTCTTAATGCACGACACATCGCTGTCATCAGGAGCCGAATCCATATCGATATCCCCCAGAATACGATAACAGCGACTGCCATCAATATCTTCGCGTTCAGCAATAACATTATGATATATCTGCACGGTCTGGGGAACGACTTCCGCATTTTCCAAGGATATTTCCCCCTGCGGCGGTATATTTACGTTTAAAACTCCTTGATATTGCCGATCAACAAAAAGTTTCTTTACAATATCTTTTGCTAACCGGGCAGTTTCTTCGGCTCGTTCTTCATCCATGCGGGCCATAGAAACTGCCATTGAAGGAATGTGATAATACGGTCCTTCCATAGCCGCAGCAACCGTCCCTGAATACAGCACGTCACTGCCAAGATTATAGCCGTTATTAATACCGGAAATAATCAAATCCGGTTTATGTTCTGCTAAAAAGTATTCAACAGCCATCTTCACACAATCGACAGGTGTACCTGAAACAAGAATTTCCCGCACATTATCCTTTTGCGGAAGTTCTCTGCAATACAACGCCCTATGAATCGTCAACGAATGCGAAGCTGCGCTTCGTTCTCCGCTGGGCGCAACAACAGTAACGCGATCGGCATAGGCAGCCATCTCCGTTTTCAGGATTTGGATTCCCTTGGCCCGTAAACCGTCATCATTAGTCAAAAGGATATGCATATACCTTAATCTCCTTATTTTTTAAAGTTTTTACGAGTTACCTGCGCATCTTCAAATGCCATGGACCGGATATGTTTTGTATGACTCCATTCTTTTTTATGACGGTCTCTAAAGCCAAGAAATGTCACTGGAATCCAACTGTACATAAAAAGCGGATAAACAATCAGATAAAGCCAAGCCTTCTTAGGAACTTTTATCTGCAGCAGCACAATAATCGGAATCAAATATTGTCCCACACCTATAATCGTCCATATCTGGATAGGCACAATCTGATATAGTATATTCGTGTAACATGGAATATATGCATTAATATACGTCATGAAAACATAAAATGTAGACAAGAGCATAAAAAATGGCTGCGATAACGTAATAATGCCGTCAAGCATACGGATATTCCCCGTTTTTATGCCGCGGGCAAACAGTTTGGGAATAAATCGTTCTCCGCAGTCAAACTGCCCCTGAGCCCATCTTTTACGCTGTTTGCAGGACTGCATAAAGCCTAGTGCTTTTTCATCATAGATAATCGCATCATGAGCCCAAGTCGTACGTACGCCCTCCAACAGTACCTTCATAGAAAATTCCATATCTTCGGTCAAGCAGTCACAGCCCCAGCCATACTTGCGCACAATTTCCGTTGCAATACACATGCCTGTACCGCCCAAAGCCGTAGATAATCCAATATTATATTTTGCTAAATGCCACATATGATTAATGAGCCAGAATGCAATGGAAAAAGTTCCTGAAATCCATGTATCTGTTGGGTTTTTAGCATCCATATACCCTTGGATAACCTTTTCACCCTTACATAAATGGTTATTCATTTCCCGCAAAAAATCTGGATGAACTAGATTATCTGCATCAAAAACAACAAACGCATCATACTGCTTTTCCTGCTTTAACAGCTGATCAAACATCCAGTCCATCGCATATCCTTTACCCACCTGTTCCTTATTAACCCGCGTGTACACAATCGCGCCCCGTTCTCGGCAGATAGCAGCTGTATTATCACTGCAATTATCGGCTACCACATAAATATCCAATAAGTCTTTCGGATACCGGAGTTCCTTTAGATTGTCGATAAGAGGACCTATGACACACGCTTCATTGTGAGCACATATAACAGCCGCAAAGGAATTTTTCGGCGGTACGGTAATCTTTTCTTTTTTTTTCATGAGGCCGAATATGGCCAGAACAAAGTAGTACAATGAAAAAAACACAATGACTACTTGGATGGGTATCATGATGATATCCAAAAGATGTTCCATACTATAATATCTCCACCATCAGTTTATTTGGCAAATCCATTCATTGATGTATTAATAAGTCCAAACACGATGTATAAAGCAAAAGGCATACAAAAAACAAGCTGCCAGCCAGCTGTATACATCGCTGCCAGACCCAATACCACAGCGATCACCAGCGCGGACTTATGCAGTACATCGGCACTTTTCCCCTTAAAATCAGGATGATGTACTTTACTGACAAGATCGTACCCTACAAGGAATACAAGTACGGCTATTAAAGCTGCCGGAAGATGCACGCCAGAAATAACATAGGTTGCAATCAGGCAGCCGCCATTGGGTATAGGCATCCCCATAAAATAGCCATGTACTACAGTCGTATTAAGATTAAAGCGTGCTAAACGCAGACCGCCGCATACAGCATAAAAGATCGCCGGAATGACACCGATCCAGCCTAATTCATGCAAAGCAGCCGTGTAAATCAAAAAAGCTGATGCCGTGCCGAAAGAAACCACATCCGCCAAAGAATCCAATTCCTTACCAAATTCACCACTGACTCCCAACGCTCGAGCAGAACGACCATCCATCGCATCGCAAAACAGGGATCCCAGTATACAAAAAGCCGCCAGTTTTAAGTCACCTTGTGCAGTTAAAATTATACTTAACACACCAAATCCCAAATTACCAGACGTAAAAGCATTCGGTATTAAAGATTTCATTTCTTAATCCTCCCTATAATGGTCTCGCCACCGCGGACGCGATCACCTTTTTGTACGGTTATTTCCACATTATCTTGAACATACACTTCTGCACAGGATCCAAATTTCACCATGCCATACAATTGTCCGTGAAGCAACTCGTCGCCTAACGTAACCCATGATACGATACGGCGCGCCAAAACGCCGGCAATGGTAGTAACCAGAATGTGTGTATTTCCGTTATCAATGCCAATAGAATAGCGTTCATTTTCAAAACCGACTCCGTCTTTATAAGCCGGTCTAAATCGTCCGCACGTATATTGTTGGAATTTAATGGTTCCTGCTAAAGGAGCCCGATTAACATGCGCATCAAAAATAGATAAAAAAATAATTATTTTTTTGCACTCTTGGTTCAAATATGTGTCTTCATATACCGTTTCTATGCCCATGACCTTTCCATCCGCCGGTGCCACTAATACTGATTCATCCTTTGGAATCGTCCGGTGTGGGTTACGAAAAAAATAAACGAAGTACAGGGCAAAAAGAGCCGGTATCACAGCAATATACACGTTTAAAAATAACTCGGCAAGTACCGCCAGTATCACTGCCCCTAATATAAACACATAACCATCTTGTACAACGAGCGGTTTATTCAAAAAATCACCCCTAGTTCTTATGTGTATTTTTGTTAAATCGGACAGCTGCCACAAATTTCGGCAAGGCCAACATCCGCTTAAAACGGGTCGGTTCTTTACATAGCCTATATAGCCATTCTAAACGGTTCCGCTGCATCCACTGCGGTGCCCGGCAAGAGTTTCCAGCCAGCACATCAAAGGTCCCGCCTACGCCTACACAAACACAATTTCCCAATTCAGAAAGATGTTGATAAATCCACTTTTCCTGTTTAGGAACACCCAGCGCAACAAATAAAATTTTTGTACCGCTTTCCCGTATATCCTGTATAATTTGCTTTTCTTCTTCCTCTGTAAAAAAACCGGATCGTATACCAACAACATTTATTTTGCCGAAAGTTTCACTGCATTTTTCAACAGCCGTATACGCAACCCCTTCCGCTCCGCCAAAAAGATAGACGGCTGTCTGTCTGACAGCCGCTTCCTGCAGCAGCCGGCAGGCCAAATCAAACCCGGCAACACGCTCCTTGAATTTATCACCCTGTTGTTCTGCCGCCCAAAGCACGCCAGCACCATCAGGAATAACCATATCTGCATTCTGCAATACATGCGCCAGCTCATTATCGGTCTGCGCTTTCATAACCATTTCAGCGTTAGCTGTAGCAATAATCGCCGCGCGATTCTCCTGTATGCATTGAAAGACAAAATTCTTTGTCTCATCCATCGTCACGTTCCAAATAGGAATGGATAAAATCTCAATTTTACTAGCCAAATCGACCCTCCGCCTTACCTTTATTAATTCACGCTATAGTTTGGTGCTTCTTTAGTAATGCTGATATCATGCGGATGACTTTCCTTCAAGCCTGCACTGGTAATTTGGATAAAACGAGTATTTTCGATCATTTCCGTAATATTATGACAGCCGCAATACCCCATGCTGGCTTTCAGGCCGCCAACCATCTGGAATATCGTATCTGCTGCAGAGCCTTTATAAGGAACTCGGCCTTCAATTCCTTCAGGAACAAGCTTTTTAGCATCTTCCTGAAAATACCGATCTTTACTGCCATGTTCCATCGCACCCAACGAACCCATGCCGCGATAGACTTTATAGCTGCGTCCTTGATAAATAACGGTTTCACCCGGACTTTCTTCCGTTCCCGCCAAAAGATTGCCCAGCATAACGACATTACCACCGGCTGCAAGAGCTTTTGCCATGTCACCGGAATATTTTATACCACCATCAGCAATAATAGGAATGTTATAGCGGCGGGCAACCTTAGCGCATTCATAGACTGCCGTAATCTGCGGTACCCCAATGCCGGCAATAATCCGTGTCGTACAAATAGATCCCGGCCCAATACCAACTTTAACCGCATCAACACCACATTGAATCAGTGCTTCCGCACCTTCCCCAGTAGCCACATTCCCCGCGATAATCGGCAGATGCGGATACATTTTTTTAATTTCCTTTACCGTATTCAGTACCCCTTCAGAGTGTCCATGTGCGGTATCAATGACAACGACATCCACTTTCGCCGCTACAAGTGCATCAATACGGTCTGTCATATCATGGGTTACACCAACGGCTGCCGCAACCAGAAGCCGCCCATTGGAATCTTTAGCAGAATTAGGATATTTGTGTGCTTTTTCAATATCTTTAATAGTAATAAGCCCTTGTAGATTACCTTCTTGATCTACAAGCGGTAATTTTTCTATACGATGACTGCGCAAAATTGCCTTTGCTTCTTCCAGTGATGTTCCAACGGGAGCTGTAACCAGATTTTCTCTGGTCATAATATCACCGATACGCAGACTCATATCTTCTTCAAAACGCATATCTCTATTGGTAATGATACCGACGAGCTTTCCATCCACCGTAATAGGAACACCGGAAATACGGTATTTACCCATCAATTCATTCGCGTCTGCTAATAAATTATCCGGGTGAAGGAAAATCGGATCGATAATGATGCCGTGTTCTGACCTCTTAACCTTATCTACTTCTCTGGCTTGAACAGCAATCGGCATATTTTTATGAATAACGCCAATACCGCCTTCGCGAGCAACAGCAATCGCCATGGGTGCCTCCGTAACTGTATCCATGCCAGAACTCATGATGGGGATATTCAGCTTTATATCCCGTGTCAGATTGGTCGATACATCTACTTCCTTCGGCAAAACATCGGATTTTGCCGGCACCAACAACACATCATCAAACGTTAAACCCTTCATACCAAATTTATCAGATCTCATGTTTGCACCACCTGTTAAAAAATACAATAAAACCTTTAAGCCAAAAGCTTTATCCCTTATTATAACTGATAACTCGCATTCTGTACATATTTAAATCTAATTATTTAACAGCCCGTCGAAATGCCGTCCAAAGCGCCGCTTCAGGATACGCAAGACATATTCTTCATCTACGGGGCTTTGTAAAAAAGCCGCTGCACTCTCTCTGGCGTTCATCAGAATAGATACATCACGTATAATATCCGCGGCCTTTAAATCCGGCAGACCATGCTGTACATAGCCAAATAAATGACCTGACCCGCGTAAAAGCAAATCTTTTTCAGCAAGAATAAATCCATCATGGATGGTTTCCATCCAATGCAGTCTCTGTTTTGTTTCTTCGCTGCCCTTTGCCGATAAAAGAATACAATATGATTGAATATTGCTTCTGCCGACACGTCCCCGCAGCTGATGCAGCTGTGCCAAGCCAAAGCGTTCCGCTCCATCAACTAAAATAACAGCGGCATTGGGTACATTAACACCTACTTCAATAACGCTTGTCGCTACCAGTAATTGTATATCTCCTTTTTGAAATGCTTCCATAACCGCTTCCTTATCTTTTCCACTCATGCGTCCATGAACAAGACCGCAGCTGCGGTTAGAAAATACGGTAGTGCGAAGCTGTTCATATAATGCAGTTGCCGCCTGCAGATCAACCGTTTCTGATTCTTCTACCAGCGGACAAACGATATAACATTGTCGTCCTTGTGCCATATTCTTTTCCAAAAACCGATATATCCGCTTACGCATGGCCTCCCCTACAGCATAGGTCTTAACAATTTTCCGTCCCGGCGGCATCTCATGAATAGAAGAAACATCTAAATCACCATATATAGATAATGTCAGGGTACGGGGAATCGGCGTAGCGGTCATATACAACGTATGCGGCGAACGGCCTTTGTTCTGCAGTGCTGCTCGCTGCTTGACACCAAAGCGATGCTGTTCATCCGTTACAACCAGTCCTAAATCAAAAAAATCTACATCTTCTTGGATCAACGCATGTGTTCCAATGAGGATCTGCACGGTTCCCTCTTTTAACTCCTGCAGAATAACGGCCCGTTCTTTCCCCGTTGTCCGTCCTGTCAGAAGCGCCACTCGCAGGGGACATCCTTTGAACAGTCTGCAGAATTCTTCATAATGCTGCACCGCAAGAATTTCTGTCGGTGCCATAAGAGCTCCTTGATATCCGTTTTCTACAATTTTTGCCAAAGCCATCGCTGCTACCACTGTTTTTCCCGAACCTACATCGCCCTGAATAAGACGCTGCATGGGAACCTCTCCTTCCATGTCATTTTGTATATCAAGGAATGCTTTTATTTGTCCTTTCGTCAAGGTAAACGGCAGCTGATGAACAAGCTGTCTCAGCAAGCTGCCATTAGGTCCGCATTTGATTCCCGCAGCCATACGGGCATGCTGCCGGCGCAGTAAAAGTCCTAATTGCATATCAAATAATTCGGCAAAGGCCAATTGCTTCCGTGCCTGTTCCTGCTGCTTCATATGCTGGGGAAAGTGCATATTTTCATAAGCCGCTAAATTCGGCATATACCTATATTGCGCGTATTCATCTGTCGGTATGCTGTCAGGTAAAACGTCTCCATGTTCTGCGGCAAAATGTAATGCTTCCCGCATTGCATTTCGCACATCTGCTTGATATAAACCCTCTGTCAAGCCATACACCGGAACGAATCCCCCCGGCTGCACAAGACCATTCTCCACTTCCGGCGCATTCATCTGCCGATGGCCATACGCCCATTCCATTTTTCCGAAAGCAGATAGGATCTGGCCCTTTGAAAAAAAACGTTTTCTATATGGCTGGTTAAACCAAATCAATTCCGCCGATCCACTGTTATCGGATATAACTACTTTAAGTATCGTCATCGACCTTCGCGGCCGGACCTCCTGGATCGTCCCTACTTTTCCGCAAATAAGTATGGGGGTGTCCGATGGAATTTCAACTTGCCCGATAGGCAGTACATGATTTCTATCTTCATATTCACGCGGAAAATATTGCAATAAATCAGCAATTGTCATTATTCCAAGACGAGCAAAAAGTTTTTCTTTACGCAGTCCTATTCCTTTGATTTCACGAATTGAAAAATCCATTAGATTCTCCTTGAAATTTATTTATATTTATTGTATCATATTTTGTAGACTATTTAGTAATTTTATCTTGATTTTACCTGTATTTTATGATAAAATTCTTATGTTGTACTGCGTAAGTGCAAGGAGGTGTAACGAATGGCAAATTATTGTGAAATTTGCGGAAAAGGTATCGTCAGCGGCATGAATGTCAGCCACTCCCACTTGAAAACTAAGAGAACTTGGAAGCCGAATATCCAGAGAGTACGCGCTATCGTAAACGGTGAAGTAAAACGTGTCAACGTTTGCACCCGTTGCCTGCGTTCCGGTAACGTTCAGCGTGACATTTAATCCATTATAAAAAAAGATGATTCTCACGAATCATCTTTTTTTATACCCTTTTTTAATTAATCTTCCGGATATATTTCCGCATTGCGCTTCACAATATCAAGAATAAGATTTGCCGTTTCTTCAATTGCTTTAGAAGATACATCAATAATCGGACAATGAATACGCCGCATAACCCCGCGGGCATATTCTAATTCTTCATTGATACGTTCAATATTCGCATAATTGGCATTGGCATCCAACCCCATCGCCCGCAATCGCTCCGAACGGATAAAATTCAGTTTAAACGGATCAATAATCAATCCTACGATTTTATATGGGGGAATTTCAAATAATTCAGATGGCAAATTTACCTCCGGCACCAGCGGAAGATTTGCAGCTTTAATCCGCTTATGTGCTAAATACATAGAAAGCGGTGTTTTCGATGTACGTGAAACACCTACAATAACGATATCTGCTTTAAGAAAGCCCAGCGGGTTTTTACCATCATCATATTTTACAGCAAATTCGATTGCTTCGACTCGTTTGAAATATTCCTCATCCAACCGATGAATCATCCCCGGTTTCATGGTTGGTTCCGTTTTCGTAATTTCACTGACTCCCTGCAGCATAGGCCCGATAATATCGACTACCGTAACATTCGCCAGCTTTGTTAATTCCTTTAGCTTGTGTCTCAGAACAGGAGAAATAATCGTATAACAAAGCATCGCATGGTTTTTCTCTGCTTCTTGTACAATATCTTCAATTTGCTGTTCTGAACGAATATAGGGTACACGAATAATTTGAAATTCTTCTTGATCATATTGACTGGCTGCTGCTCTCGCAACCCGTTCTGCCGTTTCTCCTAATGAATCGGACAAGGCATAAATAATTGGCGTTTCCATTAAGATCTCCTTCCCATGCCGCATTCTACAAATAAATGCGTGATGTTCGTTTTAGAAATTCTTCCTATAATTTGCAATTCTTTTTTATCGACTCCCTCTCCTGTTGTTTTAACTGAAACAACGGGAAGACAATCAATCTCATATTCAATCATACGCTGTGCCGCCACCAAGGCAGTTTCCCCCGATTCCACATAAATCAACTTACTAACAGGTGTCATGACCATACGAACAGGCAGTGAACGCAAATCATTATTTCCCATAGCTGCCTTCAGCAAATCTTTCCGTGATACAACTCCTGCTAAAATACTATCCGTCCCAACAAAAACAGTGCCTACATCTTCCGTAAACATAGCAATAACCGCATCATACGCACTAGTATGCTCCCCAACCACAACCGGCTGCGATAAAGAAGTATCCACAAGAATATTGGCGATAAGCCTAGACAACAAGTCTTTTTCTTTATTGCCCGTAAAAAAATATCCTAATTTAGGCCGCGCATCAATCAATCCCAACATTGTTAAAATTGCCAGATCAGATCTAAGTGCAGCTCGTGTTACATGCAAATGACCGGCAATGTGTTCACCCGTAATCGGACTATGCTGTTTAACAATATTCAGAATAGTTTCCTGACGTTCCGATAACATGTCACCATTCACCTCCATTTGTCTGATAAAGTTTCTACTTCAAATAAACTGGGTACACATAGAAAAAGGTCACACCAAAAGACATACCTGTACTTTTGGTGTGATCCCTGCCATATATATCTTACCAAGTATAATCTTCTGTATCAGCACGTCCTTTTCCTGTCAGCGCATCCATCATAATGCGTTGTTCTACATGAGCAACTAGTTTTTTCGTTGCTGCTACGGCATCCGGATTTACCGAAATAGAATCTATCCCGCTCTTCACCAAAAATTCGGTGAAATCCGGATATACGCTCGGTGCCTGCCCGCAGATCGATACGGTCCGGCCATCTTTATGCGCAACGGCAATAAGATGACGTATCGCTCTCTTCACTGCCAGATTCCGTTCATCAAATAACGGTGCTACCGTATCATTATCACGGTCACAACCCATGATCAACATCGTCAAATCATTGGATCCGATCGAATACCCATCGACAAATTCATTAAACTGATCTGCTAAAATAATATTCGATGGAATTTCTGCCATAAGCCATACTTTAAAGTCCGGTCCCCGCCGCAGTCCTTCCTGAGCCATCAAGGCAACGATCTGCGCCATTTCATCTACTCTTCGGCAGAAGGGAATCATGACATGCAGGTTCTTATACCCATATTCTTCCCGTACTTTCTGCACCGCTTTTATTTCCAATTTAAAAGCTTCTATGTATTTAGGATCGTAATACCGCGATGCACCCCGCCAGCCCAGCAGTGCACTGCTTTCTTCCGGTTCATATTTATCGCCGCCTTTCAGATTGCGGTATTCGCTCGATTTGAAATCACTGAAACGCAATGTTACCGGCCGCGGTGACAAGGCTTGGCATACTTTCCGTATGCCATCGGCCAATTGATCTACTACCCGTTCGGGATGACCTATTTCAATCAAATATAACGGATGTTCATGGATAAACGTTGTCCAGATAAATTCTTCCCGCATCAATCCAATCCCATCACAGGGAAGCACGCCGTATTTTTCGGCCAGATCCGGATTCCCCAGATTCATGTAAATCTTCGTCCCCGTTATCGGGGCGCTTTCTACTGCAACTGCAGCACTTCCTGCCGCCTGCGGCGCTTCTGCTGGTTTTACAATATCTGCTACAAGCCCTTCATAGACAATGCCGTTCGTCGCATCCACGGTGATTTCCATACCGTTTGTAATCGTCGTCGTAGCTTCCTGACTGCGGCTCTTCGTGCCTACAATGCAAGGAATCCCCAATTCACGACTGACAATCGAAGCATGGCAGGTCATGCCGCCTGCATCGGTTACAATCGCTTTCGCCTTTTTCATAGCCGGAACCCAGTCCGGAGCCGTCATGGTCGTAACTAAAATTTCTCCATCCTTAAATTCCTCGATCTGAGCCGGATCCAGAATAACATGCGCTTTGCCGGCAATACGTCCCGGGCTGGCCGGCAGCCCTTTTACTACTACTACGCGATCGGTGGTCATAGGTGTAGATGCCTCGCTTTCTGTCTGTACCTTTTTTTCCTTATTCCGCTTTGACCAGACTGTTTCCGGCCGAGCCTGAAGCAGCCAAATTTTATCAGTCCGTTCATCAATTCCCCATTCCATATCCATATAACAGCCATAGTGCTTTTCAATAGCTATTGCATATTTTGCTAATTCTTTTACTTGTTCATCGGAAATAACCTGTGCCTTCATCTTATTTTCCGGAACTTTTTGTTCTTCGCAATCTCCATCCGGTTTACGTACGAGCATGACCGGTTTTGTATTAATCATTTTAGAAAGAATATTCAAGTCGGATTTGCGGATTTTGAAATTATCCGGCGTAACCGTTCCCTGCACTACATATTCCCCCAAGCCCCAGGCTCCTTCAATAGTAATACTGGAATCATCCCCTGTCACTAAATCGACGGTAAACATAACCCCGGCAGCTTTGGAAAATACCATCATTTGAACAGCTGCACTCAGCGCAACTTGAAGATGATCAAATCCTTTTTTGGTACGATAATAAGTCGCCCGGTCCGTAAAAGTAGACGCATAACATTCTTTAACCTTTTGAATAACCATATCTGCTCCCTTAACATTCAGATAGGTATCCTGCTGCCCGGCAAAACTGGCATCCGGTAAATCTTCGGCTGTAGCGCTGGAACGAACAGCAACAAATGGATCTGATTCTCCGACTTTTTCACCTAATTCAATATACCCGCGGCGAATATCTTCTGCCAAAGAAACCGGCATTTCAACATCACATATGGCTTTACGCACAGCCGCTGTAACATTGCGGAGCTGTACCGGATCTTCTACATCGGTCAGGCCAGTCAAAAGTTCCTTGATCGTATGATCAAGACCGGTTTCCTTCATAAAATATCTATACCCTGCAGCTGTCGTAGCAAAACCATAAGGAACTGGAACATCGGTGCTGGAAGTCAATTCTCCTAAAGAAGAAGATTTACCACCTACAAGATCAACGTCTTTGCGGCGAAGTTCGTCAAACCATAATACAAATGCTTTTTCTCTGTCCATATCCATACCTCCCGGTTAATTTTGTGTATGCTAATTAACTATTTTTCGTAATTATCGTACACTATTAGTTGCAGTATGTCAATATATTTGTTGTATTACTTTTCAATATAGTATATTCTATTGCTATGATTTTTAGTTGTAAATTATACTTTATATTCTTTGTACTTAGGTATTTTATTTTTCGGAATTCTTACTTTTTACTCATATGAGGATAGGCTTAATTGTGTTATAATAAGGAATTAGTAAAACCTGATTTATGATGAGTTGCTAAACTTCAGTGCCCCCAGCATTGAAATTTTTAGGAGGATTTATGTATACACCCAGACGCAGGGCTAAGCATGTAAAAAAGCAAGGTCCTTTCAAATTTTTTCGAATTATAATAATTTTATTGGTTGTCGTCTCCGCAGGGCTGGGATTTGGGTATATTTTTGCTGCCTACCAAAGTCTGCCGCCTGTCAGTAATAATATGAGGCCGGCTGCTTCCTCTCAGGTGTTTGATATCCACGGACGTCTAATTACGACGCTGCATTCCGACCAAAACCGTATTCCCATTGATATCAACAAAGTCCCACAAAATCTGCAGAATGCTTTTATTGCCGCGGAAGATAATCGTTTTTACGATCACATCGGTATCGACCCGCGCGGTATTTTCCGTGCTATATGGGCTAATGTCACACATCATGGAATTGCCCAAGGCGGCAGTACGATAACACAGCAGTTAGCAAAAAATGCATTTTTATCTCAGGAGCAGACATTAAAGCGTAAAATTCAAGAAGCTATGCTGGCATTGGAGATAGAACGAAAATATAGTAAAAAAGAAATTCTCGAAATGTATATGAACCAGATTTATTTTGGTCAGGGAGCTTACGGAATTCAAACAGCAGCGAAAACGTATTTCGGGAAAGATGTCAACGAATTATCCTTAGCTCAATGCGCTATGCTGGCTGGATTACCAAACAGCCCTAATTATTATTCACCTTTTAACAAATTGGAAATCGCGAAAGAACGTCAAAGCGTAGTAATTGACCAAATGGTAAAATACGGCTACATCAGTCAAGCCGATGGGGAAAAAGCAAAAAAAGCGGATCTTGAATTAGCAAAGAAAAAACAATCTGTTCTTAATCCGGAAACATCCTATTTCATCGATTATGTGTCCCAAAAGGTTGCTGAAAAATACGGGGATGATGCGTTATATAAAGAAGGTCTGAAAATCTATACCACCATGGATTCGGAAAAGCAGCATGCTGCCGTAAAGGCATTGACTGCCCTTCCTGACAACTACAAAGATGCCAATGGATTAACACAGCCGCAATGTGCTATTGTTTCCATCGATCCCCATACAGGATATATTTTAGCCATGGTCGGAGGCCGCGGGCAAGACAGCTTTAATCGCGCCAGTATGGCTGAACGCCAGCCGGGATCTTCCTTTAAACCATTTGTTTATGTAACGGCCTTGCAACGAGATATGACGCCTGATACAATTATGGTCGATAAGAAAGTTACATATGGCAACTGGAGTCCGCAAAACTCTGAAAAAACATTCAGCGGCAGCATGACCTTAAGTCATGCCTTGGCATTATCCGTTAATACGATTGCCGTACAGCTCGCAGAAAAAGTGGGACCCGAAAGAATTATAGAAAATGCTGAAAAAATGGGCATTACCACCTTAGTCACAAAAGGCAGCACCAATGATGTCAATTATGCAATGGCATTAGGTGGTTTAACCAAAGGTGTTACTCCGCTGGAAATGGCCAGTGCCTACGGTACTTTTGCCAATAAAGGCGTTCATGTAAAACCAACGGCTATCATTAAAATATTAGACCGTAATGGGAATGTGCTGGAAGATGACAGTACCAATAAGAAAGAAAATAAAACACAAGCCATTTCCGAAAAAGTAGCCTATGAAATTACCGCCATGCTGGAAGGAGTTATCGACCATGGTACAGGTACCGCAGCGGCAATCGGGCGCCCGGCAGCCGGCAAGACGGGGACAACGGATGATAACAAGGATGCTTGGTTTATCGGATATACACCGGACATCGTAACTGCGGTATGGATTGGCGACGATACGGGAAATCATACATTGGGAGATGTGTACGGCGGTACTATTCCTGCTCAAATATGGCATGATTATATGGCTGTTGCTACAGAGGATGAAAAGACAAGAGACTTTGATGTCCCCGCCGGCATGAGTAAGATTCAGCCTCAAGAAGATTCCAAAGAAGAAAAACCAGAAAAGAAAACAGATGGAATAAAAAAAGCCGCTGATGCAGATAAGCAAAAAGCAAAAAATGATGCTCAAAAAGCACAGCAGCCTGCGTTGAACAACAAGAATAATAAACAATAAAAAGAACTGTGTGATCTATATGACCACACAGTTCTTTTTATAATTTAGCTTTACCTTGTTTTTTCGTCGGCATCAAATATGCTTGAAAAACGCCTTTCGTTGCCGATAAGTCTTCTATCCCGGAAACAACACGGCCAATCGGTATCAAATCATCCGAATGTTCTTTATCCTGCAAATAAATAATGACCGATTTCTTTTCCAAGTTCAATGCAATATCCCCGGTTCGCGGAGTTAATCCTTTTTCTTTGTCTCTCTGAAATGTCGCTTCGGGAAATCCAGTCATTTGAATCATACCATCTGTATGTTCCATCGTAAAAACAATGGGCTGCCATTCCATAAACTCTCTTGTTGCCGTATCATCATACAGCCCAATAACAGCTTCCCCGCCATCAAATGTGACTTTCGTTTTATCGATAAAATCCCGGTCTGCCTTTTCTTCATGCCGAATAACACTGCTGTTTTTATGCGTCTCTGTATGTTCTAAAATATTTGTACAGCCTGTCATAAAAAAACCAACTGCCAAGATACATACAAATACTATATTCCACTGCTTCACCCTATCATCCCCTCTGCGTTTCTCCGAATAAAAATATAACACAATCCCATTATTGTCACAATCATTTATTTGTATTATTCAACAAAGGTTTTATGTTTTCCTCTTATAATTATGAATTAATTCTAACGATAGCGCCGCTATGCTTCTTAGATGATTGATCTATACCCTGTTTTATAGATATTTCAAAAACATTTAAAGCTGCCTATCAAAAAAAATTTGACATGCAGCCCACTCCAGGTATTACAATACTATATATGAAAATATGAAATTTTTATGCACTGTTAAAAGATTCTATTTATTGTATGCAAAAGGAGCTGCCCTTTATGAAAATCCATGAAGTAAGTGAAAAATATAATATAACAGCCGATACACTTCGTTACTACGAACGAATTGGCTTACTCCCTTTCGTTTCCCGCAATAAAAGTGGTATCCGCGATTATTCCGAAGCAGACTGCGGCTGGGTCCAATTTGTTAAATGCATGCGAAGTGCCGGTTTATCCGTAGAAAGTCTTATCGAATATGTAAAATTATCCCAAGAAGGCGACTGCACCCGGGAAGCCCGCAAAGAAATCCTTTTGGAAGAACGGCAAAAACTCATAAATCGCATGTCAACCATGGAAGATACGTTAGCACGTTTAAATTGGAAAATCGATAATTATTATAAAATCGCCGGTCGTACAGAGCCGTTATCTGAAAAACAATAATATCGGGTTTTATATCACCGTTTCTTTTCATGACATTGCTGACACATTTTCTTTCCTATTTCAATATATAATACATCCCGACAGGAGTTCCTATATCATGTTTAATCGATTTATTTTCTTTTGGAGTATTGCTGCTATTGGTTCGATAAGCGGCATTGGAATTTGGTGGATGTATAGTCAAGGTTTTTCTTCACTTTCTGCTACCTGGACGGTAATTTTCTTTTTACTCTTTCCCATTTTATTTACATTACCCCACGTAGCCATTGACCATCTGCCAGTTTTTCTTGTAAAAATATTTGCTTGGACCGGCTCGTATTGGTTTATCTTTGTATTATATTCCAGTATGTTTCTCGTCTTATATTTCATCTTATATATAGGAGCCCGCCTCTTGCACTATTACAGTTTTTGGCAGATCTGGTCAGGCCGGCTTTCCTTCCTTGTTTGCAGTATTGTTTTACTTTGTATTTTGAAAGGAACTTGGAATGCCTTTCATCCAAAATACCGGCATATTACCATTTTAACTTCGACCCCGCTGGCACAAAAAATGACGCTCGCTTTTATAACAGATATTCACCTGGGGCCTATCTTAAGTAACTCCTACAGTCATGCATTAATTCAACGTCTCAATGCAGCAAATCCTGATGCCGTAATTTTCGGCGGGGATATCATTGATGGTAATATAGCGTTTGTCTTGGCAGACGGCAGTTATAAAAATTTCACAAAAATCAAAGCTCCCCTTGGTGTATATGCAGTATATGGAAACCATGACTATTTTAACGGTGATCTTGACGCTGAGGCCGCACTATTTACCCCTTTGCATTTTTTGCGCAATCAATCCGTCGTACTTAACAATAGTGTCGAACTCACAGGTCTTGATGATTATCTGCACCATCCCGTGCATACTATACCGCATAGAGACAATCCCTATTTCAAAATTCTTATTGATCATGAACCCCTGCGAATTGCCCCTGCGTCTCTTGCCGGATATGATCTATATCTTTCGGGACATACGCACAAAGGACAATTTTTTCCTATCAATTTGATTACCAAGCGCTTATATGTACTGCACTATGGTATGCGAAAGTTCGGACAGATGGTCACGATTGTATCCAGCGGATATGGTTTTTGGGGACCTCCTATGCGGCTGGGATCGGTTCCGGAAATCGTATTAATCCATATACGCAGTACTACCGATTCCATATAAACAGCTATCCGAAGAAAATATATAGATGTATTTACTGTTTTCCGTTAAGCAATTCATTTTTCCGCGGCAGCCACGCAGACAATGCCGCTGCCATCGGCACCGTAAATATGACACCAAAACTACCGGAAAGGCCTTGCATAATTTGAATACCTACATCATTTGAATTGATAAGTTGTAAAAAAGGAAGATTATAGGCATAGTCAAGCACCCATATGCCCAAAGCCCCCCCAAAAAAAGCTAAAATAAGCGTGGTAGCCATTGTTCCCATAACATCGCGTCCTACGCTCATACCAGCGGCAAATAATACACTCGGCGGCAAATTGGGCGTATGCTTCCGCAATTCTTCAATAGCAGAGGATACATCCATCGCAATATCCATAACAGCACCCAGACTGGCAAAAAGGATTCCCGCAAAAAGAATCTGCCCTACAGCAATCGATGAATTCTGCCCTACAAAAATAAGAGCCTCAATATTGGACACGTTATACCCTGATAAGGATGCCCCATACCCAAAAATAACCGCTGCCACCGCTGCCGTTAAAATGCCGCCAAAAGACGATAAAACAGCGGCACATGATTTTCTCGTCCATCCATTAATTAAATAGATAGTAGCCGTGAGAATGAGGGAGGATGTAATCACCGCTGCAATTCCCGGTCCTATTCCTTTCATAATCATAGGGAAAAATAATAAAATAAAGCAAATAAAAGTAAAAACAAGAGCTATCGCCGACTTTATCCCTTTTTTACCGCCAATTAAACAGAGAAGAATTAAAAAAATACCAATATACAGCGCGATCGGCCATGACCGATCTATATTATATACCGTGAAAATATGCAGTGCTCCTACACGGCTGGAAATAATAATAACATCCATTCCCGGACGGCATACCGTACCAAATAACATGCCGTTAGGGCAATTAGCCGTGATTATTTCACCGGCATGCGTTCCGCTGGAAAGTCGTACAGACACCACTTGATCTCCTATCCGGCTGCCATTTTCCTGTACATTATCCTGTATAATTTCAACTACGCTGGCCCTTTCAAAAGTGCGTCCTTCCGTATTGACCAGCTGCGGTTTGTCTACTTGATTGAAAACATACAAAAAATATCCGGCTCCCAATACTATGCTTAGAATAATACCTAATCGAATCATTTTAGAAATATAAGATTTCATAGTGCTCCTTTCGCAAAAAAATGCGGAAAGATGATCATTCATCTTTCCGCATTTACTATCTGTATCATCAATCTTTTACAATACTGTAAGAGGTATCAATAGCGGCACCCGTCTCTACATCATACGTGTTTAGGGTAAATCGGTCATCCGTAATATGGATAACTGAATAGGTAGGCCGCCATGTCTGACTGCGGGCTGCAATATAATCCTGCTGCTGCGGAATTAAGTTATAAAATTTAGAACCGGTAGCCGAATTAGAGGACATATAAAAAACGCCTTTCGGATTAACCAAGGTTCCTTGCTTCATGTCAGCAATGGTATAGCAAAGATTTTGTGATTCATATGTATTCTTAAATGCCGTATCCTGCAGTGCCTGGTCAAAAAGATGATGATCTTGCCCACTTTGTCCTTTAACTTTGACATTATCAAAAGCCGCATGATTTTTTCCATCACTGCTCAATTGATATGTTCGGGCATAGGTATGATCATGTCCTTGCAGCACGACATCAATATGATTAGCATCATAAATAGGTGTAAGCTGCGTCCGTAAAATAATCCCATCAGAATCAGAATGATCCAAGCCGCTTCCATAAATATCCTGATGCATGACAACAACCCTCCACTTAGTATCGGGATGTGCCGCAATTGCTTTTTTTATAAGAGTTTCATGGTCGGCAGCATTATAATTATTAGCATTAATAACAATGAATAATGCATTGCCATAGGTATAGTAATAACCATGCCCCGCCTTGGTAGGATTTGCTTCTTCCGTGAATGGATTCGGAACATTAAAATGATTTTCATATCCTTCGGTCATGCTGTCATGGTTGCCAATGCTGGTAGCTTCCGGCAAATTGCGTAATACCGCTGCCGAAAGATATCCTGCATATTGATATTCCTGAAGTTGTATTTTTTCTGCATCTCCTTTAGCTGCCGGTTCATTTATCTGATCTCCGGGAGATACAAGGAAATTAATTTCCGGATGTTGCCGCAACGCTGCATTTAATGTTTTATTCCAGTTATACGCATCATTACGAGCTGCCATGTCACCAGTCTGTTTTATGGAATTATCTGCAGCAATCTGCCCTTGTGATGCCCCTATTTGTGGGTCACCCACATACATAAAGGAAAAATCTTTAGGATTCCCCGTTTTATACTGTTGTGCCGGCTGCCATTCACCATTTAACTGTACTTGATACCAATAGGTTTGATTCGGTTTAAACCCAACAGCTTCGACTTTGTTGGTATAATAGGTTACTCCGTTTATAACAGTCCCGGGCTTACAAGTACCACTATACACTTTGGCATTCTGCATATCCGGATGCCTGGATATTCTGACTGCTGCTGTATCTGATTTCTTTTTTGAATACCAGCCGAAGTTCAGACGAGATGCATCTGCTCCCGGTGCCAGCGATACTTGCTCGTAATTACTTTTAACTGCATCCCAAGAATTCTTCCACTCCTGCCAGCCTGTCTTTTCTGACAAGCTTGTCCTCGTTACCGTCTGCGGTGTCAAGGAAGCATCATTCCAATGCTCTGTAGCCGCATACACACCGGCTGATGTAATACATAAGGCAGTTAAAACATACACAGCTAAAACTTTTTTACTTTTGTAAAACTGGTGCATCTCTCATCCACTCCTCCAATAGTTGTTATGCAACTTAACTCCTAAGGAGCAGTATACGAAAGTAATATAAAAAGTATGTGTATAGTATGAAAAATTTATGCAAAGAATATGCAGCTGTCCCTTCTTTCACAAAATCCATATTCTATTTTCATAGACGTCCCACACCATTGCGGTATTATGCTATAATGAAAGGAATAAATTGGTATCATTATACAGGAGATGATTTCGGTGGCAGTCGGCAGCAGGACTAAACAATTAGATATATTATATACGCGTTTATATACGTTACGACGGCAAGTCCTGCAAGAAGGCATTGATTTGTTTGAAACTTGGAAACCTTGCATCAGCCGCAAATCCTTTTTGTATAGTGCGTTAAATCTGGCTTTTTATTTAGCTTTGCGCAGCCATGACCTGCGAGCACTCCAGCGTGACCTGCTCCCGTTAGGTCTTTCTTCTCTTGGCCGCAGCGAAGCCCGCGCTATCGCTAACCTTGATGCCGTTATCGCTTCTTTGGGGCGTATCTGTAATAAAGATAAATCAGAACTAATTAATTATCCTTCACAGAAAATGTTTTTTTATGGAGACAAACTGCTCAATCATAATACCACATTAATTTTCGGCGGCACCCCCGCTTCATGTTATACACACATCATGGTAACTCTTCCTACAGAGGCTGCCTATGACTATCATATTATTCATGATCTGCTGAAAGCCGGCATGGATTCCGCCCGCATCAACTGTGCACATGATACACCTGCCATATGGCTGAAAATGATTAATCACATTCATCATGCGGAGCGCGACATTGGCCGAAATTGTAAAATTTACATGGATTTAGGCGGTCCTAAATCCCGCATTGCCGAAATACTAGTCAAAGATTCCGAAGCTCGCATCACAACGGGAGATTCTCTTTTTCTTGCCTCCGGCAAAATAAGCGATTATCCGGAAGATTATACCGGGCCTATTGTCATTACATGCAGTATACCTGAAATATTTAAAACCCTTAAACCGGGTGATCCTATATTAATCGATGATGGAAAAATTCAAGCAACAGTTATTTCCTTAACCGCTAAAGGCGCCTATTTAAAAATTACATATACTAAACCCAAGGGAAGTAAACTGAAAAGTCAAAAAAGTTTGAATTTTCCACAAACTCCGCTTCACGTCTCTCCTCTTACAAAAAAAGATTTAAAAGATCTGAACTTTATTGCGTCCTATGCTAATGCTATTGGCTTTTCTTTTGTCAAAACAGCCGAAGATATACGATTACTGCAGGCAGAAATACAAAAACGGCGAGGGGCTGAAGCAGCCGGAATTGCCATTATTGCAAAAATAGAAACCAAAGAAGCCGTAGATCATTTACCAGAAATCATTGTTCAAGCCGCTTCAAAACAGCCTTTCGGCGTCATGATTGCCCGTGGTGATCTAGCTGTAGAGGTAGGATATCAGCGTCTCTCCGAATTACAAGAGGAGATTCTCTGGATATGCGAAGCTGCTCATATTCCAGTAATTTGGGCTACCCAGGTTTTAGAAAACATGGTAAAAACCGGACTTCCTTCACGAGCGGAAATTACCGACGCAGCCATGAGCGAACGCGCTGAATGCGTTATGCTAAATAAAGGTCCCTATATTGTGGAAGCGGTAACGTCCCTTGCCGATATTTTAAACCGAATGGAACAACATATATATAAAAAAGCACCACGCTTAAAAGCACTGCATATTGCCATTAATACACTAAAAACAAGTAAACTACAAAAAAAATAATAACGTTGGTTTATATTAGGATTCCTTATATAATAAATATAGTTATTCTTTTCTAATGTAATACATATCATCATTTTACATCCAGATCATAAAAACACCCTATCATGCCTATGTAGTCTCCCCATAAAGTTAGACCTAGAAATCTAGTTTATGGGGGAAGTACACTATATAGCATGGCAGGGTGTTTTTATGAATATTTACCTGCGAAATGAAAATGAATGGAATATTTTTTGCACAAATATACTAACCATCATCATAATAATCACAACAGGAAATGTATTTCCCAGCGGTGTATCAACATGTAAAAAGAAACGGTACAAAACAACCCCCATTCCCCACAAGATGACATTTTCCCAATTACAAGACTGTGAGGAATTGTCTTTCTTCAAAATAAAATAATCCGCTAATAAAATGGCTGTCATCGGAGCAAAAACCGAACCAATAAAATAAAGAAAATCCTGGAATTGTTCTGCTTGTGCAAAGATTGCTAAAATAACTCCGCACACACACGCTAGCAAAGCCAGCGTTTTCTCTGATACACCGCCAATTATATTGCGACTGCTGACACCAGCGGAAAAAACATCCAGAAACGTAGTTGTAACCGTAGAAAGAAGCACAACAACAATGCCGGCAAACCCCAAACCTGCCTGCAGCATAATTGCAGCAATATCATCTTGTCCGGTAAACAAAGCGGCTCCCATTCCAATAAAAAACATCCAGCAGCTGGCAACAAAATAAGCTCCACAGCTCATTGCCGTTGCCTTTTGGGGTCTTTCTGCGGTTCTTGTATAATCAGAAATAAGAGGCAGCCAAGATAACGGCATGGCTGCCGCCAGTTCTACCGCGCTGCCAAAACTCAGTGAATCCCCCAGCAAGGGAGTGCCATTTCCATGGAATACAATCGTGCTTAAAATAAAAGTCAAAATCAAAAGTGCAGCAATAACCACAATATTGACTTTTCCCAAATTTTTCAATCCTAATACAACCCATCCTGCAATAAGCAGCCCAATAACTATAGTCCAGCCTGCCGTGCCAATATCAATAATCGTATTAGCCGCCGCTGCAGCGCTGGCAATCATTACCGCAGTCCAGCCAATAAGTTGTATGACATTTAATCCGGCAAATAATAACGCCCCTTTGTTTCCAAAAGAAAGTTCTACTGTTTCCATGGCGTTACGTCCCGTTCTTCCGCCAATAAGACCGGCATAATACATAACGATCCCGCCAATACAATGCCCGATAATAATAGCCGCAGCACCCTTCACCATCCCTAGCGGAGCCAGCAGCATTCCTGTCAATATTTCCGCAATAGAAATACCGGCTCCAAACCATAAAAGACCATTTGCAAAAACTGATGTCTTGTCTTCATTCATATATCGTTCTTCCTTTCCACATAAAAAAAGAGAACATCCACATAGATGCTCTCTTTTAAAACCATTGTTGTTTCCTCCGGTGGGATTATCCACATCAGGTTTCAGGGTCGAAGACAGGTGTCCTCCTCTCAGCCAAATCGAGCTCCCCTATGTCGCATATAAGTATAACAAGCTCCCTACAACCTGTCAAATAATTTTCAAGATTACTTGCCCAGTACACCTTTCAACTTTGCGAAGTATATCAAAATACTCTATCGCCAAAGCCGCATTCCAAAATAAATAAGTGCAACCCCCACTGCTCCATTTAAAAGAAGCAAAACAAAAGATGGCAAAAATTGTCCCACACAAACACCGGCTGCCGCAATAAGAGATAAAAATACAATAGTCGATAACAAACAGCCTCCTGCAAACCATTTCATTGCCTGCTGATCCATGTTGTATTCTGCAGCTTGTGCAGCAAATACACCCCCCCAAAAAAGAATTGTCAACGGATTAGACAAGGTTAAAATGATTCCTTCAACAAAAAAATCAACAGCCCCGGTTCCAGCAACAGCTACGTGTGGTATATTTCCCCCTGTTGTCTGCCAGACCATATACCCTCCAAACAAAACCAGAATTACAGCGCCAAAAATTTTAACTTTTCGCTGCACTTCTGGTTTCTTTATAACAACGACAACACTGCTAGCAGATACAATAATGTATAATGCATCCACAATCGTTGCCGCTATAGCAACCGCCTCTCCTGAAGCCCAGCCAAAAGATGCCGATGCCATGAAAGTCAGCAGACAAATAGGTCCCACCGCCAGCTGCAGCATCATACCAAACCTAAATCCTCGCCATAACATACAAATTTTCCCCCTCCTCTGATTGTCTCCATACCCTTGTTCCGTTTTTGTATCTATAACCTATACCTTACAATAAAAGGCGCATCTGTTTGATGATACGCCTTTGTATTTCGCTTATATTCTCTTACTTAAAAACCAACTTTTGACCTACCCCGATTTCCTTGACCGGCAAAGAGTGTGCCAACCATAATTTACCATTCAAACTGACACAATGACAAGGATATACAAACTCCGGAGCGCAATCCTTGAGATAGGCTGCTGTAGCATCAAACACATTAGGCTGGTCCCGCAGCAGATGAAATCCACCGATAACAGCATGAATCCGGTTTTCTTTACAAACTTTTTTAGCATATTCAACAGTATTGCAAACCCCCGCATGAGCACAAGCAGTAATAACGACAAGTCCCTTATCTGATATATAAACAACTCCGGAATCATCCAACAAGTAATCGTCTTCCCAGTTCCCATTCCGCAAGGTGTGTCCTAACGGTTTTTTTGCTTCAAAATCATTCGTTCTCTCTATTTCACCTAAAAAAACGAGATGCTTCGTCAGCCATACAGGTTCCTTGGTTTTTTTTATATCAAAAGTTTGCTGTAATTGGGATTCACCCAAAATCATTCCAATATTTTTCCCACCGGCCTCTTTAGGCAGAAATGAATCAGGATGTGTAATAAGTTTCGCCTTTTTCCAAGGCCGCTTTTCATAACTGGCTTCAATGTACTCCTGAACTAAAGGCTGCAATCCCCAAGTATGATCATAATGTCCATGTGAAATAACAAGACTATCCACATCTAATAAATCAATTCCCAATCGTCTGGCATTTTTCATAAACATATCCGTACGTCCTGTATCCAGCAATATTTTTTTCCCGTCACACTGCAAATAGCAGGACAGTCCCGATTCTCCTCCATAGCAAGAACCACTAATTGTATTATTGTCTACTAAAATCGTCAGCTCCATAATATTCTCCTTTACATTAGAAATCAACCGTTATTGAGCCAGCGTTTAACATCATCTTCGGCATCGGCAATCGTTGTTCCGAAAATAGACAGGCCCTTCCCCAAGATGGCTGTCGGACAAAGGGATGTAATATCCTGTAAACTATGCCCGAATCCGCTTCCTTCATGTGTACAAAAAGGAAGAAGGGTCTTTCCGGAAAAATCATAGGATTCCAAAAATGTCCACACAGCCATTGGCATTGTGCTGCACCAATTGGGGTAACCTAAAAACACAATAGTATACTCTCCAAGATTGTCCAATGTATTCTTTAACAAGGGACGAACTCCGGTCTCTTTTTCTTCTTTAGCTACGGCAACCGTATCTGCATATGTATACGGATATGGTTCTACCGTATTAATGCGAAACATATCTCCACCCGTGTAGAATTTAATCATTTGTGCCGCCTTTTCTGTATTTCCGATCCGCAGTTCCACGATTTTTCCACTGACATAATTTTCACCGGCATGCGAGAAATAAGCGATGAGACATTTCTTATCCTTATACCCCATGATATCCTTCCTTTCTAACTTCATTTATGTAGTTCTATTATATATCAAGTGAATCTAAATTGAAAATAACAATTCTCTATTTCGAGGTTGACAGGCATAAAATATACTCTCTCTATTTTATAGAGATCAATTATTTTTATTCTTAAATATATAAAGGCAATAATCACGCTATATAAAAATGTTTATGAAAAAATATTGACATATTTAACTTTTTGGTTTAATATCAATGTTAACATTAATAAAGATGAACGACAGAAGCAATGACGCTTTATAGCGTATCGACTTAGCGAGTTGATATTATGTAAAGCGCTATTTTTATATCTGTCCATAGGAAGGGGAAGGTTTTATGATTACCTTGACTGAAGTTAATAAATTTTTTGGCACAAATCATGTTCTCAAAGATGTCAATATTCATGTTAAAACCGGTGAAAAAGTCGTCGTTCTCGGTCCCAGCGGTTCTGGAAAAAGTACAATGATCCGCTGCATCAATATGCTGGGACGTCCTGACAGCGGCAGGGTAATTGTCGACGGGGAGGATTTGATGGAACCGCATGCCAAATTAAAAAAGATAAGACAGGAAGCTGCCATGGTGTTTCAGCAATTCAACCTGTATCCCCATATGACTGTATTAGAAAACCTTTCTATTGCTCCAGTTATGGTTCAAGGCATAAAAAGAGATATTGCAGAAAAATCCGGCATGGAGTTTTTAGATCGTGTCGGTCTTGCCGACAAAGCGACTGCCTATCCCGGTCAATTATCCGGTGGGCAGCAGCAGCGTGTTGCCATAGCGCGGGCATTAAACATGCATCCTAAAATCATGCTTTTTGATGAACCCACATCCGCGCTGGATCCAGAGATGATTCAAGAAGTACTCGATGTTATGGTAGAGTTAGCTCATACAGGCATTACCATGGTTTGTGTCACCCATGAAATGGGATTTGCCCGTCAAGTTGCCGATCGGGTCATTTTTATGGCTGATGGTCAAGTACTGGAAACAGGTACTCCCGAACATTTCTTTACTCATCCGGAAAATGACAGAGCCAAACAATTTTTGAGTAAAATCATTCATTAATATTCAATATTTGCTTATGATTATTAAGAGGAGGAATCATTCATGAAATCATCAGAAAAGAAACTTACATTATTAGTCATATCCGCCTTGATTGCCTTCGGTGCATTAGCTGCCGGGTGCGGGGAAACAGACAAAAAAGAAAGTGCCGCAAAATCAGATAGCGGTCAAGCTATCCAAAAAATAAAAGATCGCGGCGTATTAAAAGTCGGCTGCAAAATTGATGTCCCCTTATTTGGATTCAAAAATCCGGAAACAGGAAAAATTGAAGGATTCGAAATTGATTTAGCAAAAGCTGTTTCTAAAAAGATATTCGGAGATGAAAATAAAATAGAATTTACACCAGTTACCGCAAAAACCCGCGGGCCCCTTCTTGACAGCGGCGAACTGGACATGATTTGTGCAACTTATACAATTAACGAAGAACGTAAAAAGCAATACAACTTTACGGAACCTTATTATACTGATCCGGTTGGTCTCTTAGTAAAAAAATTAGATAATATCCAGTCTTTAAAAGATTTAGATGGTAAAACGATTGCGGTACCGCAGGGTGCTACTACACGCAAAGCAGTCAGCGAAGCCGCGAAGAAAGATGGCATTGATGTTAAATTTGCTGAATTTCCAACATACACGGAATGCAAAGCAGCTCTTATGTCCGGCCGTGCTGCCGCTTATGCCATGGATCAATCTAATCTTCACGGGTATGTCGATGATCAGACTGTCATCTTACCCGATAGTTTTGCTCCACAAGAATACGGCATAGCCACCAAAAAAGATAATAAAGAACTTTGCGACTACATTGATCAGGTCCTCAAAGAAATGAAAAAATCCGGCGAAATGGACCAACTTTTAACGAAATGGAAGCTTAAGAACTAATGGCAGAAATTTTTGCCGGTTTTAAATGGATAGCCTTACTCGATGATCGTGAATTGTTCATCGAAGGCTTAATAACGACATTAGAGGTTGCTGTATTTGCGATGCTTCTCTCGCTCATATTAGGTATCATTTTTGGGATTGCCGGAGTATTCCCCAAAAAATGGGTACGTTGCGTTGATCGAGTATATGTCGAATTTTTCCAAAACACACCTTTGGTCATACAAGCTATTTTCCTGTACCATGCGTTGCCGCATTTACATATTATGCTGCCTGTCATAGCAATCGGCATTCTCGGTGTCGGTATCTACTCTGGAGCATATATGTCTGAAATTTTCCGTTCCGGAATTAACGCTGTACCAAAAGGACAAATGGAATCCGGTATGTCTCAAGGCTTTGGATATTGGAAAATCATGTGGTATATTATATTGCCACAAGCCAAAAGAACAATTCTTCCCGCCTTGGGCAATCAAAGCATCGGAATCATAAAAAATACCTCCGTTCTTGCTATGATCGCCGGCGGTGACTTAATGTACACCGCCGATTCGTGGGCTGGCGCTAACATGTATTACGGTCCAGCTTATTTAGTTACCGGTTTTATTTATTGGATGCTCTGCTTTCCTTTGACTAAATGGGTACAGCAGTTAGAAAAGAAAGCTGAGGTGGGGTAATTATGATATCAGACGTATTCCAACCAGCAAACATTATGTTTTTACTTCAAGGGTTTAAAGTAACTTTAGAAATCGGTTTTTTTTCCATTATTTTCAGTGTTATCGGCGGTACCTTTCTTGGCGTTTGCCGTTACCTAAAACTCCCTGTTATCTCTACACTGGCAGGAATTTATATAGACATCATGCGCAATCTTCCTTTTTTGCTTCTTGTCCTTGTGGTACGTTTTATGACACCGCTGCCGCCTGTTATGTCCGGTATTGCCGCCATGTCTATATTTACTGCCGCAACAATGTCCGAAGTGGTACGAGGTGGGTTAAATGCAATTCCCAACGGTCAATTTGAGGCTGCCTATTCACAAGGAATGACACGTTTTCAAGTATTACGTTTTATTGTATTGCCTCAATCCTTCCGAAATATTATCCCACCTATGATGTCTGAATTTACTACCATTATCAAAGATTCTTCTTATGTATGGGCTGTCGGTACAGAAGAACTTACAGGTCGAGGAATGATACTTATTGGCAAATACAGTGCAACAGGACAGCTATTTACAATTTTTGCCTGCGTTGCTTTGATTTATTTTGTACTAAACTATACGTTATCTTCACTAGCCCGTTGGAAATATAAACAAATGCGAGCATATATTCATTAACAATATATTCGGTAAAGCAAAGACGCTTATGTCAAAAAACATAAGCGTCTTTTTATATCTTACTTTACATACTGCTATATATAGAGGGGATTATATAGCAAAAATAAGAGGGGGGATTACTTATGTCAACATGGAACAAAGGTTTCGCAATGGGAGCAATTGGCTTGACTCTATTCGGATTATTGGCCGCAGGTTGCGGTGATGCGAACAGCAGCGATGCATCAAAAAAGGAGGATGCTGGAAAAAAACAAATTGCCGGTGTACAGCGTATCAAAGAGCGGGGTGTCGTCAAAGTCGGTATAGGAGATACCATTAAAGGCTTTGGTTATAAAGAATCAGATGGTACGATTACCGGTATTGATGCAGATGTCGCAAAAGCTATTGCCAAAGATATTCTAGGTGATGAAAATAAAATAGAATTTACAACGGTAACGGCAAAAGCCCGTGGTCCGGTTTTGGATAGTGATCAAGTCGATTTTGTCATTGCTACCTACACCGTTAATGAAGAGCGCAAAAAATCCTGGGATTTTTCAGATATTTACTATCGAGATCCCGTTGGTTTCTTAGTTAAAAAAGACAGCGGTATTACTTCTGCTAAAGAATTAGATGGTAAAACTATCGCGGTACAACAGGGAACTACCAGTCGTCAAGGCTGTGAAGAATGGGCCAAAAAATACGGTATCAAACTTAAATATACCGAATTTCCAACAGATCCGGAAGCACTATCCGCTATGACATCCGGACGAGCTGCCGCTTACAGTACCGATTCCTCCATTTTAAACAGTCACATGGAAGGTAAGCCGGATTTAATGCTTCTGCCGGAAAAATTTGCACCACAAGATTACGGTATTGCTGTCCGTAAAGATAACAATGAACTTTTAACCGAAATAAACAAAGTAATTAAACAACTTAAAGAATCGGGAGAATTGGAAAAAATGATTCAAAAACACCACCTTGTAGATTTTCATGACGATGCAACAGAATAAAGTATAAATAAAAAAACTCTTCGTATTATTGGCAGCATACAGTCGCCATACGAAGAGTTTTTTACTGATTTTTACACTTCATACACTTGATTCGCATTCATATCCAGTCTATAGGTACGTAAGATTGTTTGAACAATAACATTTCCTGGCTGTATATTCTTTTTTTCACACCATCTTATATGCTGTTTATATTTACAGGCCGCCCGCTTCCGAGTTACATTGTGATACCCGATAACCCGCGAAGTATCACTTCTATGATATGATATTACAACAGATTCTCCGGAAAGTTTATCCAATAGTTTAAATAACTGCATCTGATATCGTTTTGTATCCACCATTTCCCCCATAGCAGGCGCATAGGCTCCTGCCAATACTTGTGTATCGTCATCAAGATCTTTGGTCGCCTGCAGCCCCGTACGGATACAAGAAATACCATGTTCTATAAAAGCCTGCTTCATATATGCGGCACGGCATACTCCCTCATGAATGGACAGCGGTATATATGCCCCTTGCCGATACATGGCAGCAAGTTCTGTATTTTCGATGACTGCCACGGGATAAATACGTGCTATATCTGGTTTCAATTCACAAATTTTTAATGTTGTTTCTCTTAAGCTATGCCAGTCTTCACCGGGCAATCCCGGCATAAGCTGATGCCCAACAGTGAACCCACATTTCTTCAACAACTGTGTCGCTTCTAAAACCTGTTCAGCCGTATGGCCTCTTTTTGAAAATTGAAGTACCGTATCATCCATAGATTGTACACCTAACTCTACAATAGACATGCCATAAAACCGTAGTCTATCCAAAATAGGTGAAGTAATGCAATCAGGTCGTGTAGAACATCGAATACCATGAATAGTCCCATTTAAGAGAGCCTGATGGGCTGGTTTAAGCAACCTTTCCTGCATCTCTTCAGGTATAGCCGTAAAACTTCCTCCATAAAAGGCAACTTCCCAATGACGCTTTTCCTGTACATGTTTAGTGTAGTCTTGGATAAGAGAAGTAACATCCTCTGCGCTTGGAATACCATGATGTCCGGTAATGCGCCATTGATTGCAAAATACGCATCGATGCAAACAGCCAATATGCGGAATAAAAATGGGAATAATTGATGTCTTCATGATTGCCTCCAAAAAAAGACTGATGCCATGGCATCAGTCCCTTATTATAATGCATGTAACTTTTCCAGTGCTTCATGAGCAGCCTGCTGCTCTGCATCTTTTTTTGTTTTGCCGGAACCTTCACCAAGGACTTTTCCATTGACAATCACTTCCATATAAAAAGTTTTATCATGATCCGGTCCTTCTTCCCGGCATAATTCATAATCAATTTTTTGTTCGCCATCTCGCTGAATAAATTCCTGAAACACCGTTTTATAATCTTTGCCATAGTGACCACTTTCAACAAGTGCCAGAAAATCACGCAGTTGATATAAAATAAAACTTCTAGCAGCTTCATACGATGAATCAATATAAATAGCCCCGACTACAGCTTCGAAAGCATCCGCTAAAATGCTGGCGCGCAATCTGCCGCCGGAAGCAAGTTCTCCGTTTCCCAAAAGTATATAATCACCCATATGAAACCCGGCACAACAAGCAGCCAACGGTGATTCACTAACTACACTGGCCCGTGCTTTGGATAATTCTCCCTCTGGCATTTCCGGATATGTTTTAAATAAATATTCTCCTACTACCAAGTCTAAAATAGCATCACCCAAAAATTCCAAACGTTCATTATGCTGAACATGTTTGTTTTTATTTTCATTAGCATAGGAAGAATGTGTTAACGCTTTATCTAGAAGATTCAAGTCATGGAAAGATATTTCCATGACTTGAGTAAATTTTTTTAATTGTTCTTTTCGATCTTTTTTCATCAGCCATCAGTCTTCTCAATTAATTTTCCGAATATTTTTTAAATAACAGCGTTGCATTATGGCCGCCAAAACCAAAAGAGTTAGATATCGCTACGTCGATATTGGCATCTATTGCTTTATTTCCTTGTACGTAATTCAATCCTAATACCTTAAGCTCATCTTCCGGTTCATCACAATTAATGGTAGGATGGACCTTTCCCTGTTCAATCGTCATTGCACAAGCAATTGCTTCAATGGCACCGGCAGCTCCCAGCAAATGACCGGTCATGGATTTTGTCGAACTAACAAACATATCTTTGGCATGTTCGCCAAACACTTTAGCTATCGCCAAGGATTCATTAAGATCATTCAAATGAGTAGACGTGCCATGGGCGTTGACATAATTTACTTCTTCCGGCTTGATACCCGCATCATCAACTGCTAACTGCATACATTTAGCCTGATAAACACCTTCGGGAGCAGGCGCCGTAATATGATATGCGTCCGCATTACTGCCGTAACCACCAATTTCGCAATAGATATGCGCACCGCGTTTAATAGCATGTTCTAATTCTTCCAAAATAACAATACCGGCACCTTCACCCATTACAAATCCATCACGTTCTTTATCAAATGGCCGAGATGCATGTTCAGGATCATCATTTCGTGTACTAAGAGCCTTCATTGCCGCAAACCCAGCGACAGCACCTGGGGAAACTGTAGCTTCCGTACCACCCGCTACCACTGCGTCAAGTTCACCGCGCTGAATCATGCGGTACGCATCTCCAATAGAGTTGGTACCAGTAGCACAAGCGGTCGCTATACTGGCACAATGACCATGAAGTCCAAAAACAATAGATACCTGCCCAGCAGCCATGTTAGCAATCATTTTAGGAACCACAAAAGGATTGACACGAGATGGGCCCTTTTCAAACAATCCTTTATAAAGATTGTGCAGAGTTTCCATTCCACCGATTCCCGTGCCTACCATAGTGCCAATGCGGTCCCGGTTTTCTTGTTCTAAATTAATACCGGAATCATCCAGAGCCAATTTAGCCGCCGCAACCGCATATTGTGTAGATATATCCATATGCCGGGCTTCTTTTCTGTCAATACCATAATCTGCCGGGTCAAAGTTCTTTACCTCGCCGGCAATTCGCGCGGAATATTCCGTTGTATCAAAGTGAGTGATGGGCGCGATTCCGTTCTGTCCGGTAATCAAAGCATTCCAAAATGTATCTTTGCCATTACCGACTGGAGAAATAACGCCCAAGCCTGTAATTACTGCACGTTTTTCCAAAGTATTCACCTCATTAATTAAAATTTAATCGGGAATTTCATCCAATTCTCGCTTAAGGTATGCAAATATTTCTTTGACCGATAAAATATCGTGTATTTCCTGCATACGCCGGCCGGAAAAGACAAGACCTGTTTCTATATCCCCCTGCTGTGCCCGCGTAAGTGCCCGAATAATACAATATTTATGGCTGCATTTTTTTAAGCAGCCGTCACATTTTATTGGCTTCTGCGCGGTTCCTAACAGGATACGTTCCGAAAAAGGAGTACGAATTGCCTGTCCAGGAAGTCCTACAGGACTGTGTATCAAAACAAAATCCTCTGGATTATTAGCACGAAGATACACTTTTTTCAATTCTTCTGAACCATTAGATTCCACACTAGCAGCAAAACGGCTTCCCATTTGAACACCGTTAGCCCCTAGTCTAAACATTTCTGCGATATCTTCACCATGAAGCACTCCTCCCGCACCAATGACGGGAATATCAACAGCCGCCCGCACTTCCGGTACAATGAGCCGGCTCGAACGGTTTGTTCCCAAATGCCCGCCTGCTTCCGCTCCTTCAACTACAACAGCGGCAGCACCCAGGGATTGAGATATTTTAGCTAGTTTTGCAGAAGACACAATCGGAACAATAGGCGTACCTGATTCTTTGCCCCAACTAAACATGTCGCGGGAAAAGCCTGCTCCTGCTACCACTAGATCGATTCCTTCTTCAATTGAGGTAGTAACAAGCCCTTTGAACTCTCGAGCTGCTACCATTGCATTTATTCCAATGATTCCATTGGGAGCTAGCTTTTTAGCCAGACGTATTTCATATCGTAATTCATCAAAAGGCATACCTGATGCCGCTATGAGACCTATACCGCCTTCATTAGCTACAGCAGCGGCTAGTCTGGCGGTAGATAAACGAATAGCCATTCCGCCTTGTATAATTGGTATCCTTGCCACAAGCTTACCTATCTTTAATTCTGGCAGCTTCAATATGTTTTCCTCCATTCAAGATGCCATCAAAGGGGAAGTGTTACCTTCCCCTTTTCGGCCATTATTGCATGCTTAGGCTTTCTTTTCCTTTTCGATATAATCAACCGTATCCTTAACGGTTTTGATCTTTTCTGCGACATCATCAGGGATTTCGATATTGAATTCTTCTTCGAAAGCCATGATAAGTTCAACAATATCTAAGGAATCAGCGCCCAAATCATCAATGTAAGCAGCTTCCATCTTGACTTCTTTTTCGTCAACACCCAGCTGTTCGACAACGATGCCTTTAACCTTTTCAAAAGTAGCTTCTTCACTCATTTCCATTCACCCCCTTTCAATGATCCATATATACTTACATTACCATGCCGCCATCAACTTGTAACACCTGACCGGTAATATAACTGGCACAATCTGACGCCAGAAACAATACAGCTTTTGCCACTTCTTCAGGCTCAGCTACACGTCCCAGCGGAATTGTTTTTATCATATCTTCTTTCACAGAATCATTCAGAACCGCAGTCATATCAGTATCTATACATCCAGGAGCAACTGCATTAGCCCGAATATTTCTCGACGCCAGTTCCTTGGCTATCGATTTTGTAAAACCGATTACTCCAGCCTTAGCTGCCGCGTAATTAGCCTGTCCTGCATTGCCGGTAATCCCAACAACGGACGTCAAATTTACGATAGACCCCTGTCTTTGCTTCATCATAATTTTAGATACAGCTTTTGTACAATGATACACTCCGGTAAGATTGGTATCTAAAACTTGCTTCCAGTCTTCTTCTTTCATACGCATGATAAGATTATCACGCGTAATACCCGCATTATTGACTAGAATATCAATAGATCCAAACATATCCTTTGCTTGTTTTACCATGGCATCCACAGCAGCACCATCGGAAACATCACATTGTATACTCACAGCCTTGCCTGGTTCAGTTTCGATCATTTGCAGTGTTTCTGCTGCAGCTGCTGTATTTCCAGCATAAACGACAACCACATTAGCTCCCTCATGAGCGAACGCTAATGAAACCGCCCGTCCAATACCACGAGAACCGCCTGTCACTATCGCTGTTTTCCCTGTTAAAAGCATTTTACCGAACCCCCTGAAAAAATTCAAGTGTTTTCTTTAAGGATGATATATCTTCTACATTTTCGCTTTGAATTGCTTTATTAATTTTTCGGTTAAACCCGCTCAAAACCTTGCCTGGTCCCACCTCCACAAATACATCAGCCCCAGATTGGATCATGGTATTGACACAATCGATCCACAATACCGGACTAGCCGCCTGCTTAACCAATGCTTCTTTTATTTCATCTGCCGCCGTTTCTACGGCTCCGTTCACATTGGCAACAACAGGAATTTGTGCATCGGCAATATGGATCGTATCAAGAACGGCTGCCAGTCGTTTAGCAGCAGGTTCCATTAACGTACTATGGAATGGCGCACTGACATGGAGCAGGATCGCACGTTTCGCACCGGCCGCTTTCAATTCATCCGCTGCTGTTTCAACAGCCTTTGCTGCTCCCGCAATAACGATTTGACCCGGACAATTAAAATTCACAGCTTGTACCGGCCCAATTTTATTTGATACAGTTTGACAAATTTCCTTAATCTTACTATCTTCAAGTCCTAATATAGCGGCCATGCTTCCCTCTCCCAGAGGAACTGCTTCCTGCATGAACTGTCCACGCTGGCGTACCGTACGAACCGCATCAGCAAAACGCAACGCACCTGATGCAACAAGAGCCGAATATTCTCCCAAACTATGCCCAGCTACAATATCAGGTTCCCATCCTTCTTGTTTTAATACGCGGGCACACGCCGTACTCGCTGTCAAAATCGCCGGCTGGGTGTTGCAGGTCATCATAAGATCTTCATCTGGACCATCAAAACATAACTTCGTAAGTGAAAAGCCAAGTGCATCATCTGCTTCTTCAAAAAGATGCTTTACTACAGGGTATGCTTCATAAAGATCTTTTATCATACCTACTTTTTGCGAACCCTGGCCCGGAAAAATAAATGCGTTCTTCATTATATCACCTCATTATCAAAACCACTTCATAGCCAAACCCGCCCAGGTAAGACCAGCACCAAAACCAGCCAAAACGACTTTATCACCGCGATGAAGAAGTCCTGCCCGGTTCGCTTCATCCATTGCAATCGGAATAGATGCGCCTGACGTATTTGCATAATTTTGAATATTGACAAAAATTTTATTCATAGGAATATGAAGACGTTTTGACGCTGATTCTATAATGCGGAGATTCGCTTGATGCGGAATCAACATTGCCACTTCATCACTCGTCCAACCAGATAGTTTCATTACTTTTTCAGCAGCACCCGGCATAGCATGAACAGCAAATTTATATACTTCCTTGCCATCCATTTGAGCAAACGCCAATTCATTTTTAATGGTTTCATCAGTCCGCGGCATTTCTACTCCGCTGGAAGGAATCGTTAAATATTTTCCGCCTTCTCCCTGCGCTCCCATATCAGTACCAAACATGCCATACCCATCATCAACCCGGCCAATAACTGCCGCACCGGCACCGTCTCCAAACAAAACACAGGAACCGCGATCATTCCAATTAATAACACGGGTTAAAACTTCTGCACCAATAACTAAAATATTCTTATATAATCCTGTTTCAATAAATTGCTTAGCAATAATAGACGCATACACAAATCCTGAGCAGGCCGCATTTAGATCAAACGCCGGTACATTTACCGCCCCTAAATTCGCCTGCACTTTGCAAGCAGTAGCCGGAAGAGATCTATCTGGTGTCAATGTACAAACAATAATCAAATCTAAGTCCTTAGCACTGATACGAGCCATTTCTAATGCTTTTTTAGCTGCTCCCGTCGCCAAATCAGAGGTATTAACGCCCTTAGGTGCGACATATCGCTGTGCAATGCCCGTACGAGTACGTATCCACTCATCAGATGTATCCATCATTTTTTCTAAATCTTTATTAGTCCATACTTGATCCGGAACACAATGTCCTGTTCCCAGAAAGCCTGCTTGACTAACTTTCATTCCCATATTCTTCAACCCTTTCTTCCTCCATGCTGCTGCGAATATGCCCGACAACATCCTGTTCTACTAATTCTCCAGCCACGCGGATTGCATTCTTAATAGCTTTGGCCTTGGAGCTGCCATGACAAATAATAAAACTACCGTTGACGCCTAAAAGCGGTGCACCGCCGTATTCCGTGTAATCTAATCTTTTCTTCAGTGCCTTTAAAACCGGTAGTACCGCCAAAGCACCCAATTTAGCAATAAACCCACTTTCTTTTATCGTATCCTTGACTAAGCGAATAATAAATAGCGCCATTCCTTCGCCAAATTTCAAGATTACATTCCCAACAAAACCATCGCAAACAACGACATCAACTGTTCCTTCCGGTATGTCGCGGCCTTCCACATTGCCATAGAAAGAAATTGTTTTCAATTTCTCCAGCAACGGATATGTAGCTTGTGCCACTTCATTCCCTTTGGAATCTTCCTCCCCGATATTAAGAAGGCCTACGGTAGGATTAGAAATACCTAAAATATATTTTGCGTAGTGATATCCCATAATAGCCCCTTCTACCAAATGCTTCGGTTTACTATTCGCATTCGCTCCGGAATCAAGCAACACGGTAATTCCCTCTTTGGAAGGAATCGGTGTCGCAATGCTGGGGCGTTCTATTCCCGGAATGCGTCCCAAACCTAAAAGAGCCGCCGTAACAGCTGCCCCTGTACTGCCCGGGGCTACTACAGCATCACACTCGCCTTGCTTAACCAGTTTAGTCGCCACCACAATGGATGCATCTTTTTTCTTGCGAATAGCTTGTGCCGGATGTTCTCCCATTTCGATAACCTGACTGGCTTGAACAATGGTCAGCCGATTGCTCTCCGTCGCTCCGTATTGGGCCATGACTTCTCTGATTCTATCTTGATCGCCTACAAGAACTACATCATACTTATATGTCTTAACGGCATCAATAGCACCCAGAACGATCTCCTCCGGTGCATAATCGCCGCCCATAGCATCTACCGCTATTTTCATTATTACCACTCCATTATTCCAATGATTCCATGATGAATTTTGCTCGGAATACTTCCTTCGCTTTTTTTCGAATCGTTACCCATACATAATATTTCTGATCCCGCTGCCTTATGACTTCCGCTTTTGCAACCAATTTATCACCTACGGTCACAGGTTGTTTATATTTAATATTTCCAACAGTTGTTATACACACGGGTAAATTAAGTACGGCTCTGGTCAATGAATTGGCTTGCGCATATAAAAATTGAGATTGGACAATATGTGCCGAGTCAACCATATCTTCTGTTGCAGTTAAAATGGAAAGTGCGCTTTTACCCACAATACAATCCACCAATTCTCCCACAACCTGCACTAAATGGTGCTGCGGCAAAGATGCCTGTGCACGCTGCTTGATGCGTATACGTAATTCCGGTATACCCAAGGCCATCCGATCCAAACGTATCGTAGCTATACTGACAGAAAATTCCTCAGCCAGTTCTTCATCGTTGATGAAAGGATTTTCTTCTATTCGTTTTTTTAACAGCGTATGCCGTTTTTCCCTTGCTATACGAACCATATTATATCATCCTTTGAATTATGACCAAGTACTAATAGTACGTACAACAAATTATATAATGTTTTAAGATGTTTGGCAAGTATAGGAAAAAATATAATCAAAAGATGACAAGAATATCCTTTCATAAAAAAATATGCTTTCGAAGATATTTCCTATTCAAACTCCCGAAAGCATATGCAATACGCCTTTAATATTTATCAAAATCCATTTCGTTTAAAACATCCCGCAATTTCATGACCTCTTCTTTGGTCATAGTAATTCCTTTCGTCATCGCCTGATAATCGGGATCCCACGATCTAAGATCAAATTTAGGCGCACGATTATTCCAACTAATAAAGGTTAGTTCTTTACGCCAGCCATCTTTATTTTCTGATAAGGTACCACATACATCTTCAATATTAAAATTCAACTGTGCCATTATTATTTCCTCCTGCAAGGGAATTATCCCAAATTTGTAGTAAAGCATATCTCAATAATGTGCCCTACCATATTTTATTTATATATAAATAAAACTTAGTATATATGATAGCAAATCTACCAATAATGTCAACATCTGAAACATCAATGTGTTTTTCTGTGTTTAAACAATCCGCCGTGAGCTTCCCGAATATCAAAAATAGAAATAAAAGCATCGGGATCAACATCACTGACAGCATTGCGCAATTTCATGATTTCCAAACGAGAAACCACCGCATATAAGATTTTTGTTTTTTCTCGTTTATATGCGCCTTCCCCGTTAAGCAGCGTAACGGCTCTTCCTAATTCATGGGTAATACAATGAGCTACTTCATCGTGCTTTCCCGTAACAATGAGCAATCCTTTCGATTCGTCAAGACCATTCGTTACAATATCAATCATTTTATAAGCAATAAAATATGCCACTAAAGAATACATCGCACTGTCCCAAGAAAAAACAAATCCCGAACAACCTAAAATGAAAAAATTAAAGAACATAATAATCTCGCCTACAGAAAAAGGTGACTTTCGGTCTGCAATAATAGCCAATATTTCTGTCCCGTCCAAGGACCCACCCCAGCGGATAATAAGTCCCACCCCAAGGCCAATAATAATGCCGCCGAATACAGTTGACAAAAAAGGATCATAGGTCAGCGGATGAAAATGAATGACTTGATTCCACACAGCCAGCCATAATACAGAAAATAAAGAAAAGCCTGTAAAATAGGCACCTATGTGCTTATATCCAATAACAAAAAACGGTATATTCAAAAGTACAATAAAAACACTGAAACTGATACCGGTAACATGAGCTGCCATAAGCGACAAACCGACAACTCCTCCATCAATAACTTGATTTGGCACTAGAAAAACATCTAATCCGATGGTATATATTAATGAACCAAAAACAAGGCCTACAAGCCGCGGTAACCGTTTAATCATTATTTCCCTCCTAATGTTTCAATATATCGCATTCCTATAATCCATGCTACAAAATCATCTACGGGTTCCGGCGGATATTGAAAAGACAAAGGCACAAAACGCCGCCAGCCATGCCGCGGTGTATATTGCCAATATAATTTTCTTCCTTCCACCGTCGTATAGGCTTCATTCACCAAAACAAACAAAATAGGATTTTGCTGCTGCCGTATCCAATTTTCTACAACGGGTTGCAATACTTTATGATATGTGCCATTACCCATCACAATATGGGTAATAGGAAAATGAGCATATATCTCCTCTAAACAGGCAGAAAAATCTCCTGTCATAACTATTTTTTTTTCAACCAATTTGCCATTTTCCTGCAAAATGGCAACACCTGTCTTATCAGAACCCGGATCAATAGCAACTATCATTTTTTACCTTCCTTCATTTACAATGCCGGACTAGCTACTATATTGATACTCAATGGACCAGCAGGGTAAATATCATGCGTCGTCACAGCTTCCAGCACAATATCTGCATCTCCGTAGGACTTAATCTTTGAAATAGTATCAAACATTTCTATTCCTGTCAATGCTCCGACTTTTCCCGTCAAGGGATCCGGAAGTACCCCATTTGCCTGTGCCTGCATATTGACATTATGAAGGAAACGGACAACTTGAAGTTCAATATTTCCGGCCATTTCACTATGTCTGATAGTTTCAGAATATACAACATATCCTTTGTGATATATCAGATTATTATCATAGACTTCAACATGAACCAAGGCAGGTTCACCTAAGATAATATTTCCTGCCGCTGTAAGGCGAATCAATTTCTTACCCGGTGATGCCTGGGAAAGTTGCTTCACAGTAGCATCAAATTCCTCCTGTGAAATATATAAAACAATAGCATTTTCATCTTTTATACCTAAATGCTGACGTATATACGTATTAGTTTGACTCATAAAATCACTCAACTCTTCACGAGTTTTCGCTTGATCCAGACCCGATTCCAATATAGATGTAGATAATACTTCTCCCACCCGGAACAACACTTGTCCTTCACGAACATTCTGCATAATCGCATTCAACATTTGATTGCGGTTTTCTAATGCCGTATTCGCTTTTTTCAAAGCTGAATTTGTTTGATTCAAATCACTCTTCACGGACTCTAAATTATCAATTTCGCCCTGTTTTTGAGAAATAGCTTGATCATACGCCACTTGGGCAAGAGCCAATTGATTACTGATATCATTTCTTGCCGCTTGTACTTGTTGTAAATCCAACATAGTTATCCGCAGTTTCTTATTTGATTCGTCGAGTTGTGCTTCTTGTTTTCGCAGCAACTCTTCATTAGAAGCCAGCAATTCATTTTTATCACGCATTTCATTGCCCAAATCGGCTGCTTGTTTCAGCAATTTATCCCGCTGTACTTCCAATTCTGCTTTTTGCAGTTGCAGCTGATGCATCCCAAACAGCGCAATTCGTACATTTTCAGATAATACGGACATCACTCCCAAGGTAACTGCCGCAATACTGATGCCAGTTAAAATAGTAACTAATATAGATGTATATTTAGGGCGCAAACCAAATAAAACAATTTTTCGTTTACCTACGCGTGAGCCTATTTTATCGCCTATATATGCAATAATTCCACCCATAATCGCCAGTATAAGCAACATTATCCAGCCATATTCCATATGCGCCCCTCCTTTCAACATAGTCATGTATCTAATATAACTATTATAATATACCATTATGCCTGCATCTGTCATCATTATTCATATTTTTTTACTAATTTCTATTATTTATATACTATAAATGGTTAGCAATCAGTATTTCAGCCAAAACACTGAAAACTAACCACTAACCATTTATTTGGATGCTCGATATACCAAAATAATGCCGGTAATACCACAAAGGATATTGGGCAGAAACGCTCCTAAAAATGGGGTAAGCTTTCCGCTGTTGCCTAAGGCATTACTCAATGTCATGATCGAATAGTAAATAAAAATAACGATGACGCTGACTCCAAAGCCAATAGAAGAACTACCGCGCTGCTTTTGCAAGCCTAATGGTGCTCCTATAACAGCGCACACCAAACTGGCCAGAGGCAGAGCAAATCGATTATACATTTCTACCTTCATTTTATTTGTATCTACCGAATTTTCATCCAATATACGGATTTGTTCCCGTAATTCTCGAATTGTCATTTCTTCAGGCTTACGCTGGGATTCTCCAATTTTTTTTGGTGTCTGATTAATCGGCATTGCCTGACTCTTAAAGTGCATCGTCCGTTCGATTTCCCCTTTAAGCGATAAGTCATAAATAATCCCATCTTTCATAACCCACTTAGAGCCATCCCAGACAGCATAGTCGGCATTTTCCACTCTTGTAAGAACATCGTTTTCAAATTCCTGCAACGTAATATTTTTAAGTTCTTTTGTATCCCCATCGAACTGACGAGCATACATCAAGCTGGCAATATCTGCGCCGTGTACATCTTTAATAACAATGTGGTCTTGTGTTTTTGGTGCCGCACTATGTTTTACTTCTTCATTTATTATTCTGTTATAAGCATTATTAGCTTGCGGTACAACAAATTCATTAAAAGCTGTCGTACCTAAAGAAATAACAAAAGCCGCAATAAAAACAGGCATAGCCAATCGCAGAAAATTCTGTCCGCCTGAGCGCATGACAATCATTTCACTGGAACCAGAGAGACGTCCAAATGCTAATAATGCCCCTAACAATACAGACATCGGAAATGTTAAGACTATAATAGAAGGCATCGCTAATACCAGCACGCGAAATGCAGTCCAAGCCGAGGCTCCAAATTCATTGATCAAATTCGCAATACGATATAATGTACCCGTGCCTACAAAAACACTTGTAAACGCGCATACACCAAATAAAAAAGGGCCAATAAATTCTTTTAAAATATATTTATCTAATATTCGCATTCATTTCTCCATATCGATTACATTGTAAATTCTTCGCCCAAATAGAATTTTTTGGCTACAGGATCGTTAGCAACAGTATCCGGATCTCCTTCAAGAAGGATTTTCCCTTCATTCAAAATATACGCTTTATCAACAATACTCAAGGTTTCTCGAACATTGTGATCCGTAATAAGAACACCCATACCACGATTTTTCAAGTGCTGAATTATACTCTGAATATCATTTACTGCCAATGGGTCGATTCCGGCAAACGGTTCATCTAACAAAATAAATGCCGGATCCATGACAAGACAGCGGGCAATTTCCACACGCCGCCGTTCGCCGCCTGATAATTGAATACCCAAACGATTACGTAATTTTGTAATGGTAAATTCTTCCATCAAAGCTTCTGCTTTGTTTTTTTGTTCTTTTTTACTTAATTTTGTTGTTTCCAGCATAGCCAACAGGTTATCTTCTACTGTCAATTTACGAAAAATAGAGGCTTCCTGAGGTAAATATCCTATCCCATAATGGGCTCTGCGATGAACAGGCAGCTGGGTAATATCATTGCCATCTATATAAATATTTCCCGAAGTAGGCCGTTCTATTCCAACTATCATGTAAAAAGTCGTTGTTTTTCCGGCCCCATTCGGCCCCAGCAGTCCTACAATTTCCCCTTTATCAACATGAAGGCTAACTCCATCTACTACATTACGTTCTTTATATGTTTTTACAAGTTGCTTCGTTTGAATGAACATAATTCCCCCTTATTCTCATTCATTCCCCGGAACAAGCACTACCGTAGAACGACTCATCGTCTGCACGGAATTATCCGCCAAGCGGATTTCAATATTGTCCCCTGTCAAAGAATTTCCATTTTGATTTGCCCGCACATTTCCAAGCATATGAATAACACCATCATTTTGATTCGGTGTTTGTGTATATATTGCTCGATTCCCATATGCAATCAAGTTATCTGCGGGGGATTCAATATGAACATTGCCGGTTCCAACTGCCTTAATTTGTTTAAACCAGCCCTGAATGGTATCTGCCCACAATTCCGCTCCTTGTGCCTGTAAATAACCGTTACCTGTTATAATACCATAATCCTGATCCAAATGATATTCGACTTTATCGCCGCGCAGTTTTTTATCTTCATACACACCATTCACATTCCCCGTAGCAACAACGTAATTTTTATTGGCTGAATGCAATGTATCAGAAGTCATATGCATATTAGGCTGCTCCACCGCAACATGTCCTTCCATATCTGCTTCTGCCGACTTTAAGTTGTAAACCGCCTGATCCCCGGTCATGGTAGCCTGGTCTCGAACAATTACAACATTTCCCGTCGCCGTTGCCACATAGTTTTTTCCATCATACGAAAGCTTATCTGCTGTAACGGAAACCGCTGGGTTTTCATTATCGGCAGCCATAGTCCCTGCAGCTGGTATCATCATCGCTCCCAGCAGTAAAACTGTTATGATTTTACATGTTATTGGTCGTCTGCTCATATTGCTATTCTCCCTTAGTTACCTTTGCGTGCCCTGTCAATGTTACTTTGTTCAAGGAGGCATCTGTTTCAAAAGCATCCCCGCTTAATGCGGTACCATCTGCTTTCTGCATATACACTTTCCCCCCCTTGATTAACCGTGTATCCATATTATAATACACACTGCCCTCAGTCTGCAACGTACTGCCATTATCCGTCGTTGCCTTAATAGGAGGTTTTACTTGCAACGTCTGCTTGTTTCTGTCAACTATTCCCATAGGAGCTTCGATTTTCATTTCTTCTCCATCTACATCTGCAATAATGATATGTGGGTGTGTTACATATATTATTTTAGTATCTGGATCAACTTGAATTTTATCGGCAGTTAAACTCCAAATAAGCTTGCCATCCTTTTTTTCCTCCAGCGTAGAGCCTTCGAATTCAACTAAATTATCATTCTTTTTTTGTTCACTATCTTCCTGGTCCTGACTGCTTAAAATCCAATATAATACTCCAGCAAACAAAACAATAATAATGCAAACACCTATCGTTATTTTATTATGTTTAAGTTTGTGCATCATCATTGCCATATTCCTCCGTTTTTTTTCTGCAACGCAATGATTTCCTCCGGTGCTGTGCTCCAGCGATGTTGGAACCATAACCATTCGGTTGGATGATCTTTAATGAAATTCTCTGTCAATACTGCTAATTCTCGCGTTAAGCGGGTTATATCTGCATCCGGATTTCCCGTATCTTCATAATGAATAATTTCCCCCACTATGAGCTGATTGTGATGGTTATCATCGTGAACAGCAAAAACAGGTATAATAGGTGAACGAAATTTCCGGGCAAACATAGCCGGTCCCACCGGGGTTGATGACATCTTCCCCAAAAACACCTGAGGAACACCACGAAATCCACCATCTTGATCTGCCAGAAACCCTAATATTTTTTTACGTTTTAACGCTCTGGCTGCCCCAATCATTTCATTGCCGCCACGGGCAAAAACTTCTAATCCCATCATTTCCCGGTTTTCATTTAGAAATCGCGTAACTTGGTCGTTCGGCTGGCGCTTTACGATTGTCGTAGCCGGATATCCATATAAAGCTAATGCCGCCCCCATCCATTCCCAGTTGCCAACATGCCCAGTCAATACAATAACCCCTTTATTTTCCTGCAAGGCTTGCTCTATTCGTTCAGGATGGTCAATAGAAACATACTGAGAAATATTTTCCTTTGTCAATTTGGGAGTATACAGAATTTCCAACAGCGATTGTCCCAAATTCCGGAATAGTTCCGTTATAATACGACGTGCTTCTGCTTCTCCACATCCTAAACCGCGGATAATATGAAATACACCTCGTTCCCGTTGTTTTTTTAAAATTATTTTCACAACAGGTCCCATCTTTCTTCCCAGAGATACTATGGTAGGATATGAAAGATGACAAACTATTCTGCTTATTTTTCGCGCAGTAACGTACTGCCACTCTTTAGACACTGCCAGTACTCCTTTCCTCTATTGTTTTATATCAACCCGGCCTGATTTATACTGCCGCAGTATATGTGCCCATTTATCTTGTCCTTTGAGAATGTATTCTACAAGTTCTCTTAAAGCGCCATGTCCGCCATTATATGCCGAAACGAAAGCTGCATTTCTTTTTGCTTCTTCACAGGCATCATTAGGTGCGGCGCCAAATCCAACGTGAGAAATAAGTTCCACGTCGTTCAAATCGTCTCCCATGTACGCGACCTCTTTTAACGTAAGTCCCTGCGCACTGCAAAGCTTCTGCATTTCTGCAAGTTTATCCGCTGCATCTTGTATTACATAGTCGATATGCAAATCTCTAGCCCGCTGTTCTACCATGGGTGATCGTCTTCCCGTAATAAGTGCTGTTTTTAATCCCCCCGCGCGAGCTAAAGAAATTCCCATGCCATCATGCGCGGAAAATCCTTTCATGGAATCACCCATCAGTCCATAATAAATAATTCCATCAGTCAAAACTCCATCCACATCTAAAGCTAAAAGTTTTATTTGAGTCAAATATTTCATTTTACACCACTCCCCGGCGCAGCAAGTCAGTTAAATGAATCATGCCGACTGCTTTTTTATCCTTATCCACGACCGGAAGTACCGTAATGGGACGCGGCTGGTTCTTTTCCATAATATGCAAGGCCGCTGCTGCTAATTGATCATCAGTAATAACTCTCGGATTTTTTGTCATCATCGCTTCAACGGGCCATTTTAAAAAATTAGATCCCGTTTCCAACCCCCGGCGTACATCACCATCCGTAACTAATCCAATAAGAACACCCTCTCCATCAACAACCGAAACCGCTCCCAGTCCCTTTTCTGTCATCATGAACAAGGCATCCTGCACGGTACTATCTTCACTAATAACAGGATTATCATTGCCTTTATGCATCACATTTTCTACAGTCAGTAAAAGTTTTCGTCCCAGAGCTCCACCTGGATGAAATACGGCAAATTGATCAGGGGTAAAATGATGTCTCGACAGCAATACTACAGCTAATGCATCGCCTAAAGCCAAGGACACTGTCGTACTTGTCGTCGGTGCCAATCCTAAGGGGCAAGCTTCCTTTTCCACCGAAGCATCCAAAATAACATCAGAGTTTTTTGCCAACGTCGAATTATGATTACCTACAATGGAAATTATTTTTGCACCGATACGGCGCAAGGACGGCAATAAATTGATAATCTCTGTTGTTTCGCCGCTCTTGGAAAAAGCGAGAATAATATCATCAGCGGTTACCATTCCCAAATCACCATGAATGCCTTCTGCCGGATGAAGCCAAATCGAAGGGGTTCCCGTACTGGATAATGTCGCCGATACTTTACGCGCTATATGCCCGGATTTTCCCATACCAGTTACAACAACTCGGCCGCTGGATTCCATAATTATATTGACAGCATTTACAAAACTCTGATCCAGTTTCGGAATAAGTTTTTCAATGCCTGCCGCTTCTTCCTGCAATACTTCTTTTGCCTCTTCCAATATATCCATCATGCTCACCTCTGCGTTATTCTTTATCTGTTTCTACACTTTTTTTTACGATTTCATTGATAGCGATCATATCCTGAAGCACTGCTTCCACTTGTGTCAAATACAGCATATTCGGTCCATCGCATAACGCTTCCTTCGGATTGTCATGAACCTCCATAAATACCCCATCTATCCCGCTTCCGGTTGCTGCTCTGGCCAAGTTTCCAATAAACTGCCGCTGTCCTGAGGATTTGGTCCCACTGCCGCCAGGCAATTGTACACTATGCGTGGCATCAAATACAACGGGGTACCCATAGCTGCGCATAATGGGAAAACTCCGCATATCTACGACAAGATTATTATACCCCAGAGAAAAACCCCGCTCTGTTAAAATAATATTAGTATTGCCAGCCTCTTCTATTTTGCCTACAACATTTTTCATATCACCCGGTGCCATAAATTGACCTTTTTTTACGTTTACAGCTTTGCCAGTCTGGGCTGCTGCATATATCAAATCAGTTTGACGGCATAAAAATGCGGGAATCTGCAGTACATCCAATACTTCTGCTGCCGGTTCTATTTGTTCAATAGAATGGATATCACTCACCACCGGAATTTGAAGTTCTTTTTTTATGTCTCCCAAAATACGCATTCCTTCTTTTAATCCCGGGCCGCGAAAAGAATTATAAGAAGAACGGTTTGCCTTGTCAAAAGAAGCTTTAAAAATATACGTAAGTCCCAGTTTATTACAAATCCTTTTCATTTCTCTGCCGATAAGCAGACAACGGTCTGGATTTTCTATTACACACGGACCGGCCATAACAAAAAGTTTTCCGTCTCCGCCAACACTTTTATTTCCAATAACTACACTTTTCATTTAGTATTCTCCTTTGCAAAATATTTCCGAATACGTGCTAAGTCCTCCGGCGTATCGATCCCGATAAATTGATGATTTGTCACGATTACCTTGATTGTATAACCATTTTCCAAAACACGCAATTGTTCCAAAGATTCCACGGTTTCCATCGGCGTAGATTCCATCTTAGCATATTGTAAAAGAAAATCACGCCGGTACGCATATATACCAATATGTTTATATGGCTTAACCGCGTCGTGAAAGGGATTTCGTGGATACGGTATCAAGGAACGTGAAAAATACATAGCTTCCCCGTTGCGGTTCATAACAACTTTCACCGCACTGGGTTCATTATATTCTGATTCCAAAAGGGGAGTAGCTACTGTGGCCATATCCAGATTAGGATTTTCTTCAAAGACATGGCACAATGCATCGATCACAGTAGGACTAATCAGAGGTTCATCGCCCTGCACATTAATAACAACATCAACATCTCCAAACTGTTCCACCGCTTCTGCTAAACGATCTGTACCATTAATGTGGTCTTCCCGCGTCATAACTGCTTTGCCGCCAAATGTAACCACCGTATCATATACTTTAGGATTATCCGTAGCTACAACAACAGCGGCCAATTTCTGTGCCTGAACCGCCTGTTCATATACACGCTGAATCATAGGTTTTCCAGCTATATCTGCCAATGGTTTTCCAGGAAGTCGTGTAGAAGCATACCGCGACGGAATAATACATACAAATTTCATTTTTATCCTCCCAATACATTATGTAAAATAGTATATAACAAATCCTGTCCTTTTGTAATTTCAATTTCTATTCCCAACACATATAAAGGGGATTGATACTGGTTCAAATAGTCTTCCGATATTTTTACTGCATCTTTTTCGGTAGTAATCAAAATAGCACCCAGACTCTTAGCTTTTAGAGTCATCTGTTCAATATCTGAAGCCGTATATTGATGATGATCATCAAATCGGAGTGTATCAACCAATTCATACCCAAATTCTTTGACTGTACGTTCAAAGGAAGCTGGATTGCCTAATGCCGATACAGCAATTCCTTTACGTCCCCCGCCATGTGCATAATGCTTGTAATCTTCTCGTCTGGCACAACTCCAGCTCATGAAAGGAACACACCAGCGTGCCTGATGGACTGCCTCAATAATAGGTGCCTGATGATTATAACGGCGCAGTGTTTGATAAATATGCTCGATAGTGTCGGAATCGCGTTGATCCGTCTTCGTTATTATAAATAATCCTGCTCGATCCAAATGTTCCAGCGGTTCTCGTAAAATTCCCCGCGGCAGCAGATATCCATTGCCAAACGGATTCGTCGCGTCAATTAGAACAATATCCAGGTCGCGGATCAACGGCCAATGCTGAAAAGCATCATCTAATATAAGAACTTCTGCTCCATACCGGTCAATGGCTATGCGGCCAGATACCGCACGCTCCTTGCCGACGAGAACCGGAATTCCCGGCAAACTGCGGGCCATAAGACACGCTTCATCGCCGCCTTCGGCTGCTGATAGCAGCAGTTGTGTCCCATCAGACATAATTGCCGTCTGATCTTCCGCTTGCGAGCGATACCCCCGATTCAGCAGCGCCACCCGGTATCCCTGTTCTTGAATAATACGGGCCAGCATACAAGCTGTCGGTGTCTTACCGGTTCCGCCAATAGTAATATTACCTAGTCCAATAACGACGGCAGGCAGTTTTTCCTGTTGGCGTTTTCCGGCCGCAAAAGCACTGTATTTAATTTCAACACCTTTTTCATATAATTTAGATATTCCTCCTAATACGGCAAGAACCGCACGATCCATCCGTGTGTGCGGAACATTCTGCATCAAAAAGGAAAAATATGCCGCAGTTTTACTGCGAAACGACATAATTCTTCATCTCCGCATCTGTATTTCATCCAATAGCTTTTGTAATTCCGTGAGATTTTTTTCCGTAGCCCCTTGATTTTCCATTACAACTTCTATGCAGCTGCGTTTCATCGCTTCTGCCCGAGATGTATTGGTCAATATATCCATACAAGTGTCGATAAACTCTTTTTCACTTTTAACCATGACACAAGCTCCGCGTTTACTAAGCAATTCAAATATTTCTTCAAAATTGAACATATAAGGACCTACTATTATCGGTTTGCCATGTGCTGCCGGTTCCAAAATATTATGTCCTCCTATTTTGGCTAAGCTGCCACCGACAAATATCAAATCGCCTACGCTGTATACGCGGCCCAACTCACCAATTGTATCAAGAATAACGCCGTCATACTTTACAGGTATCGGTTTTTTAGCTTGCATATCGCTGCGTTTAACCATACCAATTTGATGATTGGCTCCTTCTTCGCAAATTAAGTCTGCTTGATAAATATACCGAGGTGCAATAATTAACCGGGCATAAGGAAAGCGTCTTTTAATCTCACCGAACGCATTATATACCGTCCCATTTTCTCCTTTATGCGTACTGCCGGCAATAATAATCGGATACGTTCCCTCTTCAAATCCTAATTCATGAAGAAATTCTTTTTTTTCTGCTTTCGTTACAATTCCATACGTCTGATCATATTTTGTATTTCCCGTAATGATAACCTTTGTAGGATCTGCCCCAATACTGATAATGTATCCTGCGTCAATATGACTCTGCATGCAAAATATGCGAATAGAAGACAATACCCGTTTCGTAAAAAAACTGATCATCCGGTAACGAATGGCACTGCGCTGACTGATACGACCATTCATCATCATCACCGGGATATGTTTTCTTTCAGCGATCCGCAAAAAATTAGGCCATATTTCTGTTTCTACCAATAAAATAATTTTTGGTTTTACTATATTCAAAATACGATTTGTAAAATACGGTAAATCCAGAGGAAAGAACAGAATCCCATCAGCACCTTCAATAATTTGATGTGCCATGCGGAATCCTGTCGCAGTTACTACGGAAACAATAAGTACCTCATCCGGATACTTTTTACGCATTTCTCGTATAATAGGGCTGGCAGCTACAATTTCTCCTACAGAAGCCGCATGAAGCCAGATAGCATGACGGTTAGATATTTTTTCTTTTAGATCATCCGGCAGATATCCGATACTTTGCTTGATGCGCTGATAAAATCCTTCCTCTTTGATAAGGCGGTATATCAGTATGGGAAATAACGTCGCCCAATACATAACCAGCAAAATATTATATAGCCAATAAATAGGATTAATTCTCATAGTTTAGCCTTTCAATTTTTCATTAAATTGCACTGCATATAAATTTGCGTATAGTCCTTTTTTCGCAAGAAGTTGTTCATGCGTTCCCACTTCAGCGATTCTTCCTTTATCAATCACAACGATCTTGTCCGCATTGCGGACCGTGCTAAGCCGATGTGCAATAACCACGGCAGTACGTCCCTTCATGAGACGATCCAAAGCGGCCTGTACAATTTTCTCGCTTTCCGTATCCAGAGCAGAGGTTGCTTCATCAAGAATAAGTATAGGCGGATTTTTCAGAACGGCTCTGAAAAATCATCCTATACTTATTCTTGATGAAGCAACCTCCGCCTTAGATACCGAATCGGAAAAATTAGTCCAGGATGCCCTTTCGCAGGTAATGCAAAAGGGCATCCTGGACTAATTTTTCCGATTCGGTATCTAAGGCGGAGGTTGCTTCATCAAGAATAAGAATACGCGGATTTTTCAAAATAGCCCGAGCAATAGCAATACGCTGCCGCTGTCCGCCGGATAAAGAATTGCCCCGATCTCCGACTACCGTGCTGTATCCATCGGACAGCTGCCGGATAAACTCATCCGCATTTGCCGCTTTAGCTGCTAATATGACTTCTTCTTCTGTCGCATCTAAACGGCCATACAAAATATTTTCCATGACAGACGCATTAAAAAGCATGGTTTCCTGCGGAACAAGTCCAATTTGCCGACGTAACGACGAAAACGTAACATCCCGGATATCAATGCCGTCAATAGTCAAACTTCCTCGTTCCACATCATAAAAGCGAGGCAAAAGATTAGCAACTGTAGATTTTCCGGCTCCACTGGGGCCTACAAGCGCTACAACCTGCCCGGGATCTATAATCAAATTAAAATTCTGCAATGCGGCATGCTCGCTGTCATAAGAGAAATACACATTGTCAAATTGAACACGGCCTTGCACCTGTGGCAATTCAACGGCATTCATATTTTCTTCTACGTCAGGTTTTGTATCAAGTGTTTCAAATACACGATCTGCAGCACCAAGAGATTTTTGAACATTGCCATAAATATCACTAATTCGACGCACTGGATTAGCCAGATTAATTGCATAAATCAAGAAGGCAATAAGAGCCCCTGCCGTCATATCTCCGTTAATAACACTTATGCCGCCATACCAAATAATCCCGGTCACAGCCACCGCTGCAAAAAATTCCACAAACGGAGTCAGCATACTTGTAAGTTTTGTCGTCTTCATAACGGCCTGAAAATTGTAATCGTTTTGTGTAATAAATTTTTTTATTTCATATTCTTCACGATTAAAAGAGCGAATAATTCGAATTCCAGAAATAGCTTCCTGAAGCAGGGCGGTAATATCAGCGATCTTTCCCTGTACCTCATGACCCGCTTCACGCAGCCGTGCTCCAAAAAAGTGAATCGTCAAAAGCACTAACGGCACAATAATCAAGGTCAGCAATGTCAACCGCCAATTCAAATACACCATAGAAGCCAATGACCCAACTAATATAACGACTTCTTGAACAAAGGAAACCAAGTTTCCGGCAATTGCAGTTTGCAGCGCCGTAACATCATTTGTCAAGTTACTCATAATAATACCCGTCTTATTACGGTCATAATACGACAAAGACAAGCGCTGCAAATGGCGATACAGTTTTTCCCGAATATCAATAACAATTTTTTGTCCCACATAACTCATGAGATAGCTTTGCCCAAAAAAGAAAATGCCCCGCAAAACAAAAAGAACCAAAATACCGATAACAATAAGGTTCAACGTATAGACATCTTTATTGGCTAACACTTTATCAATAACATCTTTAATCAGCCACGGTACAACAACATTGCTCAGACCGGAAAAAGCCATGCACACTACAGATATAATCAACCGTGATACATATGGTCTGATAAAGTTCAACAATCTTTTGTAGCTTTCATAGCTACTATATTCTCTCATAAACTGCCTTTCTCCTTAGCAAACTGTATAATAGTTCCAGCGATGTGCTCAACCGCACCGGGTTTCCCCATAGAACTGCGCACGGATAACATATCACTGCGCATTTGTTGTTCCTGCTTTTTATCCTGTAACACTTTTAACAATTGTTCCGCTATATGAAGCGGAGTAACTTCATCCTGCCACAATTCCGGCATTATTTCCCTTCCGGAAATAATGTTAGGTAATCCAATGTGCTTTATATGGACTAGAAATTTCGACAATGTATAGGTCAAGGAAGACACTCGATAAATCAATATCGTCGGCAGCCCCATCAATGCGGTCTCCAAGGTTGCCGTTCCCGATGCCGCCACCGCTACCGTACTGATATTCATCATATCATATATATGATCATCCGCAATAACAGCAGAAACATCTGCAGCTTGTACAGCGCGTTCAAGCAAACTGCGATCAATTGTCGAAGCTCGCGGTATGATAAATTGAACATTTCCTGCATATTGCTTAATAATTTTTGCAGCACTAAGCATATCAGGAAGCAATCCCTTGACCTCCTGCAGCCGACTTCCCGGCATAAACAAAATCGTTCGTTTCTGGGGGTCCAAACCAAAATACCGGTAAGCCTCCTCTTTTGTCATGTCAGCATGAACCACATCCATCAGCGGATGTCCGGCATAAATAACGTTTGTTCCTATATTGCGATACAACGTTTCTTCAAAAGGAAACATAGATACTGCCAAATCAGCATATTGTGCTATTACCTTTCCTCGGCTTTTATGCCAAGCCCAAATAGTCGGCAAAATATAATAAACGACAGGAATACCCGCTGCCTTTGCCTTCTTGATAAGACGCATATTAAAACCAGGATAATCAATACAGACTAATAAATCTGGTTTTTCCTCCAGCATTTTTTGAAATAAAAAATCGCGGAGTCGAAAAAAGAATGGAATTTTCTTTAGAATTTCCCCTACCCCTATAAATCCCAGATTTTTTATATCATATATAATCCGCACACCGGCAGCATCCATCTGAGAACCACCCATACCGATCAGTTCCACTTCAGGATCAATTTTTTTCATAGCTTTGGCTAAATTTGCGCCATGCATATCACCAGAGGCTTCTCCGGCAGAAAACATGATTTTCATAAAAACTCCTTATCAATACGTTTCATCTACAGCACAAATACAAATACCCTTCTTATCTGCTAAAGATATCACCGCCTGCTGTTCCACAAAAAGCGTATGTCCAGCTTCAATAGCCAGTACTGTACAATTGCTTTCAATCATATTCTGCAAGGTATCCATACCAATGGCCGGAACATCAAAACGAACATCTTGATTTGGTTTTGCCACCTTGACAACAACAGCATTTCCTCTTCCCAGCGTACCGCCCCTGCGAATACAGGAATCTGTCCCTTCAATCGCTTCAACGGCCATGACTGCTTTATTCTTTACAACGACAGTTTGACCAATATCCAATCCACCAACAGCCTTTGCTGCTGCAAAGCCAAAACGAATATCATCATTTTCTTTTTCTGTAGGTGTCCGCTGTGTCAGCACTCCTACAGAAGGCATCAGGGGTTTCAGGTATATAGTTTGATCAACTACCTCCAATCCATCCTTTGCCAGTTCTTCTACAATAGCCAGCATAATCGTATCATCTTTACGATTGCGCAATCGTGCCAACAGCTTAATTGCCCGCAAGTCCGGAAATTTAAGACCTTTAAAAAGGATTTCCTTAGTTACTTTGCCAATCATGGTGATTTTAGTAACTCCTTCTTTCTTCATGGTACGGATTACTTTATCCAATTTAGCCACATTAATAGTATAGTACACGTCTGCTTCCGATGCTAATTCCGGTGCTGGTTCATCCACAACAGCAATAACAATCACTTTATGTCCTGTCTGTTTAGCAGCACGCACAAATTCTACAGGCAAATTGCCAACACCCGCAAGCAATCCTACTTTTTCCATATATACCACCCTTGTGAAATCTAGTAATGTATCTCATCTATTATATCAAAAAAATATATACTCTGTCAGCAAAAGGAAAGTCTTTTTCTACAAAAACTCCGACAAACAAAAAAAGGGTGGCAAGACACTGCTCACCTGCCCTTTCTATAATTCATTACGCTTTTGTGCCGCGACAAATACCTCGTTCTGCATTGCGAAGAAAGCGAAGAAAATGTTCTACTTCTTCAGAGCTGTCCAATTCCTGTTCCATTTCAGCAATTGCTTGTCCTAAATTCAAACCAGAGCGGTATAAAATACGAAATGCTTTTTTCAGTTCACTGCGAATATTCTCTGGTATTCCGGCTCTGGATAATCCAACACTATTCAACCCTACACAACGTGCTGGCTGTCCATCAGCAATAACAAAAGGCGGAATATCCTGCACGACCTTTGCCAACCCGCCAATCATGCTGTTGCGTCCTACTTTGACAAATTGATGTACTCCGGCAATTCCGCCGATTACAACACGATCTTCAATCGTCACATGTCCGGCAAGCCCCGCGCAATTACTCATAATAACATAATTGCCGACATCACAATTATGGGCAATATGCGTACAAGCTTGAAACAAGCAATGGGAACCAATACTTGTCACATCTTCTTCACCTGTCGCCCTGCTTACTGTCACAAATTCCCGAAAAACAGAATAATCACCAATCGTTACATAGCTTTTTTCGCCATTAAATTTCAAATCCTGTGGTTCAGAACCAATAGACGCACTGGGGAAAAACCGACAATATTTTCCTATTGTAGTCCATCCGTCAATGACAACATGTGCCATAACTTCCGTTCCTTCTCCAATCTCCACATTAGGGCCGATAACGGCGTAAGGCCCTATTTTAACACCTGGCCCAATTTTCGCATGTGGATCTATAATAGCCGTTGGATGTATCATGCTTTTCTGCATGTCTCCTTTTTCCTCGGTCATTAAAGTCACTCCTCGCTATCCTTTCAAAATTTCCCAATCTGAAAGGAGCTTAAAAATTTTTAATAATTTAACAATATATAATATACTCTTTTTCATGAGGGCAGAATATAACTGCTAAAAACAAATGTTTTAGCAGTGTTATATTAGTCTATCTTATTTTTTCGTTATTTTTCTTCTTTTTTATACTAATTACTTGCATTATAACTTATTTTCTTTTTTTATCTTCCTGCGGCATGAGTGCAAACAGATATTCACCTTCTGCACACAATATATCACCTACATGGGATTGTGCTTTGACTTTACCCATACGTCCTTTAATTTTTTCAATATCCGCACGCATAACAACGGTATCTCCCGGACGGACAGGATGGCGAAACCGCAGCTTATCGATTCCTGTAAAGAATGGAACGAGCCCACGATTTTCTTCCGGATAGAGAAGTGCTACTCCGCCTACTTGTGCCATTGCTTCTGCCAGCAATACTCCCGGCATAACCGGCTGCCCCGGAAAATGACCTTGGAAAAACTGTTCGTTAAACGTTGCATTCTTAATACCTACGGCATATTTCATCGGTTCTAATTCGATAATACGATCCACAAGCAGCATCGGATAGCGATGCGGCAAAATTTCCATAATATCGGTTACATTCAAAATCATAATAATTCCTCCCTAATCAACTTCTTTAAAAATCTCATTAGCTAAGCGATTATTTAATTTATGGCTGGATTTAACAGCAATAATATGTCCCTTGATCGGTTTTCCAATCAACGCCATATCTCCCACGATATCCAACACTTTATGACGGACTAGCTCGTCATCAAAACGCAATTTTGACAAGCAGGTATGCTCATCATAAACAACAACATTTTCAATCGTCCCGCCTTTGCCTAACCCTAATTTTTTTAACATTTCAAACTCTTGTGTAAAAGCAATCGTTCGAGCGGGGGCAACATCTTGTATATATTGCTGCTTATCCGCAATTTCGGTGTCCATAAATTGAACCCCTAATAAAGGGTGGGGATTAATAGAGGTAAAGGTAATACGAAAACCATCATAGGGAATGATAGCTATAAACTTATCCTGATCTTGAACAATATGCTGTTTTTTAACAGCAAGAACGCAACGAGGCGCATCTAATGATACTGTGCCAACCTGTTCTATTAAATGAACAAAAGTCAGACTGCTGCCATCGGCAACCGGTGGTTCCACCGAATTCATTTCCACGATACAATTATCTATCTGCAATCCTTGCAAAGCAGACAACAAATGTTCAACAGTAAAAACCTTCGCTTCACCGTCTTCAAGTGTTGTTGCCCTCATTGTATTGGTTACATTGGATAGATGTGCCGGTACCGAGGGATTCCCCGGTAAATCTGTACGGACAAAAATAATTCCCGTATCAGCCGGCGCTGGGCGCAGTACCATGTGGACTTCATTTGCAGCATGCAAGCCGATTCCATTATACGAAATCGAATCAGCTAATGTAGTTTGAGCCACATTTAACATTAATTACGCCACTCCTTTCCTTCATATTTATAAATTAACTTTTATCTATATGATTTTATTATACATTATTAATGCGGTAATTGACAAATATAACTTCAAATCGCCTGTTAACTACGCTGAATACTCATTATTTATAAAAAATCTGTTATCCGCAAAACGAAATGATTAATTCACTACTTTCCCATATTTAAAATATACGGTATTCTCAGTTCTCTGCCTAAATGAATTTCTATTGCCGCCGTATCGGCATATACAATAACACAAATGACACTACTGCAAAAATACAGTAGTGTCATTTAACTTCATTTCTGCTAATTATTTGACCAGTTCATACACAGAGGCAATAATCCCATTCCACTGACTAATATGTTTCTTTTCATTATCGATCACGTTATACCCTGCAGTACACTGTCTCGCAACAGAAGCCGGAGCCGTCCCATTATACGTCTGCCGCTGCGACACGCAAGTTTCAATATCAAGATAGTGATGTATGTCTTCAGAAAATAAAGCAGACATCTCCTGCAATTCCTGCAATGTCAATTGCTGCAATACTTTTCCCTGCTGCAAGCAATACTGTACCGCTTTACCGACGACAGCGTGGGCCTCTCTGAAGGGCAATCCTTTTTTAGCCAGATAATCCGCCATATCCGTTGCATTGGAAAAATCGTTTTCCAAAACCTCCCGCATATGCCGATCATTCACTTTCATACCACCAATCATCGCTGTATAAATCGCAAGAGCAAATTTCAACGTATCAATAACATCGAACAACCCTTCCTTATCCTCTTGCATGTCTTTATCATACGCCATGGGAATTCCTTTCATCATCGTAAGAATTCCCATCAAATGTCCATAAACACGCCCTGTTTTTCCGCGAACGAGTTCACAAATATCCGGATTTTTTTTCTGCGGCATAATAGAAGAACCCGTACAATGTGCATCATCCAATTCAATAAATTTGAATTCCGAAGAAGACCAAAGAATAAATTCTTCTGATAAACGACTTAGGTGCATCATCAAATTAGCTGCAAATTCAAGAAATGATATAATATAATCTCTATCGCTTACAGCATCCATGCTGTTATCATATAATGTTGAGAAGTTAAGCAATTCTGCTACATAAGGCTGATCAAGAGGATACGTTGTCCCTGCTAAAGCACCTGCTCCCAGTGGCATGATATCCGTTATATCCCAAACATAAGATAGGTGTTTGAAATCACGGGAAAACATAGAAAAATAGGCCATCAGATGGTGACTAAAAAGAACTGGTTGTGCACGCTGCATATGCGTATATCCCGGCATAATGGTATCGCTATATTTTTCTGCAGCTTTGACAATCGCTTCTTGCAAATTTGCAAGAAGCACCGCCACCGAGGCAATTTCCTTACGAACGTACATATGCGTATCCAACGCCACCTGATCATTACGGCTGCGTCCAGTATGAAGTCTTCCGCCGGCTTCACCGATAGCATCTGTTAAACGTTTTTCTACATTCATATGGATATCTTCTAATTCAATAGAAAACTCAAATTCGCCTTTTTCTATCTGTTCATATATATTTTTCAGGCCTGCAACAATCTGCTCTTTATCAAAATCAGATATAATACCCTGTTTTGCAAGCATTGTTGCATGCGCAATACTGCCACAGATATCTTCTGCATACATACGGCAATCAAATTGAATCGAAGAATTAAATTCTTCTACGTTTCTATCAGTAGCTTTTGTAAAACGACCGCCCCATAATTTCATTGTGTTCGCTCCTTATTTTTCTGCTTTTTCCACATGCTGTTTCATCATGGCACGCATTTTGAGCGGTAAGCCAAATAGATTGATAAATCCTTCTGCATCTTTCTGATTATATACTTCATCTTCACCAAACGTTACAAATTCTTCACTATATAAAGAATACGGCGATTGAGAACCGGCACTTATAATATTTCCTTTATACAATTTCAAATTCACTGTCCCTGTAACTGTTTTTTGTGTTTCATCAACAAAGGCAGCCAATGCTTCACGCAAAGGAGAAAACCACATGCCATCATATACAAGTTCAGCATATTTATTAGCAACAAGTTCTTTATAATGCAGCGTAGCTCTATCAAGGCAAAGATATTCCAATTCTCTATGAGCATACATAATAATTGCTCCGCCTGGATTTTCATAAATGCCACGGCTCTTCATTCCAACCAGTCGATTTTCAACGAGATCGACAATTCCAATACCATTTTCAGCACCAATCTTATTCAACGTTTCCATCAGTGCCACAGTTTCCATCTTTTGTCCATTCAGCGCAACCGGAATTCCTTGTTCAAAAGTAAGTTCAATTTTAACCGGCATATCCGGAGCTTTTTCTGGCGGAGTTGTCACCATATATACCATATCTTTGGGTGCATTTGCAGGATTTTCCAAGTCGGCACCTTCATGACTCAAATGCCAAATATTCCAATCCATGCTGTACGGATATGGTTCTCCTTCGGTTTTATGAGCAATAGGCACATTGTGTGCTGCCGCAAATTCCAATGCATCTTCACGCGATTTAATAGACCACATGCGCCACGGTGCAATCAATTTAATTTCGGGAGCCAGTGCTTTTACAGTCAATTCAAACCGGACCTGGTCGTTCCCTTTTCCTGTAGCGCCGTGTGCAATTGCATCGGCATTTTCTTTTTTAGCTATTTCAACAAGTTTTTTAGAAATAAGAGGACGTGCAAAAGATGTTCCCAGAAGATATTTTCCTTCATATACACAGCCTGCTTTTACAACAGGCCAAACATAATCTTCCAAAAATTCCTTTTTAACATCCATAACATATACCTTAGATGCTCCGGATTTATATGCTTTTTCTTCAATAGCTTTAAAATCATCCGGCTGTCCCAAGTCAGCACAAGCGGCAATTACTTCACAGCCTTTATAGTTTTCCTTTAACCAAGGAATAATGACAGATGTATCCAACCCACCAGAATAAGCTAAGACTATCTTTTTAATATCATTCATTGCTAATTCCTCCTCAACATACTCATAATTAATTTTATATTTGTAATTTAGTATACACGTTGATGAAATATTATGCAAGTATTTTGTATAAAACAATTTTTATTTCTATCTTATATATTCCTGCTGGAAAGCCTTTGTTTTCATACATAACGAAATATGATACAATAAATCATGATAGGAGGTTTTATGAAAAAGAAATATATTTTTATATTTTTAATTGCTTTCTTCGCCTGTGCCGGTTGGAATATGTTATATGACGCACCGAAAGTCAGTACACACATGCCTGCCGTTTCTTCACATATACAAAAAAGCACTGTACCGGAACCCATAAGTACGCTGCAGGAAAACCTGTACTCGTATATGCATTTTCGTGCCGCTTTAGATGATAAAATTAAAAAGATTCCTGTATACACCTCTCTTGCAATAATACCAAAATCACTGCAGCAGGCAGTCATTGCAACGGAAGATCGCCGTTTTTATGAACACGGTCCCATCGATCCAATCGGCATTATCCGCGCTATGCTGGTCAATTTTACTTCTGGGGAAACCGTAGAAGGCGGCAGTACAATTAGTCAGCAAGTTGTAAAAAATAATTTTCTAACACCAGCACGAACATTGACCCGAAAATCTCAAGAATTGATTTTATCAATTCTCCTTGAAAAAAACTACACAAAAGACGAAATTTTGGAATTATATTTAAATACCGCTTATTTTGGCTCCAACTCTTATGGCATCAATGAAGCCTGCCTGCGATATTTTGGCATCAAACCAGACAAATTATCTTTAGGTCAAGCAACAATGTTAGCCGGGTTATTGCAAGCTCCCACGTACTATAATCCATTAGAAAATTACAACGCGGCAAAAGAACGACAAAAAACCGTACTGGCGCTGATGTCTGACCAAGGATTCATTACCCCTGCGGAAGCAACTGCAGCCTACCGGGAAAATCTACATCTAAAAAAAAATAAATGAGGGCAGGACATCCACATATAGATGTCTTATCCTCATTTTTATTAATAAAAAAACAGTATTACTGTTCTTCCGGTTTATTTGTTAAATAGTATGAAATACGACTCAATCCAATGGATAGGTCTTCACGAAATACAAAAATATGATCTGGCACGTTAAGCCGCAGCGGGGCAAACGATAATATACCTTTGATGCCTGCATTTACCATTTGGTCAGCAACTTGCTGGGCGACGGAAGCTGGCGTAGTAATAATTCCAATTTGAATGCCTTCTTTACGAATTACTTTATCCATCTCAGAAATAGGTGTAACAATGACTCCCCCTACATTCTGTCCAATAATACGATGATCTACATCAAACAAGCCGGTCGTACGGAATCCTAAACGGCCAAATGTTTTATAATTGGCTAACGCCCATCCTAAATGCCCAATTCCTGCAATACCCACTTTCCAATGCTGCTGTAACCCAATAATTTCAACAATCTGCTGACATAATTCACCAACATAATATCCTACACCTTTTTTACCAAAAGCTCCAAAACAGGTCAAATCTTTGCGAATTTGTTCCGGCGTAATACCAAGGCGTTCTCCTAATTTTTCTGAAGATATAATGTCAATTCCAGCATCCTGCAGTAATAGTAAATCCCTATAATATAAGGGTAGTCTTTCTATAACTGCATCAGATATCACTTTCTTCTGTTTCATGGAAAACTCCTTTCCATATCTATCCTGTAGACAATGTCAAAAAAATATTATATTGTTCAACCATTCACAATTAATATTATTATATATCATTGTGAATTATTTATCAAACTTTTTTTCATTTTTTTTGCATTTCTATATAAGTATTGGAAAATAATCCGCATAAAAACCATAAAGTTAGTGATATTTGAGTACTAAACAAGTCGTAATCACTGATTCCACTGACAGCAAGCGCTGCAATCACGGATGCGGTCCCCATGGCGATACAGCAATCAAAGGTATTACAATTTTCTTTTAAGACGCGCAATCCATACCAAGCCGTCCCAAAAAAGAACCACATATAAAAGAAAAATCCAACAACACCCGTTTCTGCCATAATATTAAAATACATGTTATGTGCATGATAAATCGTGATACCTGCTTCTTGAATCAATTCGTTATACAACGGATAGACATATTTATAGGCTCCCCAGCCAACACCTAAAATAGGATGATCACAAATCATGTAAAAAGTACTTTCCCACATATCAAGACGCATAATAACCGAGGTATCTTCACTATTAGAAAAAATCGACAAAAGACGATTGACCACTCCTCCATGATAAAAGGCCAACACCAAAGGAACGATAAGAAACAACAGCCAAATTCTTTTGTCCCATACCAGGCCAAAGAAAAAGACCAAAGCAAATACACTGACCCAGCCGCCGCGGGAGTAAGTCAAAATAAGACAAAGCGTAAATAAAACAAACAAAGCACCATATATAATACGATGCACATTGTGTCGCGTCCACACTGTCAAGGAAGCCGCAATTCCCATAACCATAAGCAGGTATGCCGATAAAAGATTGGGGTTATATAAGGTTGAATACATACGCCGCTGCAGCAAGGGAAAAGCATCCGTATCCACCCACTCTGCATTATGAAGACCCAGCATAGTAGTATATTGATATAATCCATAGACAGCTACACATACCGCTCCTGCCAAAAAGCAATATAATAAAATACGGCGTTCTCTTTCTCCTCGAATAAAAGAGACAACCATATTATATAATAAAAAATATTGCACAACTGTAAAAAAATAAAAAGCAATACCATATAAAGATTTAGGTGAGCCTGCCAACGATAGGAACGCAGTCACCGAAAAGGCTGCCGCCGGCCAAAATAATGGCATATACCGCCAAATATGCACATCATATTTCCACGTATAATACGCCGACATAAAGACAGCTGCAATGAAACAAGCTTCCAGTGCAAAAATATTAAGCGGTAAAAAAAAGGCAGTCCCAAAAAGAGCATATACGATACGCATCCGTAATGCTTCGCTGGGACTGCCCGCTATAAAAGTCTTAGGATTCATAGCAATCCTCCTTTAACTTTATTATAGCGTAAAAATGATTACATTGTCCATGTGTTTTTATATCCGGCAAAGGCCGTATCGAGTACGCAGATATCGGCGAACGGCCCCTTGAATGTATAGTGATCCGATAATACACACTACTTGATTATCCTTTACGGAAGAAAACACGTTAGTCAATCCATCTTCAATAGATTCTGACCAATCTGCCCTGCAAGGAAGAATGGCAGCAACTTCTCTTGGATCGGCAGTGCGCGGAGTGGGAGCCGGAGCACAAATAACATAATCATCCCGATGAAATAGTTTTTGTACCATCTGCGTATAATCTTTATCTGCTAAAACGGAAAACAAAAATACTCGTTTGCGATTTGCAAAAACTTCTTCATACGTTTTGCAGAAAGTATCAATACCAGCCGGGTTATGTGCACCATCAATAACAATATCGATCTCACCCGCTTTAAGAATTTGGAAACGCCCAGGCCATCTAACGTTTGCTATGCCTCGCTGTAAAGCAGTACACGTCAGGCGTTTGTCATGGCGCGCGATAAGAAGCAATGTCATAATAGAAGCTGCACTATTCATCCGTTGATGCTGCCCCATAAGGGGAATAGCGGCAGTAATGGAATATCCGTATCTTTCCCGAACCGTAACGACTTGTTCTCCCCATTTCTTTTCTTTGCTGACCTCCTGAACAACGTCAAAACTATAACCAGCAGCATATACCCGACTATGTTTTTCATATGCTGTTTTTGCAATAATCGATAATGCCGGTTGCTGCGCAGTTGTTACAACAGGTACTCCCTCTTTAATTATTCCGGCTTTCTGTACCGCAATTTCCTCAATAGTATTCCCGCAATATTTCATGTGATCCATAGATACATTGGTAATGACAGAAACAACCGGGACAATCACGTTTGTAGAGTCGAGCAGACCGCCAAGACCTACTTCAATAACAGCATATTCTACTTTTTCTTTAGCAAAATACCAAAAAGCAGAAGCTGTAATCATTTCAAATTCTGTTGGCCGCTCTAACCCTTCAGCCGCCATACATTCCACAACGTGCGATACTTTTTCTACCGCTTCGGCAAAGGCTTCTCTACTGATATCATTGTCATCAAGATGTATACGTTCCGTATATTCTTCCAAATGGGGAGACGTATACCGCCCCGTATGAATCCCTGCTTCTGTTAACACACTGGCAATCATTGCCGTAACGGAACCTTTCCCATTGGTTCCCGTTACATGGATGGTTTTATAGGTGTTTTGAGGATTTCCCAGTCGTTCCAGCAATTTACGGATACGTTCCAGCCCAAGTTGTACCCCAAACACGCTAGCATGCTCTAAATAATATACTGCTTCATTGTATGTCATAGTGATATGCCTCGATCTTACAACGCATCTAAGTCTTCCATGCGCTTAGCCAACGCTGCCGCTTTTTCAGAATAGTCCGTCAGTTTAGCCTTTTCCTTTTCAATAACTGCCGCAGGAGCTTTTGATAAAAAGCCTTGATTAGATAATTTTTTTTCCAACCGGTCAATATCCTTTGCTATCTTATCTTGTTCCTTGCGAACACGTGCCGTTTCTTTTTCAACATCAATCAGGTCTTTCAACTGAAGATACACTTCAATACCCGGAACTACAGAGACAACTGCATTTTCCGGTTTAGCATCCATCGGATCAAGCAAAGTAACCTTATCGGCAAACGCCAATGTATGGAAATACGCCTCATATTCTTTCAATGTAGCCGCCATCGCTTTATCTGCAGGAATCATAATGATCGGTGCTTTTTTACCCATGGGGACATTGGATTCGGCACGCATATTGCGAATACCTTTAATTGCCTCCATAAGTGTATTCATTGTCGCTGCATCAGAAGCAAAATTCCATTTTTCCTGCATATGCGGCCACGGAGCTACAATGATGCTGTCTCCTTCGTGGGGTATATGCTGCCATAAGTGTTCTGTCACAAACGGCATGAATGGATGGAGTAATTCCAGCGTATGTGCAAGAACATAGACCAAAACATATTGTACGGTACGCTTGCTCTGTTCATCATCCGACTTATACAAACGCTGTTTAGCTAATTCAATATACCAATCACAATAAGAATTCCAGATGAAATTATATACAGCATCAGCCGCATCACCTAATTCAAACGTATCTAAATTAGTCGTTACGCGCCGAACCGTATCATTGAAAGAAGTAAGTATCCAGCGATCTGCCAATGTCAAGTCTGCCGTTGCAGGAATAAAATCGGCATCATAATCTTTTAGATTCATAATAACAAATTTTGTCGCATTCCAAATTTTATTGGCAAAATTACGGTTTGCTTCTACTTTTTCCATATAAAAACGCATATCGTTGCCCGGAGTGTTTCCCGTAACAAGAGTAAATCGCAGTGCATCGGCCCCATATTCTTCACAAACACCTAATGGATCAATCCCATTTCCCAAAGATTTACTCATCTTACGACCTTGACTGTCACGGACAAGACCATGTATAAACACATGCTTAAACGGAATATCCTTCATAAATTCACATGTCATAAACATCATACGTGCAACCCAGAAGAAAATAATGTCATATCCTGTCACCAGTACACTTGTCGGAAAAAACTGTTTTAAATCGGCCGTCTGATTTGGCCATCCCATAGTTGAGAAAGGCCACAGTGCTGAGCTGAACCAAGTATCCAACACATCTGGATCTTGATGAATATGTGTACTATGGCAATGCGGACATTCTGTAATATCCGTACGACTGACCGAAGTTTTGCCACAATCATCACAGTACCATGCCGGAATTTGATGCCCCCACCAAAGCTGCCGGGAAACACACCAATCATGAACGTCTTCCAGCCAGTGATTATAGGTCTTAGCAAAGCGGTCTGGTACAAATTCGGTCTTACCTTCTTTTACCGCTGTAAGAGCCGCTTCTGTAAGAGGTCCCATTTTAACAAACCATTGTTTAGTGGAAAACGGTTCAATTATCGTCTTGCATCTGGAACAATGTCCTACTGCATGCGTTAACTCTTCGATATGATCCAGCAGACCCAAAGATTGTAAATCAGCTACTACTGCATTTCGGCATTCTTCACGAGTCATGCCATTGTATTTATCTCCTGCCAGTTCATTCATTGTGCCGTCTAAATTCATAATCATAATAGATTCCAAATGATGGCGCTGTCCCATATCAAAATCATTCGGATCATGTGCCGGTGTAATTTTAACAGCACCGGTCCCAAATTCAAGATCAACATAATCGTCAGCAATAATATCTACTTCACGGTTTACCAGCGGAACAATAACTTTTTTCCCTATATATTTTTTAAAACGCGGATCATTCGGATTTACGGCAACCGCTGTATCCCCCATAATCGTTTCAGGCCGAGTCGTCGCGATCATGACATATTCTGTCTCTCCAACAATGGGATATTTTACATACCATAAATGTCCCTGGACATCCGAGTGATCCACTTCAATATCACTTAAGGCTGTTTGGCAATGCGGACACCAGTTTGTAATACGCTGTCCTTGATAAATCAATCCCTTTTCATAAAGAGACACAAAAACCTCCCGAACCGCCTTAGCACACGTATCATCCATCGTAAACCGTTTACGGCTCCAGTCACAGGAAGATCCCAATCGGCGCACTTGTTTTTCAATGCGGTTCCCATATTGCTCTTTCCATTGCCAAACCCGTTTTAAAAATTCTTCACGTCCAATATCATACCGTGTTTTTCCTTCTTCAGCTAATTGCTGCTCTACTTTGACTTGGGTTGCAATTCCAGCATGATCCGTCCCAGGCAGCCACATCACATTAAATCCTTCCATACGCTTAAAGCGGATAAGTATATCTTGAAGCGTATTATCTAATGCATGTCCCATATGAAGTTGTCCTGTCACATTAGGCGGCGGCATTACAATACTAAACGGTGGTTTACCTGCCTCCGGCTCTTGGTGAAAAAACCCATTATTTTCCCAATACGCATACCACTTCATTTCAATATCATTAGGTGCATAAGAACCCAGTTCTTCTTTATTCCATTGCATATTCGTTTCTCCTCCTCAATACTACATCAACTATTCATTGTTTTTTTGCTAGTATAAAATTTTATCGATTTATTTTGACTTACCCGTCAGAGAACGACTAATTGGCTGCCACATCGCAACTAAATAAAAAATGTTCCCTCATCCTAAACTAACCGTTAGGACGAAAGAACATCGTATCTTCCGCGGTACCACCTAATTTGCTACAATAAAAATCATAGCCTCTTCATCATACAGATAACGGTTGTCCCGGGCAGATCTTTCCCTCCACCGGCTCATGGGTGACCCTCTGTTCTGCTCCTACAAAGCTCTTGCACCAATCGAGCCTCTCTCTGCAGCGGGAGAAAAAAACAGATTCTTCCATTCATTGCCTTTCATTGTAGCCTATCATAACAAGTTTCACTTATATTGTCAAATACATTTTCAAAACACAAATTCACTAATTTATGCTTTTCCTTCTTTAAATAACGTCATCATTTCCATAGTAAGACTAGCCTTTTCTTCATCATCAGGCAAATTTTTACGATCCAGCCATTGTGCAGTAGACAGCTCTTGATAATCAATATGAAGTTCATCACTGCCGGCAACATCACAGAAAAATCCAAACAAAAGCGTATCCGTAAAAGACCATGGCTGGCTTTTATAAAACGTCAGATTTTTAACCTTAATGCCAACTTCTTCCATAACTTCACGATGTACGGTCTCTTCAATTGTTTCACCAATCTCAGCAAATCCCGCCAATAAAGCAAATCGTTTATAATCACGACCAGCATATTTTGAAACCAGAAGTTTGTCACCGTTGCGCACGCCTACAATAACAGCAGGGCAAATCGTCGGATAGGACATGGTCTGACAGTTATCACAATATACCATTCGTTCTGCCTTGCTATACTGCATCGGTTTACCGCAGCCGCCGCAGAAAATATGATTTTGATACCAGTTATGCAAAGATAATCCCGTAACTCCGGCAAAAGATAAATAACGAGGATGGGCAGCTCGTAAATAATTGACGGGCACATATGCATATCCAGGCAGTGTTATCGCCTCACGTGTTAAAAAATACTCAATGCCGTCAATCGTAAAAAGCCAGATAAGATGTTTTTCCTTTTTCATTTCCGGGGGTAATTGAGAAAATAAAGGATACGAAAAAACATCTCCTTGTTCCCGTAAAAGAATATCCCGATTAGAATAAGACAAAATAACACTGTCGTCTTTCGCCGGTCCGGGGTGATATGTATTAGAATAAATATGAGAACCAATCTGCTGTATCATAGTCTTCCCTTCATGCAATGCTCTCGAATCTGCTGAAGTTTCGAGAGTATCGCGTGTTTTGTATTATATATTTATAAAATTACAGCCCCTTTATTGCAACAGTTCAACACATATCCCGTTGAAACTAATCCATTGCGTTCAAACGCCTGTACCATTGCTTCCAATACTCGGTTGCCATCCTCTGTCACAAACGCGATCAAGGTAGATCCAGAACCACTGATAGTAGCACCTTTTGCACCAGCATCCATAGCTGCCTGCAAAACGGCTTCACCATGCGGTATAAGCTGAATCCGATACGGTACGTGAAGTTTATCCTCCAACCCTAATGCCAAATGATCGTATTGCTTAGTCAATATAGAAGTAACCAAAAAACTGACACGACTGACATTGAACACAGCCTGACCGTAATCAACGACATGAGGCAGAACTTGCCGGGCATCATGAGTAGATACTTCCACCTCTGGACTAACAACAACAAAGGATAAATCGTCTCCAATAGGTAACGAATTAGTAATTGTATACACTTCATTCATAACTGAAGCACATAACCCTCCATACAAAGCAGGTGCAACATTATCCGGATGTCCCTCCATCTTCGCCGCAATAACCAGCATGTCCGCCTTGGACAATTTTGCTTCAAGCATGGCATCTGCCAATACAATGCCCCCCACAATGGCTGCTGAACTGCTTCCCAATCCACGTGCCGGCGGAATGCGGTTCACTAATGTCAATGTACCGCCAGGCAGAGGTTTTCCCACTGTATCTGCAACAATCTGCATCGCTTGACAAACCATATTCTCAGAAAATACTGTAGAAATAGACTCTTTTCCCAGTCCCTCCACCACAATTTTCATCCCGTCGTATTCCGGCTGAACGGAAAAATATATATCATTAAATAATGTAAGTGCTATTCCCAACGCATCAAAACCTGATCCCACATTCGCTGATGTAGCTGGAATTTGTACATGAAATTGTTCAACCATCTCTATCATACCTCTACTACGCGAATGGCACTGGCCACTTTACGGACACAGTCCAGCGATTCTACTTTTTTCAACGCCTTTTTTACAAGTCCGTTGGGTGAACTATCTATCAAAATAACAATTTCAGCAATTTCTTTCGTTTCATCTTTTTGAATCAACGACCGGATGCTTATATTACTTTCCGCAAAAATACCCGAAATACTGGATAAAACACCAGGTGCATTATCTACAATCATGCGCAGATAATAAGGAGACATGATCCGGGATGTACTATACAACTTTTTATCTTCCCGCCACAGATACCGCCGTTTTCCCGTTATCTGGTTATTAAAGTGGGTAATCACATTCATAACATCACTCACTACCGCACTCGCCGTCGGAAGAGAACCTGCTCCCTGGCCGTAAAACATAACATCGCCAACACAATTTCCATGCACAAAAATAGCATTATTAGCTCCCCCCACACTAGCCAATGGATGATTTTTCTGCAAAAATGCAGGATACACGCTCATGGAAATTCCTTTATTGGTTTGTTTAGCGACTGCCAGCAGTTTGATAACATACCCCATTTCTGTGGCATGTTGAATATCTGCCTGCGTAACTTTTTCAATTCCCTCTACAGATACTTCCTTAAACGTAAGTTCCGAATGAAATCCTAACGTTGCCAAAATAGCAATTTTACGGGCAGCATCAAATCCCCCTACATCACTTGTCGGATCTGCTTCCGCAAATCCTAACTTCTGCGCTTCCGTCAATGCCGCTTCATAAGATATGCCCTGCTGTGCCATATTGGTTAGGATAAAATTCGTCGTCCCGTTCAAAATTCCTGTCATTTCTTCAATCGCATTGCTGTTTAAAGACGAATACATAGGGCGGACAATAGGAATGCCTCCCGCTACACTCGCCTCAAATTGAAAATCAACGTTATGTTTTTGTGATAATTTCAATAAAGGAATTCCATAATCAGCAATCAAATCTTTATTTGCACTGACAACACTTTTCCCTTTTAAAAAACAACTTTCAATGCAATTTTTCGCAAAATCTGCACTGCCCATGACTTCAACAACAATTTTAATTTCATCATCATTAATAATATCTTCAAAATCAGTGGTAATCGCAATGTTTTTTGGCAACTTCATTTGCTTATATTTTTTCAGGTCACGAACAAGTACCTTTTTAATACTAATTGCCGTATCCAGCTGTTCTTCGATTAACGACTTATTCATAGCCAACAAGTCAATGACTCCTTTTCCAACAGTACCGCACCCCAACAGTGCAATTGAAACATTTTTCATCATCATCTCTCCCCTCTAGGCTTGTCCAATTACGTTTACTTTGCTCACTCCAGATAATTTTTCCAATTTCTTAATCAGATTTTCAATCGTACATTTCATATCTTTTGTTTCCACAGATATTGCCACATTCGCTATTCCCTGCAGGGGAATCCCTTGATTAATGGTTAGCACACTGCCATTATGAGAAGCGATCGCATTCAAAACTTGAGATAATGAACCGGGCTTATCAAAAATCATAATAGATAACGTAACAATTTTCCCTTGTGTCACATCATAAAAAGGAAACACAAAATCTTTATATTTATAATACGCGCTACGGCTCAAATCCATTTTCTTAACAGCTTCATTAATAGTTTTTGTTTGATGATGCTTTAAAATCTCTTTAACTTTTATAGTTTTTTTAATGGCTTCCGGCAGAATATCTTCCTGCACCAAATAAAATTTATGATTTGTATCTTTCTTCAATGCGATTCCTCCTCTTGAAAATATGCATAGGTTGCCATTAATCCCGGCATCAATTTAGTTTTAGGATGCCATTTTAGTACTTCAATAGCGTTGCTGTTATCTAAAGCCGAACGAAAAATATCTCCCGTCCGTGCATCTTCATACCTTGTTTGAACTGCGGTTCCGGCGAAATATACAAGAATTTCTTTTAATGCATTAATTGTCGTTTCAATCTTTGTGCTGATATTATAAATGCCGCAAGGTACATTCTCGGACATAGCCGCAATATTAGCCTGGGAAATATCCTTTACATAAATAAAATCACGCGATTGTTCACCATCACCATAAATAGTCAAATTTTTCCCCTGGGCCAGTGCCTTGGAAAAAACAAAAACAACTCCGCCTTCACCATGACTGCCTTGCCGTTCCCCATACACATTTGAATATCGTAATACAACGTAAGGAAGGTTAAAATTTTCATAATACAGTTGTAAATATCGTTCGGCTGTGATTTTCGTCAATCCGTAAAAAGACATCGGTTTAAGTGGTTCACTTTCCTTAATAGGCACTTTTTGGTTATCGCCATACACAGCTGCTGAAGAAGAAAAAATCACTTTCTTGATATGATATAGACGACAATTTTCTAATACATTTAAAAGTCCCATAATATTCAATTCGGCATCTTCAACAGGATGATCCATCGAATATGGAACCATTGTCTGTGCTGCTTCATGAAAAACAATATCAAAGTGTCCTTGGTCAAATACAGCTGCCAGTTTTTCCTTGTCAAGGATATCAATATTGTGAAATTCCGCCTGATCATTCACATTTTTCATGGTGCCTGTACTCAAATTATCAACAATAGTAACATGATGTCCGGTCAATATCAGTTCATCCGTTAAATGAGATCCAATAAAACCGGCCCCGCCGGTTACTAATATATTCAATACACTCACTCCTTCGTAATGGCTATCCTTAAGACAAATCTCCGTAATTAATCAATTTAATCTGCCGGTCCTTCAATAAATTGAAAATTTTTTCAGATACCAGGGCCTGATACTCATCCTCCCAATGATATCCCCAGCTAAATGTTTTTGCCAGCGTGCTTGTATTAGCTCCAGGATGCATCATTATTTCATGAATTCCAAAGGGCAGCTGCTTTATAATATACGCTAAGTTGTTTTCATTCATATTTCCACCATCGACCATTCCCCAAAAATAGTCTGTCGTAGTATAGGCCGAACGATGTACATCCCGCAAGGCTTTACGCGACAGCCATGTCAAGCCATTGCGTCCCATAATCCGCATAGGAGATGCATTGAACAATTTAAATGTATAGGCTTCTCCAGGTATGCGCAACCGATGCAATCTATATTTTTTCATTAAAGACTGTACAATTTTCCAAACCGGGGGTAATACATGCAGATGCTGATGGCTGTCTACATGCGTAATTGGAAGATTGGCTGACAAAATTTTTGCTATTTGTGCATCCAATTCCTGGTATACTTGTCCATAATCGATTTTGCCTTCGTAGGTTTTTTTTATAAATTCCACATAGCTTTCCGGCAAAAGTCCATTTTTGTCCACCAAGGTTGATACCTCCTGTATGTCTGAAACGACAGGCAATCCACCCACGAGACATAAATGTATTCCGATTCCTAATTTAGGACACCCTTTTGCTAGTTCTACTGCTTCTTCAAAAGCCGGTCCGGAAGCCAGTAAGGAGGTACTTGTCAAAATTCCCTTCTTGTGAGCATTGATAACCGCATGGTTCACTTCTGTATGAATACCAAAATCATCAGCATTAATAATAAGTCTATTCATTCTATCCATCACCGCAAAAAATCAAAATTTTTAAAATTTAACTTACCCACATATTGTAAATCATGAATGCCTTGCTTTTGTATAATTGCTTGAATCGTTTCTGAAATGCCCAGATAGGCACCTTTGGGAAGTTCCATGCAAAAGCGCCTGCTTAATTCGGTCATCGCCCTTACAAAGCCATTCCGGGCCAAAATAGAGGCTGCCGCAACGGCAGTATCCCGTTCTCCCTTTGTAATTTGAATTATCTGATGACTTTTTTCCAGTCCTTCCAGACCAGACAAAACATACTGATCTTTTCCAAACTTATCGACTATTATACATGGACAATTGTATTTTGACAATAGTACACGTATATTTTTAGCATGTAAATCACCCAATAAGTTATTTAGATTTTTATGCTCTTTTTTATAATCATCATACAAGGAATTATATTCTTCAGGCATAACAACTCTGGTTATACATCGTCCCTGCAGTATTTTTTCTATATCTTTGGCCAAGTTCGCAATAACTTTATCGGTAAGCATCTTGCTGTCACAAACTCCCGATTTTTTTAACACCGCAGCTTCTTCTTTCGTCACGATGCAGGCTGCACATACTAAAGGACCAAATACATCCCCTTTGCCGGATTCATCACATCCCATCCAGTTATCTGTACCGGCAGGCACGATTTCCTCTTCATTCTTAGAAATATGGACCTTTTCAGCAAAAATAGATTTAGCGGTTATCGTCTCTTCAATTTGTAATTTTAAAGGAGACTCTTTTCCCTGTACAACAGCTGACACACCTTTTTTCCCGCAATAAAAATTAACAGCAGTCTCCATATCTCCTCTGCAAAAGACAACTTGCTGTCCGTAATTAATTTTTTTCTCCCGCTTTACCTGCACACTTTTTTCTGCCAATTTTATTTTACATACTGCTATATATTCTATCAATGTATTATCCATATTGTTTATATGCTTCTTCCCTAGCCCGTCTGCGCCATTCTTCGATTGATTTTCCTGTATGTACTGCAGCTTCCCGGCAATCATCATATTCTGCCGAAATATTGACTATTTCACCCTGATATGATGAAATCTTCACGTGAATAATTATATTATCTATACAAACGGTGCGTATACTTCGTTCGCAGGCAACCCGCTGCACAGGAAAATATCGGACTCCAATGGTTGACGTTTCCTTAAATATACTATCCAGCACAGTCTCTATCAGCGACTGACGGCATAAGACACAAAGCATCATTGCCATCCGGCACTTTTTCATCATCATGGGCATGGCCCAAACATCATTAACTCCCAGTGCAAACAAACGATGAAAAACATATTCCATATCCTGTGGATTCATATCATCAATATTTGCTTCTATCTGCCATAATTCTTCCATTGCCTATTACCTCATTGAATTAATACTATGTGCCATACGCCCAGCACCGAATCCATTATCAATATTAACAACAGCAATTCCGGAAGCACAACTATTAAGCATCGCCAGCAACGCTGACAATCCGTGAAAATTAGCGCCATAGCCGACACTGGTCGGCACTGCAATAACCGGTTTACTCACTAACCCTCCAACTACACTGGCCAGTGCGCCCTCCATACCGGCTACAACAATACAAACATTCGCCTTGCAAATTTCTTCTCTGCGAAATAGCAATCGATGCAATCCCGCCACTCCAACATCATATATACGCTGTACCGAATTCCCCATAATTTCCGCCGTCAAAGCAGCTTCTTCCGCAATAGGAATATCACTCGTTCCCGCTGTAATAACGGCAATAACCCGGTCTCCATTAACTATTTCGATTCCTTTATGCTGATAGACCATATGAGCGTCTTCATTATAACGTACATCGGGAAAATCCTTCACGAGTTTATCATATATCTCCTTAGATGCCCGCGTGCCAATGATATTATCATATTGGCTCATAAGAAGATGTAAAATCTGTACGGATTGATCAACGGTTTTTCCTGCACAATATACTACTTCAGGAAATCCACAGCGATTTTCCCTGTCTAAATCAATCGTTGCAAATCCTAAATCAGCAGTCGTTGTTGAACGCAGAAATGCCTCTGCTTCCTTAAGGGATACTGTTCCCTCCTTGTACTGCTTTAAAACACTTTCAATATCAATCATCGCTATCCTCCCTGAACTCCTGCATTTCCCACGCTTTATATATCACAATGCCTACAGACATTGACAAATTCAGCGATTCCGTATCATGACACATAGGAATGGTAATCAGTTCATCACACGCTTGCAAAAAATTCTCAGTCAACCCATTCCCTTCATTGCCAAACGCCAGTACTATGGGCTGAGAATATTCCATATCCGCATAAGATTTCTTCCCATGCGGACTGGTTCCTAACAAACGTCGTCCGCTGACTTTGCAAAAATGCAAAACCGCTGACAGCTCTACATGCTGTACCACGGGAATTTTAAACAAAGCTCCCATAGCACTGCGCATAGTTTTATCATTATATAAATCAACACTATCCGGACTAAGGAAAATAGCTGCCACATTTCCCGCCGCCGCCGTTCTGATGATAGTGCCTAAATTACCAGGATCTTGAATAGCTTGCAAATATAAAATCAGCCGCATATCGGAAAGTTTCACCACATCGGCTGCCGCATATTCAAAAAAAGGAAGTATCGCTGCTATCCCCTGCGAATTTTGTGTATCTTTCAATTTATCATACACGCCATCTGTCACGAAAAAAAAACGCCACCCCAACTGTTTTCCTTTTTCCTGCAATAGGGATGCCCCTTTACGCTGCAGCCCTTTAGATGATATAAAGCAAGTAACATCCTGAATGCCATGTACCGCTGCATCTGAAATAATGCGAATTCCTTCTACCAATACCCGCCGCTGTTCCTGACGCCCTTTTTTAGTTTTTAATGAGCAGGCTAATTTTACCCACTGGTTATCTTTTGAAGAAATTTCCTTCATCTTGTACCCTTCCCCATATTCTCCACCTGTATAAAAAAGTGCAATACCCGCTCCTGGATATTGCACTCATGTTCCATGCGAATATGTTGTTCTTTACTACTTGTTGGAACTCTTCTTATTAGACTGGAGCAGACTTTCCCTATTTGACTTAATACTGGTCAAAGTCTTTTCCAACGTTGATTCTACATATTTCAACACGTCTCCGGCATATGTGACTGAACTACTTTTCAATTCTTCTGAAGATGTATTTGCATTCAAAATAATTTGATTGGCATGTTCTTGAGCTTGACGAACCAGTTCGCTTTCCTCCGTTAATTTTGCAATATAATCCTTTGCTTGAGCCACCATGCTATCCGCGTGACGCTGCGCATCAGCAACAATTTTTTCTTTTTCTGCCAAAACTTTTTTCGCTTGTTCCAATTCCGCTGGCATCGATGCCTTCAAATCATCGATTATCTGCAAAATTTCTTCTTCTTCTACCATTTTTTTATTCGTAAACGGCATCTTCGAAGCATTCATAACCAAGCTTTCCAAATCTTCCAACAACTTATCAGAATTCATATAATCCACCCCTATGCCTTAATATTTGTCTGCAAATTTTGTTTGAAGTCGATTTTCGACGTATGCCGGCACTAAATCATCAAGCTTACCGCCAAAACAAGCTAATTCTCGAATACCCGTCGAACTTACATAGGAATATTTATTATTTGTCATAATAAATACCGTTTCAATATCCGGTTCCACTTTTTTCATAAGTAATGCACGTTGAAATTCATATTCAAAATCACTGAGTGCCCGCAATCCGCGAATTATAACAGTAGCGCCACGCTCCTTTGCATATTGGTTTAACAAGCCATCAAAGCTCACTACCTCAATGTTGGATATATGCCGCGTTGTTTCCCGCAGCATCTCCTCTCGTTCATCCATCGTAAACAAAGGTTTTTTTGTTGGATTTTCAAACACGGCAACAATTAATTTGTCTACGAGTTTACTTCCTCTTTCAAATATATCAATATGTCCATTCGTAACAGGATCAAAGCTGCCCGGACAGATACCAATTCGCACAATTATACCCCTTCCTGAGTGGCACGGATAAAACTTATACGCGTGTCGCTTCCATAGGTTTTCTCTCTGACTACTTCAAATCGTGGATTGTACATTATATCTTCCCGCCTGCTATGTTCCATCAAAATACAGCCGCCTGGTGCCAGCAGATTGTAAATTCCAAGGTTGAAGATAGTTGTATTCACTAAATTCTTGTCATACGGAGGATCAGAAAAAATATACTGAAATTTTTGCCCTTGCAAACGAGATACAGCGCGGCTCATTTCCAGCGGCAATACTTCATACATATCAGAAAAGCCGCATATTTTCGCATTTTCTGCAATAAGCCGATGTGTACGGTGATCGATAAACACGCAATGTACTGCACCTCTGCTAAGTGCCTCTAATCCAAGTGCTCCTGTTCCGGCAAAAATATCCAGAACTTGAGCCCCATTAAAGCCATCATTTTCTAATATATTAAATAAGCTTTCTCTTGTACGATCCAATGTGGGTCGTGTCAGCATGCCTTTAGGTGATTTTAAAATTCGGCCCTTAGCACTTCCGGCTATTATTCTCACAAAGCCTCCTGCTCGTACACAATAATTATACACGTTTTTTATTACATATCAAATACTAATGTAACAATTAATTTTTATTAATCCGTTTAACCTTTAATTCTTTACCCTGCAACAACCGAATAATATTATCTTTATGCCGTATAATAACAAACAGTGCTGCTATTACTCCAAAAACAACAATTGCTGCCGGTTCACCAAATAGATACATTGTAATAGGTACAAAAAGAGCCGCAACAATTGATCCCAAGGATACGAATCGAGTAATCATGACAATAACCGCCCATATAAGAAACACAATCAGCGTTTCCTGCGGTGCCAAATATAAAATAACACCCAATCCGGTCGCTACTCCTTTTCCTCCCTTGAATTTCAAAAACAATGAGCAGGAATGACCTGCAATTGCTAATAAACCTCCGGCAATCATGGTATATGTCATATATTCAGGAAAACAAACACCACTCCATTGTCCTAAATATACGCCCAATACACCCTTGCTGGTATCTAACAGCAAGACCGCTGCTCCTGCAGCTTTACCCAATACGCGATAGGCATTCGTCGCTCCGATATTATGACTGCCGTAATCACGCAAATCTACATGATAGAAAGTTTTTCCGATAATAAGTCCGCTGGGAAATGATCCTGCAACATAAGCCAACAGCAATAACAGTATTCCTGTTATCATTCCGGGTCACCATCTTTCTTGCCACGCAAAATTAAATGAATAGGAGTACCCTCAAAGCCAAAGGTTTCCCGCAGTTTATTTTCCAAAAATCGCAGATAAGAAAAATGCATGAGCTGTGGATCATTGACAAAGAGTACAAAAGTAGGCGGTTTAACAGACGCCTGCGTCATATAATAAATTCGCAGAGGATGTCCATTTTTAGCCGGCGGCGGATTGATCAGCTGTGCGTCACTGATAAGTTCATTAAGGACGCTGGTTGATACTCGCATATTCTGCTGTTCCGAAACAAACTTCACTAAATCAGCCAAGCGATGAATTCTCTGTTTCGTTAAAGCAGAAGCATACAAAATTGGCGCATACTGCATAAACACGAGTTCTCGCCGAATGTCCTCCGAGAATTTATCTGAAGTTTTACTATCCTTGTCAATAAGATCCCACTTATTGACAACTATAATGCTTCCCTTGCCCGCCTCATGCGCATACCCCGCGATTTTTTTATCTTGTTCTGTCACGCCTTCTGTTGCATCAAGCACTAATACGGCCACATCACAGCGATCTACAGCCCGCAGCGCACGGATAACGCTATAACGCTCTACAGGTATATCAATTTTCCCTTTGCGGCGCATCCCCGCTGTATCAATGAGAACAAATTCAGTTCCCTCATGTTGCCAGTGTGTATCAATAGAATCCCTGGTTGTACCAGGAATATTACTGACAATAACACGTTCTTGTCCCAACAGAGCATTGGTTAAAGAAGATTTACCTACGTTAGGCCGCCCTATAAGAGCAATATGTATTGCATCCTCTGCATCCTCTTCAACAGGAGTTTTACCAATATATTCCAGCACTTGATCCAATAAATCTCCTAAATTCATTAAATTGACAGCTGATACCCCAATAGGGTCTCCCAAACCTAAACTATAAAATTCATAAATATTTACTTCTTGTTCTATACTATCAATTTTATTAACTACAAGAATTATTGGTTTTCCAGAAGATCGCAAAATATTGGCAATTTCTTGATCTTGTGGTTGAATTCCCATTTTTCCATCCACTACATATAAAATGACATCTGCTTCATGAATAGCCAATTCTGCCTGATAACGCATACTTGTAAAAATGTTGCTGTCAGAGTCAATAAATTCAATACCGCCGGTATCGATCATCGTAAATTCATGCCCCAGCCATTCTGCGTCAAAATAAATGCGGTCGCGGGTAACTCCCGGAATATCTTCTACAATTGAAATCCGCTTTTTTACAATTGCATTAAATAATGTCGATTTACCCACATTGGGTCTGCCAACAACAGCCACTAACGGTTTATACATAATTACTCCTCATTTACCATACTTTCTCATAACAAAAAAGGATAACCGGAAACTACCGGTTATCCTCTTAGAAAATTATTTATTTTCGTCAATAGCGTCCCCGATTGTTGCCGATTCTTCGCTTTGGTTGTTTTGTTCCAAATAATTTTGGATTTCTTTTTCTTCTTTATCTTTTTCCAAAGCCAAGACACTCAAAGATATTTTCTTTTTATCTGTATCTATACCGATAATCTTAACATCCATGACATCGCCAACATTGACTAAATCCTTAACAGCAGCACCACGTTTGTCCGTAATTTCGGAAACATGGAGCAGTCCCTGCAATTCAGGATCAATAGCAAGAATTGCGCCGAACGGAAGCAATTTTTTTACTTCTGCTTTAACAACATCGCCGATTTCAAATTTTTCAATAGCCGCAATCCAAGGATTCTTCTGCAACGCCTTTAATGATAAAGAAATGCGATTGCGTTCTTCATCAAATTTCTGAACTAAAACCTGTAAGGTATCCCCGGTCTTAAGTACTGCATCAACAGAACTAATCCGTTTCCAGGATATATCCGAAATATGAAGCAGCCCTTCCACTCCGCCAAGATCAATAAATGCACCATAAGGCATAATCTTTACAACAGTACCTTCTATTACAGCACCTTCCTGAATATGTTCAAAAGCTTCAGTCCGTTTCTGTTCCCGTTCCACTTCAAGAACAGCCTTGCGGGATAATACCAAGCGATTCTTGTGTTCGTCAATATCAATAACTTTGACAGAGAATGTCTGCCCTACAAGATAATCCAATGATTTCACGAACTTGATATCCCCTTGGGAAAGAGGAATAAATCCACGTAAAGATTTGATAGAAACAACAAGGCCTGCTTTATTAGTTTCTTTACCGGTACATTCGATAAGTTCCCCTTTTTCAAATGCATCCCGAACTTCATTCCAATCTTCAATCTTTTTCATTTTTACTACAGAAACAACTATAGAACCTTCTTCTTTAATATTATTGGCAATTTCTACAGTTAATGTGTCTCCTACTTTCACAAAATCTTTCGCCGAAGCGGGTTCAGGAACAGCCATTTCTCGTTTCGGTAAAATCGCTTCTGCTTTCGTACCGATGGAAACATAGGCAGCATCATCATTCACAGAAATAACCGTGCCTTCCACTACGTCGCCTTTCTTTGGATTTTCTTCATAATCATACTGGTCCAACAATTCTTCGCTCATTACTTCTGTGCCATCTGCTTGCAAATTTTCCATAATCTTAACAACCTCCTGTATTATCCAATCCGGCGTTGAAGCACCGGCTGTAATGCCTATTTTTTTCATTCCCTTAAACCTCAGCGGCTGGAGTTCTTCTGCTGTCTCAATGTGATACGTCGGGCATTGCTGTTCCTCACACACCTGAGCAAGACGTCGCGTGTTAGCACTGTTTCTGCCTCCTACAACAATCATTGCATCGACTTGCTTAGATAAAGCAATAGCCGCATTTTGCCGCTGCTGCGTTGCTGTACAGATCGTCATATTTAAATCCAAATGATTGGTTTTCGTTTCCAATATAGCGACTATCCGTTTGAATAATTCCTGAGAAAATGTCGTCTGTGCAACAACTCCCAAATTTGCTGAAAAAGAAACTTTTTCAGCTTCTTTTTCTGTCTCTATAATAATAGCACGATTTGCACCCCATTGTGAAATACTAATTACTTCAGGATGAAATTTTTCTCCAATAATAACTAATTTTTCATCTTGATCAATAATTCGTTTTGCATCCAGCTGTGCTTTTTTAACATGTGGACAAGTCGCATCTAAAATTACTATGTTTTTTTGCTTTGCTTGTTCATATGAATCCGGCCCTACTCCATGGGAACGAATGAGTACGATAGATCCATCCATTACCTCATCCAATGTTTCAATGGGAATAACTCCTTGTGCCGCCAAACGGTTGACAACCTGCGGATTATGTATAATAGGTCCCAGCGTATGAGTCCCTGCCTCGGCATTTTCAGCCATTTCCACGGCTCGCCGCACACCATAGCAAAACCCGCAAGCTTCAGCTTTAATTACCTTCATAGCGGCTGCCTCCATATTGATCGATTAAATCGGCAATTGCACGTTTTACTTTATCATTAAAAACCTGTATCGCCTGTTTATCCGTTCCTGCCGTATCCGGAATAATAGGCTTTCCAAATACTACCAATAGCGGCCCCGTTTTTTTTGGCAAATCCCAAGATCCAATAATAGCTGTCGGCAAAACCACTGTCCTTGATTTCAAAGCAATCGCCGCCATTCCTTCGTGAAACCTGCCGAGATTCCCCGGACGGACGCGCGTTCCTTGCGGAAAAATTCCCAGAACACCACCCATCTGTAAAATATGGAAGGATTCCTTGATTGCCATCCGATCAATATGACCACGGTGGACAGGGAATGTTTGTATGTAACGAAGAAACCACCGCATAACCGGATTATGAAACAACTCTTCTTTTGCCATAAAATGAATAAGATGATGTTTCATGGCAGTCCCAATGAGAGGTGGATCAAAATTACTGGCATGATTGCTGGCTAAAATAAATGGACCGCGTTTCGGAATATTTTCTTCTCCGTAAACTCTCATTCCCAGTAATCCATATGTAAAAATATTAAAAATAGAACGGATAACATTATACCAGAAATTTCTCATCGCATTTTTTCCTCTGCCATTTTTACAATCATTTCTGCTGTTTCCTGTAGACTTATTTCGCTGTTATCTACTAAGACAGCATCTTCCGCCTGACGTAAAGGAGACACGGCCCGATGTGAATCCATTTTATCCCGTGCCTGAATATTATCAGCTATTTGCTGTAATGATTCTACCGTACCACGATTTTTTAATTCCAGCCAGCGCCTTTTTGCCCGTGCGTCTGCCGAAGCCGTCAAAAATATCTTTAAATCTGCCTTTGGCAGTACGACCGTTCCTATATCGCGGCCATCCAGAATGACACCACCTGCCATAGACATCTCCTTCTGCAATTGTACCAGTTTTTCCCGTACTACTGCAAGTGCAGCAACAGAAGAAACCTGAGCAGATACTTCGGGCATACGAATATCATTAGTCACTTCTTGTCCGTCAACATATACACGGCACAACTCCACGTCTGCTTCCAACCGTATTTCTAGCGTTTCTGCAAGAGCTTGTACTGCCTTCTCATCTGCAATATCAATATTCCGGTGCATCACCGCCCATGTAAAAGCACGATACATAGCTCCCGTATCAATATATAAATAGTTTAACCTATTTGCCACTAACTTAGCAACACTGCTTTTTCCAGCACCTGCAGGACCATCTATAGCAATTGATATCTTTTTTAACTTTTCTTTCATCTTGACTGCTCCCCTCCGGCAGCGCTTATGCCGGCTACATATCCGGTTGAAAAAGCTGCCTGAAGATTATATCCGCCCGTATACGCGTCGATATCAATAACTTCTCCGGCAAAATAAAGATGCGGAACTAACTTTGACTCCATTGTTTTAGGATTAATTTCCTTGATACTGATTCCACCGGCTGTAACGATAGCTTCTGCCAAAGGTCTTGTTCCTGTAAGCGTTAATTTCAGTGCCTGCATCGTATCTACAATATTCTGACGCTGCACTTTTGATATCTGATTAACCGGAAGATGTCCATCAACACCGGCTTGATCAAGCACCACCGGAATTAATCGCTGCGGCAATAAATCTTTCATGCCGTTTTCAACTTGCTTGCGAATATATTTTTGAAAATCACGTTGTATCCGTCCATCAAGAACGTCCTTCGTCAATGCCGGCTTTAGATTAATTTGCATTTGCAGCGGATATGTACATCTTTTTTTACGTAAAATAGCACTGCTCAACATCAAAACTGCAGGTCCGGATACGCCAAAATGTGTAAAAAGCATTTCACCGAACTGAATCGCTTCTTTTTTCCCCTGCTTCCAGATAGAAATTTCCACATTGCGCAAAGATAATCCGGAAAGTTCGTGAACCCAGTTTTCTTGGGCAGTAAATGGAATTAATGCAGGTTTAAGATCCATTATAGTATGTCCTAGAGACTGTGCAAATCTATATCCATCACCCGTTGAACCTGTTACAGGATAGGACATTCCACCTGTCGTAACAACACAGGCAGTTCCTTCATAACTTCCCTTGCTAGTGGTTACAATCATTTTTTCATTTAATGTCCGAACAGATTCTACCGATTCATTCAAGTGTATTTCCACACCCATATGACGCAATCTATAATAAAAAAGCTTGCGCACCTCAACAGCACTATCCGATTGCGGAAATACACGCCCGCCTCTCTCTTCCTTCGTTTCCAATCCCCATTCGTGAAGCTTATCCAATAAATCTTTATTTGTAAACCGTTCGTAAGCACTAAATAAAAACTTACCATGCCCTGGGGTATGCACAATAAAATCAGACATAGAACAAATATTGGTTAAATTACATCGTCCTTTTCCGGTAATTCCCATCTTTTTGCCTACAATATCATTTTTTTCAAAAAGGCTCACAGCCGCACCATTTTCTGCCGCTGTCAAAGCCACTAAGATACCGGCTGCACCAGCACCTACAACTAACACTTTATTCATAGACACTCCTGATTACTTATATTTATATAACTCTGCGACTTCATCCTTCGTTAACGAACGATAAGCCCCCCGCTTAACCCCGCTGAGCGTTAAAAATGCATACTGTATGCGCCGCAGATTATGAATCTGAAAGCCAAAATATTCAACCATGCGGCGTACCTGCCGATTACGGCCTTCATGTATCGTAATATCCAGTGAAGTAATACCGGTTTTATTATCAAATCCATTATAAGAAATTATAGCGGGTGACGTCATTCCATCTATCAGCGGAACTCCTGCAGCCAATTTTTCCAATACGGTGTCTGGCACATGCCCTTTTATTTTTACTTCATAAGTTTTATCTACCATCATGCTGGGATGCATTAATATATTAGCCAGTTCTCCATCATTTGTCATAAGCAAAAGACCTTCTGTATTCTGGTCTAACCGGCCAACAGCATAAATTCGTTCTTCTATATTTTTAAAATAATCAAGAACAGTCGGTCTATTTTGATCGTCACTGGAAGTTGTAATAATTCCTTTCGGTTTATTAAACAAAAAATATTTCTTTACAACGCTTTCTAAGCGTTTGCCATCGACAAGAACCACGTCCTTAGCAAGATCTACCTTCGTTCCTAATTGACGTACAAGTACACCATTTACGCGCACGCGCCCATCAAGTATCATTTTTTCGGCTGTTCGTCTTGAAGCAACTCCACAATTGCTGATTGCTTTTTGTAATCGTTCCATTTATACCCTCCGCTAATATTTCTCCTATTTATGTAATTCTCCGTCCACAGGAATTTCTCCTTCTTTATTTTCTTGATTCTGATTCATCTCTACTACAGTGATTTTCTCTTTAGCGGGAACTTGTCCAGCCAGTTCAGCCAAAGAATTCATTCCCAGGCATTCCAAAAAATAAGGAGATGTTCCATAAATAATCGGGCGTCCCGGACTATCTTTGCGCCCTAAGTCAACGATTAAACCTTGCTGCATCAAAGAATACATAATTCGTTCTGAAGACACACCTCTTATTTTCTCAACTTCAGCTCTCGTTACAGGTTGTTTAAATGCAATAATAGCCAACACTTCCAGTGCCATGGGAGACAACTGGGAATGTCCGGTACGCACCCATTTTATCATGTCATGAAGCTCAGGTTTAGTTACCAGCTGATATCCGCCAGATACACGAATAAGCATAATACCTCGATTCTGATCAGATAAAAGTTGCCGCAGCGTCTCTGCAATACTTGTAACTTCAGTTTCTGTCCATCCCGTATGTTCACATAAATCAGCAATACTCATAGGTTGTCCGCTTAAAAACAACAAGGCCTCCATAACGGCAGTCGGTTCATGTTTCTCTTTTTGAAATAAATCGTAAGGCAATGGTATTCCCATCCTCTCCTTCTGATATGGTACAACATTGACCACATTTCAATAATTCTAAAACAGCAAGAAAAGTAACAACCAGCTCAACCCGAGAATGACATGTTTGGAATACGGACAGTACTTCCACCGCTCCCGATGCATGGCGTAATATAGAAACGACTCGTGACATACATTCATCCACACTGTATTCTTCCTGTTGAATGTGGATTTCTGCTTTCTCTTTTTCAGGCAGCGTTTGATATACCATACGAAATGCATCAAATAATGCCTTTTTATCAATGTCGCCTTTAAATTGCGGAGTATACGTCATCGGTGTATGCGGCCGATCAAGCATATAACTTCTTTTTTCCCACATCGACGCCATCACTGCAGAAATCTGCTTTACCCGTTTATACTCCACTAATTGTCTTACCAAGACATCTTGTGGATCTTCCTCCTCTTCCTCAACTGGGTGTATCTGTTTTGGCAGCAGAAGGCGTGATTTGATTTGCAGCAAAGTAGCTGCCATAACAAAAAATTTACTGGCATAATCAACATCAAATATATCAATTTGTTCCACATATTCGTTGAATTGATCTGTTATTTTTACAATAGGAATATTGTAAATATCCACTTTATTTTTTTCAATTAAATACAGCAGCAGATCCAATGGTCCTTCAAAATCTGATACTTTATATTTATACTCATCCATAGTTGTCTTTTTTATTATAAAATAAAAAACAAAAAATTACAAAAAAGGTTTGGATATATAATCCAAACCTCTTGGTCACCCGTAATAAAGCCCAACATTTTTAATAAAATGCAGGCTTCATCACAATGTACTGTTAGGAAATGGTGCCGGGGACCGGAATCGAACCGGTACGGATATTTCTATCCGACGGATTTTAAGTCCGTTGCGTCTGCCAGTTCCGCCACCTCGGCATGACGAAAAAAAATATGGAGGCGGCACCCAGAATCGAACTGGGGATAAAGGTTTTGCAGACCTCTGCCTTACCGCTTGGCTATGCCGCCATCATATGGAGCGGAAAACGAGGCTCGAACTCGCGACCCCCACCTTGGCAAGGTGGTGCTCTACCACTGAGCTACTTCCGCAAATTGGTGCTTAGGGACGGAATTGAACCGCCGACACGGGGATTTTCAGTCCCCTGCTCTACCGACTGAGCTACCTAAGCAAGTATGGCGACCTCGATCGGATTTGAACCGACGATCTTCGCCGTGACAGGGCGACATGTTAAACCGCTACACCACGAGGCCGTATTTTCTGTTCCAAAACTAGTGTCTCGAACGAATAATATTGTATCATGGTATAACCTTTTTGGCAAGACTTAATTTAAAGAAATAAAAAACCCCTTGAAAAAATCAAGGGGCATGTATTCATCATTATTTTGCATAATCAATCATTCGTGTTTCACGAATGACAACAACTTTGATTTGGCCAGGATATTCAAGCTCCGCTTCGATTCGTTTCACAATATCTCTAACGAGCATGACACAATCGGCTTCATCAATCTTTTCAGGCTTTACCATAACGCGAATTTCGCGTCCTGCCTGTATAGCAAAACAATCTTCGACACCATCGAAAGATTCTGCAATCTCTTCCAGTTTCGTTAATCGTTTTAAATAATTTTCCAATGTTTCTCTTCTTGCACCCGGACGTGCTGCCGAAACAGCATCTGCCGCCGCAACAAGAACTGCTTCAATGCTGCGTGGTTCTTCATCACCGTGATGAGACGCGATACAATTCACTATTACCTTGGATTCACCATATTTTTTGGCAAATTCTGCACCAATAGAAACATGCGTGCCTTCCATTTCATGATCCAATGCTTTACCAATATCATGAATTAATCCAGCCCGTTTGGCAAGATTTTCATCTACACCTAATTCAGCTGCCATAACCCCTGCCAACTGTGATACTTCAATTGAATGACGAAGTACATTCTGTCCATAGCTGGTACGATACCGCAGCCGTCCCAAAATTTTCATTAATTCTGGATGCAGACCATGAACACCTGTTTCATAAGTGGCCTGTTCACCGGCTTCACGGATTTTTTGATTTACTTCTTTACGAGCTTTTTCAACCATTTCTTCAATTCTTGCCGGATGAATACGACCATCAGCAATTAATTTTTCCAGCGCAATTCGTGCAACTTCCCGACGAATTGGATCAAAACAAGATAAAATAACTGCTTCCGGTGTATCATCAATGATTAAATCTACACCTGTTAATGTTTCAATCGCTCTGATGTTACGACCTTCCCGGCCAATAATCCGGCCTTTCATTTCATCATTCGGCAAGGCCACAACGGAAACCGTTGTTTCAGCTACATGATCCGCTGCACAACGCTGAATTGCTGTAGAAATAATTTCCCGAGCTTTTCCGTCCGCTTCTTCCTTTGCTTCCTGTTCCAGATCTTTAATCATCATGGCTGTTTCATGCTTAACTTCAGTTTTAACATTATTCAGTAATAATTCCTTCGCATCATCGTATGTAAGGCCAGAAATTCGTTCCAATTCTGCCATTTGCTGTTCATGTAGCATAGAAATTTTATCTTGAACCTTTGTAATCTCTTCTTCCTTATGCTGCAAAGATTCTTCTTTTTTTTCTATAGAATCAGACTTTTTATCGAGATGCTCTTCCTTCTGCAGTAAGCGTCGTTCCAAACGCTGTAATTCTGTCCGCCGTTCCTTATTTTCCTTTTCAGCATCCACACGCAATTTATGAACTTCTTCTTTACCTTCCAAAACAAGTTCCTTTTTCTTTGATTCCGCATTCTGCTGTGCCGAAGAAATGATGCGCTGTGCTTCCACCTCAGCCTGTCCCAGTTTCCCCTCAGCAATTTTCATTCGATAAAAATAACCGGCGCCAATTCCAATAATACCACAAACTACTGCTGCCGCAATGATAGTCATCATATTTTTTATTTCACCTCCTTTTTCACAACAAAAAGCCGAACTTACCTGTTCGGCTTTTTTATATGAGTAATTATTTCATTCACTTCATCTTCAAAAACCTACACTATGCAAAATAAATGCCAGTATGCAAACCGGCTATTTTAATTGTAATTTTTTTTGGAGATACTGTCAAGAAATTTACCATACAATATGATTGATAAACTATATTTAAGACCTATTTCCCAATATATCAGAAATAATATTTAGCGAAAATCCTCTATATTGCAGGAAACGTGCAATTTTACGTGGATCTTCCGGCAGTTGAGAAAATTTTTTAGTTAAAATTTTTTTTGCAACGGCATATTCATCTATCTTTTCCAAATTTTCAGGAATCGGCAGCATTCGGTGCTTTAAACGCTGGCAGATATATACATGTCCATACTGCTCTTTCTTGGCAAAATAATGATATACATCATAAGCCAAACGCATATCATCGATAAACCGTTCCTCTTTTAGCTGAACGATAACTTCTTCAATGATCGGCGTATCGATATCTTTATTTTTTAATTTTTTACGTAGCTCTCCTTCACTGAGAAACCGCACATTCAAAAAACGCAGAGCTTGTCCATAGGCCTCATTATAATCCATATCTTATTCCATTTCCGGAGGAATTTCCAAAACCTCTTCAAACTTTTCCGGTTCCGCTGCTAATGTATCTCGAATAATACTTTCAATTTCATCAGAAATATCCTTATGTTCCTGCAGGAATTTTTTTACATTTTCCTTGCCTTGCCCCATACGTTCACCTTTATACGAATACCATGTACCGCTTTTTTCAATAATATCCATAGAGGCTGCCAAATCCAGAATTGTACCTTCCCGAGAGATTCCTTTCCCATACATAATATCAACTTCACAGTTTTTAAAAGGCGGAGCTACCTTATTTTTTACAATTTTTATACGGGCCCGGTTTCCTATAACATCATTTCCAGATTTAATTGCCTCCCCTTTTCGAATTTCAATGCGGATAGAGGCATAAAATTTCAATGCACGGCCACCTGTTGTCGTTTCTGGATTACCAAACATAATTCCAACTTTTTCACGTAATTGATTAATGAAAATAACAATAGCCTTAGATTTTGAAATAATGCCAGTAAGTTTACGTAAGGCCTGACTCATAAGTCTTGCCTGCAACCCTACATGAGAATCACCCATTTCTCCTTCTATTTCAGCTTTTGGAACCAATGCGGCAACAGAATCCACTACAATGATATCAACAGCGCCGCTTCGAACAAGTTCTTCTGTAATTTCCAGCGCCTGCTCTCCATTATCCGGCTGAGAAATAAGCAGATTCGCGGTATCAACACCCAAATGCCGGGCATATACAGGATCAAGCGCATGTTCCGCATCAATAAAGGCAGCAATACCTCCATTCCGCTGTGCTGACGCAATAGCATGAAGAGCCAAGGTTGTTTTCCCAGATGATTCCGGACCATATATCTCAATGACTCTCCCTCTTGGATATCCTCCAATGCCAACTGCCAGGTCAACCGCCAGCGATCCGGAAGAAATGACCTCCATATTCATTTTATCAGCTGCATCACCAAGGCGCATAATAGCCCCTTTGCCAAAATCTTTTTCAATCTTTCGCATTGCATTTTCCAGTGCTGTTTTTTTCTCTTCCATATTCGTCTCCTATTCTTTATTTTCTAATAAATACACTACTGCATAATACATCGCACGTATAGCAGCACGCCGCTTAACTTCCGGCCGATCGCCAACATAAATGTCCTTATATACTTTCATTCCCCAAGGTCCATCAATACCTGTATACACCAACCCAACAGGTTTTTCTTCTGTACCGCCTTCTGGTCCGGCAATTCCGGTCGTGCTAATAGCAATATCTGCATGGTACAAACTTCGGCTTCCTCGTGCCATTTCTCCGGCAGTTTGTTCACTAACAGCACTGAATTGTTCCAGCGTATCGGTAGAAACACCTAATATATGATGCTTTACTGTATCACAATATGTGACTGCCGAGCCAAGAAAATAAGCTGAACTCCCGGGAACATCTGTAATATAAGAACCCAAAAGTCCACCCGTACAAGATTCTGCACAACTAACCGTCCGCCTTGCTGATAGCAACGTCCGGCCCAATACTTCCGCCATCGTTTCTTTATTATATGCTATAACAGATCTATGCAGTCGCTGCTGCAATTGATATTCCATCGGTCTTAATAAAGCAGCCGCCGCTTCCTCTGTAGCCGCTCTAGCTGTAATACGAAGTTCTACATATCCCGGTTTAGCATATAACGCCAGCGTTGGATTAGACTGCCCCTTCACCAAATCCATAACAGCCTGTTCCATATCACTTTCACCCATATCATATACTTTGAGAATCAGAGACTTAATGCATCCTTGCGAACCAAAGTTTTCCAATAAATAGGGTTTTAATCGATGTTCATACATCCAGCGCATTTCTCGCGGTGGACCCGGAAGATGAACGATCAGCTTGCCATTTTGATGGATTGCCATTCCAGGTGCTGTACCAGCTTCATTCGTAAAAATATAGGCTCCCTTGGCTGCCATTGCTTGTCTTTCATTATTCGGCGACATAGATCTATGCCGATGACAGAACCATCTTCGAATCTGTTCTTCTAATTCAGGATGATATTCCATAGGCAAGTGCAACACCTTTGCTGCGATTTCCTTTGTCATATCGCCTTGCGTAGGTCCCAGTCCACCTGTTGTGATGATTATATCAGCGCGAGAAATCGCCGTTTGTAATACTTCTTCCATCCGCTGCGGATTATCACCTACTGTAGTATGATAAATAACAAAATATCCCAATTTATTCAATTCTTCTGATAAAAAGCGAGAATTATCATTTATTATTTCACCTAATAGCAACTCTGAGCCAGTTGTAACAATTTCAACAAACATAATATCACACCTTTAGTCTTCTACTAAATCCGCTACCAAATCATACGCAAATCCTTGTGCAATTTGCACTTTAACCATATCTCCCGGCTGCAACGCGCCTGGATTTTCCAAATAAGTTAACCCATCTACATCAGGAGCTTGTGTCTCGATGCGGCCAACTGCTTGGCGGCAGTCATCTTGCTCTGTTATCTTTTCTATCAACATAGTATGAATCGTATTTTCCATTTCCTGATTTCGTTTTTCCGATACTTTCGCCTGAAGGGACATGAGTTTATGATACCGCTCTTCTTTAGTTTCTTCTGAAATTTGATCCTGCATCAATGCCGCTGGTGTACCGTCTTCGCGAGAATATGTAAAAACGCCTACATCATCAAATTCAAATTTTTCCACAAAATCACAAAGTTCTTGGAATTCCGCTTCCGTTTCCCCAGGAAACCCCACAATGAAAGTGGAACGGAGAGTTAGTTTTCTCCCATGCTCACAAAGTTTCTGCATCAGTGTCAAAATATCTTCCTTTGTATCACGACGCTTCATTCTTCTTAAAACAGTCGGGGAGATATGCTGCAATGGCAAATCAACATACGGACAAATTTTTTCTTCTTTAATAATAAGTTCCATTAACTCGTCCGTAAAATAATGAGGATAGAGATAAAATAAACGAATCCAGCGAAGATTATCAATTTTTACCAGCTGACGCAGCAATTCCGGCAATAATGGCTTACCGGCTATATCCACACCATAACTAGTTGTATCTTGAGCAATCAAGTTAATTTCTAAGACACCCTCTGATACAAGCTGCTTTACTTCATCTACCACAGAAGCTATGGGGCGGCTGCATAAGGTACCACGTACATGTGGAATAATACAAAAAGTACATCCATTATTACATCCTTCAGCAATTTTCACATATGCGCTATAGGATGGCGTTGTTCGCAATCGTTTCGTTTTATCATCATACAGATGACTAACATCATCCATATAACAAGCCTTTTTTCCATGACGGGCCATATCAACGGCATCCCAAATCCGGTCCCAGGATCCAGTTCCCAGCAACGCATCAATTTCCGGCATTTCTTCCATTAATTGTTTCTTGTATTGCTGGCTTAAACACCCCGTAACAATAAGCGTCTTGCAATTTCCCTCTTCCTTATAACGGGCAGCTTGAAGAATTGTCTGGATAGATTCTTCTTTGGCTTTCTCAATAAAGGTACACGTATTGACAATAATAATATCGGCAGCAGAAAGTTCCTCCGTGATTTCCATATGCCGATCTTTTAAAATACCTAGCATTACTTCTGTATCGATAAGATTTTTTGAACAACCTAAACTAACAAAACCCACTTTTTCCATTTATGATTCCTTTCCAAAACGGACCATCTTAATCCACCAATCCTGCATTTCTTTCCGGCCTTGTTCTGTATAATTTTTCTGTGCTTGAAACAGCACAAGCTGCTGTCCCTTGGCATCTAATTCATTTCCCTGACGATTTGCTGTATAGTCCAAATATAAATGACTTTTACGCAGAATATCTATAGTATCTTTTGATAAAAGCCAATCCATAAACTTCCCTGATAACTCTTCATCTTGACAAGTCACAGTAACACCTGCTCCAACAAGCCAGCAGGAGGTTCCATCTTGTGGATATAAAATGTAAATCGGGGCTGCATCTTTAACAAGCTGCCGCGCTGTTACCGCATCCACCACACCTACATCGGCTTCTCCCGAAGCGACACGCCATACTGCTGGTGTCATTGATTTAGAATATACAGCAACATGCCGCTGTATATTTTTAAAGTAGCGCATAGCATTTTCCTGCCCATAAATTTCCACAAAAGTACAAAGAAAATCTCCGGCAATATCCGTTGCTGCCAAATCTGGAAAAGCAATCCGCACATCTGGATCAGCCAATAAATCATTCCAATTCTGTAATTGCAATCCATGATGAGCGTAATATTCTCTACTAATAACTAAAACCATAGGATCATACCATAATCCCACCCAATATCCGTCTGCATCCTTATGCGCATAAGCAACTTGATCCGTAGCCTCTGAAGCATATGGCTTCAATCGTCCCTGCTTTGCAGCCGTCTGCAGCAATGGCTGCACAGCGATAAGAATATCAGGATCAGCCGTATCTTTGCTATTTGACTTTAGATAAGACTGTATATCTCCGTCATTTTTAGTTATAATTTGTACGCGCAAATGAGTCTGTTCATAAAACTTTTTCGCCAAATCATTGTTAACATCAATTGGCATATCAGAGTACACCACAAGATGACGTTCAGCTTCTCGAATTCGTTCAGCACGCACTTGTTCCTGTCCTATCCATATATAATTGCTTAGTCCCAGCAATGCCACGACAAATACCACGACAGCCATGACTGGTAAATATTTTCTCATACTTTCACCTTATCTATTTCTATTCTTCATAAATTTCCGCGGTGACCGTCCAGTATCAACGTCTCGCTGATCACGTGAAAAACGAGCTCGGCTGCGTCGCGGTGGAATCAAGCATTTAGGTCCATATCCAATCAAATCTTGCCTACCCGTTAGACATAATGCTTTATATACCACATCATAATTGTCCGGGTTTTTATATTGCATTAACGCACGCTGCATCTGTTTTTCCTGCTGTTGTCTGGCAACATATACCGTCTTACCTGTTAAGGGATTTATTCCTGTATAATACATTGCTGTAGATAAACTCCCCGGCGTAGGAATAAAATCCTGAACTTGTTCCGGCTGCATATGCATATCCCGTAAAAATTCTGCCAACGCCACGGCATCCTCTAACGTGCATCCTGGATGACTAGACATAAAATAAGGGACAAGATACTGCTTCTTCCCTACCTTGACATTCGCTGCCTCAAACCATTTTTTAAATTCGAGAAAAGTTTCAATTCCTGCTTTTCCCATTATATCCGTGACATGCTTAACAACATGTTCGGGAGCTACTTTAAGCTGTCCGCTGACATGGTATTTACATAATTCTTCTACAAATTTTTTATTATGGTCTGCTAATACATAATCGTATCGCAATCCCGAACGTACAAAAACTTTTTTTACACCCTTTATTTGCCGTATTTCCCGCAATAGTTTTAAATAATCAGCATGAGATGTATCCAAATTAGAACAAATATCGCTACCAATGCACTGTTTTTTGCGACAGGCTCCTGCTATTTGCTGTTTAGCACATGCCATATGACGAAAATTAGCGGTAGGTCCGCCTACATCATGTATATATCCCTTGAAATCCGGCAGAGTGGTCATTTTTTCAGCTTCACGGACAAGTGAAGAATGACTCCGGTGTTGAATAATCTTCCCCTGATGGCTCGTAATCGCACAAAAATTGCAATGACCAAAACATCCACGCTGGCTAGTCAAGCTAAACTGTACTTCCTGCAGTGCCGGCACCCCGCCAAGTGTGTCATACTCAGGATGCCAGCGGCGAGTAAACGGCAGTTCATAAACAGCATCCATTTCCTCCGTCGTAAGCGGAAGTGCAGGCGGGGTCTGTACAAGAAACCGACTGCCTGAAGGTTGAACTATCGTTTTTCCATAAAAAGCATCCTGTTCTTCATATTGGATTTTAAAAGCTGCAGCAAAACATTTTTTATCAGCAGCTACTTCCTCATAAGAAGGACAAAGAATTGTCTTTTCTGTAACCGGATACTTATTAGCAACATAACAAATACCACGAATATTATACATTTCAGCAACATTTTTCCCTTCTGCCAATGCATCCGCAATATCAACAATTTGGTGTTCTCCCATGCCGTATATCAGTATGTCCGCTTTACTATCCAGTAAAATCGAATGCCGGACTTTATTGGACCAATAATCATAATGGGCAAACCTTCTTAAACTAGCTTCGATTCCGCCAATAATTACTGGCACATCTTTGTACGCTTCCCGCCAGCGATTTGCATATACAATGGTTGCTCGCTCTGGACGATGTCCGGTAATTCCACCAGGAGAATAATTATCGCGGTTTCGAAATTTTTTAGCTGCCGTTTTTTCATTCAGCATAGAATCAAGATTTCCTGCCGTAATCAATGCCGCTAAACGTGGTCTCCCAAGCTGCTTAAAAGGTTCCGCACTATGCCAATCCGGTTGGGAAATAATGCCTACGCGATACCCCCGACTCTCCAATACACGGCCAATAACTGCTGCCGCAAAGCCGGGATGATCTACATAGGCATCCCCGTTAATAAACACAAAATCCAAAATATCCCAACCACGCCGTTCCATATCAGAACGACTGGTAACCAAAAATTCATTTGCCATAATTTTCCTCTAAAAAATCAACCATATACAAAGCAGCAAAAACAGTATCACTCCGGCAATAATTGTAAGTTTCTGCAGCAGCTTATGTTTCTGCTTCTCCCGCACTATTACACGCGGTTTTTTTATTTGTTTTTTATCTATTGCACGTGTGGAAGGCTTACATTCAGCAGAAAAAACGCCGGATTTATATTCTTTTACCAACGCATCTCCATCTAATCCTAGAAAATTTGCATAATTACGAATAAATCCTTTAACGAATACCTCTCCCGGTATCCTATTAAATTCCTCGTTTTCCACTGCAGATAAATATACCTCTCTGATATTAAGTGTATCGGAAACTTCTTTTAATGTCCTTCTTTGCGCTTCTCTTTCAGATTGCAAAATTTTTCCGACAGATACCAATATGTATCCCTCCTTATACATATACAGATTTATTATATACTATTTGAGACTAAAAAGGTATCTCATGTCTGTCCGCTAAAAAATTTCCGTTGTACCTCTTCAGCAGGCATCAAAATATCCCGCGCCTTGCTTCCATTACTGGGTCCCACTATCTGCATAGCTTCCATTGTATCCACCAAGCGTGCCGCGCGTGTATACCCAATCCGGAAGCGTCGCTGCAGCATAGACGCCGAAGCCTGTCCTGTTTCTAAAACCATATTAATTGCCTGTTCCATTAATTCATCTTCGAAAAAAGTATGTTGTTCCGTTTGTTCTTCTGATTGTGCTTGCTGCACATCCGCATCATATTCTGGTTCACTTTGTTTTTTTATGAAATTTACCATTTGATCAATTTCCGAATCAGAAATAAATGCGCCCTGTACTCGTAAAGGTTTGGAAGCTCCCATAGGATAGAACAGCATATCACCCTTACCCAAAAGTTTTTCTGCCCCGGACATGTCGAGAATTGTTCTGGAATCTACCTGACTCGATACAGCAAATGAAATGCGGCTTGGTACATTGGCTTTAATAATACCAGTCAAAACATCAACAGAAGGCCGCTGTGTTGCCAGAACAAGGTGCATTCCACAAGCTCTTGCCTTTTGTGCCAGTCGGCAAATAGAATCTTCTACATCCGTAGATGCAACCATCATTAAATCAGCTAATTCATCAATAATAATAACGACAAATGGGAATGCTTCCTCCGGATGAAGATGATTATACCGTGCAATATCCCGAGTGCTTGTCTCTGCAAACCGATGATAACGATTGTCCATTTCCCGCACAGCCCAACGCAATACACGAGCCGCCTTTTTAGCATCCGTGACAACAGGCGTCATGAGATGAGGAATGCCGTTATAATTAGAAAGTTCGACCACTTTAGGATCAATTAAAATTAATTTTACATCACAGGGCCGTTGTTTAAACAAAATACTGGCAATCAAGGTATTAATACATACGCTTTTTCCTGATCCCGTAGAACCTGCTACTAGTAAATGCGGCATCTTTGTTAAATCAGCAATTACCGAATTACCGGCAATATCTTTTCCCAATCCAACCGGCACGCCCCCTGCTGCTCGCTTAAATTCTTCCGAGTCCAGTACATCTCGTAGATTAACCCCGGCAACCTGCTTATTCGGAACTTCAATACCAATGGCTGCTTTTCCAGGAATCGGAGCTTCAATGCGAATGTCCGTTGCCGCCAATTTTAAGGCAATATCGTCAGATAAATGTACAATTTTACTAACTTTGACACCTGCTGCCGGTTCCAGTTCATATCTCGTAACAGCAGGGCCTTTACTGGCATTGATAATTTTAGCATCAATATTAAAACTAGAAAGTGTTTCTTGTAAAATGCGGGCATTGGTGCGAACCTCATCATTAGCAGCGGTAGATATAAGCCGTCCTGGTTTTAAGATAGATATAGACGGCAAAATATATGCTTTTTCCATTTTTTCCTTGGGTATAGGCAATTTTCCTTCTGGAGCCAAATCCACAGCTGTCGACTGTCTTTCAACTTCTACAGGCTTTAAGTCTTCAAGGTCTTTTTCAGCAATATCTGCGATACCTTCTGCCACCTTTTTCGATACAGATTTTTCAGGTTCTTCCACTGTGTTACGTTCCATTGCTATTGTTTTGTCTTCTGCATCTATTTCCTGAATTGCTTCCTGCAAGAACACTTGTTTTTCCTTGTTGCTGTCTTCTTGATCAGAATTTATTATATGTACAGGTATTTCTGAGGATTCCGAATTTTCTGCCAATGCCGCATTCATTTTCGGTACTTCATCACAATTACCATCCTTTTCCAAATCAAATATTTTATGCTTTTTTCTATTTTCCTGCCATTGTGTTTTGTGTTCCTGCCATTGGCTGTGAATAGATTGAGACGCAACTTGGATTTCTTCTGTTGCTTTAACAGAAACAGTCGTAACACTGTTAGAAATAGACCATTTTTTCCAAGCCATTACCGTCACTATCATGCCTATTGCCAAAACTAAAAAACCCCCGGCCTGTCCAAAAAACTGTCGCAGCAAAACAGCTACCAATCCACCGATTGCACCTCCGCTGATAGACATAACAGCCGGCATAAATTCAGCCCCTTCGGGAACAAAAAACAAATGTATCATTCCCAGAAACATAATAAACAAGAGTGTTCCCAACGCCCAATTTCCCGTTACCGGAATAGCCTTACGAAGCATAATATACTTTAATCCTAACACAACCAGCAACAATGCTGCCAAAATACGCCCAACGCCAAATATATACGCAAGCACGTCATCTATAACCGTTCCGATGCTGCCCGTATCTATACCAATGATGCCTATAGCCGCAAAAAGACCCATAAAAATAAAAACAAGACCCATAATTTCATATTTTAAGAGTGATGGCCCTTGTGTTTTTTTTGTCGTCCGACGCCCTCGCTTTTTGCCGGTCAATTTTTGTGTACGGCTGGATATTTTACGCTGTGCCATTTTTTCACCTTCCAAAACTTACTTCCCACGACGATATTTCCAATGTTCCGTCATATTTTTTTCCTGTCCATGATCTAAAGGATGATAATATACTTTATTTTTTAAAGGATCCGGCAAATATTGCTGTTCGATCCACCCTTCAGGATAATTATGGGGATATTTATAATGAATACCGTGTCCCAAAGCTGCGGCCCCCTGATAGTGGCTATCGCGCAAATAGTCAGGAATATCTCCGCAATCACCTTTTCGAACATCAGCGATAGCGCTGTCAACAGCAACATATGCACTATTGCTCTTAGGAGCACAGGCGATATAAATAACTGCTTCCGAAAGAATAATTCTTCCTTCCGGCCATCCCACAAATTGTACTGCCTGGGCTGCAGCATTAGCAACAAGCAAAGCTTGTGGATCTGCAAGCCCTACATCTTCGGCCGCGCATATTACAAGACGCCGGGCAATAAACGAAGGCTGTTCTCCCGCCTCAATCATTCTGGCCAAGTAATGCAGTGCTGCATCAGGATCTGAACCTCGCATACTCTTAATAAACGCAGAAATAGTATCATAATGAGCATCACCTTTTTTGTCGTATGTATAAATTCTATGCCCTACTACTTTTTCTACAATCTCCTGTGTAATTGTACCACGTCGAGGCACCAGCATACAAATTTGTTCCAAAAGGTTAAGTCCCATTCGGGCATCTCGATCTGCATAAGAGGCAATTGTCATAAGTATATCGGATGTCGCCGTGATTTCCATTTTTCCCAAGCCATTGATTTCATCCTGCAATGCTCTTCGCAAAACAGATGCCACCGCCTCTTTAGTAAGAGCGTTAAGCTGCATGACCCGTAAGCGCGACAACAGCGGCCGATTTACCTCGAAATACGGATTTTCAGTAGTGGCTCCAATCAAAATGATTGTGCCATCTTCAACATAAGGAAGCAGTACATCTTGTTGTGCTTTATTAAAACGGTGTATTTCATCAATAAAGAGAATCGTCCGTTTTTGATACATACAAACAGCGTCCTTCGCCTCGCCGATCAACTTACGCAAGTCTGCAGTTCCTGCGGTAACGGCATTTACTTTAACAAATCGGCTTTGTGTTTCCATCGCAATAACATGGGCCAATGTTGTTTTCCCCACTCCAGATGGTCCATATAATAACAACGATGGAATTGTATCGCGTTCAATCATTGCCCGTAAAAAACTATCTTTACCAATTATTTCATTTTGTCCATATATTTCATCTAACGTTTTAGGACGCATACGTACAGCCAGTGGTTCAAAATGTCCACTGTCCTTCGCATTAGCCATAGAAAATAAATCGTCTCCGTTCATTTGTTTGCTCCCCATGGTAAATAGAATGCCGCCAAGAATACTCAGCGGCATTTCAATCAACTATATACAAGAAAAGAAGCCCCACCATGCCGTTTATAAACCGAGTTTTGAGCCTGCCTAAGCAGGTGGGTGTCCTCTCATGAGTTCCAACAGTCCTATGCCAGGCATTGTTTTACGCTCACGAAGCCCAGACTCCCAATGTAAAAGATGTTGGTTCAAAACATCGAGACCATTTTACGCACACAGCAGGGTTGCTTCTTGACTACAGTATAATCAAATACATAAAAAAAATCAAGCCTTGACAAATACACAGAATTGTATTTCTTTTTTTATTTTTCTTGTTTTGACAACCTTTAAATTTTAGTTATAATAATTTATATGAAATACTAGAAAGGAATTCCACTTTTATGAAAAAATATTTCTTTTTTGATATTGACGGGACTTTGGCTGTGGGAACAACTAAACTAATCCCAAAAGATACGATATTTTGTTTAAATCAATTAAAACAAGCCGGTCATTTTGTAGCAATTGCCACAGGTCGGCTGCAATGTGACACTTTGCAATTTTCATTGCCGCTGCACATCAACTCTTTCGTCGCCGACGGCGGCAGCAGTTTGACGTATAACGGCAAACTGCTGGAGATGTCCGGACTTCCTCGGCAGCAAGCTATTTCCTTACTCCAAGATCTTGATTCTTGTCATATTTCCTGGGCTGTTACATTGGAAAATAAAACCATACGATATACTCGTTCTACAGCTTTTGCCAATAACGAAAAAAAAAGTTATTTTAAAACAATTGTTTGTCCATTAGATCCCCTGAAATTACATACAATTTACAAAATTTTCTATATAAACCCGTCTCACGCTGTTCCTCAACCACAGAAGCACGGTCTTTCTCATATTCCTTATACAGAAAACTCCTTTCTCGTTGAACCAACAGATAAAGCGGCAGGCATTCGCCGCATGATGAAAAAAATCAATGCTCCTCTGCATGATGTCGTCGTATTCGGTGATGGATTAAACGATATCAACATGTTCACTCCTGCATGGTTCTCCATTGCCATGGGAAATGCTTGTCCAGAACTTAAAGAAAAAGCAAACTATATTACAGATACCTGCGATACGGGAGGAATCTTGCATGCCTGTCAAAAATACGGCTGGCTATAATTTTTATATGTAAAGAAGGCTTTCGGCAGATTGATCTGCCGAGAGCCTTCTTTACATTCTCCAAACAAAATTTTGTTAATTAAGCTGTTCTTTTTCCTGCAACCGCTTTGTCCATTTCCAACGGTCATGAAGCCAAAACCAATCCTCCGGATATCGCCGTATATATGACTCCAGCCGATCATTTAACTTTTGTGTCGTTTCATACATAATTTTCTTTTTTTCTGCTTTAGATAGTTTTTCCCCGCTATTATATGGTCGAATCGGCGGTAAAACCTCGATAATATGATGATATGGTCTATCTTCATGAATAAACGTAGTAAGAATAGGATAATTATGAATACCAGCCAATTTAGCCGGCCCATCCGCCGTTAAGGTATCCCGTCCAAATAATTTAACCATAATACCCGATGTCGATGGATCTTGATCCATCAGCAATCCTATATAACAGCCTTCCGATAAAAATCGTATCATGTCCCGAACACCCGTTTTATATGTAACGTGTTGTTTCATCATACAACGATATTCATTGATAAATTTATCGGCACTATGATTATTCTGTTCTTGTGCAACAGAAATAAGTGGATATCCATTCATAGCAAGCACGGCACCGAGAAGTTCCCAATTCCCGGCATGAGATGCCATAAAGATACTACCTTCACCGCTTTCTTTCAATGCATCCAGATATTCTTTCCCATGAAAAGTAATTTTTTCATCAAGTTTTTCCTTAGTATAAATAGGATACGATAAAACTTCTACTATCATAGGACCAAATCGCACACTGCTGGCTCGTGCAATAGCCATTGCTGTCTGTGGATCATCTGTAATTCCACATTCTATTATCTGACGCTGTGCTAATAACCTACGCCGTTTAGGTACAAAAGTCCAAAAAAATATCCCTAAAAAAGAGCCAATACCGCGGCGAATAGTTTCTGGCACATGGCAAATAAAATAACTTAAACACTTCATAAAGATATACATGGTATAGCCTCTTTATTTATTTTCCAATTCAGACAGCTTTTTTTCTAAAGCCTTTAAGCGTTTTGCCATTTGCGGCAAATGTTTAATATAAGCTTCTTGCCGACTCCACTCCATGTGCGGCCGGGCAGGAAATCCACCATAAATTCCTGGCTTTGTGATATCCCTGGTAATGCCGCTCCTGCCAGCAAAAACTGTATCCGAGCAAATCGAAATATGCCCTTTTGTAGCTACTTGACCGGCAAAAATAACATGATCACCAACAATGGTACTTCCCGCAAGTCCATCTTGTGCAATAATAAAACAATCTTCACCAATTTCACAATTATGTCCCAAATGGACTAAATTATCTATTTTGGTTCCCCGTTTTACTTTCGTACTACCCAGCGTTGCATTATCAATAGTGGTACAAGCTCCGATTTCTACATCATCACCAATTTCCACATTACCAATTTGAGGTATTCGCGTATGTTTTCCATCTTTTGTGGCAAACCCAAATCCTTCGCCGCCAATGACCGCATGTGCCCGTATAACGTTACGGCTGCCAAGAACACAATTCTCATGAATAACTGCACCTGGATATAGTACCGTCTCATCTCCAATAATAACATTGTCTCCAATGAAAACTGAGGGATATATAATGCAATGCTTTCCCACACGTACATTTTTACCAATAACAGCATACGCCATAATAGTTGTTTCAGCACCAATAATTGCGCTTTCATCTACAATAGCCGCAGAATGAATTCCCACCGTCACAGATTGACGAGGATGAAATAAAACAAGAAGTTTTGAGAAAGCCAGCCTTGGATTTTCTACAATAACCAGCGTATTGTCCCCGCAAGGAACTTCCTTTTCTACTATTACTGCTCCCGCATGCACTTGTGGGAGATATTCTATATATGGGTCCACCGCAAAAGTAATATCATTTTTTCCCGCTTCTGCCAAACTTCGAATATCTTCAACAACGGTCTCACCGTTTCCGATAACAGTGCCTCCTAAAAATTCAGCCAATTCCTGTACCGTTTTCTTCAATAGTTCCACGTCCTTTACTGCATTTTTTTAATCAAATCATCAGTCACGTCAATTCCGCCCTTTTGAACCGCTTCTGTATATACAATAGTCCCAATATTTTTTTCCTTAGCAATTTCACCTAATTTGCCCTGTACATCACGAACAAATTGCTGCTGCATGCTGGAACCGAAAATTTGCAGTTCCTGCTGTGATTGCTGTTGCTTTTTCTGATAATCTTCTGCCGACATAGTTTTCTTTGCTTCATTTAATTCTTTTTCCACGGCATCTTGTTTATCTTTTAACTTTTGCTGTAACTGCTGCGCCTGTGGTGCTTCCTTACTTACCCGTGTCATGTCCACCACACCTACTTTATCTGCTCCGCCGCAGCCGGCAAGCATCCCTGCGATAAGGGTAATCATCATCAGCGCCGCAAAGCGCTTCCACATTTTTTTCATTCTTTAATGCCTCCTGTTATGCCAGCTTGGCAATAATATCATCTGTTACATCTTGCGCCGACCCTGTTCCTAAATAATCACTAAAAATCATAGTAATTCCTTGTTCCTGAGCAACAGCAGCGGCTTTTTCTCTGACATCTGCCATAATATTATCTTTTACTTCATTTATTTCTTTTTCTTTTGCAGCAAGTTTATCCTGCCATTCCTTATTCCATATTGCCGGTTCCGGTCTATTATCCATACTATTCATATGTTGTTGAAAAAGGTTATAACTTTCCTGCTGCCGCCCTTTCAATTCTTGTTTAACTTGTTCTGTATATGCAGCCATTTCTTGCTGTGCCTGCGCTTTATAAGGAGCCATAGCTGAAGTTATTTCAGCTTCTGTCAGCGATGTTTCCGTTTCTGCATCATTTCCTTTGAGCAGTGACGTTAATTGCGCGTTTGCTGCAGCTCGTTCTTCCGCACTAAGGGAAAGTGTCCCTAATTTTAACTTCAAATTGATAATTTTCAACTCATTTCCCTTGAATCTCTGGGGTTGCAGTTCTTTTTTTGTTTTTAGCAATTCCTGATATTTTTTCTGCAATCCCATATTTAATTCATTTTCTTTTAAAGCAACGCGGGCATGCAGCTCTTGATCAAGAGCCGCAGACATCAACACCGCATTACCGCCGAGAGTCTGAAAAACTTGATTCTGCGCTGCCGCTTTTTGTGAATAATTCCACTGTTCAAACTGATACTGGGCAATCATCGCATTATATTGCAATTCCAGATGGTGATATTTGCTATATTCAGGATGACTCATCATAATATGCTCTACATCTGCATATGCATAAACAGGGCCGGCAGTTTCAGCATCCTGTATGCTGCCTCCCCGATTGTGCAAACCCATATACCCCGCAAAAAGAAATCCCACAACAAGGACTGCACCGACGATTGCCACATATATCCGCTTCATAAAATCATCCTTATTTCGATTCACTCAATTTTTTCGCAACTTGATCCGTAATATCCGTACCACCATACAATACTACGCGTTTATCTACAACAAGGCTGAGGCCTTTGGTACTTGCTACACTATTAACCGCGTTATCTACTTTATCCTTCAGCCCTTTTTGAATTTCTTCCTGTTTTTTAGCCATTTCACCTTGCATAGTTTGATACAGCTGTCCTTTTTGTTCATCATTCATGCTAGCCGATTGTTCTTCAAACTTTTTCTGCATATCCTGAGATGCCTGCTGCATTTCTTTTTGCGCATTCTGCAAATCCGCATTATCCGGAGCAAATACCTTGCTCATATCTACTATTCCAATATTGCTGGAAGGTGCCGCATTTACAGGATTTCCCATCTGCATTACAGCAATGGCTGCGATACTCAAAACAAAAATCAGTGCTACCGCCGCCGAAAAAATTTTAACATTCTTTTTCTTACCCATTTCTGACATCATTATTACATTTCCCCTTTTCTTTTATAAATAGCCTATTACCCGAAGCCACCTATCATGGTCGGATACAATATATTCAAGGCTGACATATTCATGAAGTTTATAAGAAAGACCAAATTCATTATCCCGATTAGTAAGATCGCGATCATAACGGATTCCCCACCGGCTGCCTAAATTCTGTTTCAGCCAAAGATGGTTGCTTGTATCTTCCGTTTCAAATTGATACCCTAACGTGGTTGTTTTGCCCCATCGATAAAAATACCCGGGGATAAAATCCCACTTTACAGAAGAAGGCTTAAATTCCACTTCAGTGAAAAACTCATGATGCTGGCCCACTTTCCGTCCTACATGAGCCATAATCACGGTATGTTCATCTGATATATTCCTGTTATGATATTTATCATTACGGTTCATATCGATATATGCGCCTGCCTGAATATCATAAAAATCTGTTTCCGATTTTAAATGAATCTCCAGATTTTCACCGATGGCAACCGTGGGTATCACACGAAGTTTATATTGTTTAATAACCCATTGCTTAGCAAGCGTTTTTTGCAAATCAGTTAAAATGTCACGCTCATGACGCCGCACAAAGGTAATTGGCAGTCCTTCAAGTCCCGCATATTTTTGTTCTATATTTTTCCGCGTATTCAGAAAAATCACTTTTGGCAAATTTTCAGCATCAAGAATAACATTGACATTACGAATAACAGGAAGCTGCGGCATTAAATAAATTTGCACCTCCGTATGTATTCCCGGTGTAATAACAATATGCGGATAGAATTCAGGCAGCATACCGATCAATTCATTTTCCAATACCGATTTTACTACTCCATTAGCCCAATCCAGTGAATCTACAGGCAACCCAATCAATAAATTTTCCACCATAGGCTGAATATCATGGAGATCGCCTGCAGCCATCTGTACTCCCATACTTGGCAAAGAGCCATAATCAACAGTGACATTCACCGTATGAATTGTATCTCCCCAAGGACGGACACGTACTGCCATTATCGTATCAGGTCCCGCTGAAATATTTATATCATCAACAGTATATCCAATCAGCACCCGGTTAATGATATCATCAACTACTCTTTTATAAGAGTCGGCAGACGCATTTATTTCAGCATCATCTTTATCAAGAAAAACATGATTACCTACCGTCTGTATGCTAGCTGCAATTCGTTTTTGCACTAACAGTGGAATCGGTGCCTCCGCCGATGTCAATTGAACCGTTACATGTGTAACCGGTGCCGCTAACGCATTACCCGCACCCATAAGAAAAACCAACCCTGCCAATAGATATGAGCGGATCATACTCCTCCCCACCTATCCCTAACTTGCATTAGAATTTACCTCCAAAGCTGAAGTGGAATTTACCGCCTTCTTCACCATACCCATAATCAAGCCGAATCGGACCGATTGGTGTTGTAATACGAACGCCTACGCCGCCTGAATAATGAAGTTTGTTGTTATCTTCATACCAAAACATTTGATCTGTACCCCCCCAGGCATTGCCGGCATCAGTAAAGAGGACACCTTGAACTTTTTTAGCCATCGGGAATCGGTATTCAATGGTTCCTTCATAAAAATGATTGCCGCGGAATTCATCATCTTCATATCCACGCAGCGTATCCGCACCGCCCAAAGAGAACAGATTATCGTACGGCATGTCGCCAAAACCAACACCGCCCATAAGACGAACCGCAATAACTTGTGCATGCCCTACTTTATAATAGGTACGGCTTTCAGCTGTAAACTTATAAAAGTCAAAATCACCGCCTAATCCATGACCTGCAATCGAACCTGCAAAGGATAGCCGTTTGCCACGTGTAGGATCATAAACATTATCACGATTGTCAAATACATGCGACCAAGTTAAACTGTTCGTACGTCCAAAGTTCTTGTGTAAATATCCCGGATAATTATTGTAATTATATCCACTTACATAATTAGTATAATCGGTTGTTTTTGTTTCCAACGTTACATAGTCACTGACATATTCACTGCGAACTCGTCCATATGTAATATTTCCACCTTTGGTCCGCTTATAATATTCTGCAACAGAATTTCCCTTTTGATCATAATCATCATAATCAGATTCACGATCAAAAATACTGAATCCGATAGAATCGCCGTGATCATTAATCCAAGGCCGGGTATAGGAAAAAATATAATTTCTCATAGAATTCGTCGTACCGCCAAATTCCCAATTAATACTAACTTTATCGCCAGTTCCTTTGAGATTTGTCTCGCTGAGTCCCAAAATCCCGACAAGACCATCAGAATCGGAATATCCGCCGCCAATAGTAATTGATCCCGTCTTTTGTTCTGCTACATCAATTTCCATGATAACATCATTTTTATTGCTTCCCGGCAGGAGTCTCACATTGACATCTTCAAAATATCCTGTATTGTAAATACGTTCGATACTGCGGCTCGCCAAATTTTTATTGAAAATCTGACCTTTTTTTATTTTCAGTTCCCGCATAATAACATATGTCTTAGTTTTCGTATTGCCCTTCACGATGATATCCTGTAGCCGTCCTTCGGCAATATCAATATGGAGAACTCCCTTATCATCCATATTAACACTAGTCACATGACTTAAAAAATATCCGTTATTGCCAAATTGAGCATTAATAGCTGAAACATCTTTGCTAACCATAACGGTATTTAATGTCATTCCCGGTTTTGTCGTAATCAATTTCAATAGTTGATCCGTAGGATATGTCTCATTCCCAGTAATTTCTATTTTAGCAACAACTGGATTAATTTTGACCTGATAATCCAGCATAACTCCCTCGGGAACAGAAGTAAACGCCGGAGATACTGTCGAAAATAAACCTGTCGCACCAATAACATTTACGTCGTGACGGATATAATCGGGATTTACCGCATCTCCAACACGCATAGCTAAACTATGCTGCAGTACAGTTCCCAACTGCGGATCCGGTAAGGGAGAAATAGTAACCGCCGTTGCTGTTTTTCCTACATAGGGTGCTATATCCTGATCGCTTACTGCATCACCATACGGTAATCCAGCCTGTTCTGCCTGAGATAACGTAGCAATTGGATACTTGGGAAATGTCGTCGTATCTATAACCGCCGTACTTGTACTGGATAGATATCCTACTTTCCTGCCATTATTCTGATCAGCCGACATTTCCGTTTCTGCTGCAGGTGCTGCTGCAGTTCCTTCAACGTTCCCAGTTTTTGCCTCCACACCGCTTGACACGGTTCCCGTATCCGGTTCATAACCGGTTTGATCATTAGCATTCACTGGTGCATTATCATCTGCATTCGCGGCTGATACCGCTGTCGTTGTTTTCGGTGCCGTTGTCGGAGCACTTACTGCGGCAGCATGTAATTCTTCCGCAGACTCATAACCTGTATATCCCGAATCTGCTACTGGTTTCGTCGTATCCGGAGCAGTCACTGCAGATGCTTTTTTTATCGTTGGTGTTTTTTCAGAAGAAATATCTGGTATAGTTTCTCCCGAAGAAGGTTCATATCCCGTTTCATCTGCCGCAGCTGCTGTTACCGTTGCAGCGGGCTCCTGCCCGTTAACCCATGCTGGGAAAGTCATCAAAGTACTTGTAATCATCATGACAAGAATTTTTTTGTTTCTGTTGTTGTTCATGGAAATCCTCCGTTATCTGTTCTTATTTACCGCGCAAGCTGTGCTGCGCATCTTGTACAGCTTTTTGTACCTGTCGATCTGTCATGACCGTAGTACCATGTGACGATTCGGAAGGCTGCACAACTATCTGTGGAGATTCTTGCATAGTTTCCTTTATATGAGAATCGCTTTCTTCTGATCCCGTCTCCTGACTCGTTGTGTTTATCCTTGTATGCGTTACCGCACCTTCCATATGTTTTACTGCCGAAGTGTCCTCACTATAATTAAGCTTAGGCATTGACACCCATTGTGAATTAATCCGTTCAGCCTTATTACTGGTAGCTGTTATCGGAGTCATTGGTTCCGACTGATTACGCGGTGTAAAAATATACCAAAATCCAGCGGCTAATACAAAAGCTGTTAGAATAGCCCCTACTTTGAGAAATTTCTGTCCAATAGTACGTTTCTTGCGCAGATTTTTCATTTCTGCTTCTGCCAGCATAAGGTTTAACTCTCCTTTAATGCCTGCCTGCCGATCAAATGATTGTTCTGCTTTTTCAAGCCATGTTTTAGCTGATCTGACATGATCAGCTCTATCTTTATCAGATATTCTCATGCAGAGTACCTCCCTTCTAAGCATACTTATAAACTCCTAAAAGGTTTATCTTTTTCCAACGAGAATATTTCAGCAAATTTGCACATTCATCTATTTATTTCTTTAATTATCACGTTTTTTGTTGATATTTCGCCTATTTTTCTTTTCTCATTTATTTTCATGAATAAAGCGGCTTAACATCCCCCGTACACGCCGTATTCCCCGCTTCTGCAAACGATACACATAGGTCAAGCTCAAATCCATATCCTGAGCAATAATTTTCTGCTGTTTATCATGTAAATAAACACTCTCCAACACAATCTGTTCCTTTTCCGGAAGACGCTGCAGCATTTGTGCCACATAATCAAATAAAAATTTACGTCCTGCCTGATCCGCAATATCAATACGCTCATCAGGTAACATATCTCGCAAAGCCACACCGTTTTCATCTGGTTCATCAAGAGAAACAGATTTACTTTTCCCTTCTCGATTCAAATAATCGATAATTTCACCACGTATCCTGTGAATGGCGTACAAAGGGAACGCAACATTACGACTATATTCATAATGTTCTACCGCTTCAATGAGCCCCAGTGTTCCTTCTTGCAATGCGTCCTGTAAAAAATCTTCTTTTACATGCCAATGCATAACTTCTTTAAAAACCAGGGGTTGATACTGTTCAATCAATCTGCCTCTGCTTTCTAAATCTCCTTTTTCTTTATAAGCAATCCACAAAGCTCGCTCTTCTGCGGGTTCTAATAATGTGATTTTTTGTAATTCCTTCAAATATGCATCAAGCAACGTCATTCCCCCTAGTAAAAGCTGTATCGATATTGACCGCCGATATATGAATCATCACTGGCTTTCCACGCATTGATACTCATATGATTGCTAACATCATACCGAAGACCGGCACGATTATCTCTATGATTTAAACCAAAAGCCGCCGTAAGCATAAAATCATTGAACAAATATTTGCCCATCTCTATATTATAATAATTTTTATTTTCATTAGAAAGCCTTTCATTCATATTTAAAGATCCTGATGTAACATTAAGCATATCTAACGAAAACGCACGTTCCAGCGTGCTCGTAACACCCAAACTATCCAAAGTCATACGTACACCTGTCCCTATCAGTCCAGACACATCATCACTTTTTAGTGAACTGCTGTTGCGTCCGCCATTACGTAAGGTAATGAGTGACACAATCTGTTGTCTCGTCAGTGGCGGCTGTGAGCGAAGAAGCATATTCATATTATCAGCAGGACCGCGCAACGTTAACATAATGGTATATTGTCCCACACGTCCATTCCCTTCTACCATCATATAAGGTATAAAAGAATCTGCCTGTGAAAAATCAGCTTGCCCTTTAGTAACATTAAATTTCGTATCCAGATAACGCACAGACCCCCGCAATGCTTCAAACTGTCCTGATGGTATAGGGTGAGAAACAGTGCCATGAAAAGTTGCGGCACCCGTTACTATTAAATCATATAATACAGGATTATACAATCTTACATTTTTTCCCAAAGATATGGTCATATCCATTTCCAGATCAGGGCTGTTTCCTGTATTTATTGCTATAAGCGGTATATTAAGCATAGCATCAGCTATTTCAATATTTCCTTTGAGAAGTGGAAAATTATGTCCTTCCTCGATTGCTAGCTGTCCGCTCAAAGGACCTTTAAAATAATCACAATCTATACCTAGTTTATTTAACTCTAAACTGCCTTGATATGAATGTATCTTCCATCCTTTCCAATACACCATCCCGTTTAATAAATAGGATCCTTTGTTTTTCTTCCCTTTTTTATCCATCGTTCCACTGCTTGTAATGGTTGCCTTTGTCCCATCTAATACAATAGCTGCCTCAATATTTTCCATTGGATTCTTGAGGTCGCGAAATTGAATTGTTCCATGATGGACAGACAAATTTCCTGTTAATTGCGGTTCAGCCAACGTTCCCGTTAATTTTACAGATCCATTAAGTCCCCCGCTTCCTTGTGTTACAAGTGGTGTTATAAATGCCAGAATATCTAAGCCTGCATTTTCCAGCTTAAAAGTTACATCCATGGATTCATCAGAATTTTGATTCCCCATCAATGCTCCAACGGGAATAGTACCATACGCACTCGCCTTATAAGGATCGCGGGAGATAAAAGCCTGATTTATATGAATAATGCCATCACGGACATTTATCAGTCCAAATACATTTGTAAATGAAATTCCATTGATTGTACCCCCATTCAACTGTACAGACATATCAACCTGCGGATGATCACTTGCACCGCTGACATCCGCTGCACAATCAATCCGTGTATCTATATCAATATTATTTCTCCCAAAAATATCTGTCAAAATTTTTGAAGAAAAATTACGGCTCCCTACCTGTAAATTCACGAGACCATGCAAAGCATAGGTTCCTTGCGCTATCAACATTCCGTTATCAACCAAAACAGTCAGTTTATTTACTTCAACAACACCTTTATCAAGTTGTATATCAATATCTGTAGGCTGCACCGGAAAACCCGCCATGACGGCCTGTGTTATCTTGCCTTGTATTTTACCCTGCGGATCATGTACTGTTCCATCAATAGAAATATTGCCATCTATTTTTCCACTGACATCTTTTATTGGCAGATTCAACAGTTTCAGCCAACTTTCTATATCTCCTGACATGACGGAAGCTCTCGCTTTAATCCAGTCTGTCGAGGGTTTATAACTAGCATTGGCTTGATAAAAACCACCATTTTGTTTAAACTGCAGGTCTTGCAGACGTACAATACCATCATAATAGCCAAAATCACTTTTCAATTCTGTTACCGGAATATGGTTGATGACCAGAAGCTGCGACCTGACAACACCGGCTGCCGTCGGATTATCAAACGTTCCTCCAATATATGCAGATATATTGACAATACCTGATTTTTGAGTTTGTATGCTCGGCATAATGCGAGAAACGTCAAGATCAGGAGATTCGACATGAATAGCCAGTCGATCACCCGCTGTACCATAAAATCTAACATGTGAATCATAAGCAGCAACATCACCATTAGAAAGAGTAACTGTTCCTTTAGAAAGGGTATAATTAGCGGCTATGCTTTTATACAAATATCCATAAGCAGATCCATCCGTCAATTGAACTTCGCCTACAGCAGACGGATCATCTAAAGTTCCCTTCACTTCCACATGATTTTGCACCCATCCTGTAAGAGGCATATCCACTTCCGCCAAAGATAGCAATCTTTCCAATCGCATATGATAGGTATCAAGAGAAAGTTCAATTTCTCTTGTATCAAGGTCGATCGTACCCATAGCCTTTTGATATCCATCCTTATACTGCCATTGTATACGCGGTATGTCAATATGCTGCCCATCCCCGTTAAGAACTCCGTTCATATTATCAAATGGGACATTTTTAATTGAACCGGATACAGCATGAAAATTCATATCCCATTTAGGTTCTGCCCCATATACACGTCCCATAGCAGAAATATTTCCCGTCAAAGGTATCGATACATACGCACTGAATAAAGAAAGCGGTACATTGACAGCACTGAAGCGAATATCAGCTATGCCTTTATTCCAATCATACGTCCCATCTGCCTGTATTGTTCCCCCTTGCACATCCGCTTTTGCATTCAAAATATGCAACAGACCATCCGTATAGGAAAAGCCAATTTGTGCCTGTTGTGCTTCCACTCCATCATAAGAAAGGACAGCAGCACTTACCTGTCCTTGTCCAGATATAGCGTGGCGGGCAATATTCCCTGCCGCCTCAATCGTACCGGAAACGGTACCCGTTATTGAAACAGGAATCTGTGGAATATCCTCGAGACGTACATTTTCCAATTGAACGTTCACATTGTAATTGCTGCTTTTCCAAGAATACGATCCGCTGCCTTGAACAAGCCCTCCCGCAATATGAGCCTCTGCCTGTCTAACAAAGAAAGTCTCATTTTCATAAGAAAAATCTGCATGACTATTTTGCACTGCAACACCTTGTATATCGCCAGATTCCAGCGCAATCGTACCAGATGCATTCGGTGCATCCAGAGTTCCCCACAAGCGAGCGCGTATACCAACAGAACCGCTGACAGGGACACTCCTATCGGGAATCACCGCAGCTATATCTACTGACGGAGCTTGTACATCTAACTGAAAAACCGGTGTTTCTGCATTGGTCTTAACAATACCATCAAGGTGCACTGCTTGTCCATTAATATTTCCACTGATATTTTTTAAGCTGATTTTATCAGTACTGACCCCAACCTTGCCGGTCAAGGCGTCTAATTTATACCCATGCACATTCGCAGTACCATTTTGAATATCTCCATTGCCGGAAATCATTATTCCCCGGTGGTTTTGCACAATATGGGCGCTGATATTTTCAATCGTACCATCTTCAACTTTGACATCTGACGTAGTAGACATAAAAGGCATTACATAAGCAGCTTTTACAGAATCCCCATGAAGTTTTATATCATACTTGCGCATGGAAGTATAATAGCCTGAAGCAACTATTGGTTTTCCATCAATATGCATTGTTATTTGTCCATACAGTTCCGGATACGAAGAAAAATCAACCATTCCCTCACAAGAATCTGCTTGGAGAGACACCCCCTCGATCGCGGATGCCTTAATAGTACCCTTTCTGGCATAAACTACCGCCCGAAAGCCCGGATCACCCGCATTTGTATCTTTTTTAATAAGAGAAGCGAGGTTCCATTCTCCCGGCGTTTTTTCCCAAATATGAACCACTGGAGCAACGACAGTAACAGTCTGAATAGAAGAAACCACATTATCACCGGATGCTGCCAACTTTGCCATCTGCCAAGGGTTAACCTGTATTTCCACGTTGTCTCCTGTAATAACAGTCTTTCCCTGCGTATCCTTAATTAACGGATCATACAGAAATATTTTCCCAGTTAACGACACATCCATAGCAGAAAAAGAAACAGTCCCGTTAATATGTTCATTTAATGTTGTTGTAATGGTCGTAGATACGTATTGTATCAAAACCGGTTTTTCCCGCCACAAGGAAAAAAGCACCATCAAAAAAGATGCAATGACAGCCAAGGCAATCCATTTCCGTTTCATCCGCCGGCCTCCATCAGATATAAGAAAGAGAGAACTGCTTTCATACAATTCTCTCTCCATTTTACGACATGCTCCTTACTAAAATCAAGGAAAACCGCCATATATGCAATTTTTCTACAATTATATCTTAATTTACGAATTACCAGCTACATCCGCTGCCGGATGGACTACACCGGATCGGACATCTACTCCCATAACTTGTTCCAAGGTTGCGATTCCGACATTATAATCATATAGTGCCTGTATATTATTAGTTTTAGCTTGATTTAAATTTAATTGTGCATCCAAAACATCCAAGTTAATGCCAACACCTGCCTGATACCGTACCCGAGCAATTTTAAAGCTTTCTTCCGCTTGATTTACAGAGGTCTTTGTAGCTTCGACACGCTGTGCCGCACTGCGAATAGCTAAATACGCTTCTTTTACCTGTAATTGTACTGATTCTCGTGTCTTCTGTTCAGTTTCCAATGCCGCTAAATACTTCTCCTTAGCGATTTTTATCTTTGCATTAGTAGCCCCACCATCAAAAAGGCTGTATGTAATACCGCCGCTAATCGTCCACGCACCGTTCCCACTGCCTGGAAAATCACTATTGGACCAATCATTGGAAGCTCCCACAGATACGGTAGGTTTATGTCCTGCTTCAGCAATGCCAATATTCTCATTCGCTTCACGTACCGCCAAATCAGCTTGAATAACTTCCGGGCGATATTTCATGGCATAATCAATTGCTTCATCCAAAGAAATATTATATGCATCAAAAGGAAGGCGATGGTCGGAAACCACAAGTTTAGTTTGCAGTGGTAACCCTAAAATATTATTTAAATTGGCTTCCGCATTGGCAACATTATTTGCCGCCGTGACAGCATTAGTCTTGGCATTTGCCAAAGATACATCAGAACTCAAAACATCTAATTTAGCTACGGTTCCTACATTATACTGAGCAGTAACATTATCAACATGTCCCTGTAAATTTGTTACGGATTCATCATAAACATCTTTTAATTCTTGATATGCCAATAACCCGAAATATCCTTCTACCGCTGATAATTTCGTCGCCTGTTCCACACGTAAAATATCTTCTTGAGAAGAAACCTTACTCAGCTTGGCTACCGCAATATTACCTTCCACTAACCCCCCCGTATATAAGGGAATACTAACAGAAAGCGTATTTGTAAAACTATTTCCGATAGAGTCAATATTCCGTGTTATTATACCGGTCGGAGTAAGACCTAACACTTTTGTATGTGTCTCTGCCCGAGCACCCGACCACGTGTAATCGACATTGGGCATTAAGCCGGCTCGCGCCTGATCAATAGAATATTCTGACTGCTTTAAATCATAATGTGCAATCTTGATATCACGATTATAATTGAGTGCCATAGCAATTGTTTTTGGCAATGTCAGTTCTACTGTTTGATTCGGGGAAACACGACCTACTGTTATAACCGGTTCTTCTCCGTTTTTCTTAGCTTTTGCCAGAGCTGCCTGTCTTTCTTCATACATCTTTTGCGCTATTGATTCCCGCAGTGCCGGGGATACATCATCTCTGGCGGATACCGCACTAAGAGATTTGACTGTTTTAGTCTCTGCCTGTTTCTTTGCCGCAGCAAGTTGACTGTCGGTAGGTAAAATAACCGGTTCTACACCAGCAGTCGTATCTGCCGCGCTGGCACTAACAGCCCCTGCTGCTGTAATCATCATCGCAATAAATAACTGTTTATACAATTTCTGGTTCATCTTGGGTACCCCCATCATTTATATCTTAATATTATGACTATGCTTTTTAAAAAGTATAGTTGACACCATAATAATTACCGCCATCGTTACGTCCCATTGGCCGTGTAAATTGACCAAAAAGATAGATATTCGGTAAAATTTTATACTGCGCTTTAATGCGATAGCGCCAATCGTTAGGATCATATCCTTCCAACGATATACGAAACGGACCATTGACTTCAAAATCAATACCAGCACCTAAATTGCCATTAATGATTCCTATTCGCCGTTCAAATAAATTTTCATGATAACCATACTGTAAATTCAGTGCCGTACCGTTTCCAATACTTTCCGCTCCAATAAGAGCAAAAGACTTGTCACGGTACACCTTAAAATTTACATTGGCACCACTTTCACCCTTAGTATCATTATACAACATTCCGGCTTCACCTTGTACTGTAATTTTACCATTTCCTAGAATGTTATTTACTTTTGTAGAAATCTGCGCGGTATTGTGCAGTGTCGTTTTTAAATCCGCCTGACTCGCCGGATCATTAGTGATTTTCTCCATAGAAGCCGCTATTTTTTCAACTCGTTCTGTAATGTCTTTCACATTGACAGCCGTTGCCCTGATGTTCTGTGAAGTCACGCCATCCCCATCTATTGTCTGCGCTGATTGCTGTAGCTGTGAGGCCACATTATTCATAGATGTCGTAATGGCTGCCATGTTCGCCGTAATAGCCTGTATATTTCCGGCATTTCCCTGTACGATTGCATTCATATTTCCTGTCAATAGTTCTGAATTGCGAATCGTCCCGCGCATGGCCTCCTGTGTTTTATCATCACCGATCACGGCGTTAACATTCTTCATCATATCATTCACACTCGTCATTAATGTGTTGGCACTCTTCATCATGTCATCCATACTTTGACCAGCTGTTCCATATATATAGTCTCCGTTTGTTAATAAATGATTGGAATCTTCTCCCGGAGTAATCTGAATAATCTTTTCACCCAACAATCCATCGGTTGCTACGATAACTTTGGAATCTTTTGGAATTTCGGTTCCCTTATCTAATTTAATTTTAGCATCGACCCCATATTTAGTGGTTGATATGCTTTCCACCTTCCCGACATGGACACCTACATATCGGACAGCGTTTCCAGACTTCAAGCCATTGGCATCGGCAAACACGGCATGTATTTCAAAACCAGGTTTGCCAAAAATTTCCGCATGAGCAAGGTCAAGAATCACATAGGTGAATACTATGATACCAATGACCGTTACTAATCCAACTTTTGCTTCTGCAGTCCATTTCATTTAGCTCGTCCTCCTTCTTCCGGAAGTACCCCGCCATGGATAAACAACTGTACATCCCTATTTTCGCACCTACGAAATTCTTCCTTAGGAGCAACAATTAAAAATTTTCCATCCTGTAAAAGAGCCAATCGGTCGGCAACGTAAAACGCCGAATCCATATCATGTGTAACCACAATAGAAGTTGCTTTCAAATGCTGCTGCATGCCAACAATAAGTTTATTAATATCCATGCAGCGGAGTGGATCCAGTCCTGCTGTCGGTTCATCATAAAGAATAAGTGATGGGTCTAAAACAATAGCCCGTGCCAGACTGACTCTTTTTTTCATACCCCCGGACAAATCGTTCGGCATCATCTGTTCAATAGTATCTAATCCTACTAAATGCAATTTTTCTTTAACAATGGCTTGAATTTTCTCATCGTTATATTTAGTATGCTGCCTAAGGCCAAATGCTACATTTTCTTCAACAGACATAGAATCAAAAAGTGCAGAATACTGAAAAACCATCCCCATGCGCTGTCTAACAGCAATCATTTGTTCTTCTGTATAATTTGTCACATCTACATCATCAATAAAAATATGTCCGCTGGTAGGTTTCTGCAACCCAATAATAAGTTTTAATATTGTACTCTTACCAGATCCGCTGGCCCCTAGAATGGCTAGGGTTTCACCCTTTCGGACATCTAGGTTGATATGGTCCAGGATAACCCGGTTGCCATACACCACGGTTACATCTTGCAATCTGATCATATACGTCTCCTAGTATAAAATAATAGATAACAAATAATTACAAATAAAAATAAAGATAATGGATGTCACAACGGATCGGGTCGTAGCCTGTCCAACTCCTTCGGCCCCGCTTTTGCAGTGCATTCCTTCATGACAGGCTATCAGAGAAATAATGCCCCCGAAAAACATAGCCTTAATCATACCATATACCACATCACTGACTGCAGTAAAAATTTCGATAGAATTGATATAGGTATACGTCGTAAGTCCAGCTAAAAAAGTAGATACGACATATCCGCCGCCAGTACCGATAATATATCCATATAATGCAAGAATAGGTACCATAATAATACAAGCCGCAAAACGCGGAACAACAAGATATGCTACCGGATCGGTTGCCATACAGCGAAGTGCATCAATTTGTTCAGTCACTTTCATTGTACCTATTTCGGCTGTCATCGCAGCTCCACAACGCCCGGCAACAACAACACCTGTTAAGATGGGTCCTAATTCCCGTCCCATCCCAACCGACATAATTCCGCCTAACGTGGATTGCGCTCCATAACGCAGTAATATATCCACAATTTGCAACGTCATGACCATCCCTGCAAACAGCAGTGTTAAACTAACAATCGGTAATGAATCAACTCCAAGATGTGCCATTTGAACAATGGTAAGCTTTCTATTGATTTTGGGAAGCTGTCGCAATGTCTGTATAAAAAGGATCGCAATAACTCCTACATGTTCAAATACATGTAAAGTAAAACGGCCTATTTTCTCTAATATTTCCTGCACAAGCACCCCTCCTCCATCATGTCTTATCAATTTTACTATACCATCATTGGAAGTAGATGTAAAACCCTTAAATAGACTATCTCCTATACGTTAGAAAACTTTTAAACCTTTTTGAGTTTCCATAAAATAGATGATACCATGGATATAAGTAAATATCAAGTTGACGCCTGTTCAAAGTTATATTTTACAGATTTTTTAAATTATCGATCAGGATGCTACGTTATAAAAAGCAGTATTAAAAATAACGATTATGACAGCTATTACGCATTATCATAATCGTTATTTTTTTAATAGCCGCTAAAGATGACACTCCTGTCATCTTTACTGCTGTTATCTTTATTATCGTGACTGCCCTTTTTATTTGCACTTGACTGTTTTCCCAGCAAGCCGCTATTTTCAACAGCTGCTGTATCGTCTGTATTATCGGGGTCTTCTCCGATAATAGCTTTTCCTTCATTAAGTTGATGGCTTTTAGCTAGCAACGCATCTCTTTTTTCCTTGGACACTATTTTGATACCAATCTGCCCATCACCCGTTACAATATAAGGGGTAGATAACGTAGATTTTTTATCACCATCTGTTTCTTCTACAACGCCCTTCTTTGCCGGCTTAATAATATCTTTTGAAGGTTCTGCCGGTTCCTTGCCTTTTATTTTTTCTTTTTTCATGGTTTGATGACCATCATTGATCATACTTACACCGGGATCTAATGGTTCAATAACCAAGTCATTATTCGCATCATTCGTTTCGATTTCCTTCTTGAGCTGCCCAAAATCTTTAAAATGCCGCAGCCGCTCGATAATCTCATCTGTCAAATTATATCGCTGTTTTTCAATCAGATACGGCAGCGGTACAATGCCTCCGCCTCGTACTTCAAGCATCATAGTACCAAACGGCTGATCCTCCGGTACGGTATATGTCATGGTTTTTACTTCATCAGCCCCCCGGTACGGATGCAATGTTACCTTAAAATAAATCGTATCTCCCGGACTAGCTACAACAGGTGCTGCTGTCGCTGCAATAATACGGGCTGATTTTTTCGCCTGCGTAATATCAACTGACATATCCACATCAAGAATCGGATAATCAATAAATTCATTATGCTTTAAAATATCCAGTACATTATATAATTCATCAATACTTTTTTCATTCACATTATCTTCGGAATAATACATATTATGACGTGTAATATCCTTGTCGCGACCTTTAGAAGAACGGATAGTATAGGCAAATTCCACCGTACCTCCGCCAGAACGGTCAATCGTCTTGTTCACAACGTTATACACACTGGTCGCCGTCAATACCGGTGTTAACTCATTGTCTTCAATAATTTTTACCCGTTTTAGACTTTGCGCACCCGTATCATCATCATGAACGTGAATAATTACAGGAATTCCCGGAGCAAGTCTACCGTACTCTCCTGCAATCCCCGCACCGCGATCCTGTTCTATTTTGCCAATTTCAGCTCCAACAGAACCCAGCTTAAAAGAACTAGACATACTATTGACAATCGTAAAAATATAGGCATTGTGCATAAAATAATTAATGCTGCCTTTTTTTAAAAATGGATGCCCAAACGCAACAATATGATCATTATCAATATAAGTTACCGTACCAATAGCTCCTAGTTTTAAATCACCGTTGACCAATGCAGCGGCTACAGAGCTGCCTGGTTCCAAAGGAAATGCCGCATTATCGGTTGCCGCAGTAGCTGTATCAACAGGAACAAATTTATATTGCGGCAATTTTTCCTGCATCCATGCCATAGAGGCTGCATCAAATCCAGACGCCATCAAAGGTGTTGAAATAGGTACCAAAGAAGCTTCTCGGGCATTAAATGGCTGTATTTCTTCTTTAGATGGCACATTCCACAGTTTCAACATATCACCAATCGGTGTAATCATCCCAATTTTTGAATTGGTGAATGACCAGCCATAAGCGATTGCGCCCAACAATTTACCGTTAATATATACAGGACTGCCGCTCATTCCCTGCGCAATGCCACCTGTTTGATCAATAAGCGGACCCGAAAATTTAGCTAAAATCAAATCGCCGGAAGGACCACTATTTTTCATAACTCCCAATATTTCTACAGGGAAGCTCTCTATATCGGTACCATGTGTCACTGTCTTAGCATATCCCGTCATTCCAGGTTGAACCTCACTGACGGACATAAATTCTTCTGCATATGAAATAATAGAAAAAGCACAACACAGAGCTACCATTGTAGCTCTTACAGCCAACCGCCGCCAGTTAATTTTTTTCACCATAATTCTCCTCTTACTTCGATTCCACAATGACAACGACCTCACCAGGCTGCACTTTACTTCCCGGATGTACCATAACTGCTTTTACTATACCACCTGCTGATGCACGTGTGGCAGGCATCGGGCCTGCTAAAGCCATCACTGTCATAAGCACATCCCCTTCCTTTACCGCTGCTCCTACAGGCATAACCGATGCAACAGTTCCACCCAATGTTGCTACATGCTGCACATCTGCCGCTAAGGCAGCAGCTGTAATAGTTAAAGAGCTTATTATTCCCAGTATGACTGCTAGTTTCTTTTTCATCTTCATGATAATTCACTCCTTATCATAAATCATCAAAACTATCTTTTAGATGTTCCATCTCATTAAGAGCTTTACCTGCTCCAAGAGTTACACACAATAACGGCTCATCACAAAGATAGGCTGCCATCCCTGTTGCTTCCGAAACAAGACGATCCAATCCGTCAAGAAGAAAGCCGCCTCCTGTTAAAACGATGCCGTGATCAGCAATATCCGCCGCTAGTTCTGGTGGTGTTTTTTCTAAAATAGAAACAGCCGCACGCAAAATTGGATGTATTGTTTCCTGCAAAGCCATGCAAATTTCCTTGGAATCAACATCTACCATGATTGGGAGACCAGTTTCCGTACTGCGTCCTCTCACATCTGCGGTCAAATCACGACCATCAGGCAAAGCAGTCCCAATAAGTATTTTAAGTTCTTCCGCTGTTCGTTGTCCAATAATAATGTGTTTTTGTTTTTCCAAATAACGCATGATTGCTTCATCAAAAGTATTGCTGCCAATTTTCAACGATTCACTGATAACAATACCGCTCAAACTGAGTACAGCCACATCTGTGGTCCCACCGCCAATGTCAATAACCATAGAACCATTGGATTTAGCAATATCCAGTCCTGCTCCAATAGCTGCCGCCAGAGGTTCTTCCATAACAACAACCTTTCTGACTCCAGCTTGCAGTACCGCTTCAACAACTGCCCGCCGTTCCACATTTGTAACTCCCGAAGGAACACAAATAATAACACGAGGTTTAAAAACATATGATTTGCCAACCGCTTTGCGGATAAAATATCGCAGCATATACTCCGTTGCATCATAATCAGCAATAACACCGTTATGCAGCGGATGGAACGCACAAATATTCTGTGGTGTCCGACCTAACATTTCCTGTGCTTTTTTCCCAATAGCCACAACACGATGGACAGTTGCATCAACAGCCATCACAGCTGGTTCATTGACAACAATTCCCCGGCCCTTTACATAAACGACCACGTTGGCTGTTCCTAAATCAATAGCCAAGTCATTACCAAACCACCGGGAAAGAAAAAAAGAATGGGACCGCTTAGACTGACGCTCTTTATTCCTTTTGTTTTTATTCTTTGTTGACCCGAACAATATCCGCACCTAGCCTTTGTAATTTCAATACCAAATGATCATATCCGCGATCAATATGATGTAAATAGCCCACTTCAGTTTCTCCCAAAGCGACCAATCCAGCCAAAACCAATGCCGCTCCTGCCCGCAAATCTGTAGCATTGACCTGACAGCCTTCCAGAGCCCGTACCCCTTCAACGATAGCGCTGCGTCCTTCAATCCGTATTTTTGCACCCATACGCTTAAATTCATCTACATGCATAAAACGATTTTCAAATACAGTTTCCGTAATCACACTCGTACCTTGGCAAATTGTCGTGAGAGCCATAAATTGAGCCTGCATATCAGTCGGAAAACCTGGGTACGGAAGCGTTTTAATATCAGTAGGACGAAGCGGAGATTTGCCAATAACCCGGATTCCATCAATATCTTCTTCCACTATGGCGCCTACTTCTTTCAACTTGGATACAAGAGGTTTTAAATGTTCAGATAAAGCATTCTCCACATACACATTTCCCCCAGTCATTGCAGCGCCAACCATAAAGGTTCCCGCTTCAATACGATCAGGAATAACCGAGTGGACTGCACCATGAAGTTCTTTTACTCCTTCAATGCGGATAATATTTGTTCCGGCACCGCGGATATTTGCTCCCATACTGTTCAAATAGGTTGCCAAATCAACGATTTCTGGTTCCTCAGCTGCATTCTCCAGTACCGTACGGCCTTCAGCCATGGACGCCGCCATCAAAATATTTTCCGTTGCTCCCACACTAGGGAAATCAAGATAAATCTGTGCTCCTTTTAATCCTTCCGGAACACTGGCCTCAATATAACCATTTTCCAAATTTACTTTTGCTCCCATTGCTTCAAACGCCTTAAGATGCAAATCAATAGGTCGAGCGCCTATTGAACATCCGCCCGGAAGAGATATTTTCCCTCTCCGTTTACGGGCCAGCAAAGGTCCCATAACCAAAAAAGACGCACGCATACGGCGCACCAAATCATACGGTGCCGAGAACGAATCAAGATTCGCCGCGTCAATGACTAATGTTCCCTCCTGGGAAGAGTCAATTTTCACACCAAGTGAGGAAATAACCTCACATACTGTATGTACATCATCCAATTGAGGAATTTCCTGCAATGTACTTTCGGTTGTCGCCAGCATAGACGCTACAATAATCGGCAGTACGGCATTTTTAGCCCCACTGACCCGCACAGTCCCCTGTAAGGGATTTCCACCATGAATAACCAGTTTCTCCAATTCTGGTGCCTCCTAAATAGATTCAAAAGATCTCTTATATAGACAATGATAGATTGCTATTCATATATAGTCATAATCTACCATTTTCATTAATTTTTACTATCAAGTCATTGTACCATAAAAGCGCATAAACGAAAAGGCATCATTTCAAATGTTAAAAATTTTTCTCGGCTTATTTTATATTATAATAAAACATATGATTAACCCATCAATTTTGATAAAACATATTCACTGTCAATTTATTGATCATGAAAGGAGAAAAAATATTTTCAGACACTATCTATCTATCTTCTCCGTATACATTCGCTTTTTCAATGTAAACTATATTACAATTTTTATTTTTAAAAAACACCTTTCATAAGGGATGTGTTTACAATAAACATATTCCTTACAAAAGGTGTTTTATTCATAACTTCACTAAATATGAACACTCCATTTTGCTTTATTATCAAAACGATGAATTGTATCAACAAAACGAATCGTTCCGCTCTTATAGCGCATAACAACAGAAGAAGTTCGCGCACCACTGCCAAAGTATTGAATCCCTTTCATCATAGGTGTATTGGTAACAGCCGTCGCTGAAAAAATACAATCATCACCTTTTACCAGATCATCAATAGTAAGGATCTTGTTAACATCCGTAATTCCCATAGCTTCACAACGTTTTCTTTCTTCTTCCGTATACGGAATTAGACGTGCCTGCATATCACCGCCTAAACATTTCAAGGCTGCTGCACCAAGAACTCCTTCTGGAGCTCCGCCGATACCCATAAGAACATGTGCACCAGATCCTTCTATCCCAACATCCACAGCCGGAGATACATCTCCATCACTGATAAGCTTAATACGTGCGCCCGCTTCCCGACATTCATGAATAATATCAGCATGACGTTCCCTGCCGAGAATAACAACGGTTAAATCATCAATACCACGCTGCAATCCTTCAGCAATGCGACGTAAATTTTCCTTTACCGGCATATTTAAATCGATACACCCTTTAGCCCGCGGTCCAACGCAAAGTTTTTCCATGTACATGTCTGGGGCATGAAGAAGGCTTCCTTTACCAGCTATTGCTATCACAGCAATAGCGCCATCCTGTCCCTTGGCAACCAAATTCGTACCTTCCAGCGGATCAACTGCAATATCTACGGGAATTCCGCCGGCTCCGACTTTTTCACCTATGTAAAGCATCGGGGCTTCATCCAATTCGCCTTCCCCGATAACAACCGTTCCATCTACAGGTACGCTGGATAAAATTGAATGCATACCATCAACCGCCAGCTGATCCGCCCCTATTTTATTTCCCATTCCCATGAGACGTCCGCTTTTTACTGCTGCGGCTTCTGTTACTCGCACAAATTCTAATGTTAATACTCTATCCATTTTTGTACCTCCCTATTGATTTGCCTCTGCCCAGTCTTCTTTAAATCGTTTGATGCCTGCATCTGTCAGAGGGTGGTGCAAAGCCTGCATGATAATCTTATATGGAACCGTCGCAATATTTGCACCTGCTTTTGCACATTCCGTGATATGCGTCGGCCTGCGGATACTGGCAGCAATAATTTCTGTAGCAATGCCATGTACAGCAAAAATATCAGCAATTTCCGCAATAAGAGCAATTCCATCCTGTCCTATATCTTCGAGCCGGCCCACAAAGGGGCTCACATAACTGGCACCTGCCCGCGCTGCCATCAACGCCTGATTCGCTGAAAAAACAAGAGTCACATTCGTTTGAATCCCTAACATATGTAATGCCGCTACAGCTTTAAGTCCTTCTGCTGTCATAGGAATTTTTACAACTACATGTTCATCAAGCGCCGCCAACACTTTTGCTTCCTTTATCATTCCCTGTGCGTCATCGGCTAATACCTCTGCACTGACAGGTCCATTGACAATTGCCGTTATTTCTTTAATCACTTCATGAAAATCACGGCCTTCTTTAGCAACAAGAGACGGATTCGTCGTAACCCCGCAAATAACTCCCATTTCATAAGCTGTCTTGATTTCTTCTACATTTGCCGTATCAATAAAAAATTTCATGGATGTGCCTCCTTTTTTATTAACCTGGTAATCCAAACTTCGTAAGTACGATGGCCCTACTTTTTTGCAACGAAAAAACATCGTTACCACCGTGCAAAACAATACGACGGCTGCGGCCGCAATTTTTGCATTGAAGAACAATCGCCCCCGAATCAAAATATAACATAATATGCTGCTTGCTGCAGGAACATGTAATATTTCCCGCTGCAAGCATATCAGTAATACGATTATACCCTGCCAGCATAATTCCCGGATCGTCCTTAATACCCCATTCAAATAATAGACGAGAATAGTTGCAGCGTTGCCGGCCTATATATGCAGCTACAACGGCAGAAGTACCGCAATATCCCAATTCCGCATAATAATTCGTACAATAAATCCGGTTCACTTGATGTAAAGTTCTCAAAAATCGACTGTTTATAAGCGTATAATGTTTTTGATTACAAAAAGAACAGGAATGCTTGAGCAGCCACAAGTTTTCTTGAATATGCCGCACAGAACCGATGTACTGTCCACAACCGCAGTACACAGATTTCCAAGACGCCCCCACAGGTATAAATTGATTCAATTGAAGAACAGAAATACCTCCACAGGCAGGACAATATAAAGCGGCAGAAACCTCCGTATGTATAACCATAACGCTCACTCCTCTGCCTAATAGTTCTACATTATGAACAAAAAATCCTGCCGCCCGTATTCCATTTATACTATGTAAAAACTGATTTTTTACTTCTGTACTGTAATAATATCACAATGCATGTATGGACGCAAAGCCTCCGGAACAATAACCGTTCCATCTTTCTGCTGATAATTTTCCAATATAGCAGCCACAGTCCGTCCTACAGCAAGACCCGATCCGTTTAAAGTATGTACATATTCCGGTTTAGATGCCGGTGTACGGCGAAAACGGATATTAGCACGACGAGCTTGAAAATCTTCTGTGTTGGAACACGAAGAAATTTCCCTATACTTATTCTGTCCAGGAAGCCATACTTCAATATCATATGTTTTAGCTGCTGAGAAACCAATATCGCCCGTGCATAAAGTAACAACATGATATGGTAATTTCAGTGCCTGTAAAATAGCTTCTGCATTGTTTGTCAACTTTTCTAATTCATCATAGCTGGTTTCCGGAGTTGTAAATTTAACCATTTCAACCTTATGGAACTGATGCTGACGAATAAGCCCCCGTGTATCACGGCCTGCCGATCCGGCTTCAGCACGAAAGCAAGGGGTAAGGGCAGTATAGTACAACGGCAGTCTATTACCATCAAGAATTTCTCCTCGATGGTAATTAGTAAGCGGCACTTCTGCTGTCGGAATAAGAAAATACTCCATAGATTCCAACCGGAACATATCTTCATAAAATTTCGGCAATTGACCCGTTCCTGTCATGGAATCACGATTAACTATATACGGTGGAATGACCTCTGTATATCCATCTTTTTCCGTATGCATATCAAGCATAAAATTATACACTGCTCGTTCCAACCGTGCGCCCTGTCCCATATAATAGGTAAACCGAGATCCTGTAACTTTAGATGCTCGTTCTACATCAAGAATACCCAGTGCTGCCCCAATATCCCAATGATTTTTTGGTTCAAAATCAAACGCAGGAATTTCACCCCATTTACGTTGTTCCGGATTATCATTATCATCATTCCCCAATGGCACTGACTGATGACACATATTAGGTATCATCAACTGAATATCCTTCATTTCCTCTTCCGCTTCACGAACACTACGGTCAAGTTCCGTTATTTCGGTACCTACTTTTTTCATTTCTGCAATCTGAACATCTGCATTCTCTTTATTTCTTTTCAACTGACTGATTTCAGCAGTCACTATATTGCGCTGACTTTTTAACGCTTCTACTTTCTGCAGTAAATTCCGACGCTGTTCATCTAAACTCAAAAAACGGTCTACATCTGCCTTAGCATGTCGGTTTATAATATTTTCCTTTACTTCCGCAGCGTGTTCGCGTATAAATTTTACATCCAACATAATAAAATACTTCCTTTCTCTTCTAAATAATCATGAGAAAACATTCTTGAATACAATTATAAGCCTTTTTGTTCAATTCCGCTAAACAAATATCCCATATGATTAGTAGAATTAAGCAATACCATACGCCATATACCTTCGCAACATTCCATAACATTAATACACGTATTATCCTGTTTAATTTGCCAGAAATGGCTCATATCAAGTCCCATTATATCACAAATAGCCGCTTTATTAACCGCATCATGTGCAGCCACAAGTACTGTTTTCCCATCGAAGCGGCGCGCATAGTCATCAAAGGCAGAACGAACACGGATACGTACATCTTCTAAACTTTCCCCCCCCGGTCCGGGCATCATAACTAATTCCGGATGAGTATGCCACTGAGCAAACTGTCGGGGATATTGGGATGCAATATCATCTGCCAATCGTCCTTCCCAATCACCATGATTGATTTCTTTCAGCCGTTCATCTGTTTCCACATTAAGATCATGTAAATCAGCACAAAACCGGCAAGTCATATAAGATCGCTGCAACGGACTAGCAACACAAAAATCAATGGGTATATTGCGTAACCCCTCAGCCAGCATACGCCCCTGCTGCAATCCTCGTTCACTAAGCTCTGTATCTTCCTGTCCCTGATAGCGACCTTCAATGTTCCATTTTGTTTCACCATGGCGTACAAGTATAATGCGTATCATGTAGTTTCCCCCTGCTAATCGTTATGCAAATTGCAATTAATAAGATTCATGTCTAAAATACCATCAATAGCTTTAAGTTTAAGCATAACATCATTTGGAATGTCGTCCCGCACAGCAATAGCCATAATATTTGTGCCGGTAGTAGTCGTTTTACCAACCTGCATTCCTGTAATATTGATTCCGGCTTGTCCAAGAATGGTGGATATTTGACCAATCATATTGGGCTGATCCACATGAGGTGCTAAAAGCAAATAGCCTTCCGGGGTAAAGTCAACACGATATTCATCGATCTCTACAATTTTAGCTTCTGTCTTGTTGAACAACATTCCCACAATACGGTGCTGTCCTTTATCAGTTGCTACCTTTACCGTAACTGCATCAAGAAAAGTATCACTATCCTGTGATTTTACTTCTTTTACAGCAATATGACGGGATTTAGCAACCTCCGGTGCATTGACGAAATTGACCGTGTCCTGCAAAATAGGGTTTAACGCACCTTTAAGAACCGCCGTTGTTAAAATGCCTGTTTCTGTTTCTGCTAACTCACCTGTATATTCTACACTGATTTCCTTCATCGGTCCATCTGCCAAATACACACCAATAATTCCCATCTTTTCCATAAGATCAAAATATGGATGAATCGTTGTGTAAATATTAGCAGGAATAGGTGCCATATTAACTGCCGAGGTAACGGGTTCCCCATTCAACGCCGCAATAACGCTAGTTGCCACATCAACAGAAACACCAATTTGCGCTTCAATGGTCGATGCTCCCAGATGAGGAGTTATAACAACATTAGTCATGCCTAAAAACGGATTTTTTTCTTTAGTAAGAGGTTCTTCGGGAAACACATCAACTGCTGCTCCCGCAACATGACCACTCTTCAGTGCTTCTGCCAAAGCAAAAATATCCAGTACTTTACCGCGGGATACATTGATAACACGGACGCCTTCTTTCATCTTAGCTATTTCATCTGCACTGATCATGCCACGTGTTTCTTTAGTAAGCGGAGTATGCATCGTAATATAATCCGAATTTTGCAGCAAGGTATCTAAATCCACTGATTCCATACCGAGTTGCTTAAAACGTTCTTCCGGAATATACGGATCATATCCGATAACTTTCATTTCCATAGCCTGCATCCGTTTGGCAATGCGAGACCCAATACGCCCAACGCCAATAATCCCCATTGTCTTATTTTGTAATTGGATGCCCGTAAAAGAACTGCGATCCCATTCTCCCGACATAAGAGAATTATGAGCTTGTGGAACATGCCGGGTTATCGCCATAATCATGGCAACAGTGTGTTCTGTTGCAGCAATAGTATTGCTCGTAGGTGCATTGACAACAATAATACCGCGCTCTGTCGCCGCCTTTAAGTCAATACTATCAACGCCTACTCCTGCCCGGCCTATGACTTTTAACTTTACTGCCGCATCAATCACACGCTTCGTTACATGGGTCATGGATCGGGTTACAAGACCATCATATTCACCAATACATGCTACAAGTGCATCTTCATCCAAGTTAATTTTCACATCTACATCATAATGCTGCCGCAGCAGCTCAACCCCTTTTTCAGATACATCATCACTGACCAAGATTTTCATTTCATAGCCTCCTAAAGGAAATAATATATATTATGATTAATTATTTTTCTGAAAGTTTTGCATGAATTCAGAAAGCGCCGCACAAGCCTCTTCTGTAACCGCATTATAGAGAGAAGCACGACAACCACCGATAGCGCGATGTCCTTTTATGCCGACAAAACCTGCCGCATCTGCCTCAATTAAAAATTTTTTTTCTAATTCCGGTGTTCTGAGATTAAATGTTACATTCATGTTGCTGCGGGAATCCATTGCGGCATGCCCTATGTAGAATCCTGCACTATCATCAATCGTTTTATATACGATTTGCGCTTTATGAGCATTTCTCTCTTGCATTTTTTCAAGCCCACCTTGATTTTCCAGCCAGTGAAGGACTTTATTGACGAAATAAATGCAAAACACAGGAGGCGTATTATATGTCGAATCATGTTCTGTAAAAGTCTTGTATTGCAGCATGACGGGAATATCCGTTCTCGCTGTTTCAAGAAAAGAATCTTTTATAATAGCCGCTACTACCCCTGCCGGCCCTAGATTTTTTTGTACACCGGCATAAATTAAATCAAAACGGGAAACATCAATGGGCCGTGCCAGAAAATCGCTGGACATGTCACATATAACGGGTATATTGAATTTTGGGAATTTCTTCCATTCTGTACCGTGTATGGTATTATTCGAAGTAATATACACATAATCTGTATCAGGTCGTATAACGAACGTATCGGATCGAGGAATATAAGAAAAATTTTTATCACCGCTTGTTGCTATTTCATAGACTTCACCAACAAACGCAGCTGCCTGCATAGCTTTTGTTGACCAAACTCCCGTATTAATATATCCTCCGCGCTGTTTCAAAAAGTTTGCCCCATGCATAAGAAACTGCATGCTCCCTCCCCCTTGCATAAACACTACGTGATATCCCGCGGGGACTTCCAACAATCTGCGAAGCATCGCCACCGTATCATCCTGCATGTCTTGATACACAGCACTGCGATGACTAATTTCCACAATACTCATACCGGTACCCGCGAAATCAAGAAATTCTTGTTGAACCTGTTTCAATACCTCCAGAGGCATTGCCGAAGGACCGGCATTAAAATTATATACCCTCTTCATTCCCTTCACACTCTTTTCTGAAATAAAATAGAGAAGTCTTGTCCATTGGGACGAGCTTCTCTATCCTCGCGGTACCACCCAAATTGCCGTAGTTTTTGTACATCCGCGGGCATCAAAATAAAAAAAACTCCCGTCCCCCTATAGGGACGAGAGTTATATTCCCGCGTTGCCACCCAAATTGCCATACGGCCATCTTTAGTCGCTATATCAGGCGAACCCTGTCAAATTCTTCATTTGCCGTTCCGGAGCGGAACTTTTTATAACCATATCGACTCGCACCAACCGCCGACTCTCTGACAAGGTTTATAAATTGCTTCTCCATCATCACGTTTTTTTGAAATTAGATATATTATAAGCATCTTTTTCTAATTTGTCAATAACATTTGCTCCAGCCGCAATTTTTACAGGTGTTACACCCTCCTTCAAAAACAAGCGGTTCTCCACATTGTGGACAAAAAATACTTTCAGCCGTTTTTTTTATTTCAGCTTTAGGCCTGACAGGTAATCTTTTTATTTCCTGTGCAGCCGTCTTTTCACTGGGATTCAATTCCTTTTGCACTTCATTATACATATCGATGAGCGCATTACCTACCGCCATGGGACAGCAAGAGCCGCGGCTCGTATCGCCCCGCGTGGCACGCCGAACGGAGTAAGACGGACAATTCCCCGTAGAATTAAGCTGGTCTACAATAGTATAAATATCGATTCCGGCACGGGCACTAATAGAGATCATCCGCGATAGTCCAATCATAAAATTATTGCATCCGCCCGTAGATCCTTTGCTTAAATAGGTTTCTAACAATGCGCCTGTCTCCGGATCAAAAAATGCCATACAGTGAAGATTGCCGCACCCTGTTACCAACTTACGTTTTTTGCCAATCACATTATCATCGATGCAGACAATCTCACCACGTTCGAGCCCCGCTCCGGCAATCGGAACTGCATTTTCTTCTGAATGCGTACTAAGTATGCCGGCACGTTTACACCCATCCCGAAAAATAGTAAGCCCCTTGCATCCGCTCTCATAGGCCAACATATAGAGTTTTTCTGTATCTTCTACAGTAAAGTTGTTAGGTACATTGACGGTGGAACTGATAGACGCATCAATATGAGTCTGCCATGCAGCTTGCATAGCAACACGCTCCTGATATTCCAGCGTCATGGCAGTTACAAAATATTCCGGCAGTTCTGCATCATCTGAAATACCATATTGTTTCATATAACGCGCAACTATAGGTGTATAAATCTTATAATATACATCAGCAGCATGCAGTGACTCTGTCTTACGTTCATAATAATTGGCATAAATCGGTTCAATTCCGCCAGAAATTCCCAGCATGGTAGATAATGTTCCCGTAGGTGCTATTGTCAACAACTGTGAATTACGCAGTCCGCTGCAACGTACTAATTCTGCTGTCTTCTCGGTTGTATTCGCCTGAAAATAGGGTGTACCCATAATTTCAGCCGTATTGCATTTGGGGAATGGTCCTTTTTCTTCCGCCAACACCGCGGAAGCTGCAATTGCCGTATCCGCCATGGTGAACCCTATGTCATGACAGAAAGAAACTGCCTCTTCACTGCCATAAGTCAAACCCATTTTAATAAGCATATCGCCTAACCCCATAATGCCAAGACCGATTTGGCGCCATTGTTGAACACTATCTCGTTGTTCTTGCAATGGATGCAATGGCAGTCCTTCATCTAAGACATCATTTAAAGCTCGTACGGAAACGGCAACACAATGTTTAAAATCTTCAAAATCAAAAGCTGCCCCTTCCGTAAATGGATCATTTACAAAGTTCGCTAAATTGATACTACCAAGAAGACAACTTCCTCCTGCGGGCAACGGTTCCTCCGCACAAGGATTGACACCTGCATAAGAAAACTCCTGCGTATGCGCTAATAAGTTCCAGCTACATATGCGGTCCCAAAATAATGCCCCCGGTTCGGCATAATCCCAATTAGTTTCAGCAATAAGGCGGAATACGTCGGCGGCATCTACCAAACTCTCAATAGTCTGTCCTGTTTCTTCACGCGTATAGTGAAGACGGAATTGTTTTCGCTCTTTGACAGCCTCCATAAATTCATTGCTCAAACGAATAGAAATATTAGCCTTTGTAACTTTATGTAAGTCGGTTTTCAATTTAATAAATTCCAAAATATCAGGATGATGACAATCAATGGAAATCATCAACGCTCCGCGGCGTCCATTCTGCCCAATCAATTCTGTAACAAGGGAATACAGTGTCATAAAAGAAATAGAGCCGCTGGTTTCCTTAGCCGCATTATTAATACGTGCCCCTTTGGGACTTAACTGCGAAATATCAATGCCGCATCCCCCACCGTAACTATAAGTCCTAGCTAATTTACCTGCTCGATCGAATATACTTTCAATATTATCTTCCGGTGGAGTCATAACGTAGCAATTGGAAAGAGTTATTTTCTTGCCCGCATATTCCAATCCGCGATTAGCCAAAATACGACCACCGAATAAAAACTTTTGATTTTTTATCAACGCTGCTACTTCTTGATTTTTCGCACTGACACGCTCTACCCACTGGTCAAAACTCTCACTATCATTACGATATTTATTCTGCCAAATATCAATACCAATTTGGTTACTTTGTCCCAGCCATTCTTTCTCATCCATGACGCATTTCCTCCTTATATTGTAATTATATAGTTACACATATACCATATGTTGTATTTACTTTCATATCTTATCAGTTTATACAAACACAGTCAAGTACCCATAAATTCTGCGTCATGTCAAGTGTTTTCTTTATTTTTTCAACAGATTTGTATGCCCCGTTTCCCCCGATAAAATAATGTATCAGAAATATCGCAAGGGGTTGCAGATAGATGTATTTCTTTTCCCGGAAAAATTTCTGTAATTTTGCTATTGATCGTATTTTCTAACTTTGATTTTGATAAAGTAATGATCCGTATATCAACAATCTGCGCACTTATCGTAATGCAATAATCTACCAGCCATTCATAAGAAAAAAGAATATTATCTAACAGTTCCATGTAATGATTGCTCCTTCTAACATGATCCAGTCGTATAATCTCACTTCCACAAGGACACTGATTCGGAAAAATCCGTGTTATATCCCCCGTACGGTAACGTATAAGCGGCATCGCTTCCATTCCAATTGTCGTAATAACCAATTCCCCATATTCTCCTGGCGGCAATTGTTCCCCTTTTTCTCCAATAATTTCAACAATGACATGATTTTCCCTGACATGCATTCCTTCATGAGCAGCACAAGTTACAGCTCCGCCCAAAGCCATTTCCCGCGAGCCATAATGCGGAAAAAGTACAATTCCAAAATGCTCAATCGCAGATTTTACCGTTTCAGGACAAGCATCACCACTCAATAAGGCCCGTTTTAATGCATAGGAACCGCAAAATCGCAATATAGATAATAAGGGAGCTGCCATTCCTATAAATGTATCCGGTTTTTGCTGTTGTAATATAGTCGAATATTCCTCAAAAGTACATTCCGTACCCGCCTTGATAGGAACGGCTCCCAGCCGCTCTATTGCTTGTGAAATAAGGCTTCCCAGACTATACGGCCCGGAAAAGGGCATGCAAATCATTGTGCGGCTTCCGGGAAACACCATTTCAGCAAGTCCGGCGACAAAAAAATCCAAGGTATTTTTACAATCCCCCGCTGTATAAAACACTCTTTTCGGTACCCCTGTCGTGCCGCTTGTCTGATCAGTTATAATCCGCTGAATCTCTGCCTGCGAACAAAGAAGCAGTGAAGTGCTGTTATCCATTAACTGGCGGGATGTTGTAAAAGGAAAATACTGCAATTCCTCCAAAGAGGTAATATGAGAAGGCAGCATACGATAAAAACCGTCCCGGGCATGTTCCCGCTTCAGGACGGTATTCAATGCAGTCAATTGAAATGTGCCTATACTAGTCCGAGACAATCGGTCTAATTGAGTTATTCTCTTCATATAGTTCTCTAAACAAGTTATTTTCATCTTCTATACAAAGCCTTTCCCTTGCCATCTGTTATATTATATGCACAAAAAGGAACCATCCCAAATGTGCTGTCCACTTCACAAATATAACAACGCCGCAATCGACGCAAATCCAAATTATAAGCATCTTGAAATAACATTCCCGACACAGTAAACGTATTTTCCTTAGCTTGCACCAAAAATTCATCCAGCGAATCCGTATTTTCCATGGATGAATTTTTACAACATTTTTTTTCTATCGGCAAATCTTCCAGATTGCTGCCACTCCATTGTCTAGCCACAAAATCACGTGCTTCAGAAGCTTTTATGCAGCACCCTTGATGATATCGAGGCGATAATGCTTGTAAACTGCGGTCAGAGAACCGCATATAACTAGCATGAAAGGAGCAATAAGGATTTTCTGCTCCGCCGCCGCTAAAATCAGATTGTTTCATACAGCCCTTTGTTTGTTTTTCAATTTCCCGCAACATACGGGGAATGGTAATCCGCCACGCAGAATTTTTTAAAACACATCGGCCAAAATAACTAACCGGCTGAAAATGAACACCTCGGACAACAGGCATCTGATTAACAGCAAATCGAAGCAATGCTCCTATCTCATTTATATTTATACCTGGTGCAATAACCGGTACTAAAATAACACCCAGTCCAGCTTGCCGGCAATGTTCGATAGCCTGTTGCTTTATTTCCAAAAGCAGTTTGCCGCGGAGCACCATAAACGTGGTATTCGCAAATCCATCAAACTGTAGAAATACACAACTTAAACCTGCTGTTTTCAGTGCATGCGCATATTCTTTTTCTTCTGCCAAGCGGATTCCATTCGTATTAAGCTGAAAAAATGTAAAGCCTTTTTTACGTCCCAATTGTATGATTTCCGGTAAATCATCACGCAGTGTAGGTTCTCCCCCAGAAAGTTGAATGTTAAAAGGCCCGCCGCGATCCATAAGCATATCATATTGATCACTAATTTCCCGAAGTGTCATATCATGTTCGTTCTGCGAACCGGAATCAGCAAAACAAACAGGACAAGACAAATTACACCGATTAGTTAATTCCAGCAAAACACAACAACCATTGGATTGATGCCCCTGACATAAACCGCAGTCATAAGGGCAGCCCTTGTCAACAGGTCGTGGAGCAGTTATAACATCATCGTTATTTGCATATGTTCCCCAAGACAAATATTCCTCCATGCTTCCTTCCCAAAGCAGTACCGTAAATACGCCATGCTCTGGACAACGTTTCTGCATATAAATATTTCCATCCTTGCCTTGAAGAATATTAGCGTTAACAACTTGCAAACAGACAGGACAAACACTTTGAGTTCTTGATATGTCTTTCGTCATGTCAATTCTCCTCATTTTTTAACCACGCTTCAAAAAACATTTTTGCTTCACTATACGTATCTTCAGGAAACCTTACAGTAATAATATATCTGTCTAATATCCCTTTAATTTGTAGTCCTCTATTCATCGCTATCATCATCGGTCTGCGGTAACGATGATTTTCTTCTACAGTCCATCCGTTCAAATGTATTTTGAATTCTCTTACGGTAATAGGCAGCTTGTATTCATATATCTGAGAATCTGCTAAACAATTTTCTGTTTTTCTGCATTCAAAATCCATGTGACTTACCTCATGATACTACTAACAGCCTGTATCACTGCTTTAATTTCTTCCTCTGTAGTAAATCGCGAAAGACTCAAGCGCACCGTACTATCACAGCCTAGATCGGTAAAAATACGGGGAGCACAATGTAAACCGCTGCGGCAAACAATATCGTAACTTTCCGTCAGTATATACCCTATCTCAGCAGCAGACTTCCCCTCTATGACAAAGCTCACAACAGGCGTACATTTTCCCTGCGGTGCAATAACTGCCGCCCCTGTATCGGCAAGTCCTTGTTTCAAATGCTCTGTCAGCAACTCTATCCGTTTTATATCCGCAGGATTTTCCTCACTCCAGCGAAGAGCTGCCAATAACCCATAATAAGCCGGTTCATTTCCTGTTCCTGCTTCCAGATGAATCGGCATTTCCGGAGGCATCTCTTTCCTATCACTTTGAATCCCGGTTCCCCCGCATAACAAGGGTTCCAGATGCAAACCAGGCTTTACATATAATCCGCCTGTACCTTGGGGCCCCAGCAGGTATTTATGCCCCGTAAAAGCTAACATATCAATATTCCAATCATCAATTTGCACGGGGACCATCCCCAGCGTTTGAGAAGCATCTATCAGCACCGTCGCATTTACCTGCTTAGCAATATGGGTAAGTAAGCAAATATCGTTAACCGCACCTGTTACATTAGATGCATGAGTCAATACGCATAATGCTGGTTTATATGTATAACAAGCTTTTTCCCAAGATTCGGGACAAACTCGGCCGCCATCATCCACAGGCACCCATATAATTTTTATATGCCGCTCCCGTCTAAGCTTGTACAAAGGCCGCAGCACACTATTATGCTCGGCCGCTGTGGTAACGACGGTGTCTCCTGTCTTGAGAGGAAACCCTTGTATCGCCAAATTCAGTCCCCATGTAGAATTAGCTCCCAGTGCAATACGGTTATAATGTTGTCCTTTCATCAACTGGGTCAAAGATTTTCGTGTTTCCTCAAACACATCGAAGTCCTCAATACCGCCGCGATTCGCTGATCCCGGCGGGGCGCATAATGCCTCCGACACGGCGTCAGCAACACAACCCGGTTTCGGCCAACTGGTCGCAGCATTATTCATATAAATAAGCGATTGCATTAGATAACACCTCTTTCAGCAAGAAGCTCCATACATTTTTCCATGGCAGCTTCAATCAAGGACGGGCAATTTTCAATTCGTTTTACAGCCTTATTTTTTGTTATATCATAACAGGTATCCCCATGATAAGCGGATTGCGTCATATCACGAAACCATCGGATATAATCAGCGATAGCATCTCTTAACGCAGGGTCTTCCAATTCATCTGCTTCCCCTTTGTTTAAGAAATAAGAAAGGAAACAACACCCCCCTGTTAAACAACCGCAAACATCTCCTGTAAATCCCAATCCTCCATTCAATCCTCCCATAGCCCGAATTAAATCAGGGTTTTCTTTTCCTTCTGATTCCAAGGCCAAAATCATCATGATTTGCGAACAGAAAAATCCCTGCCGGGAAAGTTCTAATATTCTACTAAATAACTCCATATTATCCCTCCTTACGACATATCAGCATATAATATCCGTATTTTCCTTTAGGTATTGGGCAATATAGTTTACTTATATCCTCTCCGCGCCATAAACATTCAACGTAATATTGCCGCCATATCTCTGTCATATCTTGAAAACAGATAATGTGAAAACCGACATTTACGACACTATCTATCAAATTCTGACTATTCCTAATCCCTACATCTGAATATAACAAAAAACCATGAGGCTTTACTACGCGATATGCTTCTGTAAAGGCCTCCTGTATTCTGCCTGAAATGAAGAAACTGCATTGCGACAAAACAACATCAAAACTCTCCGCATCATATGACGTATGAAGAAAATCTCCCCATGTTACATCCGTACTTGTTATTAAATCAATGCCCTGTACATAAAATCCCAAGTCTCGCAGCAATCGTACCGTCTGTCCATCACCTGCTCCCATATCCAAAATACGGGCAGGTACTGTAACGGATGCCAAGCGTAACATCTCTTTCGTATGTTCATCACCGCCAGGATGTCTATTCATTTGTCCTCCAACGCCTTTTCCACTGACAATACTTTTCCTAATGCCAGCTCCTCCGGAACATAAACAAACCCACAGATAGGACATACAGGAAGTTCTACAGGAAATCCGTTATCTAAATACATAAATTTTGCTTTTCCCTTTACTAATGGCACCCCGCATTTTAGACATTTCAAATTTCCCTGCGTATCCATCGTATAATAGTTCTTATCAGCCGTCATAATTTTACCCCCGATTATCTTGTAACAATATTCATACGGTGGCTATATGCACAATGTACCACATATACATCGTCTTTTTGCTCATATTTTACCCAGAAAGTAACATTTCCCTCTCGATGCCTAGTGACGAGCAATCCTGTTTTTTCTTCTAAAATAGCCTCTTTAGTCTCACGCATATATTGCAATGTCTGCATAACATCCGTACGTAATATCATCCGATCCTCCATCATGCGGCGGGTTTCCGGTGTAAATATAACTTTAAATCCATATTCCACAGGTTCTACCAACTCCTTCCACACTTCTCTCAGCAGCCGTTCTTTTAATTGAATCCGGTTATATCTTTTTTCGCTTATATCAGGAGGTACTCCTGCATTTTCATTATATATCAACTCCAGCAGGTGCCTTGATTCTTTATTTTCCCGCGCCAATCGATCACGACAAGCCATACAATAGGTAATATATGGTGTGTCAGAACGTTCCGCACACATTTTGGCCATTTCATGTGCTACTTCACGGTTGGCATACATGACTAATCCACCATATCCGCAGCAAGGTGAATAATCTCCTGAATATTCTGTATCTATAAGTACACAACCCAATTTTTCCGCTATAAGCCGCATCGTCTCCTGCATATGAATATTGCCGCGAGCTCCGCATGAATCATGCATAGCCACCGGATAATCCAAACCTTTCGCACCTTCGGGAAATCCTATCTCCGCCAATATATCCCAAATGCCAATTACCTGTTCATGACTATGTTTGCTCAGCATATCTGCACACATAGGACATCCGGCAATAATAACAGGATGCCCCAATATTGCAAAATGTTCATTTAACATACGTACGGTTTCAGCATACATTAATTCTCTCCCAGCCCATTTTGCAATAGCTCCGCAGCACCCCAATAACAATGCAACGCCGCCGGTAAGCCGCTTTGTCAAATCAGCATACGCTTTATATACAGTATCCGGTGCAATTGCCGAAGTTTGACATCCCGGGAAAAAAACATACCGGCAGTGCGTATATCCTGCCTGTTTCCTGCACAAGAAAGCATCTGTATTAGAAAATTCCATATCCATAAGAGCAAATTCATGAGGTGCCAGCGGCATTTTCCCGGTTGTCACCATGTTCTGCCGTGCAATCAAGCAAATATCGGCCATATTATATCCATTAGGACAAGTAACCGTACACTGCCGACATAATGAACAAGAATTAATTGGTTTATTCATCATATGATCACCCATAATAATATTGGCATTATTATAGATTTCCCGCGTAAGTTTTTTAGGATATTTTTTGTAATGCTGTAAATATACACACCCTCTGACGCATTCATCACAATGACACTGTATACAACGTTTTGCCTCGCTAATCGCATTCTCTCGAGTGTACCGCCCATCTATGCCGCAAGGAAGAGATGCGCTTGCCGCAATACCATTTAAATTAGTATATAAGCGAGTTTCTTTGCAGCCTTCCTCTCCGCGGCTGTTTTCCGGAGCCAATCTCTGGGCCAGACGATCTGCTGTCAAAGCCGCCTTTCGGGCATTAAACGCGTTTTCTATCACATCTTGTTGTTCAATGGGTGCAGAAATAACCGTTTCGGCATGCCAAAGCATAACGGTTTCATCCACTTCGCCGCCCAGAATTTGGAGAAAAGAAGGAGACACTCCAATTAAATCATAATGATGCCGCTCCTGTTCAAAGAATTCCGAAGTAAGTGCCTCGGCATGAACAAAAATAATATTTGTATGCGCTATAACTGCGGCATCCTCAGCGATTCCTTCTTCATCAGCAAAAGGTGCTGCCGCTTTTAACATATCATACATATTATCATATTTACTGTATACCGTTACGGGATACATTTTTCTAGCCATTTCGCCAACAAAAAAAGCAGCAAATAATCCTTCCCCAAAGATAGCTGCCGTTTTTTTCTTTTTCATCCGCAGCATACCGGATCCTTTATTTATCTCTCCCATCTGGGTGGCTGTACGTTCTAATGCCGTGATACGAATACCTTCACCTATATCGTACAGTTTGCAATATTTCTGACAAGGTGCTTCACAACCTTGGGAAAGAATATGCGGTAAGGGTGTAATTTTTGTATATACTGCCAGCGCCGCCGTAAAATCTCCAGCCGCAATTTGTCCCACTAAGGTTCTCACATCTAACTTCAAAGGACAGGCGGCACTGCAATAAGGCAGTTCTTCATGAATGCACACACGTTCTTTTTCTATGAGTTCTTCTTCTGAAAACATAGTCTTTGTGCGATATATTTTTGTTGACCGTTCTTTTATCGTCATAACGATTCTCCACAAGTTAAGCTTACGATTAAAAAGAGAATAGAGAGGCAGTATACGCCTCTCTATATTGTATCATGCACGCTTTATCTCTGCATTATTTTTCCAGTTTTCGCAATGCTTCCAAAACAACATGGGGTTTTGCAGGAACCCGGGTAATACGTGCTCCAGTAGCATTGTAAATCGCATTAAGGATTGCTGGATGAGGTGCATCTAAAGGCGCTTCGCCGCAACCAGCCGCACCATACGGTCCTTCAGGCCGGTATGTCTTATTAAAGTGAAGTTCTATATCATCCGGCACATCATTTGGATAAGGAATCCCACATTTAATCAAACTTGTATGAACTTTTAAATCTTCAAAATCTTCTGACAAGGCAAGTCCGATACCCTGTACCAAACCACCATAGAAATTCCCCTCTACAAGCAGTTGATTCATAATAGTCCCTACGTCGGCAACACAAGTAAATTTTTCCACCTTGACCTTACCTGTTTCTGTATCAACAGCAACTTCCGGTAAAAAAATCGTATACATATAAACGGAGAAAGGTTCTCCTTGCGCCGTAGCCTGATCAACAGGATGTGCCGAACAAAAAGTAGCTACCCATTCTCCTTTTACCCTTGTATCAATTCCTTCCGATTTCATTTCTTCATAAGAGCGATAGGTTCCATCATTCTTTCTCATTGCCGCCAGCAGATTTTCTGCCGCCAGTCGACAGGCATTGCCGCTCATGACTTGAGAACGAGATCCACCTGCAGGGCCCGCATTCAGAACAAGTTTTGTATCACACATAACAAGATGAACATCTTCCGGTTTAATTCCCGCTTGCCGCAGCGTTTCATGAGCCGAAACGAGAGCTCCCATATCGGCACCTTGCCCATGATCTTCCCATGCTGTATAAATTGTTACCGTCCCATCAGGCATAAGTTCCGCTTCAGCATTAGAACTATCCACCCCATCAAGACCGCAGCCATACACCCCGAGAGATACACCAATACCATACTTTATCATGCCGTCAGATTTAGCATTTTTTTCCGCTGTCCGTTTTTTAGCAGCTTCATACAACGGACGTGCTGTTTTAAAAAGTTCCTCCTCACAATATACCTCTGGCTCATATCCAGTTGGAATTGTAGTATGTTCGGAAGATTTATAACAATTCATTTCTCTCATGTCAAACGGATCAATTCCCATTTTAGCTGCCAGACAGTCTATTGCTATTTCCGATCCCATATAAGACTGCGGAGACCCATACGCTCTAAAAGCCGATCCCCACGCATGATTGGTAAAAACAGTAGTATTTTTATTTCGTATACTCTCAATCCCATATCCAGCTCCGATGAATTGACTCAAACGATGCGTCAGTAAATCGCCAAATTCAGAATACGGCCCATGATCCACATAATTATTTCCCCATAAAGCTTTTAACTTTCCTGTATTATCAGCTGCTAATTTAATATGAAGAAACGCAGGTGAACGTTTGCCTGTATAGGTAATATTTTGAAATTGATTAAACACAAGAGACACTGGATGCTGGGTAACCAAAGCAGCAACACCCAATAGAGCTTCATTTGTCGGCGAAAATTTATATCCAAAAGTCCCGCCTGTATGATTCTGAACTATACGCAGTTTATCCATAGAAATGCCAATCCCATCAGCAATCATTGGCATATGAAGATGAATACCAATGGATTTAGAGTGAATCGCAAGCATGCCGTCTTCATCAATATATGCATATCCACAATCCGGTTCTAAATGTAAATGTGGTTGCCGTGAACAATAACTTTCGATTTCAACCATATTTTTATCAGGTACTGTATTCCAATCAAACTCCGGACCTTTGATGCAATTTGTTTCATAATATGCATTAGGAATTCCCGGATGAATCTCAATAGCATCCGGTGCAATCGCTTCAGGAACGCTCATATAGGCCGGTAATTCTTCAATATCAACCTTCACAGCATCCGCTGCTGCTCTGGCATGTGCTTCCGTATCAGCAGCTACAATAGCAATAGCATCACCAAACTGGAAAATTTTTTCATCACACAGAATCGGTCGTTCCCATCCATCTGTTTTATTATTTAATGGCAGCATGACCAATCCGTTAATACGATTTTTTCCAGGTACATCCTTTGCTGTAATAATTTGAAATACACCAGGCATAGTTTCTGCTGATGATGTATCTACATTTTTAATATTCGCATGAGATACGTTTGCCTGCACTAAAGCTAATCGTAATGTATCTGTCGGCATGTGAAGTGCATCATCAGCGCCAAAGTCCCAAGTACCTGTTACTTTTTGAGCAGCTGACGGACGGATGTATTTTGTACCGACAATACTTTCCCCATTCGATTTAAAAATTAAATCTTCCTTCGTCTTTTCACCACGTATAACTGATGCCGCCTCTATAACCGCATCAATAATCGGCTTATATCCGGTACATCGGCACAAATTACGATTTTTATCAAACCAATCACGGACCTCCTGCCGAGAGGGATCGTTATTTTGATCCAGAAGTACTTTAGCACTAATAATAAATCCCGGTGTACAGAAGCCGCACTGTGCAGCACCAACAGCCATCCAAGCAACTTGCAGCGGATGCATATGACTTACCGTCCCGATACCTTCAATAGTTGTAATGTTAGCATTATCCGGCACTCGTTTCATTTTGACGATACAAGAACGCGTTACTTTTCCATCTAAAATAACGTTACAAGCCCCGCAATGCCCCTGCCCACAACCGATTTTACAACCTGTAAGCAGTAATCGTTCACGCAATACCGCCGCCAGTGTTTCCGTCTCTTCAACCAGAATAATTCGCTGAATTCCATTAATAATAAGTGGTTTCTTAATCATATAGGTTTCCTCCTCATGCTATGCCTATGTAATACCAATTTCATATTCCCCTGCATGAATCAGATCATGCAGATATTCCATAAAACAATTTTTTCTATAGTATTAAATCCAAATATAAAGCTTTTCTCCTCTATGTATAATAGTGTATAATCTTCTTAACTTCATAAAATATAGAGGGAGTGTTTATTATTGGATACTATATATAAGGAAATATCATCTTCTTCCGTTAAATTAGAAATAAAAGATGCCAAAACAGGTAAAATTTTTATCAGAGAACTTCCCATCGACTATTATGAAAATTCCTATTGTCTGCGTTTAAAAGGGGAAGGGTTAGATGGAAAACCTGTCGAAATGATTTTCTACAGCAAGGAAGGTGTGGACAAGCTAAAAGACTTGACCGGCAGTGGTCCCGATAAAGATAATTGCAAATAACGCATATTTATGTTTCATTTTTGTAATTAGATTTTACCAACAGCTTTACATAGCGTCAACATGTATCTAAATATTACTTGCTTCGTTCAAAAAAGCACATGTTAAAGAGAAAGAAGGGAATGAATAAATGGTACTGGGTGCAGTTATTACAGCTGCCGGCATGTCCTCCAGAATGGGGGATTTTAAACCATTGCTGAACATAGGCGCGATTTCGGTTTCCCAAAGAATTATTACTACGCTGAAACAAGCGGGCACAGAAATAATTGTAGTGGTGACGGGTTTTCACGCTGACGAATTGGAACACCATCTCGCACAAAATCAAGTCATGTTTTTAAGAAACAATCATCCCGAATCAACAGAAATGTTTGACTCCGCAGTTATAGGTCTCAAATATTTATATCCGCAATGCAGCCGCATTCTGTTTAGTCCTGTTGATGTACCTTTATTTACAGCTGATACAATAAAAGAATTACTTATCACCCCTGGAGATATAATTGTTCCAACATATGAAGGCCTGCCAGGACACCCTATTTTGATTTCCAGCACAGTGGCACAAAAGGTATGCCATACGAACGCCCCCGGCGGTCTTCGTAAAACTTTGCAGCAATGCGGCCATATATCGTATGTCGAAGTCCCCGATAAAGGGATTCTCTATGATATGGATACACCCGAGGATTTCGAGGCGCTGCTGGCATATCATAACCATCAAATTGTACGCCCGGTTGTCGACATTAAATTAGCTGGTGAAAATTATTTTTTTGATTCCCGGATTGCAATGTTGTTATTTCTCATCAATTATACCCATTCCATGCTGTCGGCCTGCAAACAAATGCAAATCTCTTATAGTTCTGGCTGGAATCTTATTAATAATTCAGAAAAAGAATTAGGTTTTCCTTTGGTAAAACGCTGGCAGGGAGGCACCAAAGGGGGACGAACAACACTTACAGTGGAAGGGGTAGATTTATTAACACGATATAGAAACTTTTCTATAGAACTGCAAAAAAAAGCCGCCGAATTATTTATACCGTATTTTGATTCTATATTTAAAAAAAAATAAACACTGCAGAAAAGTTAAACTAATCGTAATCCTTTTCACAGTGTTTATTTTTGTTCTAAAAAATCAGTTAAAACCCGGCGATACTCATTATAATTTTTTTCAATGGCGACAGCATGAGGTGCCTTTTTAAAAATATATATATATTTACTATTGCTTCCACACATTTGATATAAATCTTCTGCCGTAGCAGCGGGAATCAATTCGTCCGCACTGCCATGAAGAATAAGAACTGGCACAGTGATATGCGTAACTGCCCGCAGCGGTTCTATATCGGAAAGAAATTGATGCGTATGGTAAAACATAGCCGCTTGAAAAAAAGGTGCTACTATATTTACCCCCCAAATAGCTTTAGGATCCTGAAGCCAATCAAACGCTTTATCTTTTCCTAATTGAAGTATATTGCCATAAGAGCTGTCCGACACACAAAAAGCCAATTGTGAACCTTGTTCGCTGCCAGCGTATAGCAATGCCATCGCACCTCCAAGAGAAATTCCATGGAGTCCTATTATTGATAACTGATCTTCTTTTCTAAGCCATTGTACCCATGCCTCTATATCTCCGACTTCACGAATTCCCCACTCTGTATGCATCCCTCCACTCTCGCCATGCCCTCGCAGGTCAACCAGAAGAACATTATATCCTAAATTATGATATATTTCAGCATATGGCAAACACATAGATCGGTTCTGGTATAATCCATGCAGTAAAATAACGGTACGATGTGAATTTCTTTCAGCTTCAATATACGTGCCCCGCAAAAGAGTTCCGTCAGAAGCTGCAACATAGGTTTTTCTCCAGCCAAATCGCCGCTCTGCCCGTTGTATAGGACGGATATCCTGTGTATGATTCTCCACTCCCAATATCTGATCCCAGTGTGCACTAAGAAAATGTTCATATGCTATATTTCCTATATACAGTCCGCTTCCCATAAATAGTATGGTTATAACGAAAAAAAAAGCGCAAACCCTTTTACCAAACCGCCGCAGCATGCCGCTCCTCCTTAGTAGCTTCATAATAAATATTACTGTTTTCCTCACAATATTATAAAAAAAACGACAAAAAAGCACGCGGCGAATTATCCGCGTACTTCTTCCCGCAAAACAACTTGGTTTTGCCCATCTATTTCACCTAATTGCACCGATATATCTTCCCTCCGCGAGGTAGGAACATTTTTTCCTACATAATCTGCACGAATTGGCAGTTCACGATGTCCTCTATCAACCAAAACAGCTAATTCAATATACTGCGGGCGGCCTAATTCCATAATTGCATTCAAAGCAGACCGAACTGTACGGCCCGTAAACAGGACATCATCTACAAGCACAACTGTTTTCCCATCTGCATCGAACCGATTGGGACTGCTGCCGACTGTATTAATACTGCTTTTTTTATGATCGTCCCGATATGCCGAAATATCCAACTCATAAACAGGAACCGGACTTCCTTCAATCGCTGCTAGTTCTGCTGCTAATCTTTTAGCCAATGGAATCCCTCTTGTATGAATCCCTACAAGAACAGTATTATCCAACCCTTTATTATGTTCGATAATCTCATGGGCAATTCTCCTAATAGCTCGTCCTATAGCTTTTTCGTCCATTAGCAGTGTCTTATTGTTCCACATCATAAATACCTCATTCATTATTTGATTGTGCTGCTGCTTGCTGCAGACACGCCTTAAAATCTGTCGGTGCAGGTGCTTCAAAATGCATGACAGTCCCCGTCACAGGATGGACTAAATCTAAACAATGAGAGTGGAGTGCCTGTCCAGAAATAGGAAATCTATCCTTTTTATATCCATATAAAGGGTCATTCACCACCGGATGTCCAATATATGCCATATGCACACGAATTTGATGGGTTCTTCCTGTTTCCAATTTACATTCAATCCACGTATATTCTCCATACCGCTTTAGAACAGAAAAATGTGTTACGGCTTCCCTGCCATGCTTAAAAGTAACCGCCATTTTAATCCGATCCTTAGGATGCCTTCCAATAGGGGCTTCCACTGTTCCTCGCTCTTCGGAAATATTACCGTGAACTAAAGCCCAATACGTCCGACATGCCGTATGCGACTTAATCTGCGCAGCTAACCCTCGATGAGCTTCATCCGTTTTAGCGGCCACCATAACACCCGATGTATCTTTATCTAAACGGTGAACAATACCTGGGCGGATAATACCATTAATCCCTGACAACTCTCCTCGGCAATGATATAACAGCGCATTAACCAAAGTGCCGTTTGGATTCCCTGCCGCCGGATGGACGACCATGCCGCGAGCCTTGTTTACAACAATGATATCCTTATCTTCATATACAACATTTAATGGAAGTGCCTCTGCTTCCACAGTTAGCACATCTTGGACTTCCAATTGCACTGCAATAATATCCTGACTCCCAATTTTATGATTAGGTTTGACAGATTTATCATTTATCACAACCTCGCCCGTTTTTACAAGTTGCTGTGCAAAACTGCGGGATATTCCCATTTTAGCCGCTAAATATATATCAATTCGAATTCCCGCTTCTTCCGGTTCCGATTTAAAAACATGCTTATCCATCATTCATACACTCCTAATCCTTGCCATGATTCCAACTATACCATAGCAACAAACACACTCCAATGACAATCCCCACATCAGCAACATTAAATACAGGCCAGATTCGAAAATCAAAAAAGTCGGTAACCGCGCCTTGAAAAAATCTATCTAAAGCATTTCCCAATGCCCCACCCAGCAATAATCCAACACCCCAGTGAACAAGCAGATCCTGCGGCATCTTTTTTCTAAACAAAAAATATATAAAAAACAATGCCACGGCTATGGCTAAGAAAAACCAGCGTTGATTTTCCAGAATACCAAAAGCGGCTCCTTTATTTAATATATACGTAATATGAAAAAATCCCGGTATGACCGGAATCGACTCATACATAGCCATAAACTGACGAATTACAAACTTGCTCATTTGGTCTAAGGCTACAATAAATAAAGCTATTAAAAAAACAGGCACAGAATATCCTCCTAAAAAATCTTTAGTATCTACATGTTTACATATTAATCTATATAACGCATATATCCTACCACAGTTATCCTTAAAATTCAATACAGCCAAATCAACATTCTCTGCAAAGAAAAAGAGAGACATAAACATGTCTCTCTTTGGCACAGTTGCTTATTTATGCTATTATTCTGCAGAAATAGCACCGGTAGGACATACTGATTCACAAGCACCACAATCGATGCAAGCATCGGTTACTTCGTATTTTGCTTCGCCTTCAACGATAGCACCTGCTGGGCAAGTGGATTCGCAAGAGCCGCATTTTACGCATTCATCACTAATTACATGCATTTCATTTCACCTCCAAAAAATATTTCGTAGGAAAAGTTACCCTTCCCTTGATCATTCTCATTATGGCACGAAATAATAAAAAAGTCAATGAACTCTGATACATACTGTTGTTACCTCAATGGTACCTATTATCATGGTCTTTTGTCCAATCCCAGTTGCTTTTGATATGCAATTTTTATACTATTATCGAACCAAATAGTACCACAATATACATATCCTGATTTTTCTATTAAATGTTTCATAATACTATTATCATTATCTGTATCTACCCGAATAGATAAAATACCTCTGGCACATACAAACGTCTCAATTTTTTCAAAAAACTGTTTGGCCAGCCCTTGTCCCTTATAACTATCATCCACTGCCATGCGATGAATAACAGCATAGTCATTTTGATCTAGCCAGGTACCCCTCAAATGATCATATGCCGGCTCTCCGTCAAAATCAATACAAGCATAGGCTGCACTTTTTTCAGCATCACATAGCATATACCCTGTCTGTCTTTCAATATCCTCCATAATATTTTCTTTATTAGGATATCCATTCTGCCATTGATTTACACCACATCTTTTGAGAAAATTACGTCCCTGCATAATAATTTCATATATCCTATTTATATCGCTTGCTTGTGCCAGCCGCAATTCCATAATACCAACCCTTTCTGATTATACCTTATAACTTTTATATTTTTTCCATTCTTGTCCTATATTGTTTGTCATTCGTTCCAATAATGTACAAACAGTTTGACGCTCAACATCATTAAATCCGGAGAAACAAATAGCAATATCCCGATTTTCTTCAGCAATAATAGGTATATATACCTGTCTTGCCTTTTCTGAAGGATATAAGTTCCATTCACGCTTATCAAAAGCATTGCGTTCTTTTGTTACATATCCTTCCGCCATCAATTTCTGTACCGCTTTGGTCGTCGTTGCCTTATCCACTTTCAGCATATTAGAAAGCGAAATCTGATTAATCCCCGGATTTTCACATATTCTTGTAAGAAAAATAAATTGACTTCGCTGTAAATGATATTTTTTAAAATAAATATCATTAATGGAGTGAATACTTCGGGACAATGCTCCAATATTACGAAGTATAGTATCATCTAATAATTTCATAGATTTCCTCCCCGCTATAAATTAGTTTATATTTCAACTAATTTATAGTATAAAGCCACAAGCATTGTACTGTCAATATTATATATAAATATACTTTATACCTTCCCATAGAAAAAAGGACCAGCGAGGGGAGCTGATCCTTTCAATGTAAGATACTATCGGGGGAAGACAGTACCTCAATGTTGCAAGATATAAGATAGGGGTGTTCGAGGGGTATTGAACAACTTATATCTTGAACGTGTCGTAGATTATTCTTTCTACGTGTCTATTGTAACAGAAATACTCAAAAAGTAAATTGTTTAAAAATTAAAATTTGATTAAAATTTGTTTTTATTTTTAACCAATCTATAATTACTAATAAGCAAATTAGAGTATCAAAAAACGCATACTTCATGTATAATGGTGTATATAATTGATTAATTCTATATCTATATCGCAGGAGGCTTTATTAATGAATATTAAGGATCGCGTATTAATTGTAGAAGACGAAAAACGGATTGGCCGCTTTCTGCAGCTTGAATTAGAGCACGAAGGCTATGACTGCATTATCGAACACAACGGAACTGGCGCTTTAGATCGCATAGGCCAAGACCATTTTGATTTAATTCTTTTAGACATCATGCTGCCCGATATAGACGGCCTCAGTATTTGTCAACGAGTTCGTGAAATGTCAGCCGTCCCTATTCTGATTCTTTCTGCAAAAGATGATATCGAAACAAAAGTAGCTGGACTGGATTTAGGCGCTAACGATTATTTGACAAAACCCTTTAATAGCAGAGAATTATTTGCCCGTATCCGGGTTTTACTGCGAAAACGCAGTTCCGAACGATTAAGTGAAAATTTTCTCCAGCTGCAAAATATGATTTTATATTTAGACCGACATGAAGTACAGATAGAAAATGATGTTTTTACACTGACTAAAAAAGAATTTGAACTGTTAGCCTATTTAGTGCGCAACAAAAATATCGTACTGACGCGTGACCGCATTTTAGAAGAAGTTTGGGGATATGACTATATCGGTGATACAAATGTTGTCGATGTCTATGTTCGATACCTTCGCAGTAAAATTGATGAAACAGTAGGACGAAAATATATATTTACGATCCGAGGCGTCGGATATGTGGCCAAAGATTAACGAAAAACTGCATCGTATATTTTCTATATCCCCATTACCTATTTTTGCCCGCATGGTGTTATTATATTCAATCATCGTTTTTTCAATTTTGCTGATTGTTTCAATTATCACAGTGACCAGCGTCCATTACATTATAACAGACTCTATTGGCAAAGATTTGTTATCGGGCTCCAAAACAACACTATCTTACTTAGATGCTCATAAAAAAATGGATACCTCTATTTTTATCTATTCCAAACTGCCGCCGTTTACTAATTTGCAAGTGTATGACGCATCAGGAAAACTGATTCTCGACAACAGTCCCACGTATGCAGTCAAACAATTAAGCGATCGCTATATTGATGAATATATTGAACATAACACGACCCAATCGCTGCCTGACACCATACAAGGAAATGAATCTACCCGATTTTCCTATTACCGCCAATGGGACGATTCCCTCGGCCAGCGATATTATCTGCGTTTTTCCCGGCGGGCCGCAAGAGAAAACGCATTTCTCACACTTTTATCAAAACAGCTGTTAGCTTCTATCCTTATCAGTTTAGTACTAACGATTCTTTCCGGCATTTATGTCATGAAAAAATCCTTAGCTCCTCTAAATACAATTCGGGATACATTAAAAAATATTGAAGTAAATAAATTAGGTAAACGTATTACATTATCCAGCGAAAAAAATGAAATTTACGATTTGGCCCTGACTATTAATAAAGCATTGGATCGCATTGAATATGGATATAAACAGCAGCAGCAATTCATCAACAATGCATCTCACGAACTGCGCACGCCTATTACAGTCATTTCTGGCTATGTAGATTTACTGGATCGCTGGGGAAAAAATGATCCTAACACACTGTCAGAAGGTATCGAAGCAATTAAATCAGAGACAAACTACATGCGACAACTCATTGAACGCTTGTTATTTTTTGCTCGCTCTAACAGCGGCACGTTATCTGAACACTTTGTAATGACTGACTCCGCCGATCTGCTGCAAGAAGTATATAACGCATCATCTCTTATATCGGAACACCCTGCAATTATTCTTGAAAAAAACGAATCCGCATTAATTTATGCCGAACCAGGCAGCGTAAAACAAATGCTGCGCATATTTATTGATAATGCTGTTAAATATACTCCTGCTGAAGGGTTCATATATTTATCCTGCGAAATCAAAGAAAACAAGGTATATTTTAAAGTGCGGGATACGGGAATTGGTATTCCGAAAAAAGATTTGCATCGTGTTTTTGAACGGTTTTATCGTGTGGATTCATCCAGAACAAAAGAAACCGGAGGCTCTGGATTGGGACTTTCCATTGCTAAATACATTGCTAAGAGCAATCGTGCAAAATTGCAATTAGAAAGTACGCTTCACAAGGGCACCACCGTGATAGCTATTTTTCCAATTTACACCGAAAATGAGGCTATAGTATGAATACTTCCCGACGCATCCTTATAGCAACCTGTACCACTTGTTTCGTCGGTCCCTTTATGGCTAGTTCTATTAACGTTGCTATTCCTACAATGGCTTCCGAATTTGCTGTACCCGCTACTCAGCTTAGCTGGATCATAACGGTATTCCTTCTCAGCACCGCCGCCACTCTTTTACCCTGTGGCAAATTATCTGACACATTAGGGCGCCGCCGCAGTTTTATGATTGGAGTGGTTGCTTTTGCCATTTTTACATTAGGTGCTGCATGTTCTCCGACAGTTTTTCTGCTAACAGGTTTTCGCGCCTTTCAAGGAATTGCATTATCTTTGGTCTTCGCTTCTTATCTGCCGCTTTTGCTGGAAAGTCATCCATCAGAACAAGGCAAGGTTATCGGAATCAGTTCTGCTTCTACCTATCTCGGCTTATCCGCTGGTCCTTTCATCGGCGGCATTTTGACACAATATGTATCATGGCGTGCTGTCTTCTTTTTCTCATTTTTCGCGTTATTTTTCGCCTATATTTGCATGGCATCCATACAGGAAGAATGGTTCGGCGAACAAGAAACAATGTTTGATTGGACGGGAAGTCTACTCAGTATGCCTGCTATTATTTGCACCATATATGGGTTATCCGCTTTTAACAGTATATTAGTAGGAAAGTATATGTTTTTTACAGGCCTTGCCTTAATTACCGTATTTCTCTGGCATGAAAAACAAATTTCCTACCCCATTGTGCCTCTATCCCTATTTCATAATCTTGCGTTTTCCATGTCTAATTTAGCTTCACTAGCACATTATAGTGCTACCTATGCAATCACATTTTTACTATCTTTTCAACTGCAGCTGGTATTACATCTCAATGCAGCCAGTACCGGTTTTATTTTACTTATTCATCCGATCACAATGTCGATCTGCTCAACAAGAGCCGGCTCTTTAGCAGATCGACATGAACCTAGATATATTGCCTCCACGGGAATGGCACTTACTGCTTCCTGCTTATTTTTATTTGCGTTTTTACCGAATATTTCAATTCCTTTGACAATATTGCTTTTAATTTTTTTAGGTATAGGTGCCGCACTTTTTGTAACTCCTAATACAAGTGCCATTCTAACTGCGGCGCCAGAAAAGCAACATAGTATTGCGTCTTCCGTCCTAGCCCTGATGCGAATATTAGGGCAAGCGATCAGTATGGCTGTAGTAAGTTTAATTTTTTCCCATACAACAATGTATTTGAGTAGTTATGAACAAGCGATTACGCAGGGTGTTCATTGGTCCTTTATTATTCTTTCTTTTACCTGTTTTATCGGAATATTTGCTTCATTAGCCCGCGGATCATCACCTAAAGGGACGGCCTGCAAATCTCCCTCTGTCCGGAATAATAAAAAAAATATATAAATTTTTATGCTGTCTATCATCAGACAGCATTTTTTACAGAAATCATAATTTTTTCTTTCCCATATCGGTCATATATAGCTTTAATAAATTGATGACGAATATAATTCTGATCCATAATTGTTTTAACCCGAAGAACTACATCAAAGTGAATACTGTAATCACCAAAATCACGATATCGGACAAGTGGTTCAAATTCTGCTGCTCCGCCTTCATTATCTAACAATACTTTTTTGGCGACCTCCAGCGTAACGGCTTCTACATGATCTAAATCGCTGCCGTATCCAACACCTATGGGTATCAAAATAGAACAAGCCGCAAAAGGCTGAGCATAATTAATAATAACAGAAGATGCTATCTTTTGATTTGGCACAACAATCATATTTTCTGTGGTAGTTTTAATTGTTGTATTGCGCCAGTTCATATCAATAATATGACCAGCCTCTCCTGATGACAGTTTAACAAAATCGCCTATTTTAACTTGTTTAGATAATAATGTATTAATACCGGAAAAAAGATTTGCCAGCGTATCCTGCAATGCAAGTGCCGTAGCTAATCCGCCAATACCTAAAGCCGTCAGCAGCGGAGAAATAGCCACTCCCAGCGATTCTAATAAAACCAGGCCGCCAATTGCATATACGGTTATGTCAATAGTGGTCACCAAAATGGACGTAGAAGCCAATTGTTCCGAGGATTTTCCCAATTTGTATTTCAAATATCCTGAAGCCATATGTGCTACAACCAAAGCAATGGTCATGATTAAAATCGCATGAAATATATGTTCCAAAAAAGCAGCCGGATGCGGTGGTATTGCTAACGATTCTTGTGCTACATAGATGCCGCCTAAAATGCCTAACAACGTGGGTGTCCCCGCACATATTTCACGAAGCAAATTGTATAATTCATCATTATTTCTTGCTATAATCCTAAAAACAACTTTTGATGCTGTCTGTAAAAGAAAAATACCAATGATAACACAAAAAATCAAAGAAGCGACATGAACATGAAATCCACCATGCACGACATGGCTAACAAAATAATCCATACTTTCTGTAAAAAATTCCATTTTGATTTTCTCCTTAGTCTTAAAATTTTTTATATCATAGCATCTATCAGAAAGAATCACAATATAAAAAAATCACTAACTGCTATACCGCATCTGCTGTTACCTATTTTATACTGCCTATTTTATTTCTATGGTATAATAAATTAAATATCTATATGTATAAAGTATGAAAGGAAATATACGATATGGACGAATCTAACTATATAAAAATGATAAAAAATAATCCCTATGTTTTAAAACACATAGAAAACCCCACAGATGAAATGAAATTATTAGCGGTTGAGCAAAATGGTCTTGTATTGCAATACATTACTGAACCCACAAAAAAAATACAGGAAACAGCTATAAACAATACCGCCCGTGCTATTCAATTTATCCAAAACCCATCAAAAGATTTATTAGTAAAAGCAATTTATAATGGCTGGAATAATTTAGAGTATATCAAGAATCCATCGGAAGAATTAATCAAACTTGCACTTTCTCAATCAGGCTGGGCTATTAAATATGTCACAAATCCCAGTGAAGAATTACAATTACTGGCAGTACAAAAAAATTACGATGCAGTTAAATACATTAAAAATCCATGTAAAAAAGCACAAGAAGCAGCTGTACGCATTGATTACGAAGCATTAAGATATATACAATCACCTTCTCATGAAGCCGAATGCATTGCAATCAAAAATAATGAACAGGCTCTCCGTTTTATACAAAATTTAGATAAAAGTAAAATATTAGAGTTCTTAAAAATAAATATTTTGGTTATTAAATATATTCCCAAAGAAATAAACTTGTCAAAGGAGGATATCGAACAAGTAGTAAAAGATACTTTGTCAAAGGAGGATGTTGAAGAAAAATATATTCGGGATTTTATAAATTGCAGTGCTATCGATAAACATAACGCGCTCATACCCATAGACAAAATAATGCTTGTATATCGGTATGGAAGCAAAAAAGCAAAAAAAATTACCGTTGATGAAAAATTAAAGTTTAGATAGGTGGACATAACAATGAATTTTACAGATACATTAAAAAGCGTAGATTTAATATTAGCTGCTGGCGAAGTTCCGTTGCTCGTCGGAGAAACAGGCATTGGAAAAACAGCGTTAGCCGCAAAAATAGCGCAAAAAAACAACTGGCATCTTATTAGTATTGATGGAAATCTCCTTAAAGAAGGAGAAATTGGCGGACTGCCAACTATCGACACATATACACAACCCAATGAAAACGGTTTAGCCGCTAAGAAAAAAACAACTGTATATGCCGTGCATCACAAACTTCTGGAAATAGATTCAGAGATAGAAAAAGGAAACACCGTCCTTTTATTTATTGATGAAATAAATCGTTGTGAACACGCTGTACAGCAAGAATTGATGAATCTTATTCTTAATAGAGAAATCAATGGATATGTATTACAAAAAGATGTGAAAATTGTTGCCGCCATGAATCCTTCCAATACATATGATTATCAGGCGGTCGACATGGATGCTGCACAAGAAAATCGCTTTGTGTGGTTGTATATGGAACCCGATTATATACAATGGTTGGATTGGGCTGAAGAAACAGGGATAGAACAAAAGGTTATGGAATTTATTTCCACATTTCCTCAATATTTATATCAAACCAATGATGATGATATTAATGCAACACCTAGAAGTTATGAGCGGATTTCAAGAGTGTATTCAATTTATAAGAAAAATAAAAATACTATCCCCAGAACTGTATTTTTTAATGTTATCCGCGGCAATGTGGGAAAAGTCATTGCCGAAGAATTTGTAAATTTTGTAGAAGCTGATTATCGTCCGCTTATTTCCTATGCAGATGTATTCTCAACAGATTCGATTTCCGATGTCCTCCCTGCTAAAATAGCAGAAGAAAGTCACACTCGATTATATTTAGCGGCAAAAAACATATTAAAGCAATTAAATACCGATATAGATAAAGAAAACGGTCACCCAGAGGAGTATATTAATCGCTTAATGAAATTTTTGAAAATGTATCCTGTAGATTTAATGATTGGCATCATGAAGGATATTCGAAACAATGCTCCCAAAGTATATAAACATGCAAAAGAAAATGAAGCCTTTATAGCTGCATATTTTGAAACCTATCATTCAATCAGGTGATTTTTATGGAAAATTATTTTATCAGTGAAGCTGCCCTGTTATACCAAAAAACATATTCATTCATTGATGATTACCAAAAAAAGCAGTCAGATCATACGTCTGCTTCCATTATAGTGCCAGTAGATTATAAAAAAGAATTTTTTAATTTTATAGATAAAGTCAACGTAAAACTTATGGAAGACAAGGATAATTTTTACGGATATTTTTTATTTCAAATGACAAGAAAAATTCGTTTTGATATCAGCAGTCCCACCGCCGTAAACTTTAAAAATGCAAAATATGTAATATACTTTAATCCATTAATTTTTTTAACCTTAACACCCGAGCAAATGGAAACTACCATTAAGCATGAAATATTGCATATTGTATCTTTACATCTTCTTCGGGCAAGAGATTTAAAAAATAATTACAGCAAATTAGCATTAAACATGTCCATGGACATTGTCGTAAACACATATTTAACACATTTACCTCCCGATGCTGTAACCTTACACTGGATAAACATGACGTATTCACTTTTTCTTTTGCCGTTTGAATCTTTTGAATATTATGCAGACAATATCCAAACCGCACTCGATTCATTAACAAAAACAAAAAACATACCCGATGCAGACAGCAAAACAAACGAAAAAATCAAAACAAAATATGATCCAAAAACAACGCATGATATTTGGAATGACTCTGATGAGTTAGATAATCAAACATTAAAAAAATTCACAGAGAAATATATTGACGCTTCGCAAAAAGGGATGATCCCAAAATATCTGGAAAGTATGATTGCGTCATTGAAAAAAAGTTTATATGAATTGCCGTGGAATTTATATTTAAAAAAAATGATGGGATCTATCACCTGTGACCGAAAAAAAACAACAACGCGAAGAAATAGGAGACAGCCCGAACGGTTAGACCTTCCTGGTCATTTGAAAAATCATAAAGCTAAAATAATAATTGCCATTGATATTAGCGGCAGTATCAGTGATGGCGAATTTAAGCAAGCCATGCAGGAAGTATTACGTATTGTACAAAATTATAATCATGAAATTACCATTGTTGAATGTGATGATGAAATTAGACGAACCTATGTTGTCAGAACAATTCAAGATCTAAAAGAGCGTATCAATGTCAGAGGCGGAACAAAATTCTCTCCGGTATTCGAATATGCGAATACAAAAAAAATTGATTTGCTCGTATATTTTACAGATGGACTAGGAGAAAACGAGCTTCTTATCTCTCCTAAAAAATACAAAACGTTATGGGTTTTATCAGGAAAAGGGGATCACCTCTCTCTAAAAAACTCGTATGGAATAATAAAAAAATTAAGTCCGCTGAAAGCAGAAGACGAGATATTAGATTTTGATGATGTTGAAAAAGGTGGTTATTCCATGAATAACCAGGAAAGTATAAGCATGCAATTTGATTAGGCTTATCATAATTTTTCATATAGTAAGTGTTTTTTTCGAAAAAATCAAAATCAGGTTAATTCATGTCTGATTTTTCCAAGATTTTTTGATAGTATTACGGTATAATAAAAAAACAACATATGCTGCAACAAAGGAGGAGTATATAATATGAATTTTAAAATGTTCGTACCAACAAAGACGTTATTTGGACCCGGACAATTAAATCATCTGCACGAGCAACAATTGCCCGGCAAAAAAGCTATGCTTATCACATCAAACGGAAAATCGGTCAAGGTCAATGGATATTTATCCAGAACAGAGGAACAGCTTCATATGTCCGGTATAGAAACAATTTTATTTGACAAAGTAGAAGCTAATCCATTGAAATCAACCGTCATGGCCGGCGGCAAAGCTGCCAGAGATGCTGACTGTGATTTTCTCGTAGCTCTTGGCGGCGGCAGCTGCATGGATGCCGCTAAAGGAATCGCTGTCGTAGCTACAAACGAGGGCGATCTTTGGGACTATATCACAAACGGTACTGGGAAAAGCAAACCTATCAACAATAAACCACTGCCCATCGTAGCTATTACCACAACTGCTGGCACTGGTTCAGAAACAGACATGGGTGGTGTTATCACGAATCCAGAAACAAAAGAAAAAACACCGATTAAGGATGAACTATTATTTCCCGTATTAGCAATTGTTGATCCTGAACTTATGGTTTCTGTCCCTCCTCATTTCACGGCCTTGCAAGGTTTTGACGCTTTATTCCATAATATTGAAGGATACATCTCTAAAAAAGCCAGCCTTATGAGCGACATGATTGCTTTAACTGCCATTGAACATATTAGTCATAATTTACCGGAGGCCATACGCAATGGTGCTAATATTGATGCGCGGGAAAAAATAGCCTTCGGCAATTATTTAGGCGGCATAGAAATGTGCGTTTGTTCTACATCAAGCCAACATTCCTTAGAACATGCTCTCAGTGCCTATCATCAAGAGCTGCCTCATGGTGCCGGATTAATTATGCTAAGTACTTCTTATTTTTCTTGGTTTATTACACACCATGCATGTGATGACCGTTTTATCCGATTAGCTCAGATTATGGGTATGCAGGAAGCATCTCACCCATCTGATTTTCTTACAGCCTTAACGAAACTGAAACAAGATTGTGGTGTTGCCAATTTAAAAATGTCCGATTATGGAATTTCTCCTGATGAGTTTCCTGCCATGGCAGAAAATGCCAAAACTTCCATGGGATTTTTATTTCAAAGTGACCGTTTGGAATTAACGATAGATGATTGCATTAAAATATATCAAAAAGCTTATATGTAATATATATTCAAAATTCTAAACGATAAAACGAGTCAGTTGATATATCACTGGCTCGTTTTTATCGTTTAGAATATATTTTCTTAATTGCTTGAATATACTATCCTATTTCGTATTCAGATAAAATATCTGCAAAATCCAAGGCCTATCTATCGCTGCTTCTTTATATTTATTTTTTCTTTTAACAAACCTGTCTTTTTCGCCATGTATTCTACAAGTACAAAAAATACAGGAATCAGAAAAATTCCCAGACTTGTAGCAAACAAAGTTCCTCCAACTACAGCCACTCCCATACCGCTGCGAGCTGCTGCTCCCGCCCCAGTCGCTGCGGCCAAAGGCAAACAACCAATAATAAAGGCCAAAGACGTCATAAGGATAGGCCGCAGTCTAAGACCTGCTGCTTCTATAGATGCCTGTACTGGATCCATTCCTTTATCAACACGCACTTTTGCAAACTCTACAATTAAGATTGCATTCTTAGCTGCAAGTCCAATAATCATGATGACACCGATCTGCATATAAACACTATCCTGTAAGCCGGCATTAACTACTCCGAATAGTTGTCCTATATTACGTAACACATATTCGGAAAACAATGCTCCAAAAATTCCTGTCGGTACCGTAAGTAAAACTGCATAGGGAACACTCCAGCTTTCATACAAAGCTGCCAAGCAAAGGAATACAAAAACAAGAGCCAATGCCAAAACTTTCATAGTAGATGAACCTGCCGATTTTTCTTCTCGACTTTGTCCTGACCATTCCACGTTAAACCCCGCAGGCGCATTTTGCTTTACAACCTCTTCCATCGCTGTCATAGCTTGTCCTGAACTGTATCCTGCACTGGCATTTCCTTGAATAGTAAGGCTTCGCACCCCATTGAACCGTGAAATAATCGAAGGAGCTGTACTAATCTTTGATTTTAATATCGTATCCAGTGGAACCATTGTACCGTAAGAACTTTTTACAAAAATAAATTTTGCCGTTTCCGCTTCGTTCCGATATCCCGTATCAGCCTGCAGCATGACCTTGTATGTACGTCCAAATTGATTAAAATCATTAACTTGGTATCCGCCATAATTTACTTGCAGTGCTGTGAATACATCTGCTAAATTAATTCCAAGATTTTTGACCTTTTCCCGATCTACTTCAAAAATATAATTTGGAGAATTAATTTTAAACGTAGAACGAACACCTTGTAACTCAGGACGTTGATTCGCTGCTGCAACTAATTTCTGTGTAATCGAATTTAATTCTTCATCCGTATGTCCGGTCATATCTTGAAGTTCCATAGTCCAGCCGCCAACAATACCCAATCCGGGAAGGGCCGGCATATTAAATGCCAAGGTAAACGCTTCTGGATAGCGCTGTACACCTATTGCATTTACTTGACCAATAATCCCATTTACTTTATCTTTTGTCTCTGTTCTGTCCGGCCATGGTTTCAAGCCGATAAACAGTGTACCGGAATTAGATTTAACTGCCGAAGAGAGAACATCATACCCCGTTACATTCAGAACATTTTCCACCCCAGTAATATGTTTGACATCTTCAGCCACTTTATCTACCGTTTCCTGTGTACGGTTTAAAGAGGTTCCTTCTGGTAAATTAACGCTGGCAATGAAATACCCTTGATCTTCTTCCGGCACAAAAGTAGTTGGCAGAATTTTGTACAAAAGTCCCATAAGTCCACAAACAATAAGCAAGAAAACGACGGCAAATTTAGCATGACCTATACACCAGCCTACTTTACCGGTATAATTATTTTTTACATTATCAAACCAATTATTAAAACCAGAAAAAAAACGCCCCATGAATCCTGTATAGGAATCTTTGTCATATGGCTTCAGCAGTAAAGAGCACAAGACAGGTGTCAAACTTAAAGCCACAAAGGCAGATATCGCCATAGCTATAGCAATAGTGAGTGCAAATTGCTTGTACAGCACTCCCATCATCCCTCCAAGAAAAGCAACCGGTACAAATACAGCTGCCAATACCGCTGCAATCGCAATAACAGGTCCTTGTACTTCATCCATAGCGACGAGCGTTGCTTCTTTAGGTGCCAGCCCCTCGGCGCGCATATGATGTTCCACATTTTCAACAACTACGATGGCATCATCAACAACAAGTCCTATGGCTAAGACCATAGCAAACAAAGTCAACGTATTAATAGAAAAATTTAAAAGAGTAAACATCGCAAACGTACCAATTAAAGATACAGGAATAGCCAGTAAAGGAATAACGGTAGCGCGAACACTCTGTAAAAATAAAATAATAATCAATACAACAAGAATCAACGCTTCAAAAAATGTCTTGATTACTTCCTTAATAGATTCATTGATGTAATCCGTGCTATCGACAATCGCTTTATACTGTAAATCAGGAGGAAACGTTGCTGATGCTTCCTTAAGTATTTTCTTAACCTGCCCGACTGTCTCTATCGCATTGGCATCGTTTGTAAGTTGTATGCCAAAACCAATACCTTCCTGCCCATTTACTTCAGACACATAATTGTTATTTTTAGCTCCCGTTTTAATGGTGGCTATATCTTTCAACCGCACAAAAAGTCCATTAGAATCAGATTTAATTATAATATTGCCAAATTCTTCAGGTTTTATAAGGCGTCCTTGTACTTTCCCCGTATATTGTTTTTCCTGAATAGCAGGAACCGGCATTTGTCCGATAGTTCCAGCCGGAGCTTGTATATTTTGTTCCTTGATTGCTGACGTAACATCCGCTACAGTAAGTCCCCGTTCCGCTAATTTATCAGGATTCAGCCATATACGCATGGAATAATCGGCCCCAAAAATATTAATACCGCCAACTCCTTTGACTCTCTTTATTTTATCAATTAAATAAATATCTGCATAATTTTTTAAAAATACTGTATCATAGGTTCCTTTCGGTGAATACAGAGACACTAAATATGCCATATCTGATGAAGCCTTACTAGTAGTTACACCCGCTTCCTGTACATCAGAAGGCAAACTAGCATTAGCAATTGCAACATTATTCTGAACTTTTACAGAGTCCATATCTCCATCGGTGTCAAGTTTAAACGTTACGTATAAACTGTACATACCGGTGTCATCAGAATTAGAACTCATATAATCCATGCCTTGTATACCATTGACCTGCTGTTCTATAATCTGAGCAACCGTTTCATTAACAACACTGGCATTAGCGCCTGTATACAAAGTACTGACATTAATCGTCGGCGGTGAAATCTGTGGATATTGGGCTATAGGCAGCTGCACAGCTGAAACAATTCCCAAAATCACAATAATAATAGCAATTACAATAGCAAATACCGGTCTATAAATAAAGAATCTGGACACAATATCCCCTCCTTACATTTTTGAAGAAGAGGAAGCAGTGGTACCCTCCATGGGTTTTACCGCATCCGATATCAGGGAAAACTTCATTTCTTCCGGTGTAACCATGGTAACATTCATCAACTGGCCCTCCTGTAAATTGGTCAGGCCTTCGACAACAACAATATCATCGGCAGATAATCCATTTTTTATCACATAATAACTGCCAATCTTGCTTCCTAGCGTAACGTTCTTAGAAATCGAAGTGTTATCCGATCCCACAACAATAACAAAAGATTTATCCAAAAGCTGCTGTACAGCACGCTGCGGCACTAAAATAGCATTAGGTATCGTAGTCCCTGTAATCCGTATACGAGCAAACATCCCCGGAATTAAATCTCCTTCGGGATTATCAAAAAGCGCTTTAATCGTAAGCGTTCCTGTATTATCAGAAAGTGCACGATCTATTTCTACTATATTGGTTTTATAAGGATATACTTTTCCATTTCCTAAGATAAGTGCTGCCTGCACATTTGTATCATCACAATCATTGGACATATCAGATTCATCCGAACGAAAACTTAAGTACTTAAGATATTCATTTTCACTGATACTAAATTGAGCATAAATAGGATTTGTTGTGCCAAGAGTAACTAAACTTGTACTTCCCGCGGTGGCGTATCCCCCAGCAGCAACGTCATCAACAGAAAGTCTGCCGCTTACAGGTGCATAGATAACTGTGTCATCAAGATTTTCCTGTGCTTTCTTTAATAAAGCTACATTATTATTATAAGCACCTTGATAAGATTTTACGTTTGCTTCCTGCGTCGTTACCGTTTGTTCTGAAACAGCGCCTGTTTTTACAAGCTGTGTATAGCGGCTTAAATCAATGCGGGAATTATTCAGTGTAGCTTCTGATTGTTCTACTGCCGCTTCAGCGGAAAGCACGGCAGATTCATATTGCCGAGAATCAATTTTATACAAAGGCTGCCCCGCTTGTACATATTGTCCTCCTTTTATATATTTTTCAACAATAGTTCCCGTAACCTTCGGTTGAATTTTAATTTCATCTTTTCCTTTAATTTGAGACGCGTACTCAATAGATAACGGCGTATCCTGCTGCAGCACTTTCATAGCCTTTACCGACACGGCGGCATTCGTTTGCTGTTGTTCATTGCCACATCCACTCAACAACGTTCCCACTGCTATCATCAAACCCATTAAGACACAGCATATTGGTGCTTTCTTTAAAAAAGCCAAACTAATACACCTTCTTTCATATAGTTACTCTTTCACATTATTCAGAACCATCTGCCTTATTTTCATGCCTAGTCTTCTCCGCTTATACTCCTCCCAACGTATTGATGCCATTTTTTCTCTCTTATATGACACGAAATATAAAATGATATTACTTGCACTTTATACTCAACAGCCTTTTACAGCAAAATATATGTACCTTCTATATTACATAATTAATAAAGTATGTAATATTTCCGCCAGCAGGTTAATTTTTTACAACTCACACTATTTAATGTTATTATTTTGTTACCCATTTATCCGTTTAAATTATAGCTTGATTATAGCATAAAAGACACATTCCTAATAGTAGTAATGTGTCTTTTCGTCATAAACTAATGTCTTTTTATAATTTAAGTAAAAACAATTAATAAATTTACTGTTAAAAATCTTTTCTGCTTCACCCTCACCATCAATTTCCCTGATCATGGTTTTTATCAAAATCCGTCACTGCCGAATGACGGCTATGCTGCCCATGTCCCTGATGTTTTATTTGATGATGACACATCGGTAAAGCAGAAGATTTTATCTTACGATCAATATTAGTACTCACCTTTTTTATGAGTATCAAAAGGTGAGATTGTTCATCGTTCGTCAAACAATCAAAAAGATTCATCGTCAATTCAGCTGCCGCTTTTTGAAACTGTCCAACATGTTGTTGTCCTTTTTCCGTAATAAAAACCCTCATAATACGTTGGTCTTCCTCATCTTTTTTTCGTACAATATAATCTGCCTGCTCTAATTTCCCTAATAATTCGGTCATAGACGATGGGCGAATATCCATTTTTTCAGCCAAATCCTGCTGCATGGTTCCATTATAGTTAGACACAAGTTCCAGCAAATGATGCTGACTATGATGCAACGCCCTATGTTCTGTGGTGCATCTATGTCCGCCCCAATGATCCATGCGGTGCATTTTACGGCTTAAATGAAACAACGCCTGATATAGTTGAATAGCTTGTTTATCTTCCATACATATTTCTCCTTATATTTAATATAATTAGGTACCTATATATAATATAATATAATTTCTGTATTTTTGTCAATGTATTTATTAGGTGCCTAATTATATTAATTCCAATTGTATGTTGATATCATAACAATAAACATGTATCGTTATGTTCAAACATACGTCAAACACCTGTCACTACGGATTGCTTAGTTAGCAATGGATAGTAACAAGTAATATCGTAAAGTGTAACAATATCAACAACAATTTATCCATTTTCATATTTAGAACTTGTTGCTTTGCTTTTATAAATACGATTGGCTAAATCCTGTAGATTTAAGTTCTTTTTTGATAAACTTTAATTTTTTCCCAATTTCCTGTATTAATTTTTCCATATCCTACCTCAATAGTTTTTTTAATATAAGGCGAATTGTCAAGTCAAGTGCGACAGTTCGTGTAAAAAGACTTCAATAGCAGATTTCCAACCTAAACATTTTCGTGGTCTTGAATTAATCAGAAATACATTGTGTATGAGTTCCTTTTCGTCTACGAGAGAAAGATCGGTCTTCTTAGGGTAAAATTCTCTGAGTAATCCATTGGAATTTTCATTGCTGCCCCGCTGCCANGAACAATAGGGGTCTGCAAAATACATGTCAATTCCTAGTTTTTCTTTTACTGATTTATAACAGGAGAACTCTTTTCCTCTATCTGTCGTTGCTGTTTTAAAAGCGTTCAAGGGTAGGATGCTGTAGAGATATTCAATCGCTTTCTGCATACTAAGGGAAGAGCGGTCTGACATTTTTAGCACTATATACAGCCGACTTTTTCGCTCTACAAAAGTAGCAAAACAACCTTTGCTTTTTCCGCGGCTTGAAACCATAGAATCAAGCTCCCAATGTCCAAATATCTGCCGATCTTTTGCCTCTTTCGGTCGATCAGAAATTGATAGACCGGCTACAAATGTACCACGCGTTTCTGGTGGACAACGACGATTTCCTTTGTGTCGAAATACCGTTTCGTCAAGGGAAAGTTTCCCTTGATACATCCAGTTATATATGGTTTTAAAACTGACTTTTCCTAAGGCAGCTGTTTGTGCAATTTGCTCAGGAGACCATGTTAAAAGCAGTTTTTCTTCCACTATAGCCGCGATAGTTTTATCATACTTGCCACGAGGTTTGGAATGGATTCTTCGCTTTTTATAGCATTGATGAGCCTCCTCTGCTATATAGATATCTTTTGTTGTGTTACGAACTAATTCCCGTGCGATACTCGAATGATGTCGTCCTGTCTGTATAGCAATTTGTCTAGTTGAATAACCAAGAGTATGAAGTGCTTGTATACGCGCACGGTCAAACATGCTAAAATGGTGGTAGCTCATAAGATAACCTCCGTTTAATGGTGTGTGGTAACTTCATTTTACACGAGGTCAGCTCTATGAGCTATTTTTATTACTTGTCGCACTTCATTTTACAATTCAAGATAAATAAATCCCCCAAAAACGTCTCATTTGATAAATTAATAAAATTATAAAATAATTTTATATAAAAATCGCTTGAAACGAAATATATTTAAATAAAAGTTTCTTCAAATGAAAATATATTCTATTTGAAAATTGATAAAAATTTTGTCATACTATGATTGTAAAATCCGGAAAGTATGACGAAATTCGTATTTTAGCGCATAATCAAATGTACGAACCTTATATAGACCCAATATATTATATTCAGGAAGGATGAAGACAACAATGAAATATAATTTTGATGAAATAATCGAAAGAAGACATACGAATGCCCTGAACACCGATGGGTTTCGCGGTTATATTTTCCATGCAGGACCTGATAAAAAATTTCCGTTTAAAGATGACGAATTTATTCGCATGTGGGTTGCCGATATGGAATTTGCAACCGCTCCCCCTATTTGCCAAGCAATCAAAGATCGGGTTGATAAACGTATATTCGGTTATAGTATGGTGTTTTCCGATGACTACTATGAAGCATTTTCCCATTGGTGCAAAACACAATACGAATGGACATTTCCCAAAGAAGAATTGATGTTTTCAGCAGGTGTCATTCCTGCTCTTTACGAATTACTCGGGGACTTAGCAGAAAAAAATGAAAAAATTTTAATCACGGCACCTGCTTATGGTTATTTTAAACACGCTGCAGATTATAATGGCCGTGAACTAGTTCGTTCTTTTCTGAAACGTGATATGAAAGGACATTTTACTATTGATTTTGAAGATTTTGAAAAAAAAGCATCCGACCCCAAAATGAAGGTTATCTTATGGTGCAATCCGCATAACCCAACAGGCCGCATGTGGACTACAGAGGAATCTAAAAAAATTGCTGCTATTGCAGAAAAATATGACCTTTGGATTATATCTGATGAAATTCACTGTGATCTTATCCGCCAAGGAAAAAAACATATTCCTATGGGTAAAATCATGCCTGCTTATGCGAAACTTATTACCTGCATGTCTGCCAGTAAAACATTTAATATAGCAGGGTTAATGTTTTCTGATATTATTATTCGTGATCCTACTATACGTAAAATATTTATGTCTAATGACAAAAATGTGGGATTGGTTAATCCGCTGTCCATTGCTGCTCATAAAGCGGCATATACCGACGGTCTTGACTGGCTCGATCAATTAAAAACATATTTAGATGATAATTTTCAATATGTCAAACGTTTCCTTGAAACAAATCTTCCTCAAGCAGTTTTTGAAATCCCTGATGCGACATATCTAGCCTGGGTCGACTTTAATGCCTATCTCAACGATGAAAAAAACGTACCGTTGTTTTTTGCCAATAAAGCCGGTGTGCTTCTGGAAGGCGGTGATGCCCTGTTTGTTGGTAATGCCGCAGGATTTGTCCGCTTAAATCTCGCTATGCCGCGCTCTATTATTAAAACGGGAATGGAACGTATCCTAAAATCAATTTTAGAAAATCATAGATGATAACAGGAACAGACATACAATATAAAAACCGCCTTTATACATCTCCTATGTCGCAGATATATAAAGGCTTTTTGTTCATTAGTAAAAATATCATTTAACTATATTCAAACAAGGTACTTACTCCCACTTCATGAATAGGAATATCTCTAGATAATGCTATTTTAGAGTTTAAATCAGTACAGTGACACGGAGAGATGTTTTGTATATTATTTTGTTTCATATAGTCACACGTAGCCTCAAGAATGTATTTCTCCGGATTAAGTAAATGAAATCCTCCTATGATATTGACTATTCTTGTATCCTTACAAATTATTTTGGCTTGTTCTATAATGTTGCAAATACCCGCATGTGAACATCCTGTTATAATAACTAATCCATCAGAAGATTTATATACTAATGCAGAATCATCTAACACAAAATCATCTACCCAGCCATTTTGACTCATAATGGTTCCTATAGGCCGCTTATTTTCAAAATTATTTCTTCGCTTAATCTCTCCCAAAAAAACAAGCTTATCTGTCAGCCATATTTCATCTTTACTTAATGTGACATTAAAATGTTTTTGCAGCGTATGTTCTTTAATTACCGATCCTATTTCATTTTTTCCCTCATATTTATCACAAAAGGTCAACGGATGTGCAATCAATCGCGGTTTATTATATTTTCCGCGCTCTACAAAAGCCGCCGCATAATATCGAATTAAATCTGCCAACCCGCCAACATGATCATTATGCCCATGAGACACTACGAGAGTGTTTACATTATCTAAATTTATATTCATTTTTTGAGCATTTTTAATAAATATATCCGTATATCCAACATCAAACAATAATTTTATGTCCCCTTCTTCTAAATAATAGGACGAAGCTGGTTCTCCAAAAAAATAGCGATCAATTAGGGTATTATTATCAACAAGAACAGTCAGTTTCATATATTTCACCTCATATAAATATATTTAATTCTAGATTACTACATACACAAGTGTATTGCAAACACACAAGGATATAATCATCCTGCCCCCGTGTATTGTTTCACTATCCGATAAAAAATTTCAGCGTATTGTACAATACAATTTTCCAACAAATGAAGACTATACCCAATAATTAATTAATTCTTAAGATATGCCGGAAACATAGAATATTCCTAAATCGGATAAATAAGAATATATTGCTTGTAAAAAAATCAATGCATTTTTTTGTAAATTCTATACCAAAAATTCCGCAATTAAATATAATCTTGTATTTTCTCCTATAGCAGCAACACAAGTACCGAAATATTTTTTTAATGCCTCTATACGCAAAATGCATTTTTTAAGTATATTTTTTTCATTTTAAATATATTTTTATCAATCCTGACTCCAAAAAACACGCTAGTGTAGGTTGATCGTATGCTGAATTAAAATAATCACTATACCTTTTACATGATTTTTTACATGCCATGAAGGATTCCTGCAATGCTCTCGACAAAATGGCATCTTCAATTCGTACAGCAAAAAATCAAGATTGTTGTTTTTGAATTCATTCTTCATGATCTGCGGCACCATTTAAACTTCTTGTCTTTCTTTTTCTACATATATATCTCCGGATACATATGTACCGCTGCGTAACTTGCTGACAAATATATCCCTCTGCCAGAAACAGCGGATACGCTTCTCACACTACATTTCTGGAAACATGAAAATTTCCTGCCAACATACATGAAGAAGGTAATTTATCTCCAGTTTTCAACGCTGCACTTAATATTAATTTCTTAATTTGATGGTAAATATTGACGAATAATAGGGATGCGAATACTACGATCAATGGTTAAATTCAACATGCAAACTCCTCATCATAACACTTCCAAAATATTTTCATAAAACTGATAGTATCCATATAGTGCCATTCTGGCTCTAAAATGGCAAGCTATATCATGCTATAGTACTCATAACGGTTATAAAAAATATAATACCGATCCGTTTCATATTTTTCATGGACTACCCGCCGGAAGTGTAATGCGATGGCATGGTAATGAAATGGGATATTATGAAGAAGTTGACTTTTAGGGACTTGTCAGATTACTGCATAACATTGATTTTGAAATGTATCCAAATCAGCATTGCCAGAAAGTTCCTGAATTACTCAAGAAAATTGATGCTGACACAGCTTGTATTCATGCAGTATGTTGTCACGGATATGGCATATGCAGTATTCGTAAGCCAGCGCATGAGATGGAAAAAATTCTCTTTACAATTGATGAATTAACCAGTTTAATATGGGCCACTGCAAAAATGATTCCCTCGAAAAGCACAAACGACATGGAACTAAAAATCATTAATAACAAATTTAAAGATAAAAGTTTTGCTTCCGGCTGTGCTCGTGATACCTTTAAGAAATACTCGTCTGGGATATATCCACACTCTTTCAAAAAACAATGTCTGCTATGCGTTTCTGCAAAGATTCTGTCCGTGCTGAATGTGTCTGTTCTTGACGGGGCGCACCCTATAACATTTTAATTTCTAAAATATACGTTTTTATAATAAGGGAGGTAAGACAGAAATAATGATCTGTCTTACCTCCCTTATTATAAAAACGTATAAAGACGATAAATAAATTCTATATGGTAAAAAACAAGCTTACTCTATAGATTGCGCCGTAAAGGAAATAGGCTGTGTATACGCCAAAAATGCCAAAGAGTAGGCAATAGCCGCAGCAACTCCCGTCGCCAATCCTGCATCATCTATATCAAAAGCGGCTGTATGATGATTGGCTCCACTGCCAATTTCCGCATTAGCAATACCAGTAAATGAAAACACACCCGGATATACCCGAAGTGTAAGAGCCATGCTTTCTGAAGCCATCCAAGGCTGTCCCTCATATAAAACATCTTCTCCCAAGTCCTTTGCAATTGCATTACAAGCAATTCTGGCACAATCTTCATTATTGCGCAAAACATAATTCAAGGATTTTTTATTGACGATATATCGGCAGCCAAAATTGCTGCATTCATTTTCTAGAATGCGTTCTAAATTTTCTTTAAACTGCTGGCCATCATTTTCATTAAAATATCGTACAGTTCCCCCAAATTCCAGCATATCAGATATCACGTTTATCCGATCACCACCTTTAAGTTTTCCTATAGATACAGTCAGACAATGCTGCGGAGATATATTCCGCATACGAATAGTATTGATTCCGTTATAAATAGCTGCAAAGCAATCAATCGGATTAACAGCCAAATCAGGCCGGGAACCGTGTCCGCCAATTCCTATCAATGTAATATCAAAAGCAAATACACCCGCCATTGCCGGCCCAGTTATAATACTTATTTTTCCCGAAGGAATATCCCATCTGACATGTGTACCGTAGCATCCATCTATATGAATAGCATGCTTCTCAAAATATGCAAAAAATTGAAGCAAATACCGGCTGCCGTTTTCTTCGCCTTCTTCAAACATCAATACTACTTTACCTTCCCATTCATTATGATTTTCTTGTAATATTTTCCCCTCCACTAACAGCATTGCCGTATGACCATCATGCCCACAAGCATGCATAATTCCTTTATTCTGGGATATATATTTTTTTTGTTTTGATATATTAATGTCTGATTCTGTAATTGGCAAAGCATCTATATCCGCTCGTAACAATAATGTTTTCCCCGGTTTACCACTATCAATAATCCCCAATATTCCGCCCTTTTCTATATGTACTGATGGAATATTGTACTCTTTTAACTTTTTTTGAATATATTCCATCGTGCGAAACTCTTCTGTAGATAATTCCGGATACATATGAAAATACTGATGTAAGTCAGCGATTTCATCAACATTATCATGTACACACTGTTTAATATTCATATTAATTATTCCCCCCGTAAAGACAAAATCTCCTATGTTATGCTAACGCTCTCTATTCTTATACATAATGCAAGAGCATTTTTGATGTATTTTATTACATATTTTAATATTAAAACATATTGCCAAAAAGCAAAAAAGCAAAGGTGCCTGCAAGCACCTTTGCTTTTTTTTATTATCACACCGTTCTCTGTAATGGTCAAGTTGTATTATTTATAATAAAACATTAAATATTTATTATCCTATTTGTTTAAAACAGGTGCCAAAAATTCTTTCAGTTCTTGTTCATCCATCCCTCCTACACGTTTTGCTATAATTTTTCCATTTGTATCAATAATAATTGACACAGGGATTGCTGATACACCGTATTGCTGTGTTATAGCTTTTAAATCTCCTGTATATACTGGCATAGTTATACTATTTTTTTTAATAAAATCAGCTGCATCACTTGGATTCTCATCAACAGTAACCGCCACAAAATGAAGCTTGCTTCCATATTCTTTTTGTAAATGTTCAATATGCGGCATTTCTTGAACACAAGGCGGACACCATGAGGCCCAAAAATTTAAGTATACAGGTTTATCTTGATACAATTGTTTTACTGAAGTCTTTTTACCATCCAAGGTTTTCAACTGCAAATTAGGAGCTTTCTCATCCGCTTTTGTAT